>Ga0306921_10006764_pt1 | contig 11972 bp, 9 predicted proteins | sample sta12Cox44000080_FD_203760 | JGI IMG/M metagenome (GOLD analysis project Ga0306921, IMG submission 203760) | Lab enrichment of tropical soil microbial communities from Luquillo Experimental Forest, Puerto Rico - statoxic.12C.oxic.44.000.080 (v2)... | ecosystem: Environmental > Terrestrial > Soil... | reverse complement strand
TCGGCGGAAGCGACGGCCTCCTCGAATGCGCCAGCCACCGGCTGGTCTTATGGCGAGGTCAAATAAAATCAGCTTCAATGCCTCCTCCTGGCACTGCCTGGCCGTTCGCCGGGTGCACCACGGGTTGAATTTGCGTCCGGTTTCAGAGCATCTCGGCGAGTTTCAGAGCATCTCGGCGGTAAGGGTTGACGCGCTCGCCTGGGCTTATGCGAACCCTTGACCCGCGACGGTCATTGGCCGGCTAGATTTGCTGTGATGCACAACAGGCCCCAGACCGTTATGATGCTGCTCTATTGAACCGGGGCAAGGCAATGAGACGGCGAGACTTTGTCGCGGCACTCGGCGGCGCCGCTGCGTGGCCGCTCGCGGCGCGCGCGCAGCAGCCCGCGACGCCGGTGATCGGGTTTTTGCACGTCGCCTCCCCCATGCCGCTGACGCATCTCGTTGCGGGCCTCCGCCGTGGTCTGAAAGAAATGGGCTATGCGGAGGGCGAGAACCTGCGGATCGAATATCGCTGGGCAGAGGGCCATTACGATCGCCTGCCGGCGCTCGCTGCCGATCTGGTCCAGGCTCAAGTGGCAGTGATCGTCACAGGTGGTGGCCCGCCTTCCGCTCTTGCTGCCAAGGCCGCAACCGCAACGATCCCGATCGTCTTCAACGTCAGCACCGATCCTGTTGGAATGGGCCTCGTCGCAAGCCTTGGCCGTCCCGGCGGCAACGCGACGGGCATCAATCTCTTCACCTCAGAGCTGGAAGCCAAGCGACTCGGCTTGCTGCACGAAGTCGCCGCCCGTTCAATGATCACCTATATGGTGAATCCGGACTACCCACCGAGCGAATCCAACATCCGTGAAGTCGAAGAGGCAGCCCGGCGTCTTGGCCACGAAATCCTGCTCCTGCGCGCCACTACCGCGAATGACATCGACGCTGCTTTCTCCACCATGTCGCAAGCAAGACCCGCTGGGTTACTGGTGGGGGCTGATCCGTTCTTCTATAGCCGACGCGCACAAATCCTGTCGCTGGTAGCGCGTCTGGCAATCCCGACGATCTATGAGCAGCGAGAATTTGCGCTTGAAGGCGGCCTCATCTCCTATGGGACGGACTTGGTCGATGCGTACCGTCTGCAAGGCGTTTACGCTGGCAGAATCCTCAAAGGCGAAAAGCCGGCCGACTTGCCCATCCAACAGCCGACGAAGTTTGCTTTGATTCTCAATCTCAAAACCGCCAAGACACTCGGCATCACCTTTCCGCCGGGCGTGCTCGCAATCGCCGACGAGGTCATCGAGTGAGGCGGCGCAACTTCATCACGCTGCTCGGCGGCGCGGCGGCATGGCCGCTCGCGGCGCGCGCGCAGCAGAATGCGACCAAGCTGCCAAAAGTCGGCGTCCTCGAACCCTATTCCGCCACCGATCCCGGCTATCGAGTGGCGCAAGCTTTCCACGACGTGGGAATCGAGGAGGGCCGCGACATTCTTGTTGAGTGGCGCTACGCCGAGGGTCATATCGAACGTATTCCGGCTCTGGCCGCCGATCTCGCAGCCCGCAAACCCGACGCGATGGTTGCGATCGGCGACGTTGCGATTCGGGCGCTCCGGGCGGAGACCTCGACCATACCGATCGTCGCCGGCACCGATGATCTGGTCGAGGAAGGACACGCGGCGAGTCTGGCTCACCCTGGCGGCAATGTGACTGGAATCAGCATACTCGCGTCGGAGCTCAACGCGAAACGGCTCGAAGTCCTCAAGGAGGCGGCGCCTTTGGTGTCTCGCGTCGCAGTCCTTTGGGACCCCGCTACCGGCAAATTTCATCTGCCCACCCTTCGCAATGTAGCTCTAACCCTCAGCGTTAATCTGCAAGTGCATGAGGTGACAGGCAACGAAACCCTAAATAAGGCACTCGATGCAGCAGAGGCTTGGGGCGCAGACGCCCTGAACGTCCTCGCTTCCCCAACACTTCATGCCTTGCGGCGGCCCATCATTGAGCAGGCAGCGGCGCGCCGACTGCCTGCGATCTATCAATGGAGCGAGTCTGTAAGAGAAGGCGGCCTCATGTCTTACGGTCCGTTTCGGACCGATGTCTTACAAGGCGTGGCCCTCCAGCTCGCGCGAGTCCTCAAGGGCGACAGTCCGGCGGAAATCCCGGTGCAGCAACCCACGAGGTTCGAGCTCGCCATCAACCTGAAAACAGCGCAGCCGCTTGGGCTTGCGATTCCGGCATTGCTGCTTGCCCGTGCCGACGAGGTCATCGAGTAACTCTGGCCGTCATACTGCTGCACCTGCTCGACCGGTCCTGGCACCACCCGGAAAGCGACTGGTTCTATGGGGGGATGGGGGCCTATCATTCCTCAGGGGTGGCAGACCTGAATGGCGGGGCGCGTGCTGGAGATGGAGCGATGCCTTACAGGAAAAATGCGCGGATACTCGCCGAGATCTACCTTCAACAGATTGCTGCACGCCGGGATTTTTTCTTCCCCGGTATGCGGCTCACGGACGCAGGGCCGTTGATGGTCACGGGCGCATGTGTGCTCTTGAGTACGCTCAAAAGCAGGCCTCTTACGCGGGCCGACATTGGTCGCAAGCTCGGGGTGCCGGAGTCCACCACCCTGCGCCACTTACGTGCATTGATCAAGCACGGGTGGGTGCACAAGCAAGGGCGCTTTTATGTGTTCGCGCATGAGCGTGCCAATACACCCGAGTTTGAGCAATACATCAAGGCCACCTGTACGCTGTTTAAGACGGCCGTTGAGCAACTGACCACAGCAGACCAGAAGATGCGGGCTGCTTAGGATCGTTCACGTAATATAAGCCCTTTTGCTGCCATCCCCTGCCGGGTCGAGTACACGGGCGAAGGCCCATTGGTGCACCGGCCGCACATTTCCGGCCATTTTGGCCGGAAATCGTTTGTGCGGACTTGTTTTGACGCACCGGCATGAACAATTCGTCGCACGCACGACTGAATGCGCCGGAGCCTCTGGCGAATTGGTTGCAGCATCGATTCATGGACAACGACCGGGTCATCGTGCGCGCGGTGGCGATTACGGCCGTCCGAACCAGGATGTGAAATTGGCGCACGACCGTTGCCCCCGTGATCAAAAACGCGCGACAGCGACGGTGATCTGCCGCCTGATGATCGATATCATGCGAAGCGTGCATGACGCTTACGCACCGGCCAGCGAGCCGTTTGGCGCGCGCCTCGAGACATTCTTCATCGGCTTATGCGTGGCGATTGGCGACACCGACGGCAAGCCGTTTTCTGTTGCCAAGATTGCGGCCTATATGCGCGTTCCCCGTACCACCGTCCTACGCAGGCTCGATCAGCTGCAAAGGTGGGGTCTGATCGATCGCCAGGGCCGTCACTATTACCTGCACGAGACGACCCTCAATTCTGCTAACGGCATGCGAACCTACCAGCAGGTGCGACGCATTCTGAGCAGGGCAACCAAAGAATTGTCCATTTTGGACGCTTTGCAGGATTGACCGCATCCTGCAACCCGATCGGGCTCTTGAATCGGCGTCCGCTTTCTGACCAGTCCTCAAATAGATGATCAAGCCGCTATCGAGGCCGACGCCGGCTGGCTCTGCGTCGCATCGCCGCGCTGCGCTTCGTCACGCGGCCACGCTTGCGCCGTCCGTCCGGCCGCAGGCGGCCGATTGTTGTCGCGTCAACGGCAAAGATCCGCGAACCGATGCCGCGGCGCGCACAAATACATCCAGGGTTTCTGTCGCAGCCCGAGCATGCGCCTCGGCGTCGCCTTTGTGCCCCGGCGTCGCTTGCCACTCCTTTCCGGTTTTGCTCTAGTTTTCAAAGGTTCTGCTGGCCACGCGCGACTGCGGGCGCAGAATAGTGATAACGGGGAGGTCTTGCATGCTTAAGCGAACCATCTGCGCCATCGCGCTGCTGAGCGCTTTCGCACCGCTCGCCATTGCGCAAGCCCAGGATTTCAGGCCGGTCACCGAACAGGTCCTGGCCAATCCGGACCCGGGCGATTGGTTGATGCTCAACCGCACGTTCGACCAGCAGCGCTACAGTCCGCTCAACCAGATCAACAAGAGCAATGTGGGCCAGTTGCGCATGGCATGGTCGCGCGGGCTGCCGGCCGGCACGCAGGAATCGGTGCCGATTGTTTACCGTGGCATCATGTATCTGTTCGCGCCGGGCGCCAGCATTCAGGCAGTCGATGCAACCAACGGCGATCTGATCTGGGAATATGCGCGCGAGTATCCGCAGTCGGCCAATCCGCGCGCGGCGCGCAACAAGAGCCTCGGCATCTACGAGGACATGATCTACTTTGCCGCCCCAGACGGCTTCCTGCTCGCGCTCGATGCGGCGACCGGCAAGCTGCGATGGGAAACCAAGGTTGACGATGGCGGCCAGACCGCGGGCGGCATCCTCGTCGCCGACGGAAAGGTCATCACCAACCGGACCTGTATTCAGGACGTGAGGTCAAAATGCTTCATCGCGGCGCATGATGCCCGCACCGGCGCGGAAGTCTGGCGTTTCTACACCACCGCGGCTCCCGGCGAACCCGGCGGCGATACCTGGGCCGACATGCCGGTGGAGCAGCGCGCCGCCAGTCCCTGGGGTCTACCCGGCTCCTATGACCCCCAGCGCAAGCTGCTCTACTGGGGCGTTGCCAATCCGGATCCCTATACCAGGTTGAGCCGGCACGGGCGCTACGATGCTGTGCCGTTCACCGCGCCCGTGAACCTCTACAGCAACTCCACCCTCGCTCTTGATGTCGCGACCGGCAAGCTCGCCTGGTACTACCAGGAGCTTCCCGGTGACGACTGGGACGCGGACCACAACCAGGAGCGCATGCTGATCAAGACGCGCGTCCATCCCGATCCCAGGCGCGTCAAGTGGATCAGTACCGCCATTCCGCCAAACGATGAGGGAGAGCGCGAGGTCATCGTGACAGTCGGCGAAGGCGGCGGCATGTTCGTGCTCGATCGGGAATCGGGGCGCTTCCTGTGGGGGCATCCGTTTCCCTTCGACGATCCCAATATCAACATGGGCGCCATTGACCTCAAGACCGGGGCGACGAGCGTCAACACGGCCAAGCTGTTCAAGAAGGATGGCGACAAGATTCTCGGCTGCTACCACAACACACGAGGACTGTGGTCGATCGCCTATCATCCGGGGAGGAACTCGATCTATGTTCCGTTCCAGGACCAATGCCTGTCGATGACGGCAAATCTCAAGACCAGGGTCGGCTGGGGACCGCGTACCGGCGTGATGCGGCCGGGCATCGACCCCAGCAAGTTCATGAATATTGCCAGGATCGACATGTCCACCGGGGAAATGAGCATCCTGTATTCGCAGCCTCAGGCCGGGCAAGGATCCGCGCTGGTCACGGCCGGCGATCTCTTGTTTTGGGGCGACATGAACAGAAGGTTGCGCGCCTTCGATGCCGAGAGCGGAAAGATCCTTTGGGAGACGATCGTCGCCGGCATGGTGATGAACAGCACGATCACTTATGCGGTGAACGGCAAGCAGTACGTCATGGTATTCACAGGAGAGGGTCAATCGGTTTCGGCGGGGCCCCTCAGCCTCACCCAGAAGAGCATGCCAAAGGCCGTGCGGGGACATAACTCGATTTTCGTTTTCGCGCTTCCATGAGCGTGACGTTCGGCCCGTAACAGGGATGTCATGGCCCTTCGCACGCCGGCCGAGGCCTCTCGGTCGAGAGTATGGGCCGATACAAGGGTACCCGTTCACATGCATGACATCCTGCGCATCGGCTTTCTCGCCGGCGCCGCCGTGCTTGCCCATATCGCGCCGGCGCGAGCCCAGTCTGCAGCCGACAGCGGCCGGGAAGTCTACGCGGAGCATTGCGCGCAGTGCCATGGCGAAAGACTGATGGCGACCGGCGCCGCACCGGACCTCAAGCTGCTCCATGCAGACCAGCGTGCGCGCTTCGACGCAATCGTCCGGGACGGCAAGGGCCAGATGCCGGCGTGGGCTGGCATGATCGCTGATGAGGAAATCGACCAGATATGGGCCTACATACGATCGCGGGCCGAGAATTAGGGGCCGCAATCAATCTCATAACTGCGAGAATGGCGCGATTTGGCTGGTGCAAGTCCGCTACGCCGCCCTTCGCGGCGGCCGACAATCGAGGCGCAAAGCGGGAATGGGGGCTTGTATTTACCCCGTAAGCAGAGTCACCATGCCGGCCGGCCAATTGCCCTCGATCAATCGCGATCCCATTAAGTCAAGCTTCAACTCAGCCTCGCCGGGATGAAAACCATGAAAAGCAGACTGATAATGACGCTCACGGTCAGTGCCGCGGCACTGCTGTTTGCCCTCGAAGGTCAACTGGTTTGGGCGCAAGACGAACCGGCGCTGACTGGTACGGTGAGCTCTGAAGCTGAAGGAAACATGGAAGGTGTCGTCGTCACCGCGGCACAGCCCGGCTCAATCGTCCGGGTGAGCGTAACAACCGACGCGCAAGGACACTACGCCTTTCCGCAGAACCGCCTGATCCCGGGCGAATATACGATCAGCATCCGCGCCGTAGGCTATGACATCGATGTTCCGACCAAGGCGGTCTTGGAGGCCGAGAAGACCACCACGAGCGATATCAAGCTCAAGAAGACCAGGAACCTTGCCGGTCAGCTCACAAATGCCGAGTGGATGATGAGCATTCCCGGCAGCGAAGAGGAAAAGTCCGGGCTGCTCAATTGTACCGGTTGCCACACGCTGGAACGCGTCATGCGCTCGACGCACGATTCCGATGAATGGACGCACGTCATCTCTCGCATGCAGGGCTACGGCGCCGTGAGTCAGCCGATCAAGCCGCAGCCCATGCTGGACCGGGCTCGGGCCGGCCAGCCGGAGCAGTACCGCAAGCTTGCGAACTATCTCGCCACCATAAATCTGAGCTCCGCGGACCATTGGGCGTACGAGCTCAAGACGCTGGCGCGCCCGAAGGGTCGCGATACGCGCGCCGTTGTTACCGAATACGATATGGTGCGGCCGACAACCGAACCGCATGACATCCTGGTCGATAAGGAAGGCAACGTCTGGTACACCGACTTCGGCGAGATGTTCATCGGCAAGTTCAATCCGAAGACGCTGAAGCTCACCGAATATCCGATCAGGAAATTCAAGGAGAAGGCGCCAACCGGGCTCCTGAGCATCGAGTTCGACCATACCGGGAAGATCTGGTTCGACACGATGTACCAGGGCTCGCTCGGCTGCCTGGACCCGAAGACCGGTGAGATCGCCTATTATCCGCTGCCGCCCGAATACAACGACGATACCGTGCAGCTGAATTTCACCGGGCTGCGCTACGACGTTGACGGAAAGATATGGACGAAGAGCGTCGGGACGCAGCACATCTTCCGGCTCGACCTGGCAACGAGCAAATGGGAACGATTCCACCCGACGGATTACCTGCCGGCGGGATTGAAGCACGCCGGCATTTACCAGGTGATGGCAGACTCGCAGAACAATCTCTGGATGGCTGAATTCACCGAAGGCCATCTCGGCAAGATCGATGCCAAGACGACAGAGGTGACCTGGTACCCGATGCCCACCGCGCATGCGCGCGCGCGCCGCATGCAAATCGACGATCAGGACCGCGTCCTGGTAACTGAATATAGGGCCAGCCAGGTCGCGCTGTTCGATACGAAGACCGAGAAGTTCACCGAATACAAGTTGCCTGCCTATACCTTCCCGTATCGGGCCAATTTCGACAAGAACGGCGAGCTGTGGGCCTCCACAATGCACACCGATCGCGTCGTACGGCTCAATCCAAAGACCGGCGGCGCGGTGCAATACCTGATGCCGGACGACACGAATATGCGCACCGTGTTCGTCGACAATTCGACGACCCCGGTGACGTTCTGGGTGGGCAGCAACCACGACCACAGGCTGGTGCGGGTAGAGCCGCTCGACTAAGTTTTCGCAATCGGAATAGAGCGTGCGGTTTGCGTCGACCGCCGCCGTACAGCGCGCAGCCGCTTGATGGCCTCGCTCCCGCTGCTTGGCCGCGCCGATGAGGTCATCGAGTGAGGCGACGCGAATTCATCACGCTGATCGGTGGCGCGGCCGCATCTTGGCCATTCTCAGCTCTAGCCCAGCGACGCGGGGTCGCGAAGATTGGCGTTCTGGTTCTCGGATACCCCGATCCATCGATCTTTATCATGAGGCTTCGCGAGGGCTTGCGTGATCTTGGATATGAGGAGGGACGAAGCATCGAGTTGATCGTTCGCTCCGCCGACGGAAAGGCGACGGCTCTTGAATCCCTTGCAGCGGACTTGATCGGGAGCAAGGTTGATATCATCGTCGCTTATCCAACGACGGCCGGACTTGCTGCCAAAAAAGTAACAGCCGAGTTACCCATTGTTGTCTATGGGGGAGATTTGGAGGCAACGGGGTTGGTCGCCAACCTCGCCCGGCCGGGTGGAAACGTGACTGGCGTTAGTGGGGCGACCGCCGAACTCGCGGCCAAGAATCTCGAACTGATTGCTGAGATGTTGCCAGTTGCACGGCGAGTCGCAGTGTTCGCAAACGCTGACTCTCGCTTCGGTACGGTTTTGCTTGAACATGTCCGGGTTGCAGCCCAGGCACGCAATATCGAGATCAAATCGTTTCGGGTCCGCGAGTCCAGTGAACTTGAAGCCGATTTTGCGAGTTTTACGGAGTGGAAGCCGGATGCCTTGCTCATCCATCCTGCGCTTCCTCAGAAGTTGATTGCTGATCTCGCCTTGCACCATCGTTTGCCTGCCGTCTCACCGAGTTCTTTATTCTGCCAAGCAGGCGGACTCGCATCCTATTCAGCCGACCTCGAAGCGCTGTATCGCGAATGCGCCACTTTAGTGGACAAGATCTTGAAGGGCAGGAAACCGTCTGATCTGCCGGCCGAACTACCAACCCGATTCCGGCTAGTCGTCAACCTCAAGACAGCCAAAGCGATTGGATTAAGCCTTCCGCCCGTACTGCTTGGACGCGCCGACGAGGTGATTGAATAAGTGGCTGTTTGCTGGGATTGCTCACGTCCGGTCCTGGCACTACCCGGTCCTGAACCCGTGTGGCCGTATGTCGGCAGCCGGCGGGAGCCGAAATAAGCCCAAAAAGGGCGGCTTCTCGTTTTGACTCTAACCGGTCATCGCTCGCTGATCGGGACGTCACGGAATGGCGGCTTTCGGTTACTCGCTCTTGATATTCGCTGCCTTGATGATTGGCCACCATTTTTCAATCTCCGCCTTCACCAGCGTGCCGAGCGCCTCCGGCGTCCACTGATCGCGAGGGAATAATTCCATGTTAATTTCAGTGAGCCTGTGTCGAACTGTGGCATCGTCAAGAGCGTCTGCTGCAGCGGCGTTCAGTCTGCTAATGACTTCTTTCGGCGTTCCTTTCGGCGCGAAAAGCCCATACCAAGACGTAAAGGAGAGTGTGGATAGGCCAAATTCGCCGACAGTCGGAACGTCAGGCGATAAAGCTAGACGGGTATTGTTTGTAGTAGCATAGGCCTTAATGTTCCCAGCTTGCACCTGCGACATATTGGCGGCAGAATCAAACACCAAGTCGATTTGACCAGTGACCAACTCCTGTATCGCTGGGGCGGTGCCGCGATAAGGCACGAATTGAAAGCGCGTGCCAGTTTCTTTTTGGAAGAAGGCTCCGAGCGCATGCGTTCCCGCAGTAGTAGTTCCCTGCGACGCCTTATCGGGGTTTGCCTTCAGCCATGCAATCAATTCCTTCAGATCTTTCGCCGGGATACCGTTCTTACCGAAGATCATCACGGGGTTGCCAACTATCAATGAGATGGGCTCGAAATCGGTGCGCAGATCGTACCGTAGAGAATAGATCGCACCGTTAACTACGTGTGTTCCCCACAAGCCAACACAAATAGTATAACCGTCAGGAGCTGCACGAGCCACTCGACCAACGCCGATGGTTCCGTTCGCTCCGCTCACATTCTCAATGATGACGGGTTGACCGAGCGGGCCTGTCATCCGCTCGGCCACGATCCGTCCAACTATGTCCGTCGGTCCACCCGCAGGGAACGGCACGACCATCGTAACCGGGCGATTCGGATAGGTCTGAGCCCATGCCCCGCGCGAGATCGTTGGCACGCGGCAGCGCCCGTGCTCAGAAGCAGAAATTGCCTTCGATGGGGAATTTTCATTCCCTCCGCGGCGTCCAATCCGATTGGGACGGTGTACTAATACACTAGTCCCTTTCCTGGGACTGCGGAAGCGGCAATGCCGCCCATCGGCATATCGCGACGAACAGGTGCGCCTTGAATTTTCGGTCGCTATCGGGGGTGCTGCGGAAATGGGTGAGGGAGCGGCCTAGCCTGAGACCGGCGCAAATGACCCCCGAGCTGACATAACCCGGGTTGAAATCCCGCAGCGCAGCAGACTTCTCTCCTACCGCGATGTGCTATCCTCCTTTCGATCGAAAGCACACGGAAGGCACCAGGCGGCGAAACGGCGTGCGTTCATCACGCTGCTCGGCAGCGCTGCGACGGCACCTGCAATTCTTTGGTCGATCGCGACGCTGAGGGTCGAATGCGGTGATCGAGTATCGTTGGGCTGTTGGCACTACCAGGAAGGCACGTTCGAGCACTACGCGTCTAAGACCAAAAGGACGGTTCACATGCGCTTGCTGCTGATCAACCCTCGATTTCCGGAGAGCTTCTGGAGCTCCAAGTGGGCGCTTGCCGAGGTTTTACCGAACAAGCGGGCCATGAACCCGCCGTTGGGTCTGGCCACGCTGGCGGCGCTGTGCCCGCCGCACTGGGAAGTCGAGATAGTAGACGAGAACATCGAGCCGATCCCGTTGGAACCACAGGCCGACATCGTCGGGGTTTGTGGCATGGGCGTGCAGTTCCCGCGTCAGCAGGAGTTGCTCGCCTACTATCGCAGCCGTGGCCACTATGTGGTCGCCGGCGGCAGCTACGCGTCGCTGTGCCCGGAACAATATACCACCCATGCCGACACCGTCGCCGCCGGGGAATCCGAATACATCTGGAAGGAGTTCTGCAGCGACTTCGAGCGCGGCAGCCCCAAACCACTATACCACGAGACTGGGACGGTAGCCCTCACCGACTCCCCGACGCCGCGCTTCGACCTCCTGAAGCTCGAGCGCTACAGCTACGTCTCGCTGCAGTTCTCGCGCGGCTGCCCGTTTCGTTGCGAGTTCTGCGACATCATCGTCATGTTCGGTCGAAAGCCGCGCGTTAAGAGCCTGGAGCAGGTGGGTCGCGAATTGGACGAGTTGCGCCGCCTCAAGGTCCGCAGTGTCTTCTTCGTGGATGACAATTTGATTGGAAACCTGCCGGTTGCCAAGAAGCTGCTCGCCTTCCTCAAGGAGTATCAGGACGCGCACAATTACAAGTTCAGCTTCGGCACCGAAGCATCGCTCAACATGGCTCAGCACAAGGAGTTGCTGCAGTTGTTTCGCGACGCCCACTTCGGCTGGGTGTTCATCGGCATCGAATCGACCGACCCCGCAAGCCTGAGGGAAACCAAGAAAACCCAGAACCTGCACGAGGATATCCTCACCTCCATCCGCCGCATCTACTCGTACGGTATCGACGTCATGGCGGGCTTCATCATCGGCTTCGATCACGACACGACGGGGACGTTCGAGCAGCAATATCGTTTCATCACCGATGCCGGCATCATGGTTCCTATGATCGGGCTGCTCACAGCGCTGCCCAAGACTCCGCTTTATGATCGGCTGAAGAGGGAAGGACGGCTGATCACGCTAGAGGATGTGCACGACAACACCCGGCCAGACACCAACGTGATCCCAATGAGCATGCCCTACGAGGCGATGGTGGACGGCTATATTGCGCTCTACAAGAGACTCCTGACCGACCGTGAGATTGCGCGGCGCATCCGCAACCAGCTCCGCTTCCTCAGCTCACCGACTTACAGCGGCGGCTATTCCACGCGTCAAGGCCTCGGCATCTTTTGGCGCTTGGTATTGCGCGGCATCATACCCGGCGGGCCG
>Ga0306921_10006763_pt1 | contig 11973 bp, 9 predicted proteins | sample sta12Cox44000080_FD_203760 | JGI IMG/M metagenome (GOLD analysis project Ga0306921, IMG submission 203760) | Lab enrichment of tropical soil microbial communities from Luquillo Experimental Forest, Puerto Rico - statoxic.12C.oxic.44.000.080 (v2)... | ecosystem: Environmental > Terrestrial > Soil... | reverse complement strand
CGAGCGCCGAGCGGATTCCCTGGCCGAGCTCGATGATGCCGGTCGCGACGGTGACGCGCCCCGACGGCTCGACGCGGACGGCGGCGCTCTCGTAGCCGCCCTGCCGGTTGCCCATCGCCGCCATCAGCTTCGATGGCCCCATGCCGGTGACCTCGACGTAGTTCGCGACGCCGATGCCGACCAGCCGGCCCTCCGCGCGGGCGCGCGCCTGCATCGCGCGGAGCCCGGTGTAGTCGGCGATGCGCAGGGCCTCGTCGAGAGCGCGGGGGTAGTCTCCGCTGTCGTACACGAGGTTGGCGACGCTGCGATACGGAAATGCCGCCGGCGGCACGTAATTGCGGCGGCGGATCTCGGCGGGGTCGATCCCGAGGCGCGCGGCGGCGATGTCCATCACCCGCTCGGTGACGAACGCCGCCTGCTGCATGCCGAAGGCGCGGTAGGCGCCGAACGGCACCTTGTTGGTGACGACGGCCTCCAGCTTGGCCTTGAAGTGACGGACGGCGTAGACGTTCGGCAGCACGACGCCGCCGAGGAAGATCGGCCCGGCGCCCTTGGTGTGCAGGTGCGCGCCGACGTCGCCCTGCACGTGCACCCGGAGCGCCAGCAAGGTTCCCTGCGCGTCGAACGCGGCTCGCGCGTGCACGTGCTGCTCGCGCGCGTGCACGGTGGCCGCGAAGTGCTCGCTGCGCGTCTCCACCCACTTCACCGGCCGGCCGAGCCGCATCGCGGCGACCGCCACCAGCGCGTCCTCCGGGTAGTAGTGGAGCTTCACGCCGAATCCGCCGCCCACGTCGGGGACGATCACGCGGATGCGCTCCTCGTCGAGGCGCAGCACCCCGGCGAGCACCGTGCGGAAGAGGTGCGGCGCCTGGCTCGACGCCCACACCGTCAGCTCGCCGGTGTCGCGGTCGAAGCGGGCACAGATCGCGCGCCCTTCCATCGGCGCCGCCGTCTGCCGCGGCATCGTGAAGCGCGCCTCCACGACCGTCGGCGCCGTCGCGAGCACGGCGTCGGGCTCGCCGTTGCCGATCTCGCGCGCGACGACCACGTTGTCCGGCCACTCGTCGTAGAGCTTTGACGCGCCGGGCGCGGTGGCCTGCGCGACGTCCGTGACGGCCGGCAGCGGCTCGTAGGTCACGTCGAGGGCGTCGACGCCGTCCTGCGCCGCGTACGGCGTCTCGGCAACGACGGCGGCGAGCGGCTGCCCGACGTAGCGCGCGCGATCGGTGGGCAGCACGGGGAAGCCGGTCTGGCGCTGGCCCGGAGGGTGCGCGAGCACCGGCAGGGGTCCGACGTCGCGGATGTCGTCGGCAGTGAAGACGGCGACGACGCCGGGCACGCGGCGCGTGCGGTCGACGTCCACGCGCGCGATCCGCGCGTGCGCGTGAGGGCTGCGCAGCAGCGCCAGGTGCCGCAGGCCGGCCAGTGCCAGGTCCGTCACGTACGCGCCGCGGCCCGCGACGAGTCGAGGATCCTCCTGTCGCAAGAGTCGCCGGCCGATCAGGCCCTCGCTCACGGAGGGATTATGGCAGAATCTCGACCACCATCGAGGTGAGCCACGGAGGATTTACCATGCGACGCCGTACCTTCCTGAAGGGATTCGCCGCCACCGCGACGGCAGCGGCGGCCGGGCCGTTGATCATCACCGAGCGCACCATCGCCCAGACGCGCACGATCTACGTCAACACGTGGGGCGGCAGCTGGACGGCGGCGGAGGAAGCCGCCTTCTTCAAGCCGTTCACCGACCAGACGGGCATCCGCGTGAAGACGGTCGCGCCGGTGTCGTACGCCAAGCTGAAGGCTCAGGTGCAGAGCGGCAGCTACGAGTGGGACATCACGGCGATCACCCAGGCCGATCTCCTCCGGGCCGATCGCGAGGGTCTGGTGGAGCCGGTCGACTGGACGGTCGTGAAGAAGGACAAGCTGTTCCCGAACGCCGTCTACGCCAACGGCCTCGCCTACTGCGCGCTCGGCACGAACCTGGCCTACCGCAAGGACAAGTTCCCGCAAGGGGGCCCGAAGAGCTGGGCCGACTTCTGGGACGTCAAGAAGTTTCCCGGCAATCGCTCGATGCTCAACAACGCGGTGCGCACGGTCCAGTTCGCGCTCGTGGCCGATGGCGTGCCCGTCGACAAGGTCTTCCCTCTCGACGTCGACCGTGCCTTCCGCAAGCTCGACCAGATCAAGCCGCACATCAAGGTCTGGTGGACGCAGGGCAACCAGTCGCAGCAGCTCGTGCGCGACGGGGAAGTGGACCTGATCGTGATGTGGAACGCCCGCGCCAGCGAGCTCCAGCAGCAGGGCCTTCCGGTCGAGCTGGTGTGGCATGGCGCCACGATCACGACGACGATGTGGGGCGTGGCGAAGGGCGCGCCGAACCGGAAGCTGGCCTGGGAATTTCTCCAGTTCGCCGTCCAGCCCAAGCCGCAGGCCGACTTCGCGAACAAGCTCTACTATGGCCCGACGAACCCCGAAGCGTTCAAGTACATCTCGCCCGAGGTGTCGCGACAGCTTCCGACCTATCCTGAGAACGCCAAGGCCGCGATCAGATCGGACACCGTCGCCGAGGCGGACCAGACCGCCAAGATCCAGGAGCGCTTCACGCAGTGGCTGGCGAGCTGAGCGCCGCCGCGGTCCGCCCGGCCGGCGCCGTTCGCGGCGCGCGCAGGAACGCGACCGCCTGGCTCCTGCTCGCCCCGTCGTGCCTGCTCCTCGTGCTGCTCTTCGTGGTGCCGATTGCCTATGTCCTGGTGCTGAGCGTCACCGACCCCAGGCTCTCGCTCGCGCACTATCAGCGCATCTTCACGGTGCCCGTCTACACCCGCGTGCTGGTCAACACGTTCGTGACGTCGCTGATCGTCACCGCGCTCTGCCTGGTCATCGGCTATCCGATCGCGTACGTGATGGCGCGGCGCGATGGGTGGCTGTCGACCGTGCTCCTGACCATCGTCGCGATGAGCTTCTGGACCGGCTTTCTCGTCCGCACCTACGCGTGGCTCGTGATCCTCGGCAGCAAGGGGCCGGTGGCCGCCGCCTACGGCGCCCTCGGGCTCGGCCCAGCGCCGCAGCTTCTCTTCAACACGTTCAGCTCGACCCTGGGGATGACGCACATCCTCTTGCCCTACATGATCCTGGCTCTCTACGCGACGATGAAGAAGATCGACCCGAGCCACCTGAAGGCGGCCGCGAGTCTCGGGGCGCGTCCGGCCGCGACGTTCCGCGAAGTCTTCCTGCCGCTGAGCCTGCCCGGCGTCGTCAACGGGAGCCTGCTCGTATTCGTCTCGTGCCTCGGCTTCTTCGTGACGCCGGTGCTGCTGGGCACGCCGCGTGACATGATGATCTCGCAGCTCATCAATCAGCAGATCGAGGAGCTCCTCGCGTTCGGCTTCGCCTCGGCCGTCGCGGTGGTGCTCCTCGTCGCGACCGGTACCGTCCTCGCGATCTACAACCACTACGCCGGCCTCGACCGGCTCTGGGGCTGAGCGGGCGATGGCGGCGCTCGTCCTGGCGGTCCTCGGCGCGCTCTTCCTCTTGGCGCCGATCCTCATCGTCGTGCCGATGTCCTTCAGCACGGCCATCTCGTTCGCGTTCCCACCGCCGGGCTACTGGCTCGGCTACTACGCGAAGTACTTCACCAGCGAGGAGTGGCTCGAGCCCACGCTGAACAGCCTGATCATCGCGCTCGGCGCGATGACGCTCACGATGCTCCTCGTCGTCCCGGCCGCCTTCGGCTACGTCCGCTACCGGTTTCGGGGCAAGTCGCTCGTGAATCTCCTGATCATGGCGCCGCTCATCGTGCCGCACGTCGTGAGCGCGCTCGCGTACTACGGGTTCCTCGGACGGGCGAAGCTGACGGGCACGTTGCTCGGCGTGATGGTGGCGCACGGGATGCTCGCGGTGCCCGTCGCCTTCCTGGTCATCTCCGCGACGCTCAAGGGCTTCGATCAAAATCTGGAGCGGGCGGCCATGAGCTCGGGCGCCGGCCCGTTCCGGACGTTCGTGCACGTCACCCTGCCGGTGCTGCGCCCGGGCATGCTCGTGGGCGCGCTGTTCGCGTTTCTCTCGTCGTTCAACGAGGCGGTCGTGGCGATCTTCATCGGCGGCCGCGGCGCGGTCACGCTGCCCAAGAAGATGTACGAATCGATCCGGCTCGAATCCGATCCGGTCATCGCCGTCGTGTCGACCCTCCTCGTGAGCGCGGTCGTCCTCGGCGTGTTGATCTCGATGTTCCTGCGCAGAAGGAGCGCCCATGTCGCTTGATCGGCTGCTGCGTCCCCGTTCGATCGCGATCCTCGGCGCCTCCGAGCGGCCGTCGATCGGCCGAACCCTGATCGAGGCGCTCGACGGCATCGGCTTTCGGGGCCAGGTCTATCCCGTCAATCCGCGGTACGAGAGTCTGCTCGGCCGGCGCTGCTACCCCTCGGTGGCAGAGCTCCCACGCGACGTCGACGTGCTGGCCTTCTGCGTGAATCACGCCCGGGTGCTGGAGCACGTGCGGCCCGCGGCCGATCGCGGCGTCGGGGCGGCGGTGATCTTCGACGGCGGGTTCGCCGAGGCGGATGCCGACGGGTACGCGCGGCAGGAGGCGATCGCGTTGATCTGCCGCGAGGCCTCGATGACCTTGTGCGGGCCCAACTGCATGGGCGTGATCAGCCCGCACGTGCCGAGCCTCGTCTACATCCAGGCGGTGCACGATCCGAGCCGGCTCGCCGGCAACGTGGGGATGATCTCTCAGAGCGGGTCGATCTGCATCGGGCTCCTGACCGACTGCCGGCGCTTCGGCTGGAGCCAGGTGATCTCGTCCGGCAACGAGGCCGTCGTCGCGGCGGTCGATTTCCTCGAGTACCTCATCGACGACCCCGAGACCCGCGTGATCGCGATGTTCCTCGAGTCGGTCCGCCAGCCCGAGCGGTTCGTCGCCGCGCTCGACCGGGCCGCCGACCGCGGCAAGCCCGTCGTCGTCCTCAAAGTCGGGCGCAGCGACCGGACCCGCCGCGCGATCACCAGCCACACCGGCGGCCTGGCCGGCGAGGCCCGCGTGTTCTCGGCGATGCTGCGCGCGCATCGCGCGATCGAAGTGGCCGACGTGGACGAGCTGACCGAGGTCATCGCGGCGTGCCAGGCCGACCGCTGGCCGCGCGGCCGGCGCGTCGCCGTGATGACGGCGTCGGGCGGGCAGGCAGAGCTGATCCTCGATCTCGCCGGCGCCGCGGACCTCCAGCTGCCGCCGCTCGGGCCTGGCTCGCGCGCCGAGGTCGAGCGCGTGGTCGGCCGCATCACGGGTGACGGCAACCCGCTGGACGCGTGGGGCAACGGCGACTACGCCACGAACTTCCCGCACGGTCTGCGCGTGCTCGGAAGCGATCCGGGCTACGACGCGATCGCGTTCTGCTCCGACGGGTTCGACGACCAGCCGATGGGCTCGCCCGCGCGGGCGCTGGACTACGCGAAGACCGTCGCCGAGGGCGCGCGCTCATCGGACAAGCCGTTCTATCTGATGACGATGCGCTCGGGCGTCTTCCGCCGCGATGTCGTGGAGTTCATGCGCCAGCATGGGATCGCGGTGATCGGCGGCACGCGCGCGGGCCTCGGGGCGGTGGATCGCCTCGCGCGCTGGAGCGCACCGCTCGCCCCGGCGCGCCCGGCTCGAGGCGCGGAAGGCGCGATCCGGGCGATGCAAGCCGGTCGCGCGCGGCCGACGATCCACGAGCACGATGCCAAGCGGCTGCTCGCGGCGGTCAGCGTGCCCGTCGTTCGCGAGCAGCTCGTCACGTCACTCGACGGCGCGCGCGCCGCGGCGAAGATCCTCGGCTATCCGCTCGTCCTGAAGGTCGTGTCCGACGCGATCCCGCACCGGTCGGACGTGGGCCTGGTCGCGGTCGGGCTCCGCGACGAGAGCGAGCTGCGCGGCGCCTGGGAGCGTCTGGCGCGCAAAGTGGACGATCTCGGCCGGCGCGACGACGTCGCCGGATTCCTGGTCCAGGAGATGGCGCACGGGATCCTCGAGGTCTTCGCCGGCGTGAGCCGCGATCCCGACTTCGGCCTCGTCCTGGCGTTCGGCGCCGGAGGCGTGCTGATCGAAACGCTGGACGACGTGGCGCTGCGCCCGTTGCCGCTCCGCACCGGCGACGCGGAGGCGATGATCGCCGAGACCCGCGCCGCGACCTTGCTCGGCGGCGTCCGCGGCCGCCCGCCGGGCGACGTCGGCGCGCTCACGAGCGCGCTCGAGGCGATCGGTGATTTCGCGTGGGCCGAGCGTCTGAGCCTGGCCGAGCTCGACGTGAATCCGATCATGGTGAGGGAGAGGGGCGCGGGCTGCGTCGTCGTGGACGCGCTCATCGTGCCGCGCGCCGGAGCCTGACCCTGGCCTACCTGAAGCTCGACCGTCTCGTGAAGTCCTACGACGGCCGGGTCAACGCCGTCGACGGGATCAGCCTGGACATCGCGAAGGGCGAATTCCTCACGCTCCTCGGCCCCAGCGGCTCGGGGAAGACGACGACCCTGATGATGATCGCGGGCTTCGAGGAGCCCACCCGCGGCGCCATCGAGCTCGCCGGTGAGGACCTGACGCACCGGAGGCCGTACGAGCGCAACATCGGCGTCGTCTTCCAGAACTACGCGCTGTTCCCGCACATGACGGTCGAGAAGAACGTCGCCTTCCCGCTGCGCATGCGGGCGTTCCCGCGCGCGCGGCAGGCCGATCGGGTGCGCGAGATCCTCGACATGGTCGGGCTCGGCCCGTTCGCGCACCGGCAGCCGCGCGAGCTGTCCGGCGGCCAGCAGCAGCGCGTCGCCCTGGCGCGCGCCCTCGTCTTCAACCCGGACGTGCTCTTGCTGGACGAGCCGCTCGGTGCCTTGGACAAGAGCCTGCGCGAGCAGATGCAGGTCGAACTCAAGCGCATCCACCGCGAAGTCGGCATCACCATGGTGTATGTGACGCACGACCAGACCGAGGCCATGACGATGTCCGACCGCATTGCGGTCTTCAACCACGGTACGCTCGAGCAGACGGCGCCGCCGCTCGAGGTCTATCACCGGCCGCGCACGCGCTTCGTCGGCGAGTTCATCGGCGACAGCAACTTCTTCAGCGGCCGCGTCGACGCGGGCACGCCCGGGCGCGTCGAGCTCGATCGTCTCGGGCCGATCCAGGCGGACCCCGAGGCGTGCCGGCGGCTCGCGGGCGCCTCTGCCGACGTGCTCCTGCGCCCCGAGCGTCTTCAGCTGGCCCGCGACGGCACAAGCCTTCCCAACCGCCTGGCGGTCAAGATCGGCGTGATCGTCAACTACGGCGACAGCGTGCTCGTCATCGGCGACGCCGGAAGTCACACCGTACGCCTGCGTATCGCGGGCGCGCAGCCCGACGATGTTCGCGAGGGCGCGACCGTCGCGGTCGGCTGGAGGCCGGGCGACGAGCACCTGATCGCTCGTTCGGCTTGATGGGTATGGTTCGCCTCCCTGCGTTGGTGGCCTACGCGCTCGGTGACGATCGCGGGCGCGCCTTGCCCGCGTGTGTTCCAACCTTGGTCTCCGCGCGGCGCGGATAGACGAGCGACAGGACGACGGACAGCAAGAGCGTCGAGGCGATGATCGACAGCGAGACCGCGATCGGGAACTTGCCACCGAACCAGTCGTCGAGCCAGACCATCTTCACGCCGACGAAGACCAGCACCGCCGCGAGCCCGTACCGAAGCAGGTGGAACCGCTCCACTGCTCCGCCGAGCATGAAGTACATGGAGCGGAGACCAAGGATCGCGAAGATGGTCGACGCGAACACGACGAATGGCTCGCGGGTGAGCCCAAAGATGGCCGGTACCGAGTCGATCGCGAAGACGATGTCGGTGGCCTCCAGACAGAGGAGGGCGACCGCCAGTGGGGTCAGCCAGAGCCGCGTGCCCTTCCGGACGACGAACCGCTGGCCGTGAAACTCCGGCGTCACCGGCACGAGCCGTTGGAGCGCCCGGATCAGGATGTTGCGCCCGGGGTCTGCGGCCTCGCCGGAATTGAACGCCATCTTGGCGCCGGTGAAGATGAGGAACGCGCCGAACACCCACACGACCCAGTGAAACTGCATGAGCACGGCGCCGAGCGAGACGAAGATCGCCCGGAATACCAGGGCCCCGGCGATCCCGTAGAAGAGCACGCGGTGCTGATACTCGGCAGGGACCCGGAAGTACCCCAGCACCAGGACGAACACGAAGATGTTGTCGACCGAGAGTGAATACTCGACGAGGTAGCCGGCCAGGAACTCGAGGGCGACCTGCCAGGCCGCTGCCCGAGGATCGAACCCGGGCAGCGCGGTGAGCCGAGGGTCCAGCGGGAACCGCCACAGGCCGTACGCGTAGAGCGCAATGTTGAAGAGGACCGCGATGGCGACCCAGACGGCGCACCACGCCGCCGCCTCCCGGAAGCTCACGCGATGGGGCGTGCGATGAAAGACTCCGAGATCCAGCGCCAGGAGCGCGAGCACGACGCCGATGAGCGCGGCATAGAGCCACCAGTACTGGTCGAACGGGAAGAGTAGGGGCATGCGATTCAGCTCTTGCCGATCTCAGGAGCCGTCCGCAGCCCCGATGGGATGGCGCGGGGCAGGCGAATGACGCGCGCAGTCGGGCGTGGCTTCACGACGGTCGGAATCGCGAGGACCGCACCGGTGCCGTGGCGGAGCAGGCGATCATGGGCGGGACCGGGGCGCCACCACGACCCAGACATCGGTGTCGGCGCGGCGACGACGATCACGTCCGCGGCCCAGCCCGACGCGTTGTCGACGATCGTATGGGCGAAGCCTCGTGGCGAGGACTGGCGGCACACCACCTCGACGTCGCGCGGGAGCATCCGCGTGACTCGATCGATGGCACCCTGAACGCGCCGCGCCTCGTCATTCCTCCAGGCGTTGCGGGCAGCCGCATACAGGCGCCTGGCCCGCGGCATCACCGAAGTGAGCGGCGGACTCGGTACGTCGACGACGCCCAGCACTCGGATTCGCGCCTCCTTCCATTCGGATATGACTCGACACGCCCGCGTGCCCCACTCCGTGGGCTCGTGGCCGTGCACCGCCAACAGGACACGCAACGAAACGTCCATGTGTTCCCTCCGTTTGTGATTCCTCCGAGGTCACGCCCGGCCGCGGCGGTGAACGGACGAACGGCCACCGGGGCGAGCACGCTCGACGACTGAGCTCAGCGAAGCGCGGAGGGGCTAGTGGTCTGGCGTCGTGGCCGGCGAATCACAGACCGCTGGGGGGATCTTTCGGGCGGCACCGGTGAACATCGGTCGCGCGCACCGGTCCAGCGTCGGACGGTGCGGCAACCGCGCGGGCGCGACGCGACTCGCAGGCGCTGCTCGGGAAACGAGCGCATCGCTTCTGACGAGGCGGGCGTGCGCTCGCGCGCTCTGAAGGGCTTCTTCCAGGAATTCGACGCCCGGCGCGGCGTCGACGGCAACCGGAACGGTCACACCCAGCGCGACCACCAGAACAGACCAAAGCGTGCGCTGTCGAGCCGCTCGACGAACGCACAGGACGAGCGTCGTGATTGTCGGCATCGGATTCTCACGTTGAGCCATACAACCCGTGAACCGCCCGAGTGCAGGCCCGCCCTCTCGCAGCGTGGTCCCAGCCACAAGAGGTCTCGATCCGGATCCGAGGGATCCGCCGGCTACCGGGTCGTCGTCGACGACCGTCCTGACGGCCAGCCGGTCATAGCGATCTACTCCCCTCTACACGATCATTAGTATCGGAGGCCGGGCGTGGTGTCAAACGCCGAAGCGACGACTTCCTGCTACACTGGCGCGGCCCGCGTCCGGGTCGAGGAGGATGGCGCACCGCGATGGCGATCCCGGGAGACAAAGCAATCCAGATGGTCCGCAGCGCACACGCCCACGCCGCGCAGATGGACATCGCCGTGACCGCGGTGGTAGTCGACCAGAGCGGGCGGATGATCGCGCTTGGCCGCATGGACCGTGCCCGTCCCATCACGGTGGAGATCGCCTTGAACAAGGCCTACACGGCGGCCAGCTTTCAGCAACCCACGAAAGAGCTCGCGGGGGTCGCCGGGCAGACGTGGTTTCAGAGCCTGGTCGTGTCGAGCAACGGCCGCATCATGCCCGGGGCGGGAGCGTTGCCGGTCGTGGAGGGTGGCAGTGTCGTGGGAGCCATCGCGGTGGCGGGCGGTACCGAGGAGCAGGATCAGCGCTGCGCTGAAGTCGCGCTTGCCTCGTACGTGTGACGTGTCACCATTGGAGAGGAAAGGGGACCCGTGATGGCCGTGACACAAGGCACCGAGACTCCGGCCCCGCCCTACCTTGGTCGCTCCGTCCGCATCGTCGGGCCGGTCGCCAACGTCGACATGAACCAGACGCCGCACCCCAAGAATTCCCGTGGCGAGCTGGGCAAGGCGCTCTTCAACTGGTATCGCAACACCATCTCGAGGGACCCGCTCACGCGGGTGTCGGCGCCCAATCATTTCGCCGATCCGCGGAATTTCCTGGCCTCCGTGGTGAATCAGGCGCCGAAGGGCAAGATCAGCTCGAAACAGATGCCCGTCTCGGACCCTGCCGCCATGACGCGCCACATCAAGGCGGTCGCCCATCACATGGGCGCCGACGTGGTCACCGTGGCGCGGGCGCATCCGTCCTTTCTCTACGCGGCCAGCACCCCGCCCAGCGGGGCGCGAGACGTCTACCAGAACCGGTCTGGTGATGTGTACCAGGGCCGCACGCCCGAGCAGATGACGGAGCGGTACCCGTACATCATCGTGGCGACCACGGCGTGGGACTACGACAAGCTCCAGGCCCACCGCCACTACATCGGGGATGCCGCGTACCACGTCTCGCAGATGAAGGCCCAGCTGATCCTCAAGGCTCTGGAGGGCTACATCAGAGAGCTGGGCTACGCGGCGCTCCGAGGTATGTCGAATCCGCAGGCAGCGGGGCTCGCCTCGGGCGTCGGAGAGCTCGGTCGCAACGGGCTTCTCATCCATCGGAAGTTCGGCGCGCGCGTCCACATGCCCGATCCGATCATGACCGACCTTCCGCTCGTTCCCGACCAGCCGGTCGACAACGGCGTGGAGGACTTCTGCAAGATCTGTCGCAAGTGCGCCATCAACTGTCCGACCAACAGCGTGCCGTTCGGGGACAAGGTGGTGTTCAACGGCGTCGAGAAGTACAAGATCAACTGGCTCACGTGCTACAAGGTGCGTCCTTACATGGACGCGCACTGGGGAAGCTGCCTTACCTGCGCCACCGTCTGTCCGTTCACCAAGCCGAACGTCTGGTGGCGGAGCCTCACCGTGTGGGCGCTCAGCACCTGCCCCATCCCTGCGCGTCCGCTGCTCGTGCGCGCGCTGAAGGCGATCGACGACCGGTTCTGGGGCACGACGCGGCAGACGCGGGTCCGGTGGCTCGGCTACGACTCGGGCATCAAGCCAGGGGAGCAAGCCTGCACCGTCGCGGGGTGCACCGCGGAGCACGGCACCGCCCACGCCGCCGAGCCGGTGGGGAACGTGGGCTACTACGCGCCGCTGAAGGAGAACACGAACCGATTCGTCAAGCGGGACGCGTAGTGACGTTGCGATCCGGTTGGCTCAAGCTTCCGTGGCGCCAGGAGGGCCGGCGGAACCGCGATCCCTACTGGGATTTCTTCATCAACACGCCACCGGCCGATCGCGCGAACTCGGTGTTCGACGTGATCCGCATGGCGCCCGAGGGTAACGTCTTTCCGACCCGGGCCGATCTCCACTCGCCGGAAGTCACGGCGCGCCACGTCAAGGAGATGGCGCACTACCTCGGCGCCGACCTCGTCGGCATCACCGAGCTCGATCACGACGACGCCGGTCACCCGTTCGCGATCGTCTGCGCCGTGCGCGCCGACGTCGATCCGCGCGAGGCCGCCGGCATCGGTGGTCAGGTCCCGGTGCAGAACGGACTGTTCGTCACGTTCGTGCTGAGCGCGTGGATCCGCGAGCTCGGATACCGCGC
>Ga0306921_10006762_pt1 | contig 11973 bp, 12 predicted proteins | sample sta12Cox44000080_FD_203760 | JGI IMG/M metagenome (GOLD analysis project Ga0306921, IMG submission 203760) | Lab enrichment of tropical soil microbial communities from Luquillo Experimental Forest, Puerto Rico - statoxic.12C.oxic.44.000.080 (v2)... | ecosystem: Environmental > Terrestrial >... | reverse complement strand
GCCCGCTTGTTTCGCAGCTGCATCATAAGATCGATCTGAAGCCCGATGAACCTCTTTTCTCCGTTGTCCTGATCGGATACGCGCAGAACTACGGCCCGGAAGTGTGGGTCATCGACTACCGCGCGGAGCAGGAATCCTTGGGTGCAAAGGATTTCTGGCAAACTCACATTCTGCGCCCTCGCTTTACGCAACTCTACCCGCCGGAGAAGCACGAGGCCAAAACGCTAGTGGAAGTGCGCGTTCCCACTGATCTACCCGACGTGCCGCTGCTCGGCCTCATTCAGCAGAGCGATCCTCGGATCAGTCGGCTGCGTTCCGCGGATCCACGTTTCGCTAAACTTCTTGACGAGATTCAGCGTGGGCAGGCACAAAAAGCTGTTTCTCAGGACTCCGCGGATTTTTTCCGCGCGGCGCTCCCGCTCATTGCCGGCGAGGCTCACTTCTTCGAGGGCATAATCCGTGAAGACGGGGTCTTTGAGTGGATGGTTCCTCCCGAAGAGCCCTTCGGCCGCGAACAGCGCGCGCAGGAAAAAGACCGTCCAGCCGACGCGCCCACGCTGCAACACAAGCCGGTGCCAACAAAACCGTAACGGCTGGTCCTCTAGTTTTGTATTCCAGGCGCACTCGTGTCTCGTCGTCCGGGCTTCAGCACGCCGCCGCGGAGCCCAGCTGCGCGCATGGCTCGCAACGTTCGCCAAAAACACTGGCCGCTTACTCCCAGGCATGATTCTCAATCTCCCGCGGCCAGGCTTTGACGGCCGGGACGTCCGATGTCCCGCCGGAAATGCATTCCTTCGAAGCTGATTTGGCCCGCCGCCTCATAGGCTTTCTGTATGGCGGACTCCGTTGTGTCTCCCACAGCCGTGACGCCAAGAACTCTTCCGCCGCTCGTAAGGATTTTTCCTCCCTCACGCCGGGTGCCCGCGTGCAGCACCTTCACGCCCCGGATTTGCGCGGCTTCGTTCAAGCCGAGAATTTCTTTTCCTGTTTCAAACTTGCCTGGATATCCCGCCGACGCCAGAACTACGCAGGCGCTCGCTCCAGATTTCCATTTCAATTTTTCAGGCTGTAACCGTCCCGCGGCTACGCTGGCGAGCACCTCCGCAAGGTCAAAATCCGTTCGCGCCGCAATTGCCTGCGCTTCCGGGTCGCCCAACCGGCAATTGAATTCCAGAACTTTTGGCCCTTCTTTCGTGAGCATCAGCCCGATGTAGAGAAATCCCTGGTAGCGTATACCGTCCGACGCCAAGCCACCGAGGGCCGGCTCGACCACGCTCGACAGGATGGCGCGCCGCAAGGCTGCCGGCATGAGTTCGTCCGAGGAATACGCCCCCATGCCACCCGTGTTTGGTCCTTCGTTGTTGTCAAACAAGCGCTTGTGATCGCGTGTCGGAACAAGCGGCGCGAATCGTTCTCCATCGGTCAACAGGATAAACGACAGCTCGTCCCCTTCGAGCGCTTCCTCAAACATCACGCGCTTTCCGCCGGCTCCGAGCTCATGCTTCTCCAGGACGCGCTCGATGAAGCCCGTGGCTTCATCCGGATTTTTCGCCACAAACACGCCTTTGCCTGAGCAGAGTCCGTCGGCCTTGAGCACCACAGGCCAATCCACCGCACACAACGCCCCGTAGGCATCCCCAGGAGAATCATACGCGCCATACATTGCCGCGGTTGGGATGTTGTGGCGGTTCAGAAATTCCTTTGCGAATATTTTGCTGCCTTCGAGTTGCGCCGCCTGCTGCGTCGGGCCCACGATCGGCCACTTCTTCTGTTCGAACGCGTCCACAATCCCGTTCACCAATGGCAATTCCGGCCCCACAACGGTCAGGTCCGGCGTGTTGCGCTCCGCAAATCGGACCAGCGCCGCCACATTACCTGCGTCCGCAGCTAGGCATTCTGCCTCGGCCGCGATCCCGCCATTTCCAGGGACGCACCAGAGTTTCTCGACTCCCGCGCCCGCACCTAACTTCCACACCAGAGCGTGCTCGCGGCCACCGCCCCCAATGACCATGATTTTCATTGAATTCGCAGCCTTTCCGAAAACTTCTACGAACATAGCCGCCCACCGTCATCGCTGTCAACGCGCGGCGCAGGTTTCGCAGTCGCCTTGACTGATTGGCCCCACCTGTTCGTTAAGCCAGCGCCTTTCGCTTCGTGTCGAACGGTAGCCTGTATTCAGTCGTCTCGGCGCAACGCCCACTCCCGGGTTGCCCCAATGGTCCGATCCACGAACAACAACCGGCGCGCGCTCACGTACGTGTCTAGCTGTTTGTTCTCGCGGCGACTCATCCGGAACTGCACATGTCACCAGCGGCCGAGGCTTTCGTCGAGGCCTTCAAGAAGAAAGCGGGCGACGAGTGGGACAAGTCGTTTTATCCAGCCGCGCCGCCGAAAGCACTCGCAGCGCCTACCTCGCTGAGGGTAACGACCCTCTGCGGCTTCAGGAGCAGATGGACTCGGTGTGCCAGGAGTTCGAGACGCAGCAAAGCACCGATATTCTCGATAAATACGCTTTTGTTCCCGCGCATCCTCATCTTCTCTCCTATGTCGCTGCGAATTTCCTGCACGGGGGATGGCTGCACCTGATCGGGAACATGTGGTTCCTCTGGCTTGCTGGATTTATTCTTGAGGACAATTGGGGTCGGTTGATTTACTCCATCTTTTATCTCGTTGCCGGAGCCGCTGCGTTGCGGTTCTACGCATGGTGCGCGCCGGGAAGCTATATGCCGCGGGTTGGCGCCTCCGGAGCCGTGGCGGCGCTGATGGGTGCTTTTCTCGTCCGCTTTCCGAAAATGAAAATTGAAATGGGGTTCTATAGCCTCATTTTCAGATACCGCTTCAAAGCTCCGGCATATGCCCTGCTCCCTTTTTGGCTCGCCGCCGAGTTCCTTTATGGCTCCGTGTCGGGAACAAGCTCTCCGGTCGCGCACTGGGCGCATGTTGGCGGATTCCTGTTCGGCATGACCGCTGCTTACGGGATTATGCGCTCAGGTCTCGAGCAGAAGGCCAGTGATGCCATCGAGTCCAAGATCGGTTGGTCGGCGGACCCGGATATCGTGCGTGCTTCGGACGCTCTCGAAAACTCCAAGCTCGATGAAGCCGCCGCTATTCTACAGAAGCACTTGAAACAGAAGCCTTCTTCAGCGGACGCATTGCAGATCCTCCAGCAGGTCGAATGGCGTCGCAACGATATGCCGGCGTACCTTGAGGTCACGGCACAGCTGTGCCAGTTGCATCTGAGAGCCCAGGACGTTGAAGCGGCCTGGAGCGACTTCGAAGCTTACAGGAACGCCGGCGGCGATCAGCTTCCAGCTAGCGTCTGGCTTGACATTGCTCGCCTGCTCGAAACACAACAGAATTTTGAGCGCGCCGTCACCGAGTATGAGCAACTCGCGCACGTCCACGTGCAGGAGAAGCAATCGATCCTCGCTCTTCTCGGTGCGGGGCGAATCTATTTGCGGAAGCTGAGCCGTCCTGAGGACGCCCTGCGCAACTACAAGGCGGCCGACGCTTCGCCGGTTCCTCATCTTGATTGGGAAGCAAACATTCAGGCCGGGATCAAGGAAGCCGAGCGCGCTAGGGACAACAACAGCTGGAGCAACGCTCACGAAGTCGTGAAATTTTGCCACAGAAAGAGACCGCATTGGCGGCCGAGCTCGCTAACTGCTTAAACCTGTTTTCTAGGTTAGTTCTGGAGGGAGTTCAAAGCGAGCTAACAAAACAGTCGCTTCTACGCGCTTCCGACGGCTCGAATCGGAATCGTCACACCTGCGACTGCATCAGAAGATGCCAGCATGTGGCAACGTCCGTCAAAAATTCCGCCGGGATCAATCACCATACAAGGGGAATGAACTTCGCCGGTGACGACGCCCTTCGGCTCGATCTCCACGCGCCCTTTGGCAAAAATCACGCCGTCAAACCGTCCCGCAATCACGACACGATTTCCTTCGATCTGCCCTTCGACCTTGGCGCTTTCTCCCAAGATCACGGTCTGCTCAGAGATGATGTTTCCCTTGATGTGGCCGTCGACGCGAAACGTTCCCTTGACGGTGAGCGTTCCTTCCAGGGATACGCCTTGATCGATAAAACCCGTCCACTCTTCGCTGATGCCGTTTTTCGATGCTGCGGGCCACTTCCAAGCCATGAAATTCCCCCAGGATCATTCACTACCAATTTAGCGTCGTAGAGAAAGAAGTCAACGACACTTGCGCCGCTTCGTGTCGAATGAACTGCCTGAACGAAGGTGCAGGCTCGCGCGGATCATTTCATGAGTCGATCGTAAAGTCCCATCAACTGTGCTTCGTCGTAGTACTCGAGCACTAATTGGCCGGGGCGCAGTTTCGTTTTTTGCCGCAGCAGAACTTTCGTACCAAGGTGCCGCTGTAGTTCGTCGAGTGCTTCGCGGATGTTCGGATCGACCTGGACTTCGGTCGTCATTTTTGCGCCGCGCGCACGCCGCGAGGCCAGGCGCTCGATTTGCCGCACCGTCAATCCGCCGCGCGCGGCCTTTTGCGCATATCTCATCCTCAATGGGGGATCCAGCACCGCCAACAGCGCGCGGCCGTGTCCTGCAGTGAGTTTTCCTTCCTCAATCCACTCTTGAATTGTCGGCTCAAGTTTCAGGAGTCGAATGGCATTGGCCACGGTCGCCCGATCTTTGCCGGTGCGCTCCGCCACGGCTTCCTGCGTCAACTGAAACTCATCCATCAATCGCTCGAACGCTCGCGCTGCTTCCATGGCATTCAGGTCTTCTCGCTGGATGTTCTCTACCAGCGTCATCTCGAGCGCTAGTTCGTCTGGCACTTGCCGCACGATAGCGGACACTTTTTCTAGCCCGGCTCGCTGCGCGGCGCGCCATCGTCGCTCGCCCGCGATTAACTGAAAGCGATTGCCGATGGGCCGCACAACCAGGGGCTGAATAATTCCGCTCGCCTGGATGGAGCGCGCCAGCTCGTCGAGTGCGGCCTCGCGAAATCGAGTGCGAGGTTGATACGGGCTCGGCTCGATCAGATCAATATCGAGCTGCATGGGCCCCGTGGGCTGCACAGGGTTCAAGGCTGGCGCGGCGGCCGCGCCCCCGGAAGCGGCGACTGATGTGGCAATCGGTTGATTGGGTTGAACCGATGCGGCCGGCTCAGGCTCCCGAATGAGCGCTCCGAGCCCCCGCCCCAACGCGTTTCTCGGCATTGGCGATTACCTCCTGGGCAAGCTGCGTATACCCCTCAGCGCCCTTACTGTGTATATCATAGAAAATAATAGGCTTACCGAAACTAGGTGCTTCTGCGAGGCGAACATTCCGAGCAATAACGCTTTGAAAGACTTGGGTGCCGAAGAAACTCCGCAGATCGGTGGCGACCTGCCTGGCAAGGGTTGTGCGCTCGTCATACATGGTTAGAAGAATTCCCTCAATCTCGAGCTTCGGGTTGAGCGTGCGCCTTATGCGCATAAGTGTGTCCAACAATTCTGAAACTCCCTCGAGCGCGAGATATTCGCACTGTATGGGGACCAAGACAGCGTCTGCGCTTACCAAGGCATTCAATGTAAGTAAATCCAGGGCAGGGGGGCAATCGAGGATGATGAACTTATATTTTTCTCGGACGGATTGCAGGTAGGCTTGCAACTTGTACTCGCGTTGTTCGGCACTGACGAGTTCGACGGCGGCACCAGCGAGATTTTTGTCAGCGGGGATGACATCTAGCCCCTGCACTTGCGATTTTTGGACGACCCTCTCGAATGGCTCGCCAAGAATCAGTGCATGATAGGTTGTGTGACGAGACGGATCTTTCTGAAATCCGATGGCCGCGGTGGCATTTGCCTGTGAGTCACAATCAATGAGGAGGGTGGGTTGGTCGGAGCTGGCGAGGCAAGCCGCCAGGTTCACAGCCGTGGTCGTTTTTCCAACCCCGCCTTTTTGGTTGGCGATCGCGATGACCCGGGCCAAAGTGCTCCCCCAAACCAAGGGAAAATAGCAGAGCCAGCACAGGGAAGCAAGATGTTTCACGTGGAACGGTGGAAATCCGTCGACGACGTATAACTGCGGAAATTCTGCTGGTTGGAAACGAGCGATTGTTGAGCCGCTCGAATTTGGAGACGTGTCCGCGTGGCTGATTGCGTTTCGCTGACGCCGACGAGGAGTGTTCCACATGGAACAATCAGGAAAAATTCGGCTCGCAGCGCTGAGTTGGCTGTTCCACGTGAAACATGAGCACCACCGGTTTGTTCCACGTGGAACCAACTTCCTTGTCACCTAGTATCGTGAACTGCTTTGATTCGGTTGTTTCACGTGAAACGCGGCAGAGGAAATCTGATCGAGATGATCATTGTTCCACGTGGAACCACATCCTCGCCGAGTTCGTTCTTCCCAGGTAACGACGAGAGGACCGCAATCGCGCGTTCCATGAAAATTGCCTGAGTGGATGTGGTGAAACAGCTGCGTTTTTCTGGCCGTTACGTCGATGCACTGCACCGGGACCCGACCAGCAGGTAGCGCCGGAGCGATTGGGGCAAAGGAATAGGTTCCTGCCATTCCCAGCATGTGGATTTGCGGGCCTCGTCCAGATCCTGGCCACCGATCCAAAGGATCACTCGCTCGGCCGAGAGCCGATCCGAGCCTGCCCACTCGAGGAACGGTCCGAACTCTCCGAGAGCGCGCGAGCAGACGAAATCGAGCGGGGCAAGTTCCTCACCGAGCTCCTCGTAGCGGCTGATCAATACTCGGGAATTGGCAAGTCCCAATTCTCGAAGGACTTCCGCAAGAAATGTACCCTTTTTGATGTTTGACTCGACGAGAAAGAGTTCCAACTCGGGGCGCAGAATCTTCAGCGGCAAACCAGGAAAACCTGGTCCAGAGCCAATGTCGGCGAGCCGACCGGAATTAATCGGCACCATCACCGCTGCGTACATCGATTCACAAAAATGACGATGTAGTATCTCTAGAGGGGCGCGAATGGCCGTCAAATTCAGCTTCTCGTTCCAGTGCCGTAATATACCTATATATTGCTGAATACAATGCACTTGCTTGTCGTTTAGCGCGATCTGAAAATCGCCCAGCGCTCGCCGGATGGCTTCTTCGGAAAGTGGCTTTTCAACTTCTGTTGTCATTTCAGTAATTAGCATCCTGTATTTTGCTGATTCGCCGATGGTTGCTTGGCTTCGCCCGCCCTCAGCAGAAAGCGCGGTCCGGCCATACCGGCTACGATGTCTACCCCGGCGTGCCACACCATCATGGGCGCCAAACTGCCGAGGGCCAATCGCCCAAGGGCGAACAGGATTCCCATCAGACCGGTGGCAATGATACCGCTACGGCCCTGATAGGCATGAGCCAAGCCAAAAAGCGCTGCCGTAAGAATCACCACGAGCCAAACGGGCACGGCCATGCGCTGCAACGCAGCCATCGCAAATCCTCGGTACAGGAACTCCTCGCACACTCCCGCCGTAATAGCGAGCGCGCAGTAGGGAAGCAACTCTACCGGTTTGGTTGGCAGAATTCGCTCGGCCAATTTGCGCATCCTTTCCGGCGTCGAGCCCGTCATCCGTGAAATACGGTGCAAATTGAACCACTGAAAGCTCCCGAGTGCTCCGGCGCCGAGGAGTGCTGCAACGATGGTGTTCGCCGTACCCTGCGGCTCGAGTCCCAGTTGGGCCGCGGTCAAGCCGCGAACCAGCGCGCGCCAAGCCACGGCACCGAGAACGATCCACTGAAATGCAATCGTCGATCCGTAAAGAATCAACTTCTCGAGCGTGCCGATCGCTGGCCTTGCCAAGAGACGCTGCAATCGCGCGCGGCCCCTCCAAGGAATGACTACACCCAGGAGGAAAAAGATCAACCAGAAATCCCAAGGCATCGGCCGATAAGAACATTTTAGGGTTGCTTTAGGCAAGTTGTCCCATGGGCCGAGTTTCCATACGGTACCAAGCAGGAAACCGGCGGCATCGTTATAATCGGGACGCGGTACAGAGAGGTGTGGCTTGACCGATTCCGTGAAGCTCACGGCGATGGTCAAGGCAGCGGGTTGAGCGGCCAAGTTGAGTCCCGGGACGCTGGACTCAATCCTACGCCGCCTGCCTTTGCCGAGTGATCCAAACGTGCTCGTTGGTTTCAGCACCAACGATGATGCAGGGGTGTATTTACTGGGTGAAGGTTTGGCGCTTGTGCAGACGGTCGATTTCTTCACGCCAATCGTAGACGATCCTTTCACTTTCGGGCAGATCGCCGCGGCGAATTCGCTGAGCGATGTGTACGCGATGGGTGGCCGGCCGGTTTCCTCGCTCTCGATCGTTGGCTTTCCCGAAAAAGGCGATCCCGCAATTCTCGAGCAAATTATTCGCGGCGGCCTGAACAAGATGAACGAGGCGAAGTGCACGGTTATCGGCGGGCACTCGATCCGAAACGACGACATTCAGTTCGGCTACGCGGTGAGCGGCCTGATCCATCCGAACAAAATTTGGCGAAACGTCGGCGCGCGGACGAAAGACGTTTTGCTCTTGACGAAGCCGCTGGGCACCGGCGCGATCTCCACCGCCATCAAGAAGGATCGCGCTTCGAAAGCTTCGATCGATGCCGCTATCGGCTCGATGAGCCAGCTGAACGGTGCCGCCGCCGAAGCCCTGCGAGAGTTTGAGAAAATTTCCCCTTCGCCGCGCGTGCACGCGGTGACCGACATCACCGGATTCGGCCTTCTGGGTCACGCGCGCGAAATGGCCTTGGGTGATCCTGGCGCAAACATTGCCGCTGTTTCGCTCGAGTTCCAGTGGCAGTCGGTGCCGCTACTCCCTGGCGCGCTTGAAGCGGTGCGCGAAGGCATGATACCGGGTGGGCTGAAGAATAATCGCGAATTTCTGGGCGATTGCGTCGGATTTGCGGATGGTATCCCGGAAGAGAATCGGGCGTTGTTCTTTGATCCGCAGACTTCCGGTGGTTTGCTGGTCGCGATTGCGCCGGATTCTGCGGACGGGGCACGTGCGAAACTGCGCGATCATGGAATCAACGCCACGCGCGTCGGCCATGTTGTGCCAAAATCGTCTCCTTTAATCCAGGTAAGCTGACTTGACGAAGCTCCACAGAGCGCGACGAGTGTGCTTCGGGATGCTCGGCGTGTTGTGTGTCGCAGCCGGATGCAAAAAGCAAGACCATGGCGAGGCGCCTGGCAATGCCGTCGAGAAAAAAGCCGCCGAGGCGCCACCAATAAGGGCGGGGTGTAGATTCGAGTGGGTCGATCTCGCGAAACCATCGCCCGAGCTAGCTGAAGTGTCGCGAGCCTTTGAGCAGGAATTGCGCCCAGACCCCCCTAGTTCCGACCCCGGTTTCAGCACCTACCCGATCAAGCGCATCGTGAGGCTAGCACGCTGCGGCGACGCGATTCTGGTGGTTCTCGAGAAGGGTTCAGCTGAAACGAAAAGAAAGGACTGGGACCGCCCTTTCGAGTTGTATGACTTTAATCTGACGACGAAACAGAAGACAGGGATCACTGCCAGTTGGATATTCTGGTTGCTGCAATTCGATGAGCTGGCGCACTTCGAGGACGGCGATGTGCCCGACATTACCTTTCGATCGATGAGTTGCACCGAGTGCGAGCCGGTGACCATGCTCAGCTCTGTTTGTCTCGACCCGGGCCTGCAGAAGTGGGAACTGCGCAAATGGCCGAAGGACGAGGACGGAATCGCCCTCTTCGACTCATCCGTCGGGGTTGATGGATCGACCGACGAGTACGAGACCATTTACGGGATCGCGGATTTTGATGGAAAGGGATATGACGAAGTTGCTCTTTGGACGCATTACCGGGAATTGATTGAAAAGGACAAGCCGCCCGCTCCGGTGACGACGTTGAGTGTGTACAGCTTCGCGGGCGGGGTGGCTGGAGAGACAGAGGTAAAGGACGAGGACGAGATGGTTCGCCTAAAGGCACGACTTTGCCGAATGGACCCGAAGAACACTGCGTGCAAAAAGTCCTCGTCGCACCGCAAAAGCGGAAGCGGACGACGGTGAGGGTAGAGCTGGCACATGGACACGATCACTCATGGCATCGCTGGGGCGCTAATCAGCAAGGCCGCTTTTAGCGGGCGCGACCTCTTTCCTCCCATGGCGATGGGCAAGCGCCGGCTGGCCACCTGGGCGCTGATGCTCGGGTCGATTTTTCCAGACTCCGACGTTTTCCGTGATTTTTTTTCCCGTGATCAGCTGCTCATGATCACCTGGCATCGCAGCATCACGCATTCGCTCTTGCTTCTCCCGGTCTGGTCGGTACTCCTCGCCGCGCTCGCGGGAGCGGTGGCCCGATGGCGAAAGTGGGAGGCGCCTTCGTTCACTGCACTTACCGGACTTTTTGCTGTCGGGATCCTGAGCCACATTCTTCTGGACCTGGTCACCACCTTCGGAACGATGATCTGGTCGCCGCTCGATTGGTCGCGCCCCGCCTGGGATATTCTTTTCATCGTCGATTTCACCTTCACCGCGATTTTGCTGCTGCCCCAGTTGATGGCCTGGACTTTCGAGGATCCCGAGCATGCCAGGCGGCGCGCGATCGTGATGTGGGTCATTTTCACCCCCGCACCGTTCGTCATCTCACGAATAGCGTTATTTGTCGGCGCGCCGGTTTCTGACACCGTCGTAGTGGTCGCCACGGCGCTCTTCGCCGTGCTGTTTCTGTTTCCGGCGATCGGAGGACTTGGCGCGCGGGTTTCCTACGAGAGCTGGAATCGCGCCGGCCTCGCGATCGCAATCGCCTACGTTCTTACCGCCACTTATGCGCATCATGTGGCCTATGGCCGCGTGAAACAGTTTGCCGCGCAGCAGGGCCTGCAGGTGGAGGCGATCGGCGCACTGCCGTTTCCGCCATCCCTCTGGAGATGGGATGGACTGGTGCGAGCACCCCGCGGCGTATATGAAATGCGCATGGATTTAAGTGGCGGCTGGTTACGCGGCGGAAACGCAGCGAACGGGGTCCTGGAGCATACCTACTATCCCGATGCTTTTCCGAATGAATTCATTGAGGAAGCGCGGCAGCTTCCGGAGGTGCAAAAGGTGCTGTGGTTTGCGCGCTTCCCGGTCACGCGTTTTCATAAGGACGGCAGCGACGCCGTCGTCGAGTTTTCTGACTTGCGGTTTCCACAGATTCGGCGCGACCGCCCGGCTTCGTTTACCTACCGCGTACGATTCGCCCCCGACGGCACGATCCGGTCGCAAGGGTGGGTGAGACGCTAGGGATGGCGCTTGGCCGCGGCATTATCCTTTGCCGGGTGGATAACAACTTGGCGCTCTTCGCCGGTGCCGACGCTTTCGGTGCGCACCCCCGGCATGTCCTTGAGTGCGAGATGCACGATTCTACGTTCGCGAGAGGACATGGGATTGAGGCGGAACGGCTGGTGCGAAGTCTGCACGCGCTCGGCGGCAACGCGAGCCGTCATGCGCAACTCCTCAAACCGTAGCGCGCGGTAGCCGCCACAGTCGAGATGAATCTTTTCGTGGTAAGCCGGTTCGAGGTTCAGGGCGCGAAAGATCAGATGTTCCAGGGCTTTAAGAACCTCGCCGCTGCGCGCCAGGAGGATTTCCCTATCCCGCCCGTCGAGGTCCGCGAAAATTTCCGCGTCTCCCTCGGGAGCCTGGCCGGTCGCGGCTACGGTTCGCACCTTCGCGTTCAGCTCGAACCCGCCTGCCTTTAGCACCTTTTCCAAAAACTCGCGGAGAGCCTCAGCGGCAGCTTCGCGATCTAATTTTCCATCATGTACAAATTCTCGACTCATGAGATGCCCGCCAGACCTGTTTGGGCCTCTACGCTCAGCGCGGCGCGCTACTTCTTTGCGCGCGTGGGTTTGACCGGGGCGGGAAGAGGGTGAGTCCGGTTGAGGTACCACTGTTGCAGGATACCCACCAGGCTGCTAGTGAGAATATACAACGCCAGGCCGCTGGAGAACGGAAAAATCACAAAACTCACGGAAAACATGATCGGCATGATCTTCATCATCTGCGCCTGCTGC
>Ga0306921_10006761_pt1 | contig 11974 bp, 10 predicted proteins | sample sta12Cox44000080_FD_203760 | JGI IMG/M metagenome (GOLD analysis project Ga0306921, IMG submission 203760) | Lab enrichment of tropical soil microbial communities from Luquillo Experimental Forest, Puerto Rico - statoxic.12C.oxic.44.000.080 (v2)... | ecosystem: Environmental > Terrestrial >... | reverse complement strand
TGAATGAACTGCTGCCGCTTCACTCTTCGTTCTGCCGTATCGGCACGGGCGGCACCATGAGCCAGTTCTATCAGAGTGACAACCGAGAGAGCGACATCGGTATTTCCGGTTGTGCGGGAGATGACCGTGAGCATCTGCCGCGCATTCTGCCCCTGTCGCTCGGCCGTGATCAGCACACTCGAATCGAGGATTAGTCCCATGCGGGCGGTTCAAGCGGTTCGCGGTGGCTCTCGATAGCTGCTTGGACATCCTTAGCGAAGTCAGCATCCATGACCGCGGTCGAGTCCTCGGGGAGTAGCGCGATGCATTCAGAGATGGATCGGCGTGGAGGCGCGGGTGCATGAATCACCGCCACAGGCAGCTTGCCGCTTTCGATCACGACTTGCGCGCCAGCGCGCACGCGAGCCAACAGCCCGGCGAAGTCGCTAGCGGCCTCCCCTTCCGAAATATGGATCACATAGTCCACCATGCCGCGATTATACCTGTGGTTCGTCAAGAACCTCATGCTCCTGCCCCTAAAACTGGTCATCGCCTAGGTCACCTGGATCTTTCGTTCGGTCCTGGCTTGATTAATATTGGAAACGGTTCTTGGAAGAATCCGGGGCTGAATCTACGCATACAAGCACCAGTGATTGCGGAAAACTCCACAGCGGCACAATCATTTCCGAAAAGTTTTCCTCTTGCGTGTCCTGCTTTTCTTTTTCACGAGCTTCATCCGATTGAGGCCCTGCTGCAGGTTCTTCATTTGCTCCTTTATCTCTTCTTTTCGACTTTCGGCCGCAAAGAATACATCGTCGGGATCTTTGAGCTGGCCTTCCCATTCCTTTTGCATTCGGTAAAAGCGACTCCCTTCGTCCTGCTCGTATTCACGGAGCGTTTCTATCAATTCGTCATTGGCGAGAGCGCGCGTGTGTTCAAGTTCGATTTTGTACGCGTTCAGATATTCCGATCTAAAGAATCCAAGGTTCTCAAGTTGTTCGAGGCTCAGCAACGTAGCATGAAACGCGCGATTTAGATTAAAGATCCCTTGGTAAATATGTAGTTTCTGAACTTGAGGTCTCCAGGCAGGACCATTCATCGCCGACCTCCTGAATTGGGACATTTTCCTGAAAGCTTGGGTGCTATCCGGAGCTGAGAGTGATAGCGAGGGCGGACCTGAGACTTGTCAAGTTGCGTCCAAGGAACGGGGCGTATAAGGTCAATCGTAGCCATCGTTTGCCTGCTCCAACAGGCGGCGTTTGGTTAGGGCACGCTCGGTGTTAATCGCACCGGGCAGTGCCCGCTCGTCGTCACTTCTTCTTATTATCGTGTCTCCTCTTTTCTGTTTGATATCGAATTTTCCTGCCGTTTTGAATCTTCGGCAGGATCTCCCGGACTCTTTTGATGTCGCCTTCGGCCCAAAGTCGGACGCGCACGCCACCAACTCTTGTGATCGGCGGTAGCGGTATCTTTTTTGCCGCGATGTATCGTTTGAGCGTTATCAGGCTCAATCCGAGCTGCTTTGCAGCCTCGCGAGTAGAGTAACAAGCCATCTGATACCTAACGGTATCAGATAGGTGCAATAGTGTCAAGTATAGTTTCATTCTCCCGCCCATGAATCGCGAGCCAAACCTTGGAATAAGTACGTTCTCCTGCCAGCCTCTGCTCGAAAGGTGGCGAACCGGAGAAGGGAGCTCGAGCAAGCCGTTGCAGGTTGCCCCTTTTGGCTGATACGTTTGCCACATGGATTCGGTTTCCCTTGCGCCGATCCTTACTCCGCGCGGGCGTCTCGCGTTGGCGGAGGAGAATCGCGGACCACTTCTTGATCCCGATCCTGCGCGGCGCTTGTGGGACGCTTTCGCGCGTGGGTCGGGTCACGGTCTCCTGCAACTCGGTGCCGGTGAGGTCGGGACTGCGCTGCCTCCTGCTTTCTCCTATTGGCGCGAATTCGGTGCACGATACGTGACCGCCCTTTGCACGCAGCCAGAAGCGCAGGCGTCTCCACAGGACGCACCTGTGCCACCCCCGCCGGACCTAGAGCTGGAGGTGTTAGCTCTCGGCGCGCCGACCATGACGGGGGCAGAATACCTGACGGCCGCAGTGCTCCACGCTCTTTGGCAAGAAACGGACGTGGCCTTCCGGCTGGAGCTGTCGGAGTCGAGATGTGGCGTTCAGGAGTTTCTCAAGAGCCGCAACCCAGCGTGGAACCTGGTTGGGCGGGTGCACTTCAACCTCGCCGAAAATCGTAAGGATGAGGAGGCACCGTTCGCGTTTCTCGCGACCTACACGACGCGTCTTTCCGCCCACGCCAAGGCGCAGCATCTTCCGCTGGGCCAGGCGCTACGTGAGTATGTGGGCGCGGTCAACAAGGGTCGATTGTTGTCTCTGCTTCTCCCCGTGCAACGTGCGGCGGAGACCTGTCCGTGGCTGAAAGCCATGGTAGACGCGGGTGAAATCTTCCATCCATTGCGCTGGCAGCCCAACGAAGCTTTACAGCTCCTGAGAAACGTCCCGCAATTAGAGAGCGCGGGCGTGGTCGTGCGGATGCCAGCGAACTGGCGTGCGAACAGACCTCCGCGTCCGCAGGTGACGGCCAGAGTGGGCGGCAGCACGCCGTCGGGCTTGGGCAAGGACGCGCTCCTCGATTTCCGCATGGAAGTCACACTCGACGGCGAAACATTGACGGCGGCGGAAATCAGAGAATTGCTAGCCAAGTCCGATGGCCTGGCGCTGGTGCGGGGACGCTGGGTCGAAGTTGACCGCGAACGATTGAGTCGTATGATCGAGCACTTTGGCGCAGTTGAGCGCACGGCCGCCAACAATGGCATCAGCTTTGGCGAGGCCATGCGCAAGGTCGCCGGTGCCGATGTTAGCGTCGATGGCGCCAGCGGCACCGATCCTGACTGGGCGCAAGTGGTCGCAGGTCCCTGGTTGGCAGAAACGCTAAACGGGCTGCGCCGTCCCGAAGGGCTGGCCCGCATTGACCCCGGAGCGGCACTGCATGGGAAGCTGCGGCCCTACCAACAAGTGGGCGTGCGCTGGCTCTACCTCCTGACGAAGCTCGGGCTGGGGGCGTGCCTGGCTGACGACATGGGACTGGGCAAGACCATTCAAGTGCTCTCGCTGCTGCTGGTACGCAAGAATCAGGCGAACGGTCAGGAGCAGCCAAACCTGCTGGTTGCGCCCGCCTCGTTGCTCGCCAACTGGGCGTCAGAACTGGAACGCTTTGCGCCGAGCCTGAGGGCCCTCATTGCCCATGCGTCGGCAATGAACGCGGCCGATCTGAAGACGCTTGCACCCGAGCGTCTGCGTGAAGTGGATCTGGTCATCACCAGCTATGGATCATTGCTCCGCATGCCGTGGATTGCCGAGACCTCATGGCAACTGGTCGTGCTCGACGAAGCGCAGGCTATCAAGAACCCGGACACGAAGCAGACTCATGCTGCCAAAAAGCTCAAGGCACAATCGAGATTCGTGCTTACCGGCACGCCGATCGAAAACCGCCTGGGAGATTTGTGGTCCATCTTCGATTTCATTAACCCGGGACTGCTCGGGTCGGCAAAGGAATTTACCCGTGTTACGAAACATCTTGTGGACCAGCCCCACAATCCCTACGGTCCTTTGCGCGAACTGGTACGGCCGTACATACTGCGAAGGCTGAAAACCGACAAAACGGTGATTTCCGATCTGCCGTACAAGACCGAGGTCAAGGCGTTCTGCCAGCTCACCCGGAAACAAGCGGCGCTCTACCAGCAGTCGGTCGCTGAACTGGCGGAGTTGCTCGATAACACTGAGGGTATCCAACGCAAGGGTCTGATCCTGTCGTTCCTGATGCGGTTCAAGCAGATCTGCAATCACCCGTCCCATTGGCTGGGAGATGGGGCATGGAGCGAGACAGACAGCGGTAAGTGGGCGCGCTTGCGGGAGATCTCCGAAGTGATTGCCGCCAAACAAGAGAAGGTGCTGGTATTCACTCAGTTTCGCGAGGTAACGGCTCCTCTGGAGGCGTTCCTCGGATCGCTTTTCGGTCGCCCGGGCCTGGTCCTCCACGGAGAAACCGAGGTCAAGAAACGCAAGGATCTGGTGCGGCGCTTCCAGGAAGATGAATCCGTCGGATTCTTTGTGCTTTCACTCAAAGCTGGAGGCGCGGGCCTCAATCTTACCGCGGCCTCCCACGTCGTGCATTTCGATCGATGGTGGAATCCGGCTGTGGAAAACCAGGCGACAGACCGCGCTTTTCGCATTGGACAGAACAACAACGTGCTGGTACACAAGTTCGTATGCCGGGGAACGATCGAGGAAAAGATCGATCAGATGATCGAGGCGAAGCAGCAGCTTTCCAGGGGTTTGCTCGAAGGCAGCGCAGACTTGCTCTTGACCGAACTGAAAGACGAGGAGTTGCTCAGGCTGGTTGCGCTAGATCTCAACAGCGCGCTCAAGGAGAACTGACCCGTGTCCTACGAATGGGGATGGAGACCGTATGTGTCAGTGGCGGAGCGGCGGCGGCAAGCTGCCAACAAGATACTGAAGCTCCGAAAGAAAGGGCAGACCGTTTTGCCGGTTGTCATCCAGGGACGGGACATTGCCAAGACGTTCTGGGGCAAGGCCTGGTGCGACAACCTCGAGCGCTATAGTGATTTTGCTAACCGCCTGCCGCGCGCGCGGACCTATGTGCGCAACGGCTCGGTTATCGATCTTCAAATCGCCCCTGGCAAGATCGAAGCTCTAGTCAGCGGCTCGGACATTTATACCGTTGCTATAAGGGTCTCTCAGGTCACGAAAGCGCGCTGGAAGTCTATCTGCAGGGACTGTGCCGGAGCGATTGATTCCCTGGTCGAACTTCTGCAGGGACGTTTCTCCAAGGGCGTCATGGAACGGATCTGCCGGCAAAGAACTGGCCTGTTCCCATCGCCTAACGAGATCAAGTTCTCGTGCAGTTGTCCGGACTGGGCCGGGATGTGTAAGCACGTCGCGGCGGTCCTTTATGGCACCGGCGCGCGGCTCGACCAGCGACCAGAACTTCTCTTTAGGCTCAATCAGGTGGACGAGAACGACCTGATTGCTAAAGCCGGCGACTCCCTTGCGCTGGCGAACAGGGGACCTGCTGCGGCAAAGGTCCTCGGCGTTGGCGAAGACCTCGCCGAATTGTTTGGGTTGGATATGCAGCAGAGCACCGCGGGCAACAACAAGCTGTCCGATATCCTAACCCCAAGAAGATCGAAGCCTATCACTGCCAAGGCTGTAATGCCGCGCCCGCAGACAAGAGCAGGGCAGGCTGCAAAGAAGCGTTCGCTCGTGCACACTGGAGCGTACCTGGCCTGACGCCGCCAAAGGCGCTGCTCTGAACCATGCAGGAACTTAGAGGATGGGTATGGCACTCAGTCTTGTTCAAATACGCGTGCTGGCCGAGACGAAGGAGGATGAAAACGTCAGGTTTCGCCGGTTCCTGAAGACGCGGTGCAATCTGGAATCGGACGAGATCGACCAACGCGTCTTTGAAACCACGAAGCGCGTGTGGGCCGGAATCGACTGCACTACCTGTGCCAACTGCTGCCGGGAGGTGAAGCCGACGTTCAGTGAGGAAGAAGTGGACCGCGTGGCACGCTGCCTCGGAATGGAGCGTCAGCAATTTATCGAAAGATACCTGGAACACTCCGAAGCGGACAGCGAGAACCCCTGGCAAACCCGCGCGACGCCCTGCCCATTCCTGAAAGATAACCTTTGCAGTGTTTATGAGGATCGTCCGGCGGATTGCAGCGGATATCCCTATCTTTACCAACCGGATTTCGTGTTCCGCACCATAGGGATGATTGAGCGGACATTTACGTGCCCAATTGTCTATCAGGTCCTGGAGGAACTGAAGAAATCTCTGGGTTTTTGGCCGATGGCCTCACAGCAATCTCGAACGCCGACTGCAAATCCAGCCCAAAACGCGAAGCGAACGAAGTTCCACTGAAGACTCCAAATGTGAATTTTCTACGAGGGAAGAGTGGGAGCCAGACGTCGGTGTTTGATTTCGGCAACGTGCCACAACCACGCGGTTGCCGTACAAGTATGTGGGTGCGGCTACTTCCTATCTATGACGTCGAAGAAAATCGGCGGGCGTTGTAGTCAGCACGCTATGTTGGCCGCGCCGCAGCTTGAAGTGCTCGACATTTCCCGTAATCAACGCGTCCGCGCCGTCGCTGTTCGCGACCTCGAGGAACGGTAAACCGTTCGGGTCGGGCAATACCAGCGTAAGCGCCTCGGCATAGAACTTCGCGGTATTCGGACAGAATGCGGTCGTCGTGCAGCAAATGATGGTCTCTGACGGGAAGGCATTGACGATGCGACCAAGAGGGCCGTGAGGATTCCACATCCCCGAGACGATGACATTCGTTGGTCTGAAGCTTACGACGGTGCAGTCGTAACGGGTCCAATCCCCGGAGACTGGACTGCACGATCTCGTCAGCGCATCCTTCTGCAGTCAAAGCACTGGGCAGGACATAGTGCGCTAAATTAGAAGTTCCGGAATGCTCGGTACAGCTTCGGTACAACTGAGGGAGAGAAAGAACGATGCGCTGGCTCCTAAGCGACACCGTGTGAAGCACTTGGAATTTTGACCTTGATAGTTCGGGACCAGGGGGTCGGAGGTTCAAATCCTCTCTCCCCGACCATTCTTCTGTTTTTGCTCTCTCAAAGATCAGATCGAAGGGCTTTCTGTAAGTAGGGTGGACAGTTATGCCGTCGATTGAGCAGTTCAAAAGCACCATTCTGAGCAACTTCGCCTGTTCCTGGTGGTTTCGCGTAAGGTATAGAGAATAGGCCTTGTTCGCGAGTTCTAAAGTGCTTTGCGCGGTCAGCAACCGCTCGTTGGTTGGCTGTTCCAGTCGCGTCAGGGCGTCCTGAATGCTGCGCGATTCGTTGGTCCACTCTTGCATCTTGCGTTCCCACAGGTCTTCCGGAATTCTGCCGTCCAGTTTGTCCTGATAGGCCTGGTCGATGCGCTTTTGCAGCGCGGATAAGCGTGGCTGCAATGCGCGACGCTGCGCAGCGACGGTGCTCTGGGCTTGCTCCTGATCGTGCGCAAGCGATTCCTGCAAACGTGTCAGTACGTCGTCGGGGATCTGAATCCCTTCGAGAATTGTGCCTAGCTTTTCTGCGATTTCCGATTCTGTAAAGCGTGGGGTTGTACATTTCCCGCGATACCCAGTACAGCGGTAATAAACGTATTTCCCCTTTTTTCGCTCGGCCGTGATTGCGCAACGGTCCTGCGCACAATGCAACAAACCGCGAAACGCAAATTCCTGTTTCCGGTATTTCGGTTTATTGTGCCCACGCAATACCGCCTGCACGCGATGGAAGAGTTCGGCGCTGATGAACGTGGGGTGCGTGCCGCGATAGAGGTGTCCTCCCCAAACAAAGCTTCCTTGATAAAACGGGTTTGTCAGAATCGTGTGCAGGTAGGCCCGGGAAATGGATTTTCCACTTTCCGCCCGCACCATCTTTTTCAGTTGGGATAACGAATACTGCCCGGAAGCGTACAGTTCGAAGATGCGGTGTACGATTGCAGCATCTCGGGGGTGGCCTTCGATCGTGCGCTCTGCCTTGTTGTTTCGATACCCGAGGGGAGCCCGACCCGGGTAAATCCCCTGTTCTGCTTTTTCCCGCATCCCCTTTTTCACTTCTTCCCGCAGGTTTTCAATGTAATTCCGCGATAGCACCAGTTGGATTCCATGAATCAGCTTCGCCTGGGATCGAGCGTCCTTGGAAATGATCTGGCCTTCTTTCACCAGATGAATTTCCACATCCAGATCTTCCAAAGTGACAGCATCACGGAAATTGCGGTACAGCCGGTCTGTTTTCTCGACCAGCACGATCCGGCAACCCCGGTTCTTGGTTAAGAACTGCACCATCTCATCGAATTTCTGCCGACCGCTGGTTTTCGCGGTTTCGATGTCGATAAATTCCGTCGCAATCGAGAATTCATGGTGGAAAGCGTATTCGCGGAGAAGCTTCAGCTGCGCTGGGATGGAAAACCCCTCGCGTTCTTGCTCCTTACTGGAAACGCGGGAATATAGAACCGCTCTTTTCATTTGGGTTTCTCCGTGTTGGCCTTTACTTCCTTTTCCAATTCGTCACGCACGTGCTCGATCTCAGCGTCCAGGGATTCGATCACCCGGTCCCGATCTTCATCCCGGAAAATCAAACCTTGCTGATCTTCCAGCCGCTGCCTCTGCCGTTTCAGACCTTGCAAGCGGTTAAATAAGGAAATGGCACGCGACGGACCATCAAACTCGGCGGCGACGGCTTCCTCCGAGCGGATCATGCGACAAAGACGTTTAATCCCCTCCTGCCCGCGAAAGAATACTTGAATTCCGCACTCGAGGCACATGCAATAGGGCTTCAGTTTGCGGGAAGCCTTGAGCCGGAGGCTGCGATTGCAGACTGGACACGGGAATGGCTTGCCAAGAAAGTCCGCGAGTTCCATAACGTTATGTTGTCCCCATTCCTCAGCGGTTTCCGCGGTCCCATTCGTCCAGAAGCAGAAAGAAATCGCGCAATCGTTCAAGTGCTTGCGTTTCGATTTCCTCTTTAAGATGGATGGGCGACGAGCCTGCCGCGGAATCCTTGGGAATCGTCGCCTGCGATGCTGCCGGCGTTGGGTTCGTAGTGCTCGCCTTAGAATGCGAAGCTGACATGGAAAGTCGGCTTCCAAGCTAGAGACTGGCTAGGTCTTAACAAGGGCTTAGGTTGTGATACCGCCGGAGTCAGAACCTTGCTGGGGTTCTGGCAACGATAGAGAGAGTGAGGCCTTAATGAAAAAGGAACTTTGCGAGCAGCTCGTCCTGGAGTGCGAGCAAGCTATTCAAAAGATGGGCGGGGACCTTTACGAAGTTATGAAAAAGGCTCCGCTAGTGGTTGAGCGATGGAAACCGTTCTTTCTAACCGCAGAACATGTCTGGAACAATGCCTGCAATCGAGAAGACGCTATTCGATACCTGCTTAGTGCGCCAGACCCTAACCCTGAGGAATTTGAGAAAGCCCTGACGTTCCTGCGTAGCCTGCCTTATTTTCTGCGCGGTTGGCTCCAGGAAGCCGCCAAGGGTTTACCGCCATCGCCGGGAGGTCGCCCACATGGACTGGAGCCTCCTGAAAGACGAGAAGTCCGCCAACAAATCGGTCGGCTGTATGCGGAAGGCGTGTCGCTATCGGACGCGAAAAAGCGAATGGCGCAGAGCTACGGGGTGAGCCTTTCCACCATCCAAAGAGCTTGGCAAGAACGCATCAAGCCAAGCACTGTCTCGAGTGACATCAAAAAATCAGAGGCCTGAAAAACGAAGTTGCGAAGGGCTTTTTATGGGCTGCACCCGTCCCTGCAGTTGAGGAGCCTTCATCGATGACGAGCAACTGACTCTTAATCTCCGCGGCTCTCATAGCGCCTAAGCGCACCAAGCCGCACTGTGCTGCAAACGAAAAGACTTAGCCATCAGGATCGGCGCATCAGGCTGCACCAGAACGCACTGAATTCCCAAACCAACTGACACCAGAACTGACACCAACAGGGATCCAATCCATCGGCTGCCAACGTCCCGAGTGACAGGCCGATTGGAGTTGCGGGCGCTATCTGGATTTTCCCCCAACAATCTTGATGAATATCTGCCAGTACCATGGCTTGCATTGACTTGCAGCTTTTCGCCGACGTAGCATTTCGCTCCAATGATCGGCCACACCATCTCGCACTACCGTATCCTTTCGAAGCTGGGTGGTGGGGGCATGGGCGTGGTGTATGAGGCCGAAGACGAAACACTCAGCCGGCACGTAGCTCTAAAGTTTCTTCCTTCAGAAATGAGTTCGGACGCTTCCGCCTTGGAGCGTTTTCAGCGCGAGTCTCGCGCCGCCTCGGCGCTCAATCATCCCAACATCTGCACCATCCACGAGATCGGCCATCAGAACGGGCACTACTTCATCGTGATGGAACTACTGGAGGGGATGACGCTGCGGGAGCGTATCCTGGGCCGACCCCTTCCAACGGAACAGTTACTAGAGTTAGCGATCGATATCGCCGGAGCTCTGGATGCGGCTCACGCGAAGGGCATCCTCCACCGGGACATCAAGCCCGCCAACATTTTTGTGACGAAGCTCGGTCACGCCAAGATCCTCGACTTCGGGCTGGCGAAGCTTGAGCCGGGAAAATCCGGTTTGGTCGAGCCCCAGGGCCCAACCATAATGAGCGAAGCCCAGCTGACCAGTCCGGGCGCGGCGGTGGGCACGGTGGCCTACATGTCGCCGGAGCAGGCCGCGGGCGAAAATCTGGATGCGCGAACCGATCTGTTTTCGTTCGGCGCGGTGCTTTATGAAATGGCGACGGCACGCCCGGCTTTTGCGGGCTCTACCTCGGCGATGGTGTTTGACGCGATCCTGCACAAGGCACCGGTATCGCCCGTTCGGCTGAATTTGGAAGTGCCCGTTGAACTGGAGCGCATTATCGGCAAGGCGCTCGAAAAAGACCGCAAGTTGCGCTACCAAAGCGCTTCGGAAATGGTGGCGGATCTGAAGCGGCTGCGGCGCCAGATTGAATCGGGCAACATCAATTCGCCTTCAGGGTTCAATCTTGTGGTTGCCGATTCAGTTCTCTCATCGGTTCCCGCCGTTCCGGCAAAGAAGCAATCACGCGCCAAGCTGTATACAGTTGCTACTGCTGGGATCATTGCGCTTGCCGGCCTTGGTTATTGTTTCCGGCCCATCACGCCACGTCCCAGGATCACCGGCTATACCCAGATCACACACGATGGACAGCAAAAGAGCTTCATCGGACAAACCGCTTCCACAGTGCTGAGCGACGGGCCTCGCCTTTACGTTCAGGAGAACGTCAATGGACGCTTTATCATTGCACAGGTCTCGGCTTCCGGCGGAGAAACCGTGCCGGTCTCCACTCCCTTCGCCAACGTCTGTCCATTGAACATCTCTCCCGACAAGTCGGAGCTGTTAGTCGGCAGTTTCACAGGCATTGAATTGGACCAGCAGATTTGGGCATTACCCGTGTTGGGTGGCTCGCCCCGGCGGGTGAGTGAACTTACAGGTTGGGATGGAATCTCTATGCCGAATGGCGACCTCCTGATCGCCCGCAACAACGAGCTTCTTGAAGTATCCCCAGGGGGCACGCGACAATTCGCAAAACTGCCCGATTACTCCTACTGGTTTCGCTGGTCGCCCGACGGGCAAACCCTGCGTTTTACCGTGCACGAGAGCAAAGGCACTTTCTCCGTTTGGGAGGTCTCGCACAACGGCGGCAATATGCACCGCTCATTGCCGGAGCTGACCGACACACCGCACAACAGTGGCACCTGGACGCCGGACGGTAAGTATTACGTTTTTCAGATTATGCACCAGAATCGGGTAAATCTGTGGGCGGTGCGCGAGAAAGGTGATCTGTTTCATAAGTTGGACCGCCATCCGTTTCCCTTGACCTCGGGCCCGATGAGTTTCGAAGCTCCGCAGCCCAGTGCTGATGGAAAGAAAATTTTCGCGGTGGGAGACCAGCTTCGCGGCGAGCTGTCTCGCTACGACGCGAAATCTGGGCAGTTCGTTCCCTACCTTCAAGGTGTGTCGGCGATAGACGTCAGCTTTTCCCGTGATGGGCAGTGGGCGGCCTACGTAACCTATCCAGACTACATCTTGTGGCGGAGTCGGATTGATGGAACGCAGAAACTGCAGTTGACCTCGAAGCTGCCGGAGGTAGCCTTCTCTCCCCAGTGGTCTGCCGACGGAAAGCAGATTGTTTTTGCCGGGCGGGATTCTGATCATCCCTCCCACCTGTACCTGATTTCAACCGATGGCGGCGCGCCTCGCCTGCTTCCGACCGGAGAACGAAGCTTCGGCCCGAACTGGATGCCGGATGGCAATTCCATTTTGTACATCGATGCTGCCAGCCTGGATGCCGGCGCCGCCACCATCAAGATATTCGACCTCAAGACGCTTCAGATAACCACGATCCCCGATTCCCAGAGGCTCC
>Ga0306921_10006760_pt1 | contig 11974 bp, 8 predicted proteins | sample sta12Cox44000080_FD_203760 | JGI IMG/M metagenome (GOLD analysis project Ga0306921, IMG submission 203760) | Lab enrichment of tropical soil microbial communities from Luquillo Experimental Forest, Puerto Rico - statoxic.12C.oxic.44.000.080 (v2)... | ecosystem: Environmental > Terrestrial > Soil... | reverse complement strand
GGCGGTTGTCATTTGCTCACTCCTCATCGGCGCTCGTACCTCGCGCCGCATCGTCGTTTCGCGAAGTCATGAATCCAGTGCCTTCTCATCCAATTTCAGTTGCTGACGTTCTTTCGTGGCGGTCAGGGGCGCCTCGGGCTGCAGTTCCATGTTGGCCACGAAGCCGCCCCTGGGCGTCTCGGCGACGAACGTGATCGCCCGGGCGAGATCGGACGCCCGCAAGAAGTAGTCGTGGCGCGCCTGACCCCACTTGGCCCAGTCCTCGAGCGCCGGGCCGATCGCCTCGGCGGGCAGGCTCCAGCCCATAGCGGTCTTGGTGGGACCGGGGTGCACGATCGACGCTCGGACGCCGGTGCCCTCGAGCTCCATCTGCAGGTTGGTGACCATCGCCACCAGCCCGGCCTTCGCGGCGCCGTAGGCGCCCATGTGCGGGCGCTGGCGCAGCGCGACGTCGGACCCCACGAAAATGAGGTCGCCGCGCCGGCGCTCGACCATGCCGGGGAGTATTGCGGTGGTCAACCGGTTTGCCCCGATCAGATGGATCTGAATCTGCGATTCGAAAGTCTCGCTGTCGATTTCGTGCAGCCGCCCGAAGTAGGTGTCGCCCGCGCCGGTGACCATGACCTCGATGTCGCCGAGCTGCTCGGTGGCCCGGTGCACGAATCCCTTGACGGAGTCGGCGTCGGTGACGTCGAGCGCCAGGGCGATCGCCTCACCGCCGTCGGCGCGGATCGACTCGGCGATCTCCTGGCACTTCTCGACGCGCCGCGCGCCCAGCGCCACCGGAAACCCGTGAGCGGCAAGCTCGACGGCGGTGGCCGCACCGATGCCCGACGACGCGCCGGCGACGATCGCGGGCCTGCGGGCCGGATGCGGTTCGAATCGGGGCATTCAGCACACCTCCACGCTGATGGGCAGATGAGCGAACCCGCGGACATTGCTCGAGTGGACGCGGACGGCGTTGGCCTCGTCGACTTCGTATCCGCGGATTCGCTTGAACAATTCGGTGAGCGCCACCCGGGCCTCCATCCGGGCCAGGTGCGCGCCCAGGCAGAAGTGCGCGCCGCTACCGAAACTCAAAAGCCGGGGCCCGATCTCGCGCCCGATGACGTAGTCGTCGGGGTTGTCGAACACCCGCTCGTCGCGATGACCCGACCCGGGCAGCAGCAGCAGGACGTCGCCCTCGGGGATGGTGGTGTCGTAGAGCTTAAGCTCGCCGGACACGGTGCGCGCCAGGATCTGGCTGGACGTGTCATAGCGCAGCGTCTCCTCGACCCACAGCGGCACCCGGGACGGATCGTCGTACACCGGGGTCAGCTGGTCGGGATTCTTGTGGCCCCAGAAGGCGGCATTGGCAAGGAGTTTGGTGGTCGTCTCGTTGCCGGCGATCACCATCAGGAACATGAACCCGAGGATTTCCTCGTCGGTGAGCCGGTCGCCGTCGACCTCGGCGGCCAGCAGCGCCGAGGTCAGATCCTCGGTGGGCTTCTTGCGGCGCTCGGCGATCATCTGCTGGTAGTACACGATCAGGTTGATCGACGCCTCGATCGCCGAAGCCGGCACGTCGGTGACGCCGTCCTCGCGATGCATCACGCCGTCGGCCATGGCGCGGATGCGGTCGCGATCTTCCAACGGCACGCCCATCAGTTCGGAGATCACGTCCATCGGCAGCTTGCCGGCGAATTCCGCGACGTAGTCGACCGTTCCCGCGTTTGCCTTCTCCAGCACGACGTCGAGGTGCTGCACGGCCAGCTCGGTGACCCGCGGTTCGAGTTCCCGAATGCGCCGCGGGGTAAAGCCTTTCGACACCAGCGTGCGCAGGCGCAGGTGGGCGGGATCGTCCATCGCCAAAAACGACATCGTCTTCGACGCGTGCGGTCCGCGCGACACCGGGTCCAGCGACACGCCGTCGCGGTTGGACAGCGTTGTGCTGTTGCGGAAGCCTTGCAGCACGTCGCGATGCCGCGACAGCGCCCAGAACTTCAGCTCCTCATTGCGGTACAGCGGGGCGTCGTCGCGCAACCGCTTGTAGTACGGGTACGGGTCTTCGTGGAAGTCGTAGTCGTACGGATCCAGGAGCGGCTTTTCGGTCTGTACGGTCATCGGTTTTCTCCGGGGTCTTCTCCGGGCGGCGGGAGGATGAGGCCGACGACATAACCGAGGCGGTCGGCGATTTGGTGATAGGTGTAGGCGCCGCTGGCGGCGTTGACCAGCGCGCCGAAGAACGTCATCTCGAGCGCGGACACCGTGCGCGGATCGGCGTCCGGCCCGATCGCCGAGGTGATGCGCCGATGGATCTCGGTGCCGATGCGGTCGCGCGCGGATCGCACCGCCGGATCGGCGCCCCCCGACAACAGCGCCGTCGTGCACGCCGCGGCGACCTCGGGTTCGTCGGCGACCACCAGGGCAAGATGGCGCAACGCCTTGTCCACGCGGACCTGCATCGGGTCGTTCACGTCGGTGAAGTAAGGGACCCGCCGCACCAGGTCAAGGTAGACCTCGGCGATCAGGTGGTTCTTCGACGAGAAGTAGGTGTAGGCGGTGGCCGGGGCCACCTTGGCGCGGGCCGCCACCGCGCGCACCGTCAGGTCGGCGTACGACTTCTCGCGCAGGGTTTCGATGCCGGCGGCGAGCACCTTGCGGAAGGTCTCCTCCTGGCGTCGGTTGCGCAGGGGTTCCCCGGTTTCTCCGGCCTGGCGCTCGGCGGGGGATGCCACGGTAACCAGTGCATCGCTGGACACATGTCCAAGCTAACCGATGCATGCGACCGGAATCAAGCCCACCCGGCAAATATGCACGTTGAAATGCACTTTGGGGCCAGAAACCAGATCGGCTCTTGCACCCCAGACAACCCGGAGGCTATGGTTCGAGGGTGCAATATCGGACAACTGTCCACCTGATTGGAGCGAGCTATGGCGTTATTGGCCGACGGCGTTAGTGCACTGTTCATCGACGGTAAGCCGTGCCCCGGCAGCGCCGGCACCTTCCCGACGATCAATCCGGCGACCGAGGAAGTGCTGGGCGTCGCCGCGGACGCCGACGCCGACGACATGAGCCGCGCCATCGATGCGGCGCGCCGGGCCTTCGACGACACGGACTGGTCCCGCAACACCGAGCTGCGGGTGCGGTGTGTGCGGCAGCTGCGCGACGCGATGAAGGAGCATCTTGAGGAGCTGCGCGCGATCACCATCGCCGAGGTCGGCGCGCCGCGGATGCTCACCGCCATCGCGCAGCTGGAGGTCCCGGTCAACGACCTGGCGTTCGCGGCCGACACCGCCGAGTCCTACGTGTGGAACCAGGATCTCGGTGCAGCGTCCCCGATGGGTATCCCGACCCGGCGCACGATCGCACGGGAGGCTGTCGGGGTCGTCGGTGCCATCACCCCGTGGAACTTCCCGCATCAGATCAACCTCGCCAAGCTGGGTCCCGCGCTGGCCGCGGGTAACACCGTCATCCTGAAGCCCGCGCCCGACACGCCGTGGTGTGCGGCGGTGCTCGGGGAACTCATCGCCGAACACACCGACTTTCCGCCCGGAGTAGTCAACATCGTCACCTCGAGCGATCACAGCGTCGGTGCCATGCTGGCCAAAGACCCTCGGGTGGATATGGTTTCGTTCACCGGCTCGACGGCCACGGGTCGCAGCGTCATGGCCGACGGCGCCGCCACCATCAAGAAGGTGTTCCTGGAGTTGGGCGGCAAGTCGGCCTTCATTGTGCTCGATGACGCCGACTTGGCGGGTGCAGTCGGGGTGTCGGGGTTCTCGGTGTGCATGCATGCCGGGCAGGGGTGTGCGATCACCACCCGGCTGCTGGTGCCGCGGGCCCGCTACGACGAAGCCGTCTCCATCGCCGCGGCCACCGTGGGGTCGATAAGGCCCGGCGATCCCAACGACGCGGGAACTGTTTGCGGGCCTTTGATTTCGGCGCGGCAGCGGGATCGGGTGCAGGGCTACCTCGACTCGGCGGTCACCGAGGGCGGGACGTTCGCTTGCGGCGGCGGTCGACCGGCGGACCGCGAGGTCGGTTTCTTCATCGAACCCACCGTGATCGCGGGTCTGGGCAATGACGCCCGCGTCGCACGGGAGGAGATTTTCGGGCCCGTGCTCACGGTGATCGCCTACGATGGCGACGACGACGCGGTGCGTATCGCCAACGACTCGCCATACGGCTTGTCAGGCACCGTCTTTGGCGCTGACCCGGACCGGGCCGCCGCGGTTGCCGCCCGGATCCGGGCGGGCACCATCAACGTCAACGGCGGCGTCTGGTACTCGGCTGACGCGCCCTTTGGTGGGTACAAGCAGTCCGGGAACGGCCGGGAGATGGGTCTGGCCGGTTTCGAGGAGTACCTGGAGGTCAAAACCATTGCAACGGCATCGAATTAGAGGAGCGGCATGCGGTTCGAGAACAAGGTAGCCATCGTCACCGGGTCGGGTGGCGGCATCGGTCAGGCCTACGCCGAGGCGCTGGCCCGCGAGGGCTCGGCGGTTGTCGTGGCCGATATCAATGCGGAGGCGGCCGAAGGGGTGGCCAAGCAGATCGTCGCCGACGGCGGGACGGCCATCAGTGTTCCTGTCGACGTGTCCGACCCAGTGTCGGCCAAGGCGATGGCCGACCGCACCCTGGCCGAGTTCGGCGGCATCGACTACCTCGTCAACAACGCCGCGATCTTCGGGGGCATGAAGCTGGACTTCCTGCTCACGGTCGACCCCGAGTACTACAAGAAGTTCATGAGCGTCAATCTCGATGGTGCGCTGTGGTGCACCCGCGCGGTGTACAAGAAGATGGCCAAGCGGGGCGGGGGCGCGATCGTCAACCAGTCCTCCACCGCTGCATGGCTGTACGCCAACTACGACGGCCTGGCCAAGGTCGGCATCAACGGCCTGACCCAACAGCTCTCCCGCGAACTCGGCGGCCAGAGGATCCGGATCAACGCGATCGCACCCGGTCCCATCGACACCGAGGCCAACCGGACCGTCACGCCCAAGGGGATGGTTGACGACATGGTCAAGGGGCTTCCGTTGGCGCGCATAGGAACTCCCGAGGATCTGGTGGGCATGTGCCTGTTCCTGCTCTCCGACGAGGCCTCCTGGATCACCGGGCAGATCTTCAACGTCGACGGCGGACAGATAATCAGGTCATGACAGATCAATTGCGGCTCGGGTATATCGGTCTGGGCAACATGGGTACACCGATGGCCAAGAAGATGGTCGAGTGGCCTGGCGGGCTTACCATTTACGACATCCGGACTGAGGCCATGACCCCGTTAGCTGAACGGGGTGCCATTCTGGCCGACTGCGTCGCCGATGTGGCCGCCGCCGACATCATCAGCGTCACGGTGCTCAACGACGAGCAGGTGCGTAACGTCGTCGGCGAGCTCGCGTCACATGCCAAGCCCGGCACCATCATCGCGGTTCATTCCACGATCAGCGACACCACCGCGGAGGAGCTTGCGCGCGAGCTGGAGCCGCAGGAAGTTCACGTCATCGACGCGCCGGTCAGCGGCGGTACACGCGCCGCGCGCTTCGGTCAACTGGCGACCATGGTGGGCGCCAGCGACGAAGTCTTCGCCCGTGTCAAGGAGCCGTTCTCGCATTGGGCGGAGTTGGTGGTTCACGCCGGCCCACCCGGATCGGGCACCCGGATGAAGCTGGCCCGCAACATGATCACCTTCATCGAGTACGCGGCCGTCGGCGAGGCATGGAAGCTGGCCGAAGCCGCCGGGCTGAACCTTCAGGACCTCGGCAACGTGGTCCGTCACACCGACAAGCTGACCGGTGGCGCGGGTTCGATCATGTACCGCGATGACACGAAAACCCTTGAGCCCGACCACTTCCTCTACGACGGTTTCACGCATGCCCGAGGTCTCGGTGAAAAAGACCTGGGCCTGGCACTGGCGTTGGGCGAGTCGGTTTCGGTTGACCTGCCGCTGGCCAGGCTTGCGCTCGAACGGCTGGCGCCAGGGCTCGGGGTACCACACAAAGAGACGGAGACGTGATGGACGAGCTGCGCCGCAAGGGCCTCGAGAAAATGAACGAGGTCTACGGCTGGGAGATGCCCAACATCGAGGGCGACCCGTACTTCGACCTGACCGTCGATCACCTGTTCGGCAGCATCTGGACGCGGCCAGGATTGTCGATGCGCGACAAGCGCATCATGACGCTGACGGCGGTGACCGCGGTCGGAAATCGCGACCTGGCCGAGATCCAGATCAACGCCGCGCTGCTCAACGGGGAGCTCACCGAGACCGAACTGAAGGAGATGGCCGTCTTCCTCACCCACTATCTGGGATTTCCGTTGGGCTCTGCGCTCAACGGCGCAGTCGACACCGTCGTGGCAAAGCGCAAGAAGGCCGCGGCCAAGGGCGCCGGCGAGGACAAGAAGGCAAACGTCGACGCCGCGGTGAAGATGCACTCAGGTAAGACGCCCGACTAGAGCGTCTCTGTAATCCCTTGTGTTACTTATGCTCCAGCGGTCACAGAGGGGCGTTCTTGTCGGTGGGCCTCCCTAATATTTGGGTATGGGTTCGAGTACGCATGAGGAGATTGTCGGGGTCTTCGAGAGAATCGTCAGGCGGTGCGGACGTCGAAGTCGGCAAGTTCGGGTTGGCACAAGAGCTCGTGGTGGATGTCCGGCGTCCACGGGAACAGCTCGGGCAGACCATCCTTGCCTAGATACCAACTGCTGCAGCCGGTGACCCAGATCGTCTGAGGCATAGCGGCTTTCATGCGCTCGTTGTATTCTCTGGTGGCTGCTTCGGTCGGTGCGGCGGAGCGCACGACACCGTCGCGCAGCTGGTTGATCCACCACATCGCATAGTTGGCCTGGTCCTCGGCGATCGGTATCAGGGACTGGTTGCCGAACGGCGAATGCGGGCCCATGAGCATGAACAGGTTGGGGAACCCCGGCACCGCGACCGACCGGTAGGCCATCGGTCCGTCGACCCACGCCTCGTCCAGGGTGAGCCCGCCTTCCCCGATCACCGCCAGCGGACGCACGTAGGCTCGGGCGTCGAATCCGGTGGCAAGGACCAGCAGATCCAGTTCGTGTAGGGCGCCGTCGGCGGTCACGATGCCGCGGGGCTCGATGTGGTCGATCGGCTCTGTGATCACCTCGACGCCGGGCTGCTGGACGGAGCGGTAGAAGTGGCCCGCGAAGATCAGCCGCTTGCACATCGGCAGATCCTTAGGGGTGAGCTTTGCCTTCAACTGTGGGTCGCGCACCGACAGCCGCAGGTTCCACCGGCACAGGAAGGTGAACCACCTGCGGGAGAAGCCGGGGCGGATCGGCGCGGAGCCGAACATGGCCCGCACGTACCACCCCCAGAAGCGGTAGGCCAGCCCGTTGAGCTTCGGCCAACGACGCAACGCCACCCGGATCGGCGGGGAGTAGCGCGGGTTGGGCATCGGGCAGATCCACTGTGCGGTGCGCTGGAAGACCTTGAGCTGCCGGACCTTGCCGCCGAGCTCGGCAGTGAGCTGCACACCGGTCGAGCCCGTCCCGATCAATCCGATCCGCTTGTCCGGCAGGGAGATCGAGTGGTCCCAGCGCGCTGAATGGAACGCGGGGCCGGCGAACGTCTCCAGCCCGGGGATCTCCGGATAGCGAAGTACTCGCAGGAGTCCGGTCGCGGTGATGAGCACGTCGAACGTTTCTTCGCCGTCGGCGGTGGTGAGCTGCCACTGCCCGTCGTGATATCGAGCACTGATGACATCGCACCCGAACCGAATGTGGGGACGTATGCCTCGTTCCTCGGCCACTTGCCGGAAATACGCCTGTATCTCTGGACCCGGCGGCAGCACGTGCGACCAATCGGGGTTTGGCCGAAACGAGTAGGAGTAGTACCGCGACGGGACATCGCAGGTAAGCCCGGGATACGTGTTATCGCGCCAGGTGCCTCCGACGTCGTCGGCTTTCTCGAAAATCGTGAACGAGTCGATGCCGGCGTCCTGCAGCTTGATCGCCATGCACAGGCCCGACATGCCCGCGCCAATTATCGCGACCTTCAGTGCACGCTTCGGCGTCATGACAACCACCTGACCTCTCGCTGGTCTGCAGCCACGCCGTTCGGCTCGGCGTAACGCGTAGATCTGTTTTGTTAGCTCAATACGCAATCTAGAGGCGGAAGTGGAATTACGCTACGACTAGTCTCGTAATTGGCAGCACCACGCTACCTCTTGCGCCGCAGCGGATCAAGGGTCTGTCAAAATGCGCGGATTCTCAGCTGTGGGGTACGTGAGAGGCACGGCGTTGCTGGCGGAAGCTATTTCCGCAGGTCAAGGCGGTGCCCCTGCCAGGATTCGAACCTGTGGATCAGGCATCCTGCCCAGGGTGCACAGTCGGAACATTCATCCAAACGACCGTGGCTGCACGAAGCCCGGCCGCGACGCGCCCGCCTACCACAGCAAGGTCCATCACGTCCAAGGCTGGAAGGCCACCCACCGCACCGCCATCAGCGACCTCGCCCTGGCTTGTGGCCCGGACAAAAGGCTCGTCGAGAACGGCGGATTCGGCACCCGCAAAAACGCCCACGGCGACACCGAATGGATACCACCGGCGCACCTCGACCGCGGCCAACCCAGAACGAACACCTTCCACCCTGCGGAGAAACTACTAGCCCCCGACGACGACGAAACCGATCGACGCCAGAATCTTCAGGCGTGCCGCGAAGCCTCCTGGGCGAGCTGCACTCTCGAGCTGAGGCCGAGCTTCGAGTAGACGTGGCTGAGGTGGGCTTGGACGGTGCGCGGTGAGAGAAAGAGACACTCGGCAATGTCCTTGTTGGGCAGCCCTTGGCTGACCAGCCTGACAACATTGAGTTCCGCGGGTGTCAGCGACTCCCAACCCGTTGACGGTCGTTTGCGTTCGCCGCGGCCGCGTTCCGCATAGGCGATTGCCTCGTATGTCGAAAATGCCTCGCCCTCGGACCAGGCACCATCAAATTCGTTGTCGCCCATGGCTTCCCGCAGCATAGTGAGCGACGCGTCATGGGCAGCGTCGTAGATCTTGAAGCGCACGTGGCCGGTGCGGCTGCGGAGTGCGTATGCGGCTCCGAAGAGGCGGGCGGCTTCTCGGTTAGCGCCGGATCCGACCGCAAGCGTGGCGAGGCACTCGAGCACGTCGGGAACGATCAGGTATGCCGTGAGGTCCGCCGCGCTCGTCAGCGCGTCCTGAGCGTCGCGCTCAGCCCGATCCGGATCGTTCTGCGCGATCGCAACGCGCGCACGCGTCGCCAGCGCGGCCATACGATGCATGCGCGGAGCCACCGCGACGGCATCGTCGGCCCAGCGGCGGGCCGCGGTCAAATCTCCCCGTGCGAGCGCAAGTTGTGCAAGTGGGATGACGTTGACGACCGCCAGCTCGGGCTGGACATTCATCAGTTTCCATGCCGCCTCGCCGGCCTGTGCCGATGCCTCCACGTCGCCCGCGGCCAGGGTCGCGACGGCCAGCGCCGCGTAGGCAAAGCCCAGGTTGAACTCGCCGAAGTCCGCGGAACCTTCCACGGCCGCGACCGCCGCGGCCCGGGCGGCGCTCGTGTCGCCGTAATAAGCCAGAACGTGGCCGAGACTCATGTAACTGGCCACCCTCCAGATTTCGTCGTGCGCCGCCTCGGACTCCGCGACCAGTTCGCGGAATTCCGCGACGGCTCCGGCAAGATCCGCTTGCCACATCTGAGACAAAGCCACACACCAGCGGCACATTCGCGAGTTGTATTCGTCACCGATCGTGTCCGCGACAGCGCGTCCCTCTTCGGCCGCCGCGCGCGTCAGGATTGGATCACCTGCCCCGGTGATCGCCGCGAACGCCTGCCATCCGAGGATCTGGCTCAGCCTCCAGTCGTCGCCCAGAGCGCGGGCGAGGTCGAGCGCCTCGGCGAAGTGGGGGCGGGCGGCCTCGGCGTCGAAGACAGTGAGGGCTCCGCAGGCGGCGAGGGCTCGTAGCAGCAGGGATTGGTCGTCGAGTTCACGGGCGATCGCAAGGGCCTGCAGGGCCTCGTCAATGTTCTCGTGGATGCTTTGCGTGGCCTCGAGTGTGGTCTTGTCGGCGAGCGCCCTGGCGCGCACCGCGGGTGGCACTTCCACGTCGTGGGCCTTGGCATCGGCGAGTGCGGCGTCGAACCAGGCCGTTCCCTCCTGCACGCGGCCCCGCATGAGCCAGAGCGGCTGCAGCGCCGATGCGAGCCGCAGTGCCAGTTCGATGTCAGCGTTCTCGCAACTCCATGCGAACGCCGCCCGTAAGTTGTCCATCTCGGCTTCGGCCTGCGCGACCCGCCGCTGATAGTCGATGCGCCCGGGGCTGTCGAGCAGGGTCGCCATCGCGGTGTAGTGGTCGCGATGGCGGGCGCGCACCGCGTCGGCCTCGCCGGACTCGCCGAGCTTCTCCAGCGCGTACTGGCGAACCGTCTCCAGCATCCGGTATCGCGTCCCGAGGCGGCCATCTTCGGCGGCGAGCAGCGATTTGTCGATGAGCAGTGTGAGCTGATCCAGTGTCTGGTAGCGCTCGACGTCGCTGTCACCGCACACGGCCTGCGCCGCGTCCAGGTCGAATCCGCCCATGAACACGGCGGCCCGTCGTAGCAGGGCACGTTCGGGGTCGGTCAGCAGCGCGTGCGACCAGTCCACCGACGCCCGCAGCGTCTGCTGCCGGCGCACGGCCGTTCGCGCACCGCCGGTCAGCAGCCGGAAACGGTTGTGCAGGCTGTCGAGAATCTGCGCTATTGACAGCGCGCGAACCCGTGCGGCCGCGAGCTCGATCGCCAGGGGTATGCCGTCGAGGCGCCGACAGATCTCGGTCACAGCGTCCGAGTTGTCTTCGGTCACAACGAAATCGGGCCGGACATGGCGGGCGCGGTCGGTGAACAACGCGATCGCCTCGTCGGTCAGCGACAGGGACGGAACCGGCCACGCGTGCTCGCCCGCCACTCGGATCGGTTCACGGCTCGTCGCCAAAATGGTCACCGCCGGGCAAGCCCCCAACAGCGCAACGGCCAGCGAGGCACACGCGTCGATCAGGTGCTCACAGTTGTCCAATACGACGAGCAGGTGCCGGCCGGCTATGACACGAGTGAGCGTGTCCATCGTCGAACGCCCCGCCTGGTCGGGCAGTCCAAGCGCGCGCGTCACCGCGACCGGCACGACGGCGGCGTCGGTGATGGGCGCCAGGTCGACGTACCACACCCCGTCCCCGAATTCGCCGTCGACCTGGCCTGCGACCTGCACCGCCAGACGAGTCTTACCCACGCCACCGGCGCCGATAAGCGTCACCAGCCGGTTGTCGGCGACCATCTGCCGCACCGCCTCGATCTCGCCGCCGCGACCGACGAAACTGGTGAACTGTGGCGGAAGATGCTGTGTCGCACCGGTTTTCGATATGCGCAGCGGCGGGAAGTCGTTGCGAAGGTCGGCATGACACAGCTGCGTCACCCGTTCGGGCCGGGGCAGATCCCGCAACGGATGGGTGCCGAGGTCAAGCATCCACGCGTTTGCAGGAAGCGCGTCGGCGAGCAGATCGCTGGTCGTGGCCGACAGGACCGTCTGGCCCCCATAAGCCAGATCGCGCAACCGTGCTGTGCGGTTGATGGTCGGACCGACGTAGTTCGCTTCGTCGCGGAGTTGTACCTCACCGGTGTGTAGGCCGATCCGCAAACTGATCGGCGACAGCGGCGCGAGCTGCAATTGCAGCGCGCACGCGACGGCGTCGCTGGCACGCGCGAACGCGACGACGAAGCTGTCGCCCTCGCCCTGTTCGACCGGGCGCACCCCGTGGTGCGCCCCCACCAGGTCCGACAGCACGCCGTCCAGGCGCGCGATCGCGGCGTTCATCTCGTCGGGCTGGGTCTGCCATAACCGCGTGGAGCCCTCGACGTCGGCGAGCAGCAACGTCACCGTTCCAGTCGGGAGCTCGCTCACGCCCAGGTCGCTCCAGTTCAATAGCGGCGTATCCGTGCGTCGGTCGGTCTCGCTCATGCTAGCCAGCA
>Ga0306921_10006758_pt1 | contig 11977 bp, 9 predicted proteins | sample sta12Cox44000080_FD_203760 | JGI IMG/M metagenome (GOLD analysis project Ga0306921, IMG submission 203760) | Lab enrichment of tropical soil microbial communities from Luquillo Experimental Forest, Puerto Rico - statoxic.12C.oxic.44.000.080 (v2)... | ecosystem: Environmental > Terrestrial > Soil... | reverse complement strand
CATCCCCCGACAAAACGGCCTCGGCGGGATCGTGACTGATGCCCCCCGGACTTCGCAGGAAGATCATGCCCGTCGGAACTTTCTCAGCTAGAACCATGGCGTCATGACCGGCGCCACTGACCATGCGGTACGGCTCGCAGCCAGTTTTCCGAATCGCCTCCTCAATTTGATCCACCAGGAACGGCTCCATGGCCACCGCGTTTTGTTCAAGCGATATCCTGCCCTGGAGCCACAAGCCGCGCCGCTGCGCAATTTCTTCCGCCTGCCGCACGAGAGCGTCCGTCGCACGCCTGCGGACGTCATCGGATCTGTGCCGTACATCAAGACTCACGCGGGACTCGCCTGCAATCACGTTTGTGGCTCCAGGCTTAGCTTCGAGTCGGCCCACCGTCGCGACAAGGTTCGGCTCGCACTGCGCCGTGCGCTCGACCGCGACGGTCCACTCTGCTGCCGCGGCTAACGCATCGTGCCGCAGATGCATCGGCGTTGTGCCCGCGTGATTCGCGCGTCCGACAAAGTGCAGATCCATTCGCGTCTGTCCAACGATCGCTTCCACGACACCCAGCGGCCGTCCCAACGATTCGAGCACCGGTCCCTGCTCGATATGAAACTCCAGAAAAGCGACCGTATCCGGCTGCAACTGGGCGCGCGGAATTTCTCGTGGATCCAGCCCAAAATCCTCGATGGCGGTTCGAACCGAGATTCCATTCGCATCGGCTCGGTCCAAAAGCTCCTCATCCAACCTGCCTACCAGCGCGCGGCTGCCAATGAACGTCGTGCCGAACCGAACACCTTCTTCTTCCGAAAAGCCAAGGACTTCGATCCCGAAGGGCAGCCTTCGGCCCCCGAGAGCCTCGACCAGTGCCACCGCCAAAACCACCCCAAGAACACCGTCGTAGGCGCCCGCATTCGGCACGGTGTCGAGGTGCGACCCAACGAGCAGGCGCGGCGCCGAGGGCTGCTCGCCGGCATAAAACCCCCGCAGGTTTCCAGCGGCATCGACCGTCACCTCGGCGCCTAGCGTGTTCAGCCATTGCGTAATCTCGCGATGGCAATCACGCATCGGTGGCGAGAGGAAGGTGCGAAGCGTGCTGCCGGGCGTCTCCGTGAAAGTCGCAAGCCTAAGGCACCGCGCAATGACCTCCCGCACATGAATTGTCAGATTTCGTATGATAGACACCCTCGTCTCAGCCCTGCCGTCGAATGCGTGCCTCGATGTAGCCGTGCGGCTCGTCGATTGGCACAAAGATTTCGTTGGGATTGTCCTGACCAAATCGAGAAAGATCCACCGGCAGGCAATGTATGTTCGGCATTGTCAATTCGATGTCGTCAATCTCACGAACTTTCTCAAGTGCGGCTTCTCCCATCGCGTAAAGCGTGTGCTGCACAGACTTGCTGGCATGTCCCGCAAAGACCCTAAGTAAGGTTTCGCGGATGCTCGAGCGCAGAGTTTCGAACGCGGCATCTGCCGAAGCATAGCCCCAACGTGCGCGCACTGCCGTGCCAAATAAACGATCACTCGCCTCTGGCAACGTGGTCAGCGAATCTTTGATGAATCCAACAAATTCCGAGCCGGCGGTTTTCAGGATGGTAAGATTCTCGAGTCCTGACCGTACCGCCAACCGTCCGCTCCTGTTCTGAGTGACCTCTGCCGTCTGCACCTCCGCGCTCGCTAACAGAAATGTCGTTGGGTGCGGTTTTCCATCAATCGGCAGATGCTCCCACTTTTTTTCGGACAACTTCACCTGACCCGCGGACAATTGCGGGTTCCGGTCGAGCAAAAACGCGATCAATTCCTTGCCGAATTCCTCCATGCACACGGCCGAAGAACTCCGCGCCAGAGAGTAGACCGTATTCTTCATCGTATCCGTGGGGAGGGTCTTGCTGTTATCTCCGTCAACGAAGCTGGATTCGAAATCTCCTTGGAGCAAAATCTCCAAAGTCCATTCCAGGAAATCATGGAGGACGGGATGCCGTTTCACCTTCACCAGCCGCACGCGGGACTTGCCGTAGCGGTTCTCAGCGAGACCGATCATTCCGTCAACTCCCCCGGTAGGTCGTGTAGCCATAGGGGCTCAGCAGCAGCGGAATGTGGAACTGCGATTCACCTTCCCTAACGAGAAACGTGACCTCCACAACCGGGTACAAGCCTTCGTTCTTGTGCTCAAGGTGATAACTCGCAGTATCGAACGCCAAGCGGTAGAGCCCAGGAGGAAGCTGTTCTTCATCCGGGAGCAACTGGCTGCACCGGCCGTCTCCGTCCGTTCGCGATGAACTCACGACGACCCAATCAGCGGCCACGCGCCTTTCGAGCCTCACAGGTACGCCTTTCGCAGGTCTGCCCTGGGCAACGTCCAGAACGTGTGTCGACACTCGACTCATGAGTCTAACCATTTCTTCAGCCGAATGTGCGCGATGTGGCGCTGTTCTTCGGCTGCCTCAAGAAGTTCAGTCCGATGATCATTCTGCAAGCGCCGCTCGAGAATTTCCAGGATTTCGAACGCGGACTTGCCCGTTGCGCAAACGATAAAAATGCGGTTGAACCGCTGTTCGTAAGCGCGGTTGCCTTCCGCCAGTCGAAACTTGATATCCTCGCCCGACGTAGTAACGCGCTGCTGCTCTTCGTGAGACCAACTCGTCGACCCCGCGGAACGAGCGGCTGGCGCGCACGATTCCCCGATCCGCGGGTGGCTCTCGAACGCCTCCACCCAATCTGGTTCCGGCAGATTTCTCCACACTTCGTCGCAAGCTGCCAAAAGAGCAGCTTCATTGTGAATCGGTCGGCGCGCCGCCACCTGATTTGCCCACGCAGTTGACCCGCAACAAGGCAGGATCTCTTTCGCGGCCTCCGCTCGTGGCTTTCGATTCCACCGCGCCAATACCTCCTTCATATTGTCCGGCCTCGAACGCTCAATCGTTCTAGAAATTCCGCAACCAGGTTACCGGCGACTGCCGCGCGATACCGCGCTGTTGAACGGATGTCGTCGATCGGCCGAATTTCCGCCGCGGCTGTCCTGCTTGCGAGCCGCATGAGCTCCGGCTCAATTCGATGCCCTTTGACCAACCGCTCGGTCTCGCTCAAACGCAGCGGAACCGGGGCGACGCTTCCCATTGCCAACCGGACGTCGTCGACCACGCCGTCTGCGAGTTGGCCGAGCGCCGCGAAACACACCTTCGAAATCGCCTGCGCATGGCGCGCCCCGACTTTGCGCGCATGCGCATAATACCCCGAAAATCGTCTGTCGAGACTAATGCTCTCAACCAGTTCATCGGGAGCGAGCCTGGTTTTGCGGTAGCCGGTGTGAAAGTCGGAGTAGCTCGCCGAGCGCCGCCCTTTCGCCGAAACGAGAATCAAGTCTGCGTCGTAGACCATCAGAGCAGGCAGCGAATCGCCCGCGGGAGAAGCGTTGACGATATTTCCTCCGATCGTTCCGCGATTCTGATTTGCGACCCCCCCGGTCCAGCGAGCCGCGCTCGCCAGAAGCGAAAACTCCCGGCGCACAATGTCGTGGTCGCAGAGGTCGGCATATGTGCATCCTGCGCCGATGCAAATTTTGCCTCCAATAGTTTCAATCCGACGCAATTCCGGAAGGTTCCAAATACTGACCAACTTCCGCGACGGGAGCCTCCCCGCGGAATACTGCACCATCACATCGGTTCCCCCAGCGATGGGCAGCCATTCCCCGGGTTCCTGGGCCAGCAGCGAGAGAACCGCGGAAAGCGTGCCGGGTGCGGCCAGCTCGTACTCGGCTGGACGAGCCCTCATCCGGCGATACCTCGGCGGCCTACTTCTGCCACGGCTTCAATAATCTGCGCGTAGCCCGTACAGCGGCAAAGATTCCCAGAGAGGCCCTCGCGAATATCTTCCATGGTAGGCTGCGGCTTTTTGCCTAGCAGGTGAAGAGCAGCCAGGATCATTCCCGGTGTGCAAATTCCACACTGCGCGCCGCCACAGTCAAGGAACGCCTGTTGAAGCGCGTGAAGTCGTTCGTCCTCCGCGAGGCCCTCGACCGTTGTGATGTTAACGCCCTTCGCCTGCAACGCGGGAACAAGGCAGCTGTTCACCAGGACGCCATCCATCAAAACCGAGCACGAACCGCACTCGCCTTCGCCACAGCCCTCCTTCGTCCCCGTAAGGCCAAGCTCCTCCCTCAGCACATCGAGCAAACGCTCCATCGGATAGGCCCGCACGGCCACAAGTTTGCCGTTGACCTGGAACGAAATTTCGCACTTGGTGTGACTCTGCGGCGGCTCGATCATCGACGATCTCCGGCAACAGGAGAAAATCTCTCCCGCTCTCGTTCGTTTGCGACTGCGTCGAAAATGTCCTCAGGAAGCAACGGAATCGAACGGAACGGAACGCCCAACGCGTCTTCGACGGCATTGATGATTGCAGGAGCCGGCCCATCCATCGGCAGTTCGCCGATTCCCTTTGCGCCAAACGCGCCATGAACGTTGCCCAACTCCTCAAAATAAACCCGAATCGGGGCCAGATCGGCGGACGTCGGAATAATGTAATTTGTCATCTGGCCGTTTTGCATTCGGCCCTCCTGCCAAATCACCTTTTCGTACAACGCGAACCCAATTCCCTGAGCTATCCCGCCAATGATTTGCCCCTTAGCCAGCACGGGATTCAGCACTCGGCCGACTTCCTGGAGCGCCACGAAATCATCCACCGACACGCTATAGGAGGTCAGATCGACTGCAACTTCTGCAACATAAACCGCCCAAGCAAACGCCGCGTAAGCCGAACCGCGGTATTTCTGTTCGTCCCAGACGATGTCCTCCGGCTGCTCGTAACGCGCGAGCGCCTGCAATTTTCCATTCTTGGCAACGTAAGCGCGTACGGCTGCGCGAAATTCCTCCGGCGAATAGATCGCTCCCAGTAAACCGCTAGCCTCTAGCGTCTGTTGAATTCCGAGCGCAGCCGACTGGACGAGTTTCCCCACGACCATGACGGTCCGTGATGCCACGGTCGGTCCGCTGTTCGGCACTTCCTGCGTGTCCGGCCGCGCGATGCTTACGTCCTCGTAGCGCACCTTGAGCGCTTCGGCGACGATTTGGCACAGTACCGTATTCGTTCCTTGGCCAAATTCCGTGCTGGAAACGAGTATTCGCACGCTGCCTTCGGCGCACCCCTCCACGCCGACAACCGAACTCAGAAAGCGCTCGCCCGAGCCTGTGAAGCCCGCGCCATGCAGAAATGACGCGAGGCCAATTCCTTTTTTGCGAGTGCTGTTCCTGTTTTCTTTCGCGAACCTTTCCTTCTTTGCCGAATAGTCGGAAATCTCCATCGCGCGGTCGAGTAATTTGCCGAGATCAATCGCCTCGGTGACCGTTTGGCCGGTGGTGGTGGTTTCACCGGGCTTGATGAAATTGCGCCGGCGAATCTCGGCAGGTGAAAGTTGAATCACCTGCGCGATGCGGTCCATGTGTCGCTCCAGCGCAAATAGCGATTGCGGCGCGCCAAATCCACGAAACGCACCCTGTGGGGGAGTGTTCGTTGCCACCGCTTTTGCGCGAATACGAATGCTCGGCCAGGAATAGGCCCCGCCGGCATGAATGGCGCCCCGTGACAGCACCACCGGCGACAGAGTTTCATAAGCGCCGCCGTCAATCGCAAATTCAATTTCTCCGCCCAAAATCTTGCCCTCTTTGCTTACCGCGGTACGGTGCCGCGTCCGCGAAGGGTGCCGTTTCGTTGTAGCGGCCATGTCTTCCATGCGGTCATACACGATTTTAACCGGCCTTCCCGACTTCATCGCGAGCAGCGCCGCATGCCCCGCGATCATGGATGGATAATCTTCCTTGCCTCCGAACGCGCCGCCTGTTTCCGTTTGCACGACGCGCACACGTTCCGCTGGCAGGTTGAACAGTTTTACGAGCGACTTGTGAACGTAATACGGGCACTGCATCGAGCCCCAAACGGTGAGCCCCTGCTGCGGATCAAAAGCAGCGATCATTCCGTTGTTTTCGATATACAGCTGTTCCTGAGCCCCGGTCGCGTACTCCCCTTCGACAACGTAGTCGGCCCTTTCCCACACGGCGTCGAGGTCGCCCTTTTCAATTAGATACGACTTGAAAACATTGTCCGCGCCCCAGATGATTTGTGAGTGCTGCTCGCTCTCCTCGATGCTGAAGATGGCCGGAAGCGGCTCGTACTCGACCGAAACTGCTTCAACCGCCTGCGGAAGAAGGCGTCGGTCCGGGTGCGCCAACAGCAGGATCGGCTCTTCGGGATGGTTCACCTTCCCATCTGCCAGGCACGGCTCGTCATCATCGATCAGTGCGATGCAGTTTTTTCCTGGGATATCTTTCGCCGAAACGATCACGAACTCGTTCCAATCGACCCCCGGGCCGAATGTAATCTTTGTGATCCTGCCTCGCGGAATGCGGCTTCGCACGGTTGCGCCGAATAGCATGCCGGGAAGAACAATGTCGTCGACATAAAGCGCTTGTCCCGTAACCTTGCCGCGGCCCTCCAGTCGCGGCATTGACTTACCAACAATGCGGTTCGTGTTCATTCGAATTCGCCAACGCCTCGGTTCCGCGCCCGTTTTCCGGGCGTGAGAGCGTACAATAGACCATGCGAAGTGCTGAATCCGCCGCAAATGTAGCGAACCGGCGAATGCCAAACCGACAGGCTGCTTAGCATCGGTACTCCCGCCCGGTCACCTCGTCGGAAAACCCGCCTTCCTTAAACACTTCCTTCCCTCGAAGATATGTGGCTTTCACCACACCATGCAGCTTCTCGCCCAGATAAGGCGAGACCGTGTGGCGATAATACAGCCGGTCGCGGCTCACCTCGAACTCATCCTCAGGGGCAAACATAACAAAATCCGCGTCGTACCCGGCCGCGATTCGGCCTTTCCGTTTGTCGCAGCCGGCCAGCTGCGCGGGCGCCTCAGCCATCCATCGCGCAATATCGGTCAGCGTGAATCCACGCGCTCTAGCCTCGGAATACACCACCGGCAGAGCTACGGACAGACTTGCGATCCCGCCCCAGGCTGTCTTGAAGCTGCCCTCGGCAAGCCCCTTCATTTCGAGCGGGCACGGCGAATGGTCTGTTGCCACAAGATCGATAATCCCGTCACGCAAGCCTTGCCATAACTTTTCGCGGTTGTCCAGGCCGCGAATTGGTGGAGCGCACTTGAATAGCGTGGCGCCCTTCGGAATCGTTTCCCCTGCGATATGCAGGTAGTGCGGACAGGTCTCGACGGTTACCGCCAGACCCTCGGAGCGCGCACCGCGCAGTTCAGGCAACGCCTGGCTGGCACAAAGATGCACAATGTGCAACCGGAACTTGTATTCGCGGCACAGCGATAGCAGTAGCCGGATCGCGGAGAGTTCCGCCTCCTCGGGCCGCGATTTCAGATACGTTGGATAGCAGCTCCAGTCGGCATCCGCCAGTTCCTGCGTCGCCCGATCGATTGGGCCCGGGAGTTCCGCGTGCACCAGCAAGGGCAAACCAGTCCGCGCTACGTGAGGCAATGCCGCTCGAAGTTGCCCCTCCGTGACCATCGTGAAGCCGTCGATACCCGGGTGCACGAGAAAGCATTTGAAACCGGACACGCCCGCCTTCGCGAGCGGTTCTATGTCGTTTTGGTTGTCGGCCACGACGCCGCCCCACGCGGTCCAATCGACCCGGCAGCGGTCTTTTGCGGCCGCACGCTTAGCGCCGAGCGCTTCGACCGTGGTTGTGGCAGGCAGGCAGTTCAATGGCATATCGACAAGCAGCGTATAACCACCTGCTGCCGCTGCTCGACCCGCCGTCTCGAAGCCTTCCCAATCCGCCCTGCCCGGATCATTAATATGGACGTGTGAATCCACAAGTCCCGGCAGAATCGCAACCTCGCCAAAATCCCGCGAATCCGCCTGTGCCGGAACCTGCTCCGGTGCAACGACCTCTCGAACTCGTTCCCCTTCCACCAAGATGGCCGCCGGGCGCACCCCTTCCCGTGTAACTACCCTTCGGGAGACAAAGGCGCGCAGCGTCATGGTTGCAAGCGGAGCTCCGTTCCGAGTCTTAAGCGTTTGTTGAAAGAGCCTAGCGTTATATCTGCGCTTTTTCAACTCGCCAAAACTCGATAAATCGATCCAAAAAGATTCTGCGTGGCCGCAATCTGGGCTTATACTTGCTGCTTTCGGCAGGCGTCATGCCGCGCTCGGCAAGGCGAATCCGCGTGCGTTCGCCGCCTGAATCTTGACCAAGGCCGCCTTGGGGCGGCAATCGAAGATGAACGATCCATTCATGGCGCGGGCAATCGAGCTCTCGATCGAAAACGTTCAGTCAGGACGCGGCGGCCCGTTCGGCGCAGTGATCGTGAGAAGCGGTCAAATTGTTGCCGAAGGAGCCAATCAAGTTACGTCGTTGAATGACCCGACGGCGCACGCGGAAATTCTCGCGATCCGCCAGGCCTGCGCCAAACTGGGTGTCTTCGAACTGAAGGACTGCGAACTGTACACCTCCTGCGAACCCTGCCCCATGTGCCTTGGCGCAATCTACTGGGCGCGCCTCTTGCGCCTTTACTTCGCCAACACTGCCGAAGACGCCGCCAACATCGGGTTCGACGATTCATTCATCTACACCGAACTTCCACTGCCTCATTTAAAACGCCGCATCCCGGCCGTCCAGATCATGCGCGACGAGGCGCTCGCCGGGTTCCGCGCCTGGGCCGACAAGGCCGACAAGATTCGTTATTAGCATAATCGGGTTAGTCGGGCGTGCCCGATCGAACCGGATTTCTCGACGCCAAGCCGGATCAGGGGGTACGGTTGCTTGATCGCCACTTCAAACTCGCCGAAAGTCAGACTTCCGTAAAGCAGGAGATGTTGGGCGGATTGACGACTTTTGTGACCATGGCTTATATCATCGTCGTCAATCCGCAAATCCTTTCGCAGGCCGGCATGCCGGCCGAGGGAGTCGCCTTCGCGACGTGCCTCTCGGCGGCGGTAGCTACCCTTGTGATGGGCCTGTACGCCAACTATCCTATCGCCCTGGCGCCTGGAATGTCGCTAAACGCCTACTTCACCTATTCGGTGTGCATGGCCATGCACATTCCCTGGCAAACCGCGCTCGCTGTCGTGTTCTTTTCCGGATTGCTTTTTCTGATTCTCACGGTGACCCGTATCCGCGAACAGATCGTAAACGGCATGCCGGATTGCATGAGGCACTCGACGGCCGCCGGCATCGGAATGTTCATCGCCTTTGTTGGTCTGCGAAATGCCAAACTGGTCGTGGCAAATTCGGCCACCTTCGTCGGCCTCGGCAGCTTCGCCGACAAGGGCGTGCAGACAGCCTGCCTCGGACTTGCCTTGACACTGGTCCTGGTGTCCAGGCGCGTTCACGCCGCGTTCCTGCTGGGCATTATCGGGACGTCGCTTCTCGGCATGCTTCGTGGCATTTCGAGCTGGCCCTCCCGCGTCTTTTCCATGCCGCATCCTTCCTCCACATTCCTCCAGCTCGATTTTCGCGGCGCGATTCACCTCGGTCTCCTTGAAACCCTCTTCGCTTTCCTGTTCGTGGATCTCCTCGACAACATTGGCACGCTCGTTGGCGTTTGCGAGCAGGGAGGCTTTATCAAGGACGGCAAGATTCCACGCGTCGGCCGCGTGTTGTTGGCTGATTCGATCGGAACCATGTTCGGCGCTCTAACCGGCACGTCCACCGTCACGAGCTACATCGAAAGCGCCGCTGGGGTAGCAGCAGGGGCGCGAACGGGCCTGAGCAATCTCCTCGTCGCGGCGCTTTTTCTTCTAGCCATGTTTTGCGCCCCACTCGCGATTGCCATCCCGGCCTACGCCACGGCTCCGGCGTTGATCCTGGTCGGAGTTCTGATGGCTCAGTCCATACCCCTCATCAAGTGGCATGACTTCAGCGAAGCTTTGCCGGCCTTCGTCACAATTCTGGCCACGCCCTTAAGCTTCAGCATCGCTACGGGCCTTAGCCTCGGCGTCATTTCCTTCACTCTTGCGAAGGTAGCGGCTGGAAAATTTCAGGACATCAACGCGCTCGTGTGGATCCTCACCGTGCTTTTCATTCTTCGCTACGTCTATCTGGCTGCAGCCTAGAGCCGCGAAAGGCGGATCAAAGACTCGGCCCTTCGAATGTACGCCGACGGCTGCGTTCCAAACTTGACGGCTCCGAACCCCAATGCTAGATTTTGTTTCCGCTTCAGAAAATGCAGGGGGCAATTCTCTGAGCAGGTCCGAGAAGGTTCGCCGCCAGGGCGCGATCAGCCGACGTCAATTTGTTCAGTACTGCGAGGGAATCCCGCTGTTTTTTCTTTCCCCGAGTCTGACTCTGCCTTTCTTCACGAGCGCGATTCCCCAGGGAAAGTCTGTCGCTGCCGACGAATTTCATCTACATCCGCAGTATCGGGTCCCGGGAGGCGGGATCGAATCCGTTCTCGCTAAGGTCAAGGCTGGCTCCGACGGATTCGTTGCCGAAAAATACCACGATCAAGTATCCGCGGTTCTCGCGGAATGGGGTGCGCAAATTCTCGAGTCTCCGCAAGCGACCACGGCACTCGAAAAAGTGCTTGCTACAAGTTTCTCCGCCAATTCTCCGAAAACCGTTCAGTCACTGCCCCTGCGCCGAAACGCATCACTCCAAGTCTGGCGAGAGCAGTTCGCACAAGCGACAACCACCGGCGGCGTGGCATTTCTCAACGAATGGCGCTCTTCATTGAGCCACTTATCAAAAATCATCACTGCCGAGTTTCAGGTGACGCATATCCGCCCTGGCTCGCTCGTGCCATCCGCGACGGCCCAATCCGTTGTGCTCGAGACCCGCGTACGCTATGAACTGGTCGGTACGGGCGTTGACTTACATCGCGAACAACGTGTCGGTAATTGCGAGCTCATCTGGGAATTGCTGCCCTCGAACGAATTGCGCCTTCAGAAATGCAAACTGCTTGAGCAAACCCGCAGCCGCGCCGCTGCGCCCGTTTTTCACGACATCGCAGACCATGCCTTTGGCGCAAATCGCTCCTACGCTTCGCAGCTTCTCCACGGCACGGACTACTGGCGCACGGTGCTTGACGGCGCTTGTGGCATCGATATCTACGGCCACAACGGCGTCTCCGTTGGCGACATCGACGGCGACGGCTTCGACGACCTGTACATTTGCCAGCCGGCCGGGCTTCCCAACCGGCTGTTCCGGAATCGTGGCGACGGGACTTTCGAAGATGTAACCGATGCAAGCGGTGTTGGCGTACTCGAAAATACAGCCTGCGCCCTATTCGCGGACCTGGATAACGACGGCCGCCAGGATCTGATTGTGGTTCGCGCCAATGGGCCCCTTCTTTTCCGCAACACCGGCGCGGGCAAATTCCGCCTGAAACCGGACGCCTTCCGGTTTGCCAATCCGCCGCAAGGGACTTTTACCGGAGCCGCGCTCGCTGACTACGACCGCGACGGCTGGCTGGACATCTATTTTTGCCTGTATTCGTACTACCAGGGCGCTGACCAATACCGTTATCCGATGCCCTACCACGACGCAGAAAACGGCCCTCCAAATTTTCTGATGCACAACAATCGCGACGGCACATTTCGTGACGTAACGAAAGAGTCCGGCCTCGATCAGAACAATTCGCGCTTCAGCTTTTGCTGTGCTTGGGGCGACGATAACGGTGACCAATGGCCTGACCTATATGTCGTCAACGATTTCGGCCGAAAAAATCTCTACCGCAACAACGGCGACGGCACCTTTACCGATATCGCACGGCAAGCCCGGGTCGAAGACGTTGGGGCTGGCATGAGTGGTTGCTGGCGTAGCTTTACGAATGATGGCCGCGAAGACCTCTATGTCGCCGATATGTGGACCGCGGCAGGCATGCGCATTTCCGAACAGGACATTTTTCAGGAGGATGCTAGCCCGGACGTGCGCGCGCTTTACCGCAAGCACGCGATGGGCAACGGCCTGTTTCACAATCGTGGCGATGGCTCTTTCGAAGACGTTAGCATACGCTCCGGC
>Ga0306921_10006757_pt1 | contig 11978 bp, 13 predicted proteins | sample sta12Cox44000080_FD_203760 | JGI IMG/M metagenome (GOLD analysis project Ga0306921, IMG submission 203760) | Lab enrichment of tropical soil microbial communities from Luquillo Experimental Forest, Puerto Rico - statoxic.12C.oxic.44.000.080 (v2)... | ecosystem: Environmental > Terrestrial >... | reverse complement strand
CGGCGGTGTCATTGATCGAAGAAGATGGCGTGGTGCGCGGCGTGATCGCCCGCCACAAGGGCCGCAAGGTGAAGATCGGCGCCAAGGCGGTGGTGCTGGCCTGCGGCGGCTTCGAGAGCAACGCCGAGATGCGCACGCGCTATCTCGGCCCGACCTGGGACCTCGCGAAAGTCCGCGGCACGCGATTCAACACCGGCGCCGGCATCAACATGGCTTTGGCGATCGGCGCCAAGCCGCACGGCAACTGGTCGGGCGGCCACGCCGTCGGCTGGGACATGAACGCGCCGGAGTTCGGCGACCTCGAGGTCGGTGACAACTTCCAGAAGCACAGCTATCCGCTCGGCATCATGGTCAACGCCAACGGCGTGCGCTTCGTCGACGAGGGCGCCGACTTCCGCAACTACACCTATGCCAAGTACGGCGCGGTGATCCTCAGCCAGCCGCAGCAATTTGCCTGGCAGATCTTCGATTCGAAGGTGCTCGACCGCCTGCGCGATGAATACCGCATCAAGCGCATGACCAAGGTGCGCGCCGACACCATCGAGGAGCTGGCCAAGAAGCTCGAGGGCGTGAACGAGGCGCAGTTCCTGAAGACCATCAAGGAATGGAACGCCGCGGTGATGACCGAAGTGCCGTTCAATCCCGCGATCAAGGACGGCCGCTCGACGCGCGGGCTCGCTGTGCCGAAGAGCAACTGGGCCAACCTGATCGACACCCCGCCGTTCGAGGCCTATGCCGTGACTTGCGGCCTCACCTTCACCTTTGGCGGCTTGAAGATCACCACCCACGGCGAGGTCGAGAGCACCGACGGCCATACCATCCCGGGCCTCTATGCCGCGGGCGAGCTGGTAGGTGGGCTGTTTTATCACAATTACCCCGGCGGCGCCGGGCTGGTATCGGGCGCCGTGCTCGGCAAGCTCGCCGGCGACAGCGCCGGCAAGTACGTCGCCGGCAAGAACTAAGACAGGAGCGATGGCACGACGACAAGCTCGACCCCGACCAAATTGGCCCGACGGTGCGATCTTCACCGTCGGCCATTCGACCCTGTCGATCGAGGACTTCGCCAGCCTGCTCGCCGCCTACGGGATCGAGACTGTCGCCGACATCCGCACCGTGCCGCGCTCGCGCCGCAACCCGCAATTCAATGCCGACGCGCTACCGCAGTCCCTGGCGGCGCAGGGTATCGAGTATGTCGGCCTGCCCGGGCTCGGCGGGTTGCGCAAGACGTCAAAGGACTCGCCCAACAAGGGCTGGCGCAACGACAGCTTTCGTGGCTATGCCGACTACATGCAAACCACGGCCTTCACCGAGGCGCTCTATGCCCTGATCGATCTCGCAGGGCACAAGCGCGTTGCCATCATGTGCGCCGAGGCGGTGCCGTGGCGCTGCCACCGCTCGCTGGTCGCCGATGCACTCGAGGTGCGCGGCATCCCGGCGGTTGAAATCCTGTCGAAGACCAGCCATCGACTGCACAAGCTCACGCCGTTCGCGCAGGTGGACGGCACCCACCTGACCTATCCGCCGCTGCAGGAGTAACGCATGCAAGCCCTCACCCGACGCCACGCCCTTGCTCTCGGCAGCGGCGCACTGCTTTTGCCGTCGGCGGCGCGCGCGGCCGATTGGCCGGCTGGGCCGGTGACCTTCGTCGTCGGCTATGCGGCGGGCGGCAGCACCGACATCAATGCCCGCGAGCTGGCCCAGGTCATGACGCCGGTCATCGGCCAGCAGATCATCGTCGACAACAAGGGCGGCGCCGCCGGCTCGATCGGCCTGCGCGCCGTGGCGGCAGCCAAGCCGGACGGCCAGACGCTGTTCGTCGCTGTCGGCACCAACGTGATCATCAACCCGCACGTCCAGAAGGGCATGATCGACACCATCGCCGCCCTGGCGCCGGTCTGCCAGATCACGTCCTACCAGTACGTGCTGGTGGTGGGTAACAAGGTGCCGGCCAACAACGCCGCCGAGCTGGTGGCGCTGGCCAAGAAGGACCCCGAGAAGCTCACCTTCTCGTCGTCGGGCGTGGGCGGCAACAACCACCTCGCCGGCGCCCTCTTTGCCGAGGCTGCAGGAATCAAGCTGACCCACGTGCCCTACAAGGGCACCGGGCCGGCGGTCGCCGATGTGATCAGCGGCCAGATCACCATGAACTTCTCGTCGCTGCCGCCGGCGGTGTCTCAAATCAAGGGCGGCAACCTCAAGGCCCTGGCGGTGACCGGCGACAAGCGCGTCAAGTCGCTGCCCGACGTGCCGACGCTCAAGGAACAGGGCATCGACGTCGTCGTGACCAGCTGGCAGGGGTTGTTCGCGCCAGCCAAGACGCCGGCGGACATTCTCGACAAGATCGAGAAGGCCGCGAAGGAAGCGATGAAGAACCCGAAGTGGGAGGAAGCGCTGGCCCGCGACGGCCTGGAGCAGCCGCCCGAGCGCACGCGCGCGGAGTTCACCAAGTTCGTAGCCGACGAGCACGCCTTCTGGGGCAAGACCCTGAAGAAGCTCAACATCGAGATGGAATAGCTGAAGCACGCGACTCCCGTCGCGCGGTCATGCGAAGAAAAAGCCGCCCGGAGAGGCGGCTTTGAAGGCTGGCTGGCCAGCTCGCGATCTCCCGAGGGCGGCTGACCGGGTTCTTGTTAGCCCAGAGGGGCGGACTCGCGGCTGAGACAACGGCGCGTCGGCCCTGAGGTTGCCGTCGGTGCGACAGCGTACGAATGGCCGTCAACATTGCATCGTCTATTCACCAGTTCTTTGTGGGTTTTATTGCCAGAACTTTGAGCGCATGGCATTGCTTGGCCGTGCCGTACGAGATGATCAAACGCGCGATCCAACAGCGCCGCTCACTGACAGCCATCCTCGACGAGCATGTTCGTCACTTCAGTCCGCACGCCCTGGGCCGGAATATGGACGCCCTTCAGGTCGGCCTCGGCTTCCAATATGGCGGCACGCGCGGGCTGACGCCGCTGCCCGCCGGTGGAGACTGGCTGTTGTTCGGAGTATCCGACCTGCGCGACCTCAGCTTCAACAGCGATCCGTGGCATCCCGGTCCACCGGGACAGCGGCGTCCGGACTGGATCGCCAAGGTCGAGGTGAAGGCCTAGTTCTTCGCAGCACTTGATGCTCCGTCACCTCGTCGCGGTCTTGCTGAGTGGCTTCGCCATGGCAGCCCATGCCGGCCCGATCCCGCCCTGTGACGCCGCTCCAACACCATCCTTCGGCGACGTCGGCGGCCCTCCGCAGTGGGCGATCTGGTCGGCCGACCAATTGCACGCGGAGCGGTGGAGGCCAGCGGCCTGTCTCGGATGGTCGGGCGATAGCAAGCTCGTTGCCGTGCTGGCGAGCCACTTCCGCTCGAACGACAACGTGTTCGAGCGCTTGGGAAATATCGATGCGTGGCCCGGCATCCGCTATTGGTCGGTAAGTCGGCAGCGCTGGCAACCGCTCGCATCGAGCGTTTCCCACCTGGATGCTTCTGGCCGGAAATCGGTCTTCCCGGCGGCCGCCAACTTTGCCGTTGGCCAGGACTACATCTTCGCCGAGCGCGACGAAAACAGCGGCGAGACGACCTATCGCATGCGCGTGGTCGAGCGCGGCAGCCAGCGCCTTGTGCTTAGCACCGAGAACGTCACTCCCATCAAAGTGGCGATCATCACCGCTTTCGAACCCGGATCACTCCAGACCGTCGCCTTCGTTCAGAAAACCGGAGCCGACCAGTGGGAAACCTACCAGATCACCCGCGTCGGCGCCGACGCGAGCGCGCTTGTTCTCAGATACCCCGGCTCGTTCCTGAACCGATTGGAAGCGGTACGCCGGTACCTTGCCGGCCTGCCAACCGACCAGCAGCCGCCAATCGCACCGCATTGATGGCGATGGTCAGTTTCCCGGCGACTCGCTTCGTGTCCGCAGTGACCGTTGGATCACCAGCAGCAACACGAATGCCAACCCTGTTGTGGCTGTGCTGATCGCCAATCCGAGGATGTGGCGCTGCGCAAACCAGTCGCCGACCGCGGTGCCGGCGGCCCGCACCATCACCACCGTTGACCAGTACAATGCCGGGCGCCAGATGCGGCCTTGGCCGCCCGCCAGGAACAAGCACCCGAGCCCCAAGCTCAGCGCAATCGATGCATAGGCGTCGCCGAGGTGAAGATTGTGCGAAAAGTAGTCGCCCATCACCGTGCCCAAGGTGCCTGCCAGCAGCATGCAGAGCCAGTAATAGGCGTCGGCGCTGAGGACCAGGCGCATGGGGTTCTCGGCGCCGCCGCGACGCTGCCACGCCCTCCCTATGAGGGTGACCACACCCGCGAGCGCCAGCGCCAATGCGACCATGACGATCGACCGCGGTAGCTTCAGGTCACCGCAAAGCAGATCGCCGAGGTTGGTGGCCGCCGTCCGGATGGTCACGATCGCCGCCCAATACCAGGCCTCGTGAACAAGCGGATCGAAGCGCTCGAGCAGCACGATGAGTCCGAAGGCCGCCGCCAGAAACGGCAAACCCTTGACGTGGCCCAAGCCGAGATTGTGGGCGAAGAAGTCGCCCATGTTGGCGCCGAAGACACTGGCTAGGCACAGCGCCGTCCAAAACCCAATCCCCAGTGGGGGCAGGTGTCGATCATGCATGGCGTCCCCGGCGTTTTCTCCCCAAGTCGATCAACGACGGCAGGAAGCCGGCGGACGTAAGTGGGCTCGGAAGGCACTCTACCCTCCCGCACGGCTCAAGTGCCATGCGCACGCTGGGCCGGGCGTTGCGCGAAGGCGAGCAGGCAAACCACCATGAAGGCGACCAGCACGGCCGACGCTATGGTGCGATCGAGCGCCAAGCCGCCGTCGGCGTGTGGTTTGTCGAGAAGGTCGCCGACCGTGGCCCCGAGCGGACGCGTCAGAATGAAGGCCGACCAGAAGAGGAACACGCGGCTCACGGTGCTGAACCAGTAAAGAAGTGCGAGCACCAGCAGCACCGTGCCGAACACCAGTGCACCGCCGCCATAACCGAGACCGGAGGTGTCGGCGAAGAAGTCGCCGAGCGCCGTGCCCAGGGTTTGTGAGAACACAATAGTGGTCCAGTAGAACATTTCTACCCGTGGCGTGTTCACTGTATCGACCGAGACCGAACCCTCGCTCCAGTACCACAGCCCGAGCGCAGTGTTCAGCAGCGTGAACAGCAGAGCGGAGCCGCCGACATAGCCGATGCCCAGCGAGCGGTCCGCGAAGTCGGCGAGAGTCGTGCCGACAGTCGTGGTGGCGACAATCGTCAGCCAGTAGAGCCAGGGATGGAAACGCCGAGCCCTGATCTGCGCAGCGACACAGACCGCAAAAAGGGCTGCAAAAAGCGTAGTGCCCGCAAGGTAGCCCCAATTCAGCGACATCGTCACCGAGTCGCCGCCCGTCTCGCCCAACGTGGTGGCGACGATCTTCAGAATCCAGAAAAGAAAGGTGATCTCGGGGACTTTGCTGGTCTGCGTCGCGGGACGACTCGTCATCGCCTACCAACACGGCGCGGCATATCAGGTTGCTTGCATGCGACAATGCGACATTGCGGGTCCATGCTCGCCTTGGCCGCTCGTCGTCGCGGCCCGGTGCTGAGCTCAGGGGACGCCCTGTTCGGCCTGAATTTCGCATATTGGATCACGCGCGCTCGATTCTCGGCGAGCGCCAGGTGACGGGTCCTCGATTTCTCACAAGGTCTCGGAACGCATCAGGCAAGCCGTGCGTTTTCTGCCGGGTTCGGGAGATCACATTTGACGGACAAGCCGGACACTCAGCTGCTGCTGCCATATCGCATCGGCGATACTGAAGCGCTTGCTTTCAAGCTGTGCGCGCTCATTTTCTGCCGCGGCAAGAGCAATGGCCGCTATGCCATTGAAATGGAAGCGTTGCCGGAGGCGATGGGTCTTAGCCCGTCTGAGCTTTACACGGCGCAGGAGCTGGCCGTGGAGCGGGCGTGGCTCGACCGGGCGGGGCTCTTCCTTGCACTCAAAGCTGCAGGAATCCACATCGCGAAAATAGCCTTGGACCTTCCTCGCTAGGCCCTACGATCCAGCCGGCAACACCGCCGCGACATGGAAGGCCTTCGAGGTGACGAGCCACTGGCCGTCGATCTGGTGGAAGACCAGATGATCGATGAAGCGGACCTGGCCGATCCGCACGCGCACACGCGCCGCCGCGAGATCGGGCGCGGTCTGCTCGATGTTGAGGATCGCCTGCTCGCGCGGCGACTTCATCGCCGCTGGCGACTGCCGGCCGCGCATGACGTCGCGGAATTCCGACGCCGACCATGTCGTCAGCTTTCCCTCCCGCATGCCGTGGATCAGGCAGGCGTCGTGGAAGACGTCGGGGAATTTCTTGTCGTCGGCATCGTACATGAGGTCGAAGTAGCCGGTGATCGCCGACGCGATGGCGTTGATCTGGTCCATTGAACACTCCGCTTGGTTCGGGCGACAGTGGCTCGGGCGGCGACGGAGTGCTACCGCTCGGCTCTCATTCCTTGGATGACTGCGAGGCATCGGCGATGGACAAAATTGACGGTCGGCTGGTCAGTGGCCTGGTCGTTCTCGCGGCCGTCGCCGACGCGCGCAGCTTCGGCAAGGCAGCCGAGCGGCTCGGCATGACGCAGTCGGGTGTGAGCAAGGCGATCGCCAAGCTCGAATCGCGGCTCGGCGTCCGGCTGGTCCACCGCACGAGCCGTGCCGTCGAGCTCACCGACGAGGGCCGCGCACTCTACGACCGGGCGGTCCCGCATCTCGCGGGGATCGGCGAGGCGGCGGCGGAGACTTCGCGATCCCGCGAGGCGGTGCGCGGCCGGTTGCGGGTCAACGTCGACCCGCTATTCGCGCGCCTGGTACTGGCGCCGAAGCTCAGCGCGTTCCTGCTCGACAATCCGGAGATGGAGCTGCGCATCGAGACCCGCGACCGGATCGCCGACCTAGTCAGCGACGGCTTCGACCTCGCGGTCCGCTTCGGCGAGCCTGCGCCCTCGGCGCTGATCGCCCGCCGCCTGCTCGACGCGCGCATCCTCACCGTGGCTTCGCCGGGCTACATCCGGCGCCACGGCAAGCCTGGCCACCCGAGCGACCTGGCGAGCGACGCCCACCAATGCATCCACGCGATCGATCCCTCGACGGGGCGGCCGTTCGAGTGGGAGTTCCGCCGGGCCGCGGAAGTCGTGCCGGTCGAGGGCAATGGACGGCTGACCGTGACCGATGCCGGAACCAAGCTGGGTGCTTGCCTGGCCGGATTCGGCATCGCGCAGGTGATCGACCTCGGGGTCAGGCAGCACCTCGACAGCGGCGCCCTCGTCAACCTGTTCCCCGACTGGCCGGACGAACGGTTCCCGCTCTACGTCTATTACCCGTCGCGGACCTATGTGCCGGCGAAGGTGCGCCGGTTCATCGATTTCGTCGGCGACTCGCTGCGTACCGAGAGCCGACCGCCTTCCCGGCGCAACTCTGCCGCCAAGGCCGCACCGATGGCGGCCTAGTTCCCTACGCTGCTCCTCAACTGCCCAGGCAATCCGGCGCCACCGGATCGACGCCGACGAACTGCCGGTTGAACCAGCCGACCATCTGCTGCTTGAACAGGGTCTTGGCACAAGGCCTGACCGCGTTGGGCAGGTGATCGCCCGGTCCCGGGCTCCACGGGATCAGGCCATAGTCGAAAACAGCGTTATCCTTCGCCGCGCCGGTGGTGACATTACCGATCCAGATGCCGGCGCGCGCCGTCGTGTAGATCGTGTTGTTGTAGACGTAGACCTCGGCATTGTAGGTCGTCCCAGAGGGAGGGTAGCCCACGGCGTCGTTGGTGTAGTACATCACCTCGATCGCGCCCAGCATGGCCGACCCGACATCGGTCGGGTCGAGATTGGTGTCCTTGAGCGTGTTCTCGGTGATCACCACGTATGCGACGGGTTGATTCGCCGGGCCGACGTCGCTGGCGGCGCCGCCCAGCATGATGCCGGCCTGCCGCGTGCCGATGATGGTGTTCTGCGTGATGTTCGCGCCGACCACCGACGTGAAGCCGATGCCACGCGCCAGGAAGCTGTTGGTGATCCGATTGCCGCTGATGGTCAGGTTGAGCTTTTCGCCGTAGGTGGACGGATTGACCTGGCCTGCGATCGAATCGTCGCACGCATAGCTGATCGCGCAATTCAGCACCGTGTTGTCGGCGCCAAGATGGTTGAGCGCGATTCCGCCTGCCACGACGCTGACGCGACGCGTCGTTCCCGGCTTGGGCTCGATCGTCACCCGCTCGATGATCGCTCCGGTCGAGCTGTCGACGTCCAGGCCGACGGCGCCCGCGGTGTAGATCGTGACGTCCCTGATGGCGAGCCCGGTGTTGTTCTCGACATTGATCGCCGGGTTGTTGCCGCGCGCCGTGACGATCATGATATCGCCGGGCTGGAACGCCGCGGCGAGGCTGCCGAGTGGAACCCGATCGGCCTGGGCGATCGGCCACACCGACGACGGCAGCTGCGTGCCGCTGATGGCGTACTGTATGGCGGTCTGCCGGATATCGAAGACGACATACTCGGTCTTGGCGGTGTTGTGAACCTTGTAGAGCTGATCGAGGTTAGGGTGGCCCTCCATCGGCTCGACGATGACGAAGTCGCCGTCGATGCGGAGCACGTTCAGTTGAGTGAACGGCAGGATCTCGTAGTCGATCGTCACTCCCGTGAGGGCGCAGTTCGTGCAGGCATCGAACTGGAAGCCGGAGATCCCCGGCTGCTTGAAGATGAAGGTGCTGCCAGGAAAGTCGATCGACAGGCCCGTCACCTTGTCGGCGTATACATAGCAGCCCAACTGATCATTAGCGGCCGCCCGGAAGTAGTACTCGCCAGGCTCACCCGTGATCCTGGTGTATGTGCCGCGGCTCTTCTTGGCAAACTCGATGGCGGCGTTGAGCAGCCCGGTGGCGTCGTGATGTCCCGGCTTCATGTTTTGGTCGGCGATTTGGAGGCGACGCAGGTCGTGCGATACGTTGAGTGTCGTCATGTCGGGGCAAACCTCTGTGAACGGCCAAGACGCCAAGCGACGTTAGACCGGGTTTGTGAAATCGTCATTTCCTCCGGTGACGGCTACGACGTCGGCGAGATCCTGATGACCTGTGGCGGTGGTCGCCGCGAATTCTTCCCCATTCATGTGGGGAAGGAAGCTCACTTCAGGATCAGCACGCTGCGGCCGTTGTCGACTGACCACGAGCTGAACCGGCCGAGGAAGCTCATGCCGAGCAGCGGCGGGCCGGCATATTGCGAGACGCTGGCGCGCACATCCTTGAGTTCGATCGAGCCGACCTTGAGCTGGCGGATGCGGAAGGTCTCGGCCTTGATGCTGGCGCCGTTGGCCAAGGTATAGGTCTCGCTGCCCAGCATGTCCTCGGGCCGCAGGCTGCCGGCGGCCTTCATCTGCTGGAAGAGATAGGCGGGGACGCTGACATCGGCGGCGCCGCTGTCGATGTGGAAGTCGATCGCCGGCTGGCCGTTGATCTCGACCGGCACCACATAGGTTCCGCCGCGCCGCTGCAGCGCCACCTCGCCACCGCTGTACGCCGTCGCGGGCACGCCGGCCGCCGTCGCGACATACTCGCCGTTCCGGAACAGGCCCGACTGCCGGCGGCCGTCGGCGGCGGTGAAGGTGCCCCGCCCGTTGGGCTGGTCGTCGCGCAGCTCGCCGACATACTTACGGCCGTCCGGCCAGGTGTAGGTGCCCTGGCCGCTGGCGGCGCCGCTCTGGAAGTCACCGACATATTTCTTGCCGTCGGGCCAGCTGTAGGTGCCGCGGCCGTGCGGCCGGTCGTTCAGGAAGTCACCGACATATTTGCGGCCGTCCGGCCAGGTGTAGGTGCCCTGGCCGGTCCGCCGGTTGGCCTGGAACTGGCCCTCGTACTTCTCGCCGTTGGGATAGGTGTAGGTGCCCTGCCCGTCCTCGAGGCCGGCGCGAAAGCCGCCGACATAGCGCCGTCCGTCGGCCCAGGCGTAACTGCCCTGCCCTTCGCGCAGGCCGCCCGCCATCTGGCCGACATAGACGTCGCCGTTGGGGAAGCGCTCGGTCTGGGCGCCGGGCAGCGCACCGGCGGTGGTGGCGGGCTGCGGCTCAGCGCAAGCGCCGACCAGAGCAACGAGAAGCAACGAACTGAACGCCGGGCGGACCATGCCGCCATGGTAGCGATTATTTCCGCTTCGGCACCATGCAGAAGCCCTGCGCCTCGATGCCTAACGGAGGATTGAACTTCGAGCGGAAGTTCTCGAAAGCAACCACCACCGTCAACTCGACGATTTGCGCCTCGGTGTAGTGCTGCCTGAGCCGTGCAAAAAACGCGTCATCGACCTTCTGGTCGGTGTAGGTGATGCGCTCGGCATATTCCAGCGCCAGCCGCTCGGCCTCGCTGAACAGCGTGCTGTCGCGCCAGGTCAGGAGCTCGGCGACCTTGTCCATGCTTCCGTTCGCTTCGGCGGCACGCGCCGAATTGATGTCCATTCAAAATGGGCAGCCGTTGATGGTGGCGACCCGGGTGTAGATCAGCGGCACCAGGTCCTTGGGCAGCTGCCCCGACTTCTCGATCGCCACGCCGATCAGGCCGGACACCTTCAAGATCTCCGGGCAATGCGCCATCACCTTGGTCGGGTTCAGGATCCCGCCGAACAGCTCGCGCTGCTTGTCGAACACCGCCTTCAGCGTCGGGTCGCCGCCATCTTCTTCAATCTCGCTGACACGGGGCATCGGTTCCTCCATGGGTTGGAGTTATCATAGCTCTGATATTATTCCCGGCGACCGACGTTTTCTCATGCCGGCCAGACGCAAGCTAAAATCCCAGCACCTTGGCCTGCACCACGCTCTCGAGCTTGGCGATCTTGTCCACAAGCGGCGGCGGCAGCGGCTGATCGACCTGAACCAGCGCGATCGCCGAGCCGCCGGGCTTGTCGCGGCCGAGATGGAAGGTGGCGATGTTGACCTTGTTCTCGCCCAACAAGGTCCCCAGCCGGCCGATGAAGCCCGGCTTGTCGTCGTTGGTGAGGTAGAGCATGTGCGGGGCGAACTCGGCCTCGATCTCGATGCCCTTGATGTCGACGATGCGCGGATGCTTGCCGCCGAACAAGGTGCCCGAGACCGCGCGGGTATACTTGTCGGTGGTGACCGAGACGCGGATCATCGAATGGTAATCGCTGTCGCGCTCGTGCTTGACCTCGGCGACATCGATGCCGCGCTCGCGGGCGATCACCGGCGCATTGACCATGTTCACCGAATCGAGCTGCGGGCGCAGCACGCCCATCAGCGCCACCTGCGAGAGCGGCTTGATGTTGAGGGCGGAAACGTCGCCCTCGTACTCGATGGTCACGGCCTTGATGTCGGTGTCGGTGAGCTGGCCGGCGAACGAGCCCAACTTCTCGGCAAGGTCGAGGTAGGGCGCGAGCCGGGGCGCATCCTCGGCCGAGACGTTGGGCATGTTGAGCGAGTTCACGATGGCGCCGGTCAAGAGATAGTCCGCCATCTGCTCGGCGACCTGCAGGGCCACGTTCTCCTGCGCCTCGACGGTGGCGGCGCCGAGATGCGGCGTGCACACGAGGTTGGGGGCGCCGAACAGCACGTTCTTGGTGGCCGGCTCCTCGGTGAAGACGTCGAAGCCCGCGCCGGCGATGTGACCCGAGACCAGGAGGTCGCGCACCGCCAGCTCGTCTATCAGCCCGCCGCGGGCGCAGTTGACGATGCGTACGCCCTTCTTGGTCTTCATCAGGTTGGCGCGGCTGAGAATATTCTTGGTCTGCTCGGTGAGCGGCGTGTGCACCGAGATGAAGTCGGCCTTGGCCAGCACCTGGTCGAGCGTCCCCTTCTCAACGCCCAGCGCCTGGGCGCGCTCGTCCGAGAGGAAGGGATCGTAGGCGACCACGCGCATCTTCAAGCCGAGCGCACGCTCGGCGACGATCGAGCCGATGTTGCCGCAACCGATCAGGCCGAGCGTCTTGAACGAGAGCTCGGTGCCCATGAAGCGGTTCTTCT
>Ga0306921_10006755_pt1 | contig 11981 bp, 10 predicted proteins | sample sta12Cox44000080_FD_203760 | JGI IMG/M metagenome (GOLD analysis project Ga0306921, IMG submission 203760) | Lab enrichment of tropical soil microbial communities from Luquillo Experimental Forest, Puerto Rico - statoxic.12C.oxic.44.000.080 (v2)... | ecosystem: Environmental > Terrestrial >... | reverse complement strand
GCTCTGGTCTGAGCACATGAACCGGCCTTGCTAGTCCTGCAGAGTCAACAGGAAAGCTACGACATCCTCGATCTGCCCGGCCGTCAAGATCGGCTTGCCGCGCCAGGAATCTCCGACACGGGTGAGGCCCTCTATCCTGTAGTAAGCCGGCATGATCGTGGCCGGGTTGAGACGGGCGGGATCGACCAGACGCAGCCTCAATTGCCCCGCGGTCCAGCGCAAACCCGCTCCCGAAAGATCCGGCGCCAATGTTCCCTGGAGTTTTGCCTCCGGAAACGGGCCGGTATGACACAAGAGACAGGCACTGAGACGGCGGTCCAACACAATTGCTCGGCCGCTGACAGGATCACCGTCGGTTCCGGTCAGTGACGCGAGGATCGCATCGCCGAGGACCGTATAGAGGACGAGTGGCCCCTCACCCGCGATAACGGCAAAGCCGGCAGCGCCGACGAGGACCACAGCGCCCGCGGCGAGCACGTCGTTAACCAAACGTTTCGGCCGTAACGGTACGAAACCAAGCTTCCGCATAACTAGCTTCGCGGGCGCGGAAATCGGGTGATGTTTCGAGCGGGCTCACCCCGCCCGCCCCCTCGACATCGGCAAGCTGCCCATTGACCGGATGGTAGACACCGGCGATCGAGATCCCGTAATCGGGGGCGACAAGGCTGTAACAGGTATTGATCAGCTTTGGCGGCGATGGGGTCTCGTCGTGCAGGAGCCTCGCAACCGCCAGCGCGCAGACCTTGGCCTGAGCATTGGCGGCAAACGCCGATTTCGGCATCGCGCCGGCAATTGCGGCATCGCCGATCACATGGATGTTCGGCTGTAAGCGCGACTCGAACGTGACAGGATCGATCGGACACCAGCCGGTGGTGTCGGCAACACCCGCGATTTCGGCAATCTTTCCGGCCCGCTGCGGCGGGATGACATTGGCGACATCGGCCTTGTAGGCGGCGAAATCGGTGACGAAGGTGCGGGTCTTCGCATCGACTGAGGTTACCTTGCCGCCACTCGACAACGAGACCCATTCGATCAGCTCGGGGTAGAGAAGCTGCCAGGCGCTCTCGAAAAGGCGCTGCTTTGAAAAGCTCTCCTTCGCGTCGAGCATGATCAGCTTTGCACGCGGCTTTGCCTTCTTCAGGTACCAGGCGATCAGGCTCGCCCTCTCGTAAGGTCCTGGCGGGCACCGAAAGGGATTGGCCGGGGCCGAAATGACGACCGTTCCGCCCTCCGGCATCGCCTCCAGCTGACTGCGCAGCAACATGGTCTGCTCGCCAGCCAGCCAAGCATGCGGCATCGTCGCGGCCGCCGCCTCGTCGTACCCCGGCAGCGCGTCCCAGCGGATCGCGATCCCCGGGGCTAGCACGAGCCTGTCATAATCGAGCGTCGAGCCGCCACGCAGGGTGACGCGGCGCACTTGCGGATTGACCGTGGTCGCTTGATCTTGCGCGACAGCAACGCCTTCGCCGCGGAGCGCGTCATAGCCGAAGCGCTGCGCCGAAATATCGCGCAGGCCCGCAATAACCGCGTTACTGAAGGGGCAGGCCGTGAAGGTCGGGTTCGCCTCGACCAGCGTTACCGCGAACAGCGGATCGGTTCGGCGCAACATTCGGGCGCAGGTCGCTCCGGCGAACCCGCCACCGAGGACCACGATGCGAGGCCTTCCCCGAGCAATGCACGGAGCTGCGACGAGCGAGATGGCCGCTCCGCTCAGAAACGCCCGTCGCGTCGGCCAGGTCATCTTTCGCTCATCATTGCTGGGTCGCGAGCCAAGCCGCGATTGCCCGGATCTCGTCGTCGGAAAAGCCCTTGACGATCCGTCCCATCACCGTCGATGGACGCTCGCCCGAGCGAAATCCCTGCATCGCCGCAACGATGTCAGCCGCGTCGCGGCGGCCGATCGGTGGCACCGGCGTTTCAACCTTGACGCTCGTGGAATGGCAGCCCGAGCACGAGGTTGCACCGGCTGGCGGTTGCGTGGCGTCGGCCCCGCCGGCAATGATCGTCAACACGAGCGCGCCGGTGGGGAAAGAAATGGCTCGCCGCGATCGGGTCACGCCGGCTTCAAATCCTGATCCTTCAGCGGCAGCGAACGAATACGTTTGCCGGTCGCCGCAAAGATCGCGTTGCACAGAGCTGGGGCCAAAGGCGGCACGCCCGGCTCACCGCCGCCGCCCCAAAACCCGCCGCTCGGTACCAGCACGGTCTCGACCGAGGGCATGCCAGCGATGCGCAGCATTTCGTAATCGTCGAAATTCCCCTGCTGGACACGGCCATTCTCGATCGTGATCGAACCGTAAAAGGCCGCCGTTAGGCCGTACACAATCGCGCTTTCGACCTGCGACTGCAGGATCGCCGGATTGACGACATGACCGGTGTCGACCGCGGCTGTGACACGATGCACCCGTACCTCACCTTTGCCGCTGACCGAAACCTCGACGACTTGGGCGCAGAGGCTGCCATAAGCTTCGACAAGGGCGATGCCGCGCGAGATGCCTTCCGGCGCGAGGTTTTCCCAACCTGCTCGTCCTGCGGCCGTATCCAGCACGGCGAGCCGGCGTGCTTCGTTGCCCAGAAGTTTCCGGCGATAGTGATACGGATCCTCTCCGGCGGCGTGGGCCATCTCGTCGATAAAGGACTCGCGGAAAAAGCCGTTCTGCGAGTGGTTCACCGACCGCCAGAAGCCGACCGGCACATGGGTCGCGCGCATTGCGTAACCGACTTCGTAATTCGGTACCTCGTAGGCCATTTCTTCGGTAAAGCCGTTGGCAAACGACTGATCGACTCCGCTGGTCAACCGCTGCGGGAAAAGGCTGGCGATGATCGAAGGGCCGGTGAGGCGAACGCGCCATGCGACCGGCATACCGTCAGCGTCGAGACCGGCGGTACACTTGACCATTGCCGTGGGCCGATAAAAATCGTGACGGATATCCTCCTCGCGGGTCCACAGGAGCTTGACCGGTTGCCCGGCCGCCTTGGCGATCAGCACCGCCTGCTTGACATAGTCCTGGACTGCCCCTCGCCGCCCGAAGCCGCCGCCAAGCATCGTCTTGTGCACGACCACCTTTTCCGGTGGCATCTCGGCCGCGGCGGCGGCAGCAGCAAGAGCGGCTTCGCCGCTCTGAGTAGGCACCCAGATCTCAACTTTCTCCGCGGTAACATGGGCCGTGCAGTTCTGCGGCTCCATCGTTGCGTGGCTGAGGAAGGGTACAGCATATTCGGCTTCGACGCGGGTCGCCGCTTTGGCAAGCCCGGCATCAACATCCCCGTAAGCGCGAACCACCGCCGCTTCGGGCGCAGCAAGTCCGCCGCGCAGGGATTGGACGATGCTGGCGCTCGACACCTTGCCGTTTTGCCCATCGTCCCAGGTTACCGGCAAGGCATCGACCGCCTGCTTCGCCCGCCACCAGTTGTCGGCGACGACAGCGACCGCACCAGGCAACGGGACAACGCGGTGCACGCCTTTGAGGTTGCGGATTTTGGCCTCGTCGTAGGATTTGACGGTGCCCCCAAACACCGGGCTCTGGACTATCGCGGCGTAAAGCATATTGGGCACGCGTACGTCGATCCCGAAGATCGGCTTGCCGGTGACTTTGTCGGCTGTGTCCAGGCGCTTTTGCGGGGTTCCCAGCAAGGTCCATTTCTTCGGGTCTTTGAGTTCTGGCAGGGCCGGGGGCGGTAGCTTTGCGGCGGCCGCGGCGACCTCGCCGTACCGCAGAGTGCGACCGCTCGGCTTATGTGTGACGACGCTCTTCACCGCCTGGCATTCAGCCGCCGGAACATCCCATTGCGCGGCTGCCGCAGCGATCAGCATTTCGCGCGCGATCGCACCCGCTTGGCGAAGGTATTCCTGCGAGGTCCGTACCGACCGGCTGCCGCCGGTGGACATCTCGCCCCAGGCGCGTTTGCGACGCAGATTCTCCTCGGGCGAGGGGAACTCCGCACGCACTTTGTTCCAGTCGCAGTCGAGCTCCTCGGCGACGAGCATGGGCAGCGCGGTGGTGATCCCTTGACCCATCTCGGAGCGGGCGACACGGATGATGACCGTGTCGTCGGGTTGAACCACCACCCAAGCATTGATCTCTGCGGGATTTGTCGCCGCCTCGGCGGCGCTCGCGGCTTCGGGCAAGCGGAGGCCCAGCGACATGCCGCCACCCACAGCGGCGACGCTGGCGATGAAGGACCTGCGACTGATCTGCGACATGTATGTCATGACCATATCCTCCGCATCACGCTTGAGCGGCTGTGTGGATCGCGCTCCGAATGCGTGTATAAGTGCCGCAGCGGCAGATATTGGTAATCGCGGCGTCGATATCGGCATCGCCCGGTTGTGGGTTCTCCTTCAAAAGCGCCGCCACCGCCATGATCATCCCGCTCTGACAGTACCCGCATTGCGGAACATCATGGGCGATCCAGGCCCTCTGCACTGGATGCAGGCTGCCGTTGTTCGAAAGTCCTTCGATTGTAACGATCTTATCGCCTTCGACCGCGCTCACCGGTACGGAGCACGACCTGGTGGCCACCCCGTCGACGTGAACGGTGCACGCACCGCACTGCGCGATGCCGCAGCCGAATTTAGTGCCGGTTAGACCCAGCGTATCGCGCAGCACCCAAAGCAGCGGAGTGTCGGGATCGATATCGACCTCTTCCGTCCGCCCGTTGATGGTAAGACGAAGCATGATGCTACCTCTCAATCGGTCTGCAGTACCCAACCGGGAGCACGCCGGTGATTCTAATGCCGGTCACTCGGACCGCCCAATTGCCAATTCGAGTCAACCGTTAACAATTTCGCGAGGCAATGACGCAGCCGAAGGCCCGCATCGGCCAATCACCCTTGTGTGTTAGGGCAGAACAGCCGACGGCGTTCCTGATCGGGACGGCCATCCGCCACACCGAGTTTCAAACTGCAGAGATCGCACGCCAGAGGGTTGACCGGGCGCTCCGCGCATTCTTACAGTCCCGCCCGATGGGGAGCGCGGAAGACGAGGTTCAAGTTTTGACAGCGCCTACGGCCATCGGCCATCGCTGTAGCAGAAACCGAGCCAGCCGACCGTGAGGGTTCCGCTCGCCTGGCGCATCTTGACCTACGACAAAAGGCGTACGGGGCTCGCGCTCGTTGGAATCTTCATGGCGATCCTACTTGTGTTTGTCGAGCTCGGCTTTTTCTACGCCGTGCCGCGTGGCGGATTACTACTTTACGACAATATGCAGTTCGATCTGCTGCTGGTTTCGGACCAATACGAGTACCAGGCACAACCGGGGGCTTTTCCGCTCAGCCAGCTCGCCCGAGTGAAAGCGTCGGCCGACGTCCAGCAGGCGACCCCGGTTTATTTCGGGTTTGCCAAATGGAAGAGCGGCGAAGGAGGTGTTTGGCCGGATATCTTTATTATCGGCTTCGATCCTGCGCGCAGGATCTTCCTTCCGGACAGCATCGAACGACAACAAGACGTGCTGGATCGGGCCGGTACAATCCTCGTCGACAGCGCAACCCGGCCGATGTTTGGCCCGCTCGACACTGGCCGAGTGGTCGAGATCGGCAATCGCAATGAGACGATCGGCGGGCAATACGTTCTGGGGACGGGTTTCATGGGTCTCGGCGTCGCTTTGGCGAGCGCCTCGACGTTTGACCGGATGTTCCAGGGCCGCGGCCTCAATTCGATCAATCTCGGCGTCATCGAGCTGAAGTCGGGGGTCGATCGCACGCGCGTGGCAGCAGATTTGCTCGGAAAGACTGGTTCCGGCACTCGGATATTTACGCGCGAGGAGCTGGAGGCTCACGAAACCGCTTACTGGACGACCCGCACCTCGGTCGGGATCATCTTTGGATCGGGACTGCTTATCTCCTTCGTGGTTGGGATCATGATCGTCTACCAGATCGTGTCGACCCAGGTCGGGCGGCAGCTCCCGCAATTTGCCACATTGAAGGCGATCGGCTACCCCGACCGTTCGCTGGTCAGAACGGTCGGGGCAATGTCGCTGATGATCGTCGTTGCGGGCTTTCTTCCGGCGCTGATCGCGGCCGTGGAGCTCTACTCGATCATCCAGGAAAAGACATTGCTGCCGGTGATGATGAGCGAGACCCGTGTTTGCGTCGTGTTCGGCGCCGCTCTCGTCATGGCATTGGTTTCGGCACTGCTCTCGGTCGGCGGCTTGCGGCGAGCCGATCCCGCCGATGTTTTCTGAGAGGAAGCCGGGTTCTGTCCCTCTCGTCCTCCCCGCTTAGGCGCCGTCCAACGGGATTTCGACCGGGCTCGGTTCCGCTCGCCTGGCGCAACCTTTTCGCCAACAAGCCGCGCCTTTTGCGTTCGGCTAGCGGCATCGGTTTTGCGGTCCTGCTGATGCTGATGCAGCTTGGTTTCGAACAGGCTTTTTTTGCCAGTTCATTGGAGGTCATTCGCGGGCTCGACGGCGATATCTTCATCCAGAGCATCCACAAGTACCAGTTCGCCACTCGAGACCCCTTTCCTCGTTCCGATCTCGACACGGCGGCAAAGGTGGCAGGCGTTACCAGTGCGTGGCCTCTATATGCCGACTGGTTCGACTTTTTCTGGAAGAACCCGTTCGACGGCAAAGTTTTCCTCGTTCGCGCCTTTGGCTTCGATCCGGATAAGCCAGTCTTCTCTTTTGCCGAGGTCGAGGCGAACCGGGAGAAATTGAAGGAAGCGAATACCGTTCTGATCGATCGCCGGGCCCGGCGCTTTCTTGGGATGGACCGCGATCCCACAGAAGCCGAGCTAAACGGCACCAAAGTGAAGGTGGTCGGCAGCTTTGCCCTTGGCCCCGATTTCCAGAGTGACGGTACGGTCATTATGAGCGACCAAAGCTTTGCGAGCCTGCTCAGCGGCCCGGCAGGAAACCCGTCTGAGATCGATCTGGGTGTGATCAAAATCAGCTCCGGCAACAATTTGGGCGCCATTCAACAGGCGCTGCGAAAGGTGCTGCCCGAGACGATCAGTGTCTTTACCAAACCCGAGTTAATCGAGTTCGAGAGAAAGTTTCAGGCCGATGTGTCCTCGGCCGGGCCGATCTTTGCGATGGGGACGATTGTCGGCTTTGTTGTGGGGATGCTGATTTCATACCAGGTCACCTATACCGACCTTTCCGACCAGCTGCCACAATATGCGACACTGAAGGCGATCGGGTATCGTAGCGGCTATCTGCTGAGGGTCGTCCTCGAACAGGCGGCATTCAATGCCTTGGCGGGGTGGATTCCGGCATGGCTGCTCAGTATCGGGCTCTATTATGTGATCGGACGGGTCGCGCTATTGCCCTTGCAGATGAGTGTGAATGTGACGCTTGTGAGTCTCGGTTTGACCCTGGGGATGTGCCTGATCTCGGCAGTGCTTGCCGTTAAGCGGGTCATTCAGGCCGACCCCGCGGAGATTTTCTAATGTGCGCCGCGATGGTCGCCGAGCACGTCGAAGCCACGACACCTGCGAAGGCTCCTTCTGAGCATCCGGTGGTCGCGGTCGAAGGGTTGAACCATTACTACGGCGAGGGCCAAGCGCGAAATCAGGTCCTTTTCGATAACCGGATCGAGATCCCGACGGGACAGCTCGTCGTGATGACCGGCCCTTCAGGAGCCGGAAAGACCACTCTATTGACCCTGATCGGAGCATTGCGTTCGCCGCAAGAAGGGAGGATTGAGGTGCTCGGCCGCGATTTCTCGCGACTCGGCGGCGGCGAACTGGTCGAAGTTCGCCGCGACATCGGATTCATTTTTCAGATGCACAATCTGTTTGAGGCCCTGTCGGCCTACGAGAATGTCAAAATGGCCGCTCAGCTCGGCGATACGCCGGCTGCCGAGATGCGCAAGCGCGGCTGCGAGATTCTCGAGCGCCTCGGGCTCGGCCACCGCATCGATTACAAGCCGAGGCATCTTTCGGGCGGCGAACGCCAGAGAGTCGCAATTGGCCGGGCCCTCGTGAATCATCCAAGGCTCGTGCTCGCCGACGAGCCGACTGCGGCGCTCGACAAGGAATCCACAATGAACGTCATCAGCCTGCTCAAGCAACAGACGGTCGAGCATGGCTCCGCGGTGATGATGGTGACGCATGATCATCGGATCATCGATTCCGCCGACCGGCTGGTGCACATGGTCGATGGCAGGATCATGTCGGATGTCGTACTGCACGACGCACTGCGGATTTGCGAATTCCTCCGGCCGATCGAGTTGTTCAAGACCCTAACGCCGAGGCAGCTCACCGACGTCGCGGAGCATATGACGAAACGCCATTACACTGCCGACGAGATGATCATCCGCGAGGGCGAGCCCGGCGAGGAATTCTTTCTGGTCTCCGAGGGCGAGGTCGATGTAATCCGCGCCGATCACGAGGTGGCTCGCCTCGGCCCCGGCGATTTCTTTGGCGAGGTGGCACTGATCAGCGGCGAGCCGCGCAATGCGACCGTCGTCGCGATGAGCGAGGTCGATACCTATGTGCTCGGCAAGACCGACTTTGAGAGCGCCCTCGCCACCAGTCAAACTTTCCGCGACCAGCTCTACCGCGTCTATTTCATGCGCCACTGACCGGCGGCGGCCCACTGCGCTTGCCTTTCCTCCCGGCGAGCGGGAGGAAGGGCAACAATGGAACCCGCGCGCAGCGTTTGAACCCACTAGGCCGCTGCGCGGATCGCCACTTCCTTGATCTCGCTTCCAACAAACGGCTCGTATTCGCGGAAATTCGCCTCGAAGCGGCGCGTGAGCTCACGGGCGGTCTCGTCATACGCCTTCTTGTCGGACCAGGTGCCGCGCGGGTCGAGCACTTCGTTCGGCACCTCAGGACAGCTCTCCGGCACAAACAGGCCGAAATTTGCCTCCTTACGGACGGGGGCGGGCGCGAGGCGGCCATCGAGAGCGGCGCGCAAGAGTGCGCGGGTGTGGGCGATTGGCATCCGCCGTCCGGCCCCATACGTGCCGCCCGACCAGCCGGTGTTTACGAGCCAGCACTGGGCGCCGTGCTCGCGGATCTGTGCGCCCAGCATTTTGGCGTAGACCGCCGGATGGCGCGGCATGAACGGAGCGCCGAAGCAGGTCGAAAACGTTGCTTCGGGCGCATTGCTGAGACCCTTTTCGGTGCCGGCCACGCGCGCCGTGTACCCTGAAAGAAAGTGATACATCGCCTGCTCGGCGCTCAGCTTGGCGATCGGCGGCATGACGCCGAAAGCATCGCAGGTCAGCATCACGACATTGCTGGGGTGCGGCGCCAGCCCGCGCGGATCGGCGTTGGGGATAAAGTCGATCGGATAGCAGGCTCGGGTATTTTCGGTCAGGCTCTGATCGTCGACGTCGGGCATGCGCGTTTCCGGGTCGAGGACCACATTTTCTAGCACCGTCCCGAACCGCGTGATCGTCGTGTAGATCTCGGGTTCGGCGGTCGGGGACAGATTGATGACTTTGGCGTAGCAGCCACCCTCAAAGTTGAAGACGCCCTTGGGGCCCCAGCCATGCTCATCGTCGCCGATCAGGGTACGCGAGGCGTCGGCGGAAAGAGTGGTCTTGCCGGTTCCGGAAAGGCCGAAGAAGATAGCGCAATCGCCTTTCGGACCGACATTGGCCGAGGCGTGCATGGGCAGCACGCCGCGTGCCGGCAACACGAAATTGAGATAACCGAATACCGATTTCTTGATTTCGCCGGCATAGGCGGTGCCGCCGATCAAGACCAGCTGCTCGGCGAAATTGACGAAGATGAAGGTTTCGGAATTGATTTTGTCGCGCTCCGGGATGGCGAGGAATTTGGGCGCGTGCAGGATCGTGAAGGCGGGCTCGAACCCGGGAAGTTCATCAACTGGTGGACGAATGAACATGTTGCGCGAAAAAAGGCTGTGCCACGCGCCGTCGGACACGACCCGCACCGGTAGGCGGTAGGCCGGATCGGCGCCGGCGTAGAGATCCTGGACAAAGAGCTCGCGCCCCTGGAGGTAGGCGAGCATGCGTGCGTGGAGGCTGGCGAACTGCTCGGGCGAGACTGGCTGGTTGATCTTACCCCACCAAACGGTGTCCTTGGTGCCCGGTTCCTCGACGATGTATTTGTCCCGCGGTGTGCGGCCGGTAAAGGCGCCAGTCGAAACCGAAAAGCTGCCGCCCAAGGCAAGCTCGCCTTCGCCGCGGCGGATCGCGTGCTCGTAGAGGATCGGTGCAGATTGGTTCCAATGCACGGTCCCGAGGTGGTGCATACCCTGCCGTTCGAGCCCGAAACGAGGCTTTATACCGGTCATCGGATCGTCCTCTTCATCGATCGGTTCCTCCTCCCTGAGACTTGTGATGTTATACAGGGGCGACCCTCCCGGAGCCACCTCAACGAGTGCGTTATTTGCGCGCGTCCATGGCGAGTTGAACCAACGCGGCTCGCGCCGCGTTGGGTGTCAGCACGGGCGCCACAAAGTTGATCCGGGCGATTTCTGTCTGGCTCCGCAGATCGATTCCCTCCGGGTCGATGCCGGTCAGTCGCCAGTCCGCGCCCTCCCGACCGAGCAAATGCCGGGCGTAATTACCGACCGCGTCGGCATGGTCCTCGTTCATATGGTTCAGGATCTCCGGTTCCGCCGCTGCAAGCGAACTGATATCACCGGCGAAAGTCAGGTCAGGGCCTTCGATCCATTGAATTTGACCGAAGCCGGCAATAAGCTGGCCGCGTCCGACGGCAGCTCGGTAGAGACGAAAATCGCCAAACCCCGAGTAAACCTCGCTTGCCGGGTGACGCGCGTTGAACCGCGCGAGACAACGTGGATCATTGATCGCTTCGACCCGCCCGATCAACGTGAGACGTGGTCCGGTCAACGGATCGGGATAACCCTCGGTGGCGTCGATGAGTAAGGATATCCGCGGGTCGAAGCGGATATTTCGGGTGTGCTGGGCGAGGTCGGAGAGGAGGAGGAGAGGGCTCGCATCGAGATCAGTAGCAAACATGACCAGCGACGCATATGGGGCGCCTCGCAAACTCGTGGCGAGCGCTGCGCGTTGCCGTGTCCGCAGCAAATGACGGGAAAACGTCCCCGGATCGTCGTCAGGGCTTGTTTTGCTCACCGACTGAGTGAGCCTAGTCGGCAAGGCCGCGTCAAGCGCCTTCGATCGCGTTACGCATCAAAAATATCGTTCCAACCTCTCTCGCTGGCCTGTTCAATCTGACCTGTTCAATATAGTTGGGGAGAAAGGTCGGCTTGCCTCTCTAAAATGAGGTAAACTAGCTTTGCTTTGGCCAAGGTCAGCCCATATTCGTTTATGACAGGGAACTTGCGCGGACGTACGATATGCGGGGCGACTTAGGGGGATCAAGGTGCCGAATACGATTGCTTTGGTTGACGATGACCGGAATATCTTGACTTCCGTTTCGATGGCGTTGGAGGCGGAGGGGTTCTCTGTGCGCTGCTACAGCGATGGAGCCGAAGCGCTTAAGGGGCTGAGTACACAGCCGGTCGATATCGCCGTCTTAGACATCAAGATGCCGCGCATGGATGGCATGGAGCTTTTGAGCCAATTACGCCGTCAGAGCGCGATCCCGGTGATTTTCCTGACATCGAAGGATGATGAGGTCGACGAGCTGCTCGGTCTGCGCATGGGTGCCGACGACTACATCAAGAAGCCTTTTTCGCAGCGCCTCTTGATCGAGCGCATTCGCGCGCTGATCCGGCGCGGCGAACTTGCTCGCGAACGCGACGATCCGCAAGGAGAGCCGGTCGTTGTGCGCGGCCATCTGATTCTCGACCCGGCGCGGCATCTATGTACATGGAAGGGCGGACCGGTCGAACTCACCGTGACCGAGTTCTTGATCCTCAAATCGCTGGCCCACCGACCGGGGCACGTCAAGAACCGCGACCAGCTGATGGACGCGGCCTATGGCGAGCACATCTATGTCGACGATCGCACGATCGACAGCCACATCAAGCGTCTGCGCAAGAAATTCAAATCCGCCGACACCGATTTCGCGCAAATAGAAACCCTTTATGGCGTCGGATATCGATATCGCGACCGCTGAGGCCGCTAC
>Ga0306921_10006753_pt1 | contig 11982 bp, 10 predicted proteins | sample sta12Cox44000080_FD_203760 | JGI IMG/M metagenome (GOLD analysis project Ga0306921, IMG submission 203760) | Lab enrichment of tropical soil microbial communities from Luquillo Experimental Forest, Puerto Rico - statoxic.12C.oxic.44.000.080 (v2)... | ecosystem: Environmental > Terrestrial >... | reverse complement strand
GGCGAGCATGGCAGCCTGGCCCGCGCGCAATTCCTCCTGAGCGAGTACAAATACAACCGGGGCGCCGAAATCTTCGGCGAAGCAGAGCCCGCGGAATATGTGTATCAGGTCGTGGAAGGTGCGGTGCGCAGTTACAAGCTGCTCTCCGACGGCCGCCGCCAGATCGGCGCATTCCACCTCGTCGGCGACATCTTCGGCCTGGAGAACGGCTTGGCTCATCGTTTTACCGCGGAAGCAATCGTCGATACGACGGTTCGCCTTGCGAAACGTGTCAGCCTCGAGCATGTCGCGGAAGAGGATGCGACGGTTGCCCGCGATCTTCTGGACATGACCACGAGCAACCTCCAGCACGCCGAAAATCACATGCTGCTGCTGGGGCGCAAAACGTCGCTGGAGCGGGTCGCGGCCTTCCTGCTCGAAATGGACGGCCGCCTGAACGCCGCCGGCGTGATGGCGCTGCCGATGAGCCGGCGCGATATTGCCGACTATCTCGGGCTCACGCTCGAGACGGTATCCCGCGCGCTTTCGTGCCTGCACGAGAAAGGGATCCTCGGCTTTGTCGGCCAGACCCAGCGGCAGATCGTACTGCTCGATCGGACCGAACTGGCCAAACTGGACCTATAGCTCATCCGGCTTTGCGGGCGCGAAAGCGGTGCTGCGCTCGATTGTCTTGAGCAACACTTCGAACATCAGTGCGGTCGACCAGCCGAACATCAGAACGCCGTTCATGGCGGTCATCGGGCCGAGGAGCCGCCATTTCGCCAGCGGCGTCACGTCGCCATAGCCCAGAGTGGTGTAATTGACGAACGCGAAATAGACCAGGTTCGCATCATCGGGTGCCGCATTCACAATGGCATAGGCGACAGACCAGACAAACACTTCCAGGGTATGCGCGGCCATCAGCGCAAGCGAGGTGGCGACCATCACGCCGGCCAGATACAGCAGCGGACGCAATGAACTCCGGCGTGCGGCCGAGCGCGCGGCCCCCATGGCGAGCATCGTGACGCACGCGTGCAGGATGATATTGAGCGCACTGACGGCTGAACCCACAAATAACTGAATGAGCATCCGGACTTGCCCTTCCTGGCCGATCGCCGAGCCTGTCGTCGCGGCAGCAATCGTTCCAGGTTTCGCCGAGACCATTGATACAGATCAACGTATCCCGCGCTGCCGGTCTCACCTTGGCGGACAGTTTTTCCTTCGTTTGCGCGATGATTGGAGCCGGCAGGATGAGAACCGTCTCTGCGGAAGAAGCCGTCGCAATGATCCCCAACGGCACGAGGCTGATGGTCGGTGGTTTCATGGGCGTGGGCACGCCGGAGCGACTGCTTGACGAGCTCGTACGGCAGCACAAGTCCGAACTCTCGCTCGTTTGCAACGATGCTGCAGTGCCGGGCAGGGGCGTCGGGAAACTGATTGACGCCTCGCTCGTGTCGACGTTGACCGCGAGCCATATCGGATTGAACCCGAAGGCACAGCAGCAGATGATGGCAAAGAAAATCGCCGTCGATCTGGTACCCCAGGGCACGCTGGTCGAGCGCATTCGCGCCGGTGGCTACGGCCTTGGCGGGGTGCTCACGCCGACTGGCGTCGGGACCATCGTCGAGGAAGGCAAGCGTCAGATCGATGTCGACGGCAAGACATTCCTGCTTGAAACTGCGCTTCGCGCGGATTTCGCGCTGATCCACGCACTCATGGCCGACTATATCGGCAACCTCGCTTACGCGCTGACCGCACGCAATTTCAATCCCGTGATGGCGATGGCCGCCGACACCGTCATTGTCACCGCGGAGCACATCGTTCCGGTCGGGGTCATCGCACCGGACCACGTCGTCACCCCGGCCCCGCTTGTCGATTATCTTGTCACGAACGGGTGAAGCATGGACCCACAGACGCTGATCGCCCGACGGGTTGCGCTCGAATTGCGATCGGGAAATCTTGTCAATCTCGGTATCGGGATCCCGACCCTTGTCGCCAACTACGTTCCAGAGGGGCTCAAGGTGTTCTTCCAGTCGGAAAACGGATTGATCGGCACGGGGCCGATACCCGAGCAAGGCATGGCCCATCCGCATTTGACCGATGCGGGCGGTCGCCCGATCAGCGCGCTTCCCGGCGCATCGACGTTCGACAGCGCCATCTCGTTCGGATTGATCCGCGGCGGGCATGTCGACATTACCGTGCTGGGCGGCTTGCAGGTCGACGCCAAGGGTCAACTCGCCAACTGGATGATCCCCGGCAAGATGGTACCGGGGATGGGAGGCGCGATGGATCTGGTGACCGGCGCGAAGCGCGTGATCGTCGCGATGCAGCATGCCGCGAAGGGAAAATCAAAGATCGTCCCGAAATGCTCCCTCCCCCTCACCTCTTTGCGGCCCGTCGATCTGGTGGTTACGGACCTCGCCGTGATCGGCTTTCCGAACGGGCGCATCACGCTGCTCGAAACCGCGCCGGGCGTCAGCGTGGCGGAGGTAATGGCGGTGACTGAGGCCGATATCGTGATTCCGGACAAGGTTCCGGAGATGAAGATCGGGGATTCTGCAAAAACCTAGCAGGGCGCCGATCTCAATCGATGATGTGATATCCGCCGTCGATATACAGGACATCACCGGTGATGAGCTTGGCGCCATCGAGGGCAAGAAACGCCGTGGCCTTGCCAACATCATCGATGCTGACCAGGCTTCGGGTCGGCGCCTTGCTCTGCGCCTTGTCGAGAAGCTCATCGAACTCCGGAATGCCTGAGGCGGCGCGCGTCGCCAATGGGCCGGGCGAGATCGCATGAACCCGGATGCCCTTGGGACCGACTTCCGCCGCAATGTAACGGACGGCGGCTTCAAGGGCGGCCTTGGCAACACCCATTATATTATAGTTCTCCACGACCATCTGACTGCCATAGTAGGTCATCGTGAACAGCGTACCGCCGTTCTTCATCAGCGGCTCCGCCAGATGCGCCATGCGCATGAATGACCAGCACGATATGTCCATGGTCTTGAGGAAGCCGTCGCGCCCGACGTCGATCACGCGCCCGTGCAGCGCCTCCTTGGGCGAGAAGGCGATCGAGTGCAGCAGGAAGTCGAGCTGGCCCCACTCTTTCGCGATCCGTTCGAAGACCTGTTCGGTCTGACCCTCGACGCTGACGTCGAGCGGCACGAAGATCTGCGCTTCAAGTTGCTGCGCGAGCGGCTCGACGTGCTTTTTTGCGCGATCGTTGAGATAGGTCACTGCGAGGTCCGCGCCCAAGGCGCGAAAGGCCTTGGCGCATCCCCAGGCGATCGACCTATCGTTGGCGATGCCGACGATAAGTCCCTTTTTTCCCTTCAGCGCGACCTTTGTCTCGGGATATTCCGGAATGCTCATGATGCGATCTCGCGTTTGGCTTTTGAGTTTGCGCCCCAAATCACCGACAGAGTATGTTCGGCGATCATTCGTTCTTCGTCGGTCGGAACGACATAAACGGGAATGCGGCTGCCGCTCTGCGATATTTTCAGGGAGCGCTTGGCGTTCTCGGCGGCGTCAAGGGAAACACCGAGCCATGCCAGCCTCTCGGCAACACGGGAGCGGATGGCATCCGAATTCTCGCCGATCCCTGCGGTAAAGACGAAGGCATCGAGGCCCTGAAGCGCAGCCGCCAGCATGCCGGCACAAAGCCCTACCCGGTACGTGAAATAGTCGATGGCAAAGGCTGCACGCGGATCGCGGCTCTCCAGCAGTTCGCGCATGTCGTTGCTGACGCCGGACAGGCCCTTCAATCCGCAATCGCGGTAGAGAAAGTCCTGCACCTTTCCGGGCTCCATCCGCTTTTCCGACAGCAAATAGAGCACGACGCCGGGATCGATCTGCCCCGGCCGCGTTCCCATCGGCAAGCCGTCGAGCGCGGTGAAGCCCATCGTGCTTTCGACACTGCGGCCGCTCTTCAAGGCGCACATCGAGGCGCCGCTGCCCAGATGCGCAACGATCACGCGGCCCGCCGCGATGTCGGGCGCAACCTTCGGCAAGGTCCTGGCGATATATTCGTAGGAGAGGCCGTGGAATCCGTAACGCCTGACTCCCTCGTCGTAAAGCTGACGGGGAATTGCGTACTGATCGGCGACCCCGTCGTGGCCGCGATGAAAGGCGGTATCGAAGCATGCGACCTGCGGCAGCGCCGGAAGGTTGGCAAGCAGCGATTTGATCGGCGCGAGATTGTAGGGCTGATGAAGCGGGGCCAGCGCAACGTAGCGCTCCAGGCGCGCAACCAGCCCGTGATCGACGAGAACCGGCCGATCGTAGTCGGGACCGCCGTGAACGACGCGGTGTCCGACGGCCATCGGCGTGATGCGGAGTTCGTCCCGCAACCAGGCGCCCGCGACCATCAATCCCGCCGCGACATCAGCAACCGCCTCGATCGGATAGGCGCGGTCGGCCAGCGTGTCGCCCTTCGCTCCGGTTGCACGGAGCCGCGGCCGGCTCCCAATCCCATCCATCTGTCCCTTGAGCTGCCGTTGCAGCCTGCCATCTCCGTCGACCGCGAAGACCTGAAACTTCACGCTCGAGGAACCTGCGTTGACGACGAGGATCGTATCCATGGCGATCACGCTGCAGCGTTGACGGCGCGGCGGCGACGCGCATCTGCCTGAAGGGCCGCCACCGCACAAGAGGCCATGCGAGCTCTCGGCGAGTCCGCACGAGAGGTCAGCACGATTGGAACGCGGGCACCAAGAACGACGCCCGCCCCATCGGCCTTCGCGAAATATGCGAGGTTCTTTGCCAGCATGTTGCCGGCTTCGAGATCGGGCACCACCAGTATCTGGGCATGTCCGGCGACTTCCGACTTGATGCCCTTGATCCTCGCGGCTTCGACGTCGATCGCATTGTCGAAAGCGAGCGGACCATCGAGCAGACCGCCGGTGATCTGCCCGCGATCGGCCATCTTGCAAAGCGCCGCAGCCTCGATGGTCGACGGAATCTTGGAGGTCACGGTTTCGACGGCGGACAAAATGGCTACGCGCGGAACCGTGCCGAACCCCGCCTGGTTGAACAGATCGATCGCGTTTTGAATGATGTCGCGCTTGCCGTCGAGATCCGGGAAAATGTTGATCGCAGCGTCGGTAATGAAAACGGTATCGGTATAGGTCGGCACATCCATCACGAAGACGTGGCTGATGCGCCGGTCGGTCCGCAGTCCGGTTGCCTTCGCCGTCACGCTGCGCATGAGCTCGTCAGTGTGCAGGCTGCCCTTCATCAGCACCTCGCCCTTGGCCTGGTGAATGAGCTCGACCCCTTTGGCGGCAGCCGCCTCGCTATGCTCGGCGTCGACAATCTCGTAGCCGGCGATGTTGATGTTATGCTTGGCGGCCGCGGCCGCGATCTTCGCGGCGGGGCCGACGAGTATCGGCTTGATGATTCCGGCTTCTGCGGCCTCGATAGCGCCGCGCAGCGAGGTCTCGTCGCAGGGATGCACCACGATCGTCGTGACGGTGGGGACGGCCTTTGCCGCCGCAATCAGGCGATCGTACTTGGAATGAGGTCGTGTCTCGCCTGCCGGTTGTGCGCTCATCGTCTGGCTCCGGGTTATGAGGCCTTCGCTTGGGGATCTAAAGGGTTTGCACTCGCCTGCGACGCGCTGTCTTCGGTACCTCCAAACAGTTCGGTCACGCGGCGCAGGCGGTTGGCGGTTTCGCCGGAAATCTCCGCGCTTGCGGAAAGCACCTCGCGGATCACCGCGAGCCCGGCACGGCGCGCCTTGGCATCCTTCGGCAGCAGCTTCGGAATGGCTGCAAGACTGGCCTCCTGATCGAGCAGCAGCATGAAGAACTGCTCGCGCACCATCGCCTTGAACTCGGCAAGTGTCAGCCGCGATCCGCTGTCATTCGTCCGCGCCCGACGCAGCGCCTCGAGGCTTCGCTCATCGACCATGCCGCGCGAAGCGCCGACGTAGAGCAGACCGCGGACGACGCACTCTCTCAAGCCGCCGCTGGCAATGCGTGATTTCAATTCCGCAATGCGTGCTTCGAGACGTTTGTGGTAGTCCTGCGACATCTCGGGCATGGGTGACGGGTCCGCTTCCGGATCGATTCCGACCGCGGCCTGAAGTGCCGGCGAACCATAGACCGAGAGAAACAGCCTTTCACTGAGCGCTTCCTGGGCGTCACGCCACTGATCAAGCGCTCCAACGATGCTCTTCGAAACGGTCTCCTGAAGCGCAAGGAATGGATTATCGGTGGCGGCCGGCTTGCGGTTCTCGCGGACCTTGTCGGCGGTGGTCTCGATCGCCTTGGTCAGCGGGTTTTGTCCCGCGAGCGCTTCATATTGCACGCGGAGCGGATGCCACTTGCGCGCCAACTCGGCCATTTGCGGATTTGCCATGGCCTTGATCCATGGCTGCACGAACGTTCGGTAGGCGGCGAGATTGATCTCCGACACCTTGGCGGCCGTCGCAAACCGCCGCTCGTCCTCGAGACTGTTGCCTCCCATCGCCCTGATGTCGTCGAGCGTGCGCCGTTCGCAGCGCATGATCCATTTTCCCGACAACAGATCCGGGTTGGTGGTATCGGCGGATCTTTCCTCGAAGGTTGCCTCATAGAGCCCGGGCGGCAACACATCGATCAGATCGATATTGCTGGAAAATTCGCTGTGCTCTTTCTTCGCCACGCCACCCGAAACGAAGATTCCCAGATGACCCACGGTCTGATGCACCGTGTACACGATCGTCTGACCGTAAGCCCTGATCTCGTCGACATCATGATAGAGATCGAGGATCCAGCCAAGCGCCTGCTGCGGGGGCGTGATGTTGTCGCCCTTCGAGCAGAACACGACGACCGGCGAGTGGATATTGCGAAGGTCGACCACCTGTCCGTCGGAGGTCTTGATACGGCCGGTCGCCAGATGATTGCCGATGAAGAGTTCGTCGACGATGAACTGAATCTCTTCGGCATTCAGGTTCACGTGTCCGCCCCACCACCGTTCGAATTCGAGATAGCGCGGCGCTTCGGTATCGATTTTCGAGAATACGTTGTACTGCTTGGTCCAGAGCGTGTTCGAGGGGTTCATGTTCTCGAAGTTCTGCACCAGCCACGCGCCGTCGAACTTGCCGGCGCCGAGATCGCTGGTGAGTGCCGTCAGCCAGCTCCCGCCAAGAAGGCCGCCCGTATAACGCATGGGGTTCTTGCCGCGGACGCCGGCCCAATAAGACAAGGGCGCTCCAGCGATGATGATCGGGCCGAACAATTCAGGCCGCAGCGAAGCGAGAATCATCACCGCCCAGCCGGCCTGGCAGTTGCCGATCACGCAGGGCTTGCCGTCGGCTTGAGGGTGCAGCGCGATGACTTTCTCCAGAAACACCCCCTCGGCGCGCGCAATATCCTGGATCGTCTGGCCGGGCATCGGTTCAGGCATGAAGCCGACGAAATAGCAGGGATGCCCCGCTTTCATTGCCACGCCGATTTCGCTGTCGGCCTTGAAGCCGCCGATCCCGGGCCCGTGACCGGCTCGCGGATCGACCACGACGAACGGACGGCGCTTCAGATCGATCTCGACGCCCTTTGGAGGCACTATTCGCACCAATCCGTAGTTCACGGGTCGTTCGAGATTTCTGCCGTCGACAACCAGCTCGACGCCGTAGTCGAGGACATTGGGCACCGTTTCGGCCATATGCTCGCGGAACTGGACACCGCGTTGGCGCATGACGTCCAGGAACAACACGCTGCGCTGCCCCGCATCGACAAGGTATTCGAGGGCGGACGTAAAGAATGAGGGCGGAACGCCGTCCGAGACCGTCTGTTTGTCAAGGGACATGTGTGGAATCCATCGCTGTCGGAGTTTGGGGCTGAGCATGGCCCCGGCCGGGGCTGACCCTTTGACATAGGTCAAGGGCGCAGGCGGTCGCGGGCGAGCGGTATTTTGCTATTCGAGCCGGCGCAGATGCTTCAAATTTCGGCAGGAACGCGCTCCGCGGGAGCTGGAACATCCTCTGTGCGCTCATCGCGCACCCAAGCCATCATCAATTCCCAGCCGACGGCCAGGATGATCGGCCCAATAAAGAGGCCGACGATTCCATGCGCGAGGGTTCCGCCCAGCAAGCCCAGGAACATGACGGGCATCGGCGTGGACAGACCACGCCCCATCAGCAGCGGTTTCAAAACGTTATCCGCCAGACCGACCAGCACCAGGTAGATGGAGATGAACAGCGCCGTCGCGGTATCCTTGGTCATCCAGATCCAGATCACGCAAGGTATCAGAACGATGCTCGTTCCCAATTGCACGATGGAAAGCACCAAGACCAGGAATGCGATGAGGCCGGCGTGGGCGAAGCCGGCGAACTTCAGCCCGACTCCGAACAGGAACGACTGAACCACAGCGATCCCAATCACCCCCTGGGACACCGTGCGTATCGTCGCCCCGCCCAGCGTAACAAGTTCCTCGCTACGCTGCGGCAGGACCCGCGCCATCATGGTCCTGATTCCGGTCACGAACCGCGGTCCCGGCGCGAGCAGAAACCCGGCCAGGATCACCGAAATCAGGAATTTGAGTGCGCCCAAACTCACACTGCCCGCCATGCCGAGCATCGAGCGGATGATTGGTTTGACGTAGGGTGCAAGCTGGCCAAGAAAAGCTCCAAGATTGGTCGATGCCTGATTCCATAGAGCGTAGATTCGTTCGCCAACCAGCGGCCATTCCTTGATCGAGGCGGGAGGCGAAGGCACCTGCAGCATTTCCGAATCGGCTTGCTCGTAGATCGTTCGCAACCCCTCGACCAGACCGAACCCAAGCCATGTCACGGGGCCGATCACGATGGCGGTGGCAATCACCGTGATGATGCAGGCCGCGAGCTTCGGCCGCCCTCCGAGACGTTCGGACAACCAGGCATAGAGCGGATAGAGCGCGACGGCCAAAACCGCGCTCCAGGCAAGAATGGCAATGAAGGGACGAAGAATGATGAAGCACCAGACGATGAGCGCGGCGAGGAGGCCGAGGCGGATGGCGATCTGGATCACCTCCTCGCTCGAGCGGTTCTGCCGAAAGCCGCGCAATGCCATGTCCACTACCCCTCCGGGCGCTCACCCGCTTCCGGCGGGCCTTGCCGGGCAATTCACCCGCAATTTTCTACGAACGCTGCTCCGGCCATGGGCTTGATCTGGATCAAGCATCTGCCGCCCCCGCACTTCTTACTTTGTGGGACCCTGCCTTTGTGGGACCCTGCGACCGGCAATCGATCTTCACGAGCGCGATCATGGTGAAAAATTATTCTGTCGTCGAGCATCTGCGCGACGGAAGTACGATCGAGATCCGCGCCCTGCAGCCGGACGATCGGGAAGACATGCTCGCCGCCGTCGGTCGGACCAGCACACAATCTCTGCAGCGCCGCTTCTTTGTCCCTAAGCGCGGTTTTACCGACAAAGAAGTCTCGTTTTTCATCAATATCGATTTCAGCAACCATGTTGCCCTGGTTGCGCATGTCGATGAGGACGGTGACTCCGTGATCGCCGGCGGAGGACGCTACATCATCGTCCGGCCGGGGCAGGCTGAACTGGCATTCGTCGTGGTCGACGCCTATCAAGGCAAGGGGATCGCGACCATCCTGATGCGCCATCTGCTTGTGATCGCCCGCGAAGCCGGCCTGAAGGAGTTGACGGCGGAGGTTCTCCCGGAGAACGCCGCAATGCTCAAGGTGTTCAGCAAATTTGGCTTCCGCGCCGGATCGGGCAGCGATCCTCAGGTCAGACATTTGACACTGCAGCTTGCCTGAAGGCAGCCGCGCGCCGCCACAGTCTCTCAGTCTTTTTGCTTCACTGCATCTTCCTTCACTGCATCGCCCAGCGACTGGCTTGCGCCTTCCGGCGCCTCAGCCCCGTCTTCGCTGTCTTGCGCGCCCATACTGGCTTGTGCGAGGCGCGTCCATCGCTCGGCCTCCGCCAGCCATATATCCCTGCTCACAGGCTCAAGTTTCGCGAGCCGGCGGCACAGGGCAGCGCGTGCGTTGTACTCGATAAGCCTCGTCATGCTGGTTACCCTTCCTGCCAAGGGCAAACAGGTGTCCCGACTGCGACCCTTCGTCGCTAAAATCCTTGCTTGGCGCCGCGGGGCGGTCCCAGCTTCGTGGGCACAAAACCGGGGCCGCCATGGACTCTCCTTTGGAGAGGCGCGTCCCGTGCAAGGGGGTCGAAATACACGGAACCCGCCTATTCAAGCCAAAGAAGTATCAAGCCGGCAATTGTCCTAAGGTGCCATACGGAGCAGCCGTACTTTCGAACTGAAATCGATAACGATCGTCTTGACGAGACCGAGCAAAGATCGGCGGCGGCTCCTGCTGTGCGCCTCGTTGCTGCAGACACCCGCGACGTCTGCCTTGAGTTGAGGCGTACCCGATCGCATGCCGACGTGCCGCGAGGGTCCAGGACCAAAGATCAGCTTGAGCTGGATCAAGGCTCGCCGCCAGACACCGCAAAATGCTGACGATATTCTCGTTCCCATCAATTGCAGGCGGCTCGAATGCGGTAGAGTGAGGTGGAGGGGAAAGCATGAGTGTTCTGAAGGTCTTTTTCGCAAGTGTTGCCGTGGTCGTCGTGAAAGTTACTACGGCTGGTGACGGCACTTGATCCGCTGGCTGCCAGGCGTCGACACTTTCCGCCGATATGAGGCGACGTGGCTGCCGCATGACATCTTCGCCGGGCTCGTGCTGGCGACGATGCTGGTCCCAGTCGGAATTGCCTACGCGGCGGCGTCGGGCTTGCCTGGCATCCACGGCCTCTATGCGACGATCGTTCCGCTGTTGGCCTACGCGGTGTTCGGCCCAAGCCGCATTATCGTTCTCGGACCAGACTCGGCGCTGGCTGCCGTCATCCTCGGCGTCGTCATGCCGTTGGCCGGCGGCGATCCCGGTCGCGCGGCAACGCTCGCCGCCATGATGGCCCTTGTTTCGGGGACAGTACTCATTCTGGCGGGCCTTGCGCGCCTCGGCTTTGTGACCGAGCTTCTCTCCAAGCCGATCCGCTACGGCTATATAAACGGCATTGCACTGACCGTCCTGATCAGCCAACTGCCCAAGCTCCTCGGCTTCTCCATCGAGAGCGAAGGACCCTTGCGCGACCTCTGGGCGATCGCCCGGGCCATCCACGACGGAAAGACAAACTGGGTCGCCTTTGCCGTCGGGCTCGGCACATTGATCGTCATCCTGCTGCTCCGGAACAGCAAGCGGCTGCCGGGCATCCTGATTGCAGTCGTCGGGGCAACCGTCATCGTCGGCCTGCTCGATCTCAGCGCGCGTTACGGCGTGAAGGTCCTGGGGCCGCTGCCTCAGGGGCTTCCGGCGTTTGCCGTTCCATGGATCGGCTACACCGATCTCGTTCCGGTGTTGATCGGCGGGTGCGCGATCGCGCTCGTCTCATTTGCCGACACCAGCGTGCTTTCGCGAACCTATGCCGCGCGATTGGGTGATGACGTCGACCCAAACCAGGAGATGGTCGGACTCGGCGCGGCCAATCTCGCAACCGGCTTCTTTCAGGGCTTCCCGATCAGCAGCAGCTCCTCGCGCACTCCCGTTGCGGAGACAGCCGGCGCGCGCTCCCAACTGACCAGCGTCGTCGGCGCGCTCGCCATCGCTTTTCTTCTTGTCCTGGCGCCGAACCTCCTCCGGCATTTGCCCAGCGCCGCGTTGGCTGCGGTCGTCATTGCATCTGCAATCGGCCTGTTCGAGATCGCCGATCTCAAACGGATCTACCGCATCCAGCGCTGGGAGTTCTGGTTGACGATCCTCTGCTTCGTCGGCGTCGCCGTGTTCGGGGCGATCCCCGGGATTGGTCTGGCGATCGCCTTCGCCATCGCGGAGTTCTTGTGGGACGGTTGGCGCCCCCACTCCGCCGTGCTGGGCCGCGCCTACGGCGTCAAGGGCTATCATGACATCACGCGATATCCTGATGCACGCCGGATTCCCGGACTGGTCCTGTTCCGGTGGGATGCACCCCTGTTTTTTGCCAATGCCGAGTTCTTCAGAGAACGCGTCCTGGATGC
>Ga0306921_10006752_pt1 | contig 11984 bp, 19 predicted proteins | sample sta12Cox44000080_FD_203760 | JGI IMG/M metagenome (GOLD analysis project Ga0306921, IMG submission 203760) | Lab enrichment of tropical soil microbial communities from Luquillo Experimental Forest, Puerto Rico - statoxic.12C.oxic.44.000.080 (v2)... | ecosystem: Environmental > Terrestrial >... | reverse complement strand
AGCCGGTGTCAGGGATTCATCCTCATTTAGAGGCAACTCCTGGCTTCGGAATCGACGGAGCTTATCAACACTTCTGGCTGAAAAAACTGCGGTCCAGTGCCGTCTATTCCTACGCCGCGGTGAACAATACTGATCTGGCCGCGGGAACGACATATAACCACGCGACCTACACCGCTGCGAACCTGATATGGAATCCCGTCGGCTCTCTGAATGTCGGCGGTGAGTTTCTTTATGGCTGGAAAATGCTGCAAAACGGCAAATCAGCCAATGACCCTCGCTTCCAGTTCAGTGCGAAGTACAGCTTTGTAAAGGTGGATCCGGATTAGAATTGTCTTGCAGTTCCTGGCGATCAGAAAGTTCGACGATAACCACGTGCAGATGGTCAGATGTTCGGCGGGCTCAAGACTGAAGCTGCCTGCATTCGCGCTTGAAACGGGTCAAAGCATACGGGGTCAGGCGCAACTCCAACTGCCGCTCGGAAATTTCGATGAGAATAGCTGGTGAGCGGCATTGGGGAGATGTTCATCTCTTACTGTGATTTGCGCCGTGCACTCGCGTCTGTGGAAGTGAGTACTGACCTGTCCGTGCTCGAAATTCCGGCCTTTGCCACGGTCGCTGAGTGACCTAAGCCTGCGTCGCGTGGCGGGCGGTTTCTGCGTGTCACGTTGGCCTTTTAGTTCGTCGCGCTTCCCTTCTACGTCAGCCGGTTAAGCGTTCGGAACGCCCGCCGGAAATCATCATCACCACCAACGCGATCAGCTCCCTTGCCGAGAACGCCTCGCACAAAGCAGTAGTGCCGAATGCTGCAGAACTTCGCTGAAATCGACCCGTCCTGCTTGCCGACGTCATGGACCGAGGCGATGTTGGCATGATTGAGCTTTGCTAGAGCCAGGGCTTCTCTGCGGAAACGCCGCCGTGCGTTCTCATTGGTGAGCAAACCAACTGAGAGGATTTTGACAGCGACGTCGCGCTCGAGTCTTGAATCGCGCGAGCGGTAAACGATGCCCATTCCACCTGCACCGATCCGCACGAGAATTTCGTAATGGCCAATTCTGTCGCCGACCTTCAGAGGGTCACCGTCCGCAGTGGCAAGTCGCTCGAGCAGGCTTTCATCGCCTTGTTCGTGCGCGGCGAGGAGGGATTCGACTTCTCGGCGAAGTGTCGGTTCCGAGCAGGCTTGATCGAGGTAGGGAGATCTGCCAGCGTTCCGGTGTCATTTGTGCCTTTTCACCTAGCCCTGAAGCAAGGCCAAGCTGTGCCCAATTCGCTTCACGTTAGCCCCGCACCGATTCGCGTGAAGATCTTCAGGGTCATAAGCAAAGCATTACTAGAGGCATTGGTGGCGAGGATTCTGCCTCAGAAACGTGGCCGGGCATGCAAAGTCCCGGAAACGGCGAAACCGGAAACTTGCTTGTCACACTGGACCGTATGTTCGGATTGCCGACGGAATCGGGCGCTAGGGCCGTTCTCCGCGTTCTGAATGTCTCCGAACCACGAAGGTGCGTGATAAAGAGAAACATGGCCCGTGCAGTCGCATTTTCAAAAGATGGCCTGTGCGCTTGCTTCATCTGGAGCCTCGCGGCCCTGCTGCAGCAGCTTCTTTACATGCTCGAAGAAAATCGGGCCCTTCAGGAGCAGTTTGGGATCCATCTCCCAGAGCTGATGCATCCAGTATTGGGGCTTGGGTGGTTCGTTTCTCCATTGGGCATCCAGGCCGAAGACGAAGTAGATGTCCCACGCCGGTGAGCCATGAGGAACTTTCATGAGTTTTCCATATGCGGCACCTGTGTGGTCTCTCGGATCACTGTAGAACCGAACCCGTGGGTCGGGGATAAGTTTAGCCGCCGCGGCGCCGTTTTTCTGCAGCGTCTCAGGGCCCTGACGGTTCAGCACGGGTAGCCAGACCACGTAGACAGCCAAGTTTTGCCCCGGTAATTTCTCCAGCACGTCGCTTTCGATGACGGAGGCCCCCCGTCGGCAACCGGGTCAGGTGGGGTCGAGCAGTATCAGCAAGCGAACTTTTCCGCTATCGTGGTCGAACTGTGCGCTTAGCGGTTCGAACTGTGCGTCGAGGGTCGAATACACATTTTGTTCCTGTGGTTCATGGCCGGACAGAGCCGCCGTGAAAAGCAGCGCCACCAGGATTAAAACAGAGCTACGACCGACGCGATTGCGTCGGGCGACGATGCCAATTTGCATTGCCTCGGCTCCTCGGAAAAGATACATCAAACTTTGACCAAGTGCCCGAGTAACGGTGTAACGGGAAACTTGCCCGCTGCCCTGCAAGTTCCGGTAACCCGGATCACCAGTCACTGAAGTCACTGACTGGCATTTGGCCTCGCGTTTTCGACGGGAGTAAACTGCAGGTGCTCCCTGTCCGACTCATGCACATTTTCTTCGCCGTCATGTTAGTTGATGTTGCGCTAACCCACATGCGCCAGCGTTGGGTGCGAGAGAGGAAGTCACAATGTCGAAAGAACTATCAACGTTACGTCTCTATCTGATGAGGCTTGTTTACCTGCTTAATTTCGTCCTGCTCGGAGCGGACGTATGGCCGGCGATTTTGAGGCACCAGGGAGCATGGGATCCTGTGAAAGGCGTTGCCTTCAGCTTTTGGGCTGCATTATCGGCGCTGTCGGTTTTGGGACTTCGATATCCACTGAAAATGTTGCCTTTGCTTCTACTCCAACTGTTCTACAAGCTGGTGTGGTTAACAGCAGTCGCGCTGCCGATGTGGTCCACCCTCCGATCAACAGACCTTACTCACGCTATGGTTATCGGGGTTGTCGTGGATCTTATCGGTATTCCCTGGCCCTACGTTCTGACAGATTACGTAAGGGAGCGTGGAGACAGATGGAGATACGCAGGCCAGGGCAGCAACGTCCAGCGAGCATCGGCACAAGACCGCAGACCGACTGCCTGGTAAACGATGCCGGCTCAGACGGTCGACGCAACACTTGCCTGCAGTTTACTCGCTGGAGTTTGAAAACCTAGCGTTTTTCTCGGGCGTTGATTCAGGCGCAGCTAGGCCATTATCCTCAGCTGCCAGCGCCTCCACTACTAGCCAGGTGGTCCGGACCCTGCTGAAGCCTTCTGAACCAACTTTACCAGCCGCTCCACGACTCCTCTGAGAACATGAAAGAATGGGGACTACCGCCAAAGCTGAGAGAGAGTAAGGTGAGACGCTGAATTCTCTCCCCCAAAATTTAACCATCGTTTTAGTCCACGGAGCATGGGCCGGGGAGGAAAAGGAAAAATCGATGACAGCCGAACATTCAGAAGGACAGTTCGAAAAACATCGCGTAAACCAAGGTCAGGGGTGTCTGTATGTCCGGGACTATCCAGGCGCCGGACCAGCTTTCGTAGGCCTCCACGGCTTTCCCGATAATCTCCACATCTTCGACGACCTCGCGACGCATCTAAGCCGCGCTGGGCGAAGGGTGGTCACGCTCGACTTCCTGGGCTTCGGCGCTTCCGACAAGTCCCACGAATACCAATACAGCTTCGAGCTGCAGCTCGATGACCTCGAGGCCGTCGCCGACGGCCTTCAACTCGACCGGATCATTCCCGTCGGCCATGCTATTTGGTAGAGCGTCCTAGCTGTAATTTTCAGGATTCCAATGGCCGAAATGCAGACTGCCTTTTGTGCTCTGCTGCCATATGGTGTATAATAACACCTATGATGAAGCTCAGGATGAACGTGTACCTGAATGAAAAGCAGAAGACGTCGCTGGAAAGGCTCTCAGCGAAGACTGGCGCGCCAGTCGCAGAACTGATTCGCCGCGCCATCGATGCCTATCTGGTTTCGAGAAGGAAGGAACTGAAGTGAAGAAGCGAGCAGTGATTTATTGCCGCGTGTCTACTGCCGATCAGCATCCGGAAACACAGCTTTATGATCTGCGAGAGATGGCCAAGCAGCGCGGCTACGAGATCGTCCATGAGTTCAGCGACACGATTTCCGGTGCGAAATCGAAACGGCCGGGTCTTGATCAGCTCATGACTGATGCACGGAGACACCGTTTCGATGCCGTACCCGTGGCTGCATTCGACAGAGTGGCTAAAAGCGTGCGGCATTCCCTGGAGGTACTGGACGAACTGAATCACCTTGGAATCGAGTTCGTGAGCTTTCGCGAAAACATCGACACTGGCGGACCGCTTGGCCGAGCAATCGTGGTCATCGTGGGAGCTATCGCTGAACTAGAGCGCAATCTGATCATCGAGCGCGTCAAAGCTGGAATGCGTCGAGCGAAACTGGAAGGCGGCCAGATTGGCCGCGCTCCGATGAAGATCGACCGCCAGCAGGTAATCCGCGCCAGGCGCTCTGGCATGTCGCTGGGGCAAGTGGCCGAGAAACATCACATCTCGCGAGCGAGTGTATGCAGGTTGGTCAAGGAAGCACGCGCGACGGCTCACCTCGTAAACGGGCCGGATTCGGTCGTTACAGGACATGAAGAACGTCCGGCAGCAGCTGCCTAGGGAAGTGTGAAGCTTTGCTTTATTTGTCCGATAACCCGAGCAGCAGGGGAAAATCGTGATAGATTCGATGACCACGCTCAATCTAGATGACCGGCGAAGGCAAGATTGTGCCGCAACCCCTCCAGGCTAGGGTATGAATAACCTCAGCGTCGCAAGAGCCGTTTATGCTCTGCTGCTGATACTCGGCTACTTCAACTGGATGCGAATTTATTCCAAGCTTCCACAAAGGATCGCGGTGCATTTTGGCTACGACGGAACGCGGAATGGATGGGCTCCCAAAGATGGCCTTTTGTGGACGATCCTCGTCGTTGTGGTGATTCTCTCGGTGACTACGATGGGCATACCACGCCTGGTCGCTGCTGTTTCCGGCGATCGCATGAACCTTCCGCACAGAGCATATTGGCTCGCTTCGGAACGCCGGAAACAGACCATGGGCTTTATCGAAGCACAGGGCATCTGGTTTGGCTGCGCCGTGTTGTTGCTGCTATACACGGCGTTCCAGTTGGCAATGAACGCGAACCTCTCGCCGGATAAGCATTTCGATTCCCATACCATGTGGACCGCGCTCGGCGTTTTCTTCTTCGTGGTAGTGGTTTGGATGATTCATTTCGTCCGGCACTTCTATCGCGTGCCGGAAAAGTACAATACTGATAGCCAAGATACCCTTCACAATTGACAAGTAGGGTTCAACATAGCCGAGTGGACGGTAAACGTCAGTGCCGTCAGGTGCGGATCATTATCTTCGGTCGTTCCTTCCGTCCTTGCTTCCGCGGCACGGCCCTGGGGCACCTGCTTGGCTAAGCCAAAATCCAAGATCTTCACATGGCCGCTCTCGGTGACGAAGATGTTCGCCGGCTTGATGTCCCGATGGACGATCCCCTTCGCGTGTGCCACGGCCAGTGCGTCCGCCATCTGCGTGCCAGATCGAGCAATGCATCAAGAGGCAGTGGCTTTCCACCGATGCGCTGCCTGAGTGTTTGCCCTTCGAGTAACTCCATGGCGATGAAACGCTGGCCATCGTGTTCCCCGATTTCATAGATTGTGCAGATGTTGGGATGATTGAGCGCCGCAGCGGCACGCGCCTCACGCAGAAAGCGTTCGAGGGCCTGCCTGTCGTTCGAGACTTCACTCGGAAGAAACTTCAAGGCGACGGTGCGGCCGAGAGTAGTGTCCTCGGCCTTGTAGACAACACCCATCCCGCCTCCGCCGAGTTTCTCGACGATCCGGTAGTGCGACACGGTTTGGCCAATTGTGGTTGACATCATTTTCCCGTCGGCACGAGGCGCTTCAACTCTTCCGTCCAGTTCAGCACGACGTTGATTTGCGTAGCCGCGGTCTGCTGCTGTTCGGCGGGCTTGAGCATCAGAAACCGCCGGCCGTCCGGGGACACGTCGTAGTTAGGGAACGTTACCGGCGTCGGCTCGTACGGCCCCTCAAACAGCATCCGTGGCCTGCCGGAAGTGAAAGTGGGCCGCGCTGCAACGTCCACAGCCATCATCTTGTCGCCGTTGCGGTAGAACAACTCACGGCCGTTGCGATTCCAGACCGGCTCCGTGCCACCGTCTGTTGAGACTTGCCACCTGCCGCCAGGGCCGGGATAGGCTTGCACGTAGATTTCCCGGCGGCCCGATTCATCCGAGATGTATGCCAGCCAATGTCCATCGGGTGAAAACTCGGGAGCTCCGTTGACGAAGGCTGTTCCGGTGAGTGGCTCTGCCTTCCGGTCGCCTATCCGCAGCACCCAGATGTTCTGTCCTGGCGTTGTGATTTCCATAAAGGCCAGCAGTCGCCCATCTGGCGACCAGGAGTTCGGAGTCTGGGCTTCGTCAGCCGCGCTCAGCCGCTCCAGCCCCCCACTCCCATCCGCGATCTGCCAGTAGATGTTCAGCGGCCCTTCCTTGTTCGATCGAAATGCGATCCGCTTCCCATCCGGAGTCCAGACGGGGTATTGGTTCGAAGTTCCTTCAAACGTGAAGCGGGTCAACGTTTCTCGGGGAAGGTCGTACAGCCAGATTTGCGCCTCCTGTTCCGAGATGCTCACGGCGACGCGCTGGCCGTCGGGCGAAAGCCTGGGGTTCAGGTAGGCGCGCGGGGGCGCGGCCAAGGCCTGTTCCGTCCCATTGCGATTCACCCATACCAGCTTGCTCTGTTCCCCTAGAACGCTTCCGGACACATAGACCAGTGAGCCTGTGGCGGAAATGCCGTATTGCGCACTACCAGTAACTGGAGATTGCAAGACACCCTCTATCGCAGGCACCGCCGTGCCCGTCACCTCCAGCCGTCGCACATCGAACGGCACCGCCATCAGGCTCCCCTCTTGTGCGTAGACCAAATGACCCGAGGGTGCGTAGCCGGGAGCCGTTGCGCCTTGGACCAGAGTTCGGTGTTCTCCGCTTCCAACGGACTGGACGGCAATGCGAGCGGCGGTCCAGTTGCCAGTACCGGGCGCACCGGCGAAGATCACCGCCTTTCCGCTGGGCAAGAACTCCGGCCAACCTTGGAAGTTCTCCCCTTTTCCGAGCCGGGTCACGGTTTGGGAGTTGCCTCCCCCATCTGGTACTTGCTTGAGGACTGTTGTGAGGGGCGCGAAGATGATCGTGCCCTGATTGCCCCAGGTGGCTCCATAGAGGTTCACCACTTCCGCCAAGGTGTGAGCCACTCCGCCGCTCACCGAAATCTTCTTCAGCTTTCCGTCAGCGAAGAATCCCAGCCATTGGCCGTCAGGGGAAAAGAAGGGGTTCGTGGCTCCTTCGGTTCCGCGAATCGGCTTGGCCTCCGTGCTGTCCATCGTTCGCAAATAAATCTGCTGCACGCTGCCCTGAGTTGCCGCGACATAGGCAAGCTGGCTCCCGTCGGGCGAAAGGGCCAAAGCGGGCCCATCCAATCCCGCCAGATGCTGCCCCGCCGGAAGATCAATCACTGTGCGCGTGACAGGCTTCGGTGGCAAAGGCTTCAGATTCCAAACAGCGAGACCAACGATGGCCCCTACGATCAACGACGCGAAGCTGCTCCACAGGACGACTTGCTGCCAGCCTCCCTTCGTTCCCTCTGCGGACGGGACGCCGATGCTACTCGCTCCCTCCGGTGCACCGGAGAGAACTTCGTCTAACGAGATGCGGGCATCGCCGATGTCCCGTAGGCGCTGCTTCGCATCTTTCTGCAAGCAACGCTGCAACAGAACACGCACGCGCATAGGAATCTTCGACGGAAGCTGTGACCAATCCGGGTCTTTCATGACCACGGCAGCAAGCGTGTCGGTGATGGTCTCGCCGCTAAACGCAATCTTTCCCGTCAGTATCTCGTAGAGCACGCACCCGAACGCCCAAATGTCTGTGCGGCGATCAACTGGCTTCGCTTTCGCCTGTTCAGGCGACATGTATGCAGCCGTTCCAAGTAAAACTCCCTGCATCGTTGCCATGCGGCTCAGGGTGGGAGATGTCGAGATGTCAACGGATGCAGGGTCGTGTTCGAGCGCCTTTGCCAAGCCGAAATCGAGAATCTTCACTGTGTCGTCGGCGGCGACTTTGATGTTTGCGGGCTTGAGATCGCGGTGGATGATGCTCTTTTCGTGGGCGTATTCCAGAGCGTCGGCCATCTGCCGAGCAATCGGGAGAGCTTCGTCGATGGGAATCGGACCAGCTTTGATGCGATCAGCGAGTGTTGGCCCTTCGACGAGTTCCATAACAAGGGCGCGAGTGGTGCCCGAATCTTCCAATCCGTAGATCGTCCCAATATTCGGGTGATTGATGGAGGCGAGAACTTTTGCTTCACGCTGGAAACGGGCCATGCGTTCCGCGTCACGGGCGAAGGCTTCGGGCAGGACTTTGATAGCTACATCGCGGTCTAACTTCGTATCACGGGCACGATAAACCTCTCCCATCCCGCCCGCACCAATAGCTAAGAGGATTTCATAGGGGCCCAAGTGGGTGCCGGACTGGATGGCCATAGGTCCCTGCCTGTTGAAGTCCGGTTAGTATATACGACCTGTGTTAGGCCCACGCTAACTTCACTGAACTGAAAAGAATGGCGAGTGCCCGAGTAACGCGGACATTCGGCATAAACCCCGGTTTGGCACGATGTACCAGGCAAAGCTCACCTCCCCCAAGAATGCCGAAGCCAAATCGCTACCGCGTGAATCTAATCGATGCGCTCGCCAAAACACCTTGACCAGATTTTCAATAGATTGGAGAAAAAGAACATGAGCAGCTCACCGTCTAAGGGCGTGGCCCTCAAGCCAATGACCGGCACATACACGGCCGTGGAAGTCTCCGCGCCGGGCGTCCTTCGAGTCGTGGAACGGCGAGTCTCTGAACCTGGACCAGGTCAAGTTCGGATTCGCGTGGAAGCATGCGGAATTTGTCACACCGATTCGTACACGGTCACCGGGGCTTACCCGGGCCTGACTCTGCCGCGGGTTCCAGGGCATGAAGTGATTGGTCGCATTGAAGCGTTAGGCCCAGGAGTGTCGCGGTGGAAAATCGGTCAACGAATTGGTGTCGGCTTGATCGCTGGAGAGGACGGGGTATGCGAACCTTGCAGACGTGGAGACCCTGTGAATTGTCAGAACCCTGTCGTCTCGGGAGTAACCGTGGATGGCGGATATGCGGAAGTGATGATCGCCGAAGCGCGTGGGATCGCTTCCATTCCTGACGAACTCAGTTCCGCAGAAGCTGCCCCTCTTCTCTGCGCGGGAGTTACAACCTACAACGCTCTTCGCAACGCCGGCTTGCGGGCGGGAGACTTGGTCGCTGTGCAGGGCATTGGCGGCCTTGGACATCTTGGGGTTCAGTTTGCACGGCACATGGGATTCCGTGCAGTCGCGATTGGGCGTGGACGCGACAAGGAAAAACTTGCGAAAGATTTGGGCGCGCATCTCTACATCGATGCAGGTGTCGAGGATGCCGCAGCGGTGTTGCAGCGTACGGGTGGAGCCAGGGCGATTCTCGCAACAGGGACCAGTGGGGATGCTATGGGGCGACTTGTAGCCGGTCTCGCAGCGGGAGGCAAGCTCATCGTGGTGGGTGCACCGCAGGATCCGATTCAATTGAATGCGGCGACGCTAATCTTTGGGGGACGCTCGGTCCAAGGCAGCCTGACCGGCACGCCGATCGAGGCGGAGGACACGCTTGCCTTCAGCGTCATGGAGAATATCCGCCCGATGATTGAGACAGTTCCCTTGGAACAGGGCGCTGAGGCTTACGCCCGATTGATGGAAGGCAAAGCGCGGTTCCGCATGGTACTGGTTACAAAAGACGGGGGAGTGCAGTAGAACGTTCCTCTGCCGGACCAATTGCAGGGCGTTTTCCAGGCGGTCGGCCTAGCCGCTTACCTTTCGCACGCGCATTCCGCAGACCCGCCTTCACACGCTCGACGATGAGCGATCCTTCCAATTCGGCCACGGCACCTCGACAAGGAAGCGATCGCCGGGCTGCGACGCAAGGGGCTCGGCTGGCGGGCCATCGCTATGCAGCTAGGAGTTGGGGTCGGAACGCTGTATCGCGTCGCTCCAGGGTGTTCCAAAATTCGGGAAAACGTTTTCGGAACGCGGCGAGGAACCCTCTGAGCTGAAGGGTTCTGTTGCCAGTCGGCGTGCTCGTGTCCACTTGCTCGCTTAGACTTCGGGGGAGAGCTTCTGGCAACGAATCGGCTCTAATAGGGGGGGTATAAAGTAGCAATCCCGCGCGGCTGGCTGGCCCTGTGAGGTTACCGATGCCCTGCCTCTTGCTGATTCTGTTCGTGGCGTTTCCTCGAATCGCGCTGGTGCTACTGTTTTTGCTTTCTAATTATCTGCAGCGCGCATATCACGGACTGCTGTTGCCTTTACTGGGCTTCATCTTCTTGCCGCTGACGACCCTGGCGTACTCGTGGATGGTGAACTCTAATTTGCCGATAGCCGGGCTAAACCTTCTGATTTTGATTATCGCGGTGGTCATTGACGTGGGCAGCTTGGGCGGAGGGGAATATCACCGGCGCAGGCGATGGTCCGACTGAACCGACCCTCAGGGCTCCGCGTGGCCTGGCCTTGGCGAGGGCAGGGTACGACAGCGAGGCAATCAAACTCGCCGATGGGCTGAATGATGGGTTTCCAGTGGGACGGGCCTTGGAGCCAGCTAGGCCTTGATTCCATCGCGTTGCGGGGTTTCTGTCGAGAGGCGTCCCCAAAACTGGTCCCCTGCGGACCGTGCCGGGCTGCTGCGCGGAAATCTGCTTCATCCGTTGCTGCGCGACGTCAAAGGTCGCTGCGGATTCGAGCCACTTCGCATCTTTTCCCGGAACACCGCGAAAGATGTCAAACGGTGTGTCGCTCACGGTCGAACTTGAGCCGCGTTGATGCCTGGTGCTGTAGTTATAATGCTCATCAGTTCGCCAGTGGTCGTGTCCAACACGAAATAGCCGCCGGGAGTTCTGGCGGCTAGCCTATTGCTCAGATCTATTGCTCTTTCTCGGCCAGTCACGCTGCCCAGTCGAAAGATTCCTTTTCGTGGATCTGCTCTGAAGATTTCGTAAGGTGTGTTGCCCCGATCGGGACCCCGCTGGAGGCGGGCTGCCTCCGCTCCGGAAATGTTCTTGTTTAGCATCAGACTGCCTTCGTGTCATTTGAGTCAGGCAGCCAGGAGGTCCTGGATGAATGGCTCGATGACTTAAGAAGATAGCCCACGCAAAAAATCACTGAGGCGACATTGGGTTCATGCAGACGGCTGCTCATACTCGTGTGTTTCGCGCGCGCAGGCACGAGCTAAGCGAACGGCGGCCTACGGGTGAGTCGAGGCTGATGTCTTCCGAACATCCCTCCGATTTCCTTTGTAAGCAAACAGGCCCGCATCAGTTTTCGATTTCGCCTTGTACACTCACGGTACTAGCTTGGCTGCATGAGCACGTACTTCAGGGCGAAGCTAATTACGACGGCAAGCCAATCACGCTAGACATTCCGGCATTCTCAGCTTGCTAGAAAAGGCCGAGATGGCGGGCTTTGAGATCACGGCCACGGAGGGAACATGCCGGGCAAACCGGTCGAACTTCCAAACGGTTACCACATCAAAGCGGCGCTTGTGCGCGTCGGCCATAAGCCGGTCCAGTTCGGGCCGCCTATCTTTCGCGCCGGTCCGACTGTGCCAGCAGCCATTTTCTCGAAGCAATCGGGGAATGACCGCGAACATACGGTTGAGGGGGTAGTCCTTGCTCGCCGTGACAGATCGGATGGAGGGCTTAATAATTCGGGGTTACTGATGTAAACCGACTTCCAAGTCTTTTTCGTGGGAGTCCCATCTGCTTCATTTTGTAGAGGAGGGACCTATAACTGATCCCCAGACTTCGGGCCGCAACGCGGCGATGCCAGGCACTAGCCTCGAGCGTTTCGAGTATGATTCTCCGCTCCACCTGTCTGGCAGCTTGGTGCGCGACCTTTTTCAGTCCGCGCGAAGTACCCTGAGCTACGTCAACCGAGAGGCTGTCGTCATCAAGATCTCCTAGCTTGCTGGGAACAGCCTGTTCGGATTCAAGAAACGCAG
>Ga0306921_10006751_pt1 | contig 11985 bp, 8 predicted proteins | sample sta12Cox44000080_FD_203760 | JGI IMG/M metagenome (GOLD analysis project Ga0306921, IMG submission 203760) | Lab enrichment of tropical soil microbial communities from Luquillo Experimental Forest, Puerto Rico - statoxic.12C.oxic.44.000.080 (v2)... | ecosystem: Environmental > Terrestrial > Soil... | reverse complement strand
GTCTGGATGCCCTCCACTACCTCGGGATCCGATACATCTTCGGACCAGCCACCGCTCTTGGTGATGGCGCGGATTGCATAGCGTCCGTCAGCCGGGTTGCCAATCGCGAGCGAGCGCGCAATCGTCTTGGGCTTCACCGGTTCGATCTCTGTGCGGCCGGCTTTCACCGCGGTTGAAATCGGCGAGCAGCCCGTGGCTTGCGCGCCAAAGAACTTCACCGGCTTGGCTTCAACCAGGCCTAGCGTGATCAGTTCGTCAAATGCCTTCGCGATCTTGACGATCAGGGAGCCGCCCGCCATCGGGCAGACCACGTTGTCGGGCAGGCACCAGCCGAGTTGCTCGGCGATTTCGAAGCCGAACGTCTTCGAACCTTCGGCGTAGTAGGGACGCAGGTTCACGTTCACGAATCCCCAGCGGTGCTCGTCGGCGATCTGCGAGCAGAGGCGGTTGACCTGGTCGTAGCTGCCGGCGATGCACACCAGCTTCGCGCCGTACACCTGCGTGCCGAGAATCTTCGCAGGCTCGAGATCGGCTGGGATGAAGATCCACGACTTGAAGCCGTTGCGCGCGGCCTGCGCGGCTACGGAGTTCGCCAGGTTGCCGGTCGAGGAGCACGAGACCGTGTTGAACCCGAATGCGCGGGCATTCGCCAGCGCAACTGCCACCACGCGGTCTTTAAAACTCAAGGTCGGCAGACAAACTGCGTCGTTCTTGATAACCAGTTTGCGAGCGCCAATCTGCTTGCCGAGGCTGGGCGCGCTCAACAGCGGCGTGAAGCCTACGGGCAGCGAGGCGTGGTAGTCCGCCGGGAGCGGCAGCAGCGGTGCATAACGCCACATGTTCGGGGCGCGCGCCGCAATCTTCTCGCGCGTGAACCCAGCGCGCAGCGCGTCGTAGTCGTACCTGACTTCGAGGGGAGAAAAACAATCGTCGCAGATCGAGCGTGGCTGGTTTCCCCAGCTTTTGCCGCATTCCCTACAGCGCAATTCGTAATGTGCCATCTTGCTGTCTCGCGTTCTTGCGAGCAGCCAGTGACGAGCCTTGAAATTCTCCGGGAATGGACGGCGTGCCCTCCGGAAAAAAGGTCCCCTGAAAACGGAAACCTCTTTTCCAGAGATAGGAAAAGAGGTGATAGGAATGCGGAACTAAAGCCGCCTACCTAATCTCATGTTCCCCGTCTCCGGGAGAGAGTTGGCACCTGCCTACCGGGATAGATGATCCCGATGCGGTTGCCGTGGCTTCACAGGGCTCGTCCCTCAGCCACTCTGCATGAAATTCATAAGCTGGCCCGCGAACGGGTCGACTTGTTGGAGATGGTACCCGTCACAGGGTCTTGTGTCAAGACCGACCGCGCGGTCGGGGCTACAGCGGTCACGGCATCCCGTACCCAGCCCGTGGGATTAGCTAGGTAGTCTTACTGCTCGTATGCCCCGATATCAATATTCGATCCTTGAACCCGCGCTTTGCCTGCATAGTCCTTGGTTCCAACGACCGCCGATCCCAATTTGTCGCCCGCGTTCACCGCGCGCGACGCCGACAGCACATGCAGGTCGGGCGCCGTGCCGTTGAAGAACAAGGGATCGAGGTAATTCGAGTTCGGATCTTTCCCGGTCTTCGACTGGTACGTGGAGAACCCGGTGTAGGTTTTCCCCATCCAGACGAAAGTCGCATTGCCCGGCGAAACCGAGGAGTTGTAAAGGTTGTAATCGATGTCCGCGGGATTCGAGGTCGAAGCTGTATAGCTGTTGACCAGCAGCCCTTGCGAGGTCGCGTAGACAATATTGTTTTTGAACACGTTGTTGATGGCATGGAACTGGATCTGGAACTCGCCGCTGCCCGTGTTCTTGCTCTCGTTCTTGTAGAGCGTATTGTTTACGATCGTCACATGGTCGCTGCCACCGACGCTACCGGCGTAGCCGCCAATCGAAATTCCTGCCGAGTTCCCAAAATACACCAGGTTGCTGCGGGCGATCACGTAGCTCGTGGTCTTGCCGCTGTGCTCGCTGGCCATTTCAATGCCGAGATCGACGTTGTGAATCAGGTTGCGCTCGATCGTGATCTTCGTTCCACCGTCCACATAAATGCCATCCGAGCACCAGCAGCCGCTCGGGTACGACTTGTTGCCCTGCGACGTGATGTTGTACACCGAGTTCTCACCGATGTAGCCGTTGCGCGCCTGGTCGTACGCGGCGTTCGGCGAGACGCCTTCGAAGCCGATCGCATCGATGCCGATATTGTTGTCGTCGTGAATCAGGTTGTTGGTGACGGTGAAAGTGTCAACGTTGCCATCAAGCGTGAGCGTCTCGCTGCACCCGGTCTTCATGTTGTTCAGCTCGTTGCCGTTGATGGTGATGTGATTCAGAGACGCGGGCGCCTGCGTTCCGTAAAACGCCACCCCCAGCGCGTTGGCGTTGCAGCCGGCCGCGGTCGTGACGATGTCGTGAATGTGGTTGTTGAGCAACTGCAGATGGCTGCCCGCGCCAGTCACGTACACGCCCACCGGAACGTATTTCGTGCTGGTCGTCTTGTAATTCCGAATCTCAAGCCCTCGAATGATGATGTAACTCTGGCTAGCAATGTTGATCAGCCCATACTGACCGCCGGGTACGGCGAGGCCTGTGCCGTCGATCGTCGCGGTCTGGCCAGAGTAATTCTGAAACGTAATGTAGCCCGCGCTCGCTGAGCCAGACGCCGGGATGCTCACCGTCTCGTTGTAGACGCCGCCGAGCATGTTCACCGTGTCCCCGGTCGCCACGTGGTTCGCCGCGTACTGGACGTGGCGCCACGCTGTGCTGGTGGAGGTCCCGTTATTGCTGTCGCTACCGGCGGTGGAGACGTAGTAAGTGGTGCCAGCAAAGCCTGATGCGAACGCCCACGTTAGCAGCAGGAGGAAGCCCAGCGCCGTTTTGCAACGTGCAAGGGCCCAGGTTTTCAATGAGGTGTTCATGGGAAATCCTCCCGGCGGCATTTTTGGTCGCTCTGCCGAATTATTTCGACTTATTTCGTTTACTTACGACTTGAAATGGACCTTACACCCGTCTCGATTCAAGGTCAAGGAGCAAGTTCTCGCGGCCCTAAGGATGATCGGGATAGAATGACGAGTCCAGCGATAGGTCTCAAAGGACATTCAGCGCTGGCAAATATCTGATGCGTAATCTGCTTCTGTTCTCTACATCGCGTATTACCTCTTGAATTGGTGGCTACAAAGGAGCAATCGGGCAACGGGTCTCCTGATGGTCGCGTACCGCAACGGCGACTATGAAGGAGCACTTCGAATCAATCGAGGGTGCGAAGGGTAAGTCCCTCGAGGAGTCCGCATATCTGTATTTTCGAGGCGCCATGCTGCACCATCTCGGAAGGCTGCCGGAAGCCCAGGCTAGCCTTCGCAAAGGCATTCCCCTCGAGGAACACCGGCAGTGGAAAGCTCTGGCGCAGGGCACGCCGGGTGCGGTTCTGATGGACCAGGAGCGATATCCCGAGGCGATCGCGGTTCTAGAGAATTCGGTCAAGGCGTGGCCGGACCGGGGATCGAGCCATCGTGTGATCGCAGAGCTCTGGTTGCGGCAGAATCGCGAGTTGGGGACCGCCCTCGACGAGGCTCGTCATGCGCTCGAAATTGATCGGGCGGCGCGCGGATTGCCGCAGCAATCGTTGGATTCGCGAGTGGGAGAAGACCTGGCAACGCTCGCATGGGCCGAGGCAGCCAACGGGGCGAGCGTTGCCGCCGTCGAAGGCATGCTCTCCGAGGCAACGCCGCTCTGCGCGCGGCCAGCAAAAGCCATTCAGGCCCAATTCCACTATCATGCGGGCCGCGCCTACCAATTGCTGAATTTGCCGGAGAAGAGTGCGGAGCAATTTGGGTGGGCTGCGGAGATCGATCCGCATGGGCAGTATGGACGCACCGCCTGGTCAGTGGAGCTGGGCCCGGCCAGCTGATCTTCCGTTACCGGCTGTACTGGTTCTTCTTCTTATCGGCGTGACGTTCGAGCCCTAGCTGAATCAGCCGGTCGATCAACTCCGCGTAGCCGACCCCGGACGCCGCCCACAGCTTTGGATACATGCTGATCGCCGTGAATCCGGGCATGGTGTTGATCTCGTTCACGTAGAGCTTGCGCGTCTTCGGGTCCATCAGGAAGTCGACGCGGGCGAGGCCGGAACAATCGACCGCGCGAAAAGCCATCACCGCCAGTTCCTGAACTTTCTTCGTTTCAGCCTTTGTCAGTTTCGCCGGAATGATCAGCTCTGAGCCTTCATCCAGATACTTCGCAGTGTAGTCGTAGAATTCTTTGCCGGGCACAATCTCGCCGGGCACCGACGCCGCGGGCTTGTCGTTGCCGAGCACCGAGCACTCGATCTCGCGCGCTTTCTGCTTCGCGCCACCCACACCCTGCTCGATCACGATCTTGCGATCGAACTTGGCAGCTTCGTAAATCGCCGGGCCAAGCTCGCGACGGTTATGCGCCTTCGAGATTCCCACCGACGAGCCCAGGTTGGCCGGCTTCACGAACATCGGATATTTCACTTTCGACTCGACCAGTTTCTCGGTTTTCTTGGGATTCTCGTCCCAGTCGCCGCGCAGAATGGTCACATGCTTCACGATAGGCAAACCGGCAGCGATGAATAGAGACTTCATCACATCTTTGTCCATGCCTGCGGCCGAACCCAGCACACCTGCGCCAACGTAGGGAATGTCGGCCAGTTCGAGCAGTCCCTGAATCGTGCCATCCTCGCCGAAGGTTCCGTGCAGAACTGGAAAGATCGCGTCCACATTGATGGCGCGATCACTGGCGCGCCGCAAAACGGCGTCGGTCTGGAAGGGCGCCAGCGAGGCGCCTCCGCGATGAGCAGGCTCAGGGGGGACTACCACCGACTCTCCAGCGGCGAGTACCGCCGCCCCGGGCGTAGTTTCGGGGTCGCCAGCGCGCAAGTGCTTGCCTTCTTCGTGAGCCTTCCCCGCGAGCAAGCGCTCGGCGTCCCCCGCCGTGACCCAACGCCCGTCTTTGGTGATGCCGACGGGCACGACTTCATACTTCTTCTTATCAATCGCGTTCACGACGGACGCGGCCGACAAGAGCGATACTTCATGCTCACCACTGCGCCCACCGAACAGAATACCTACCCGAAGTTTTTTCATAACCTTTCAGTTTGGAGCGCGCACACGGGCCGCGTCAAACTTCTCCGATGACCTCCTAGATTCCTGTCGAGCAAGACTTGGTGGGAAAGTCTTAGCGGAATTCGAGTGACTGCCGCGATTCGGCCCCCATTGCTGATCAACCTTTAACGAGTTGTCATTCCGACCCGGCTTCAGCCGGTGAGGAATCTGCTCTTTGCCCGCGCCATCCAAGAGCAGATTCCTCGCTCCGCTCGGAATGACAAACTGTGAGAAGGAGCGCTCATTGGAAAGATGTATTCGAGAGCTCCATTTCGAGAGCTGCATTCGAGAGCTCTGAGTCTGTTCAGCAGACTTTCCGTCAGGGCTTTTGAAACAGCAGACTTAAGTCAATTAGGGCTGCGGATTCTTCTCGAGTGGCAAGTCGTGCTTGCCCTCACGTTCAATGGCCGGATCAACGGTCGTGATTCCGCTAAGTTGAACCTTGCTCCCTCGAAAGCCAGCGGAGGATTGCGTACCTTCGCCGGAAGTCCAGTGAACTTGAGCTGGCCGTCGGCGTTGGTATAGGCCTCCAGGTCCAGCCGGCGAAACCCGCCGAAGCCGTACTCGATGTGCACCTTCACGTCCGCGGCATTCACGGGCTTGCCATCGGCGGTCACGGTGAGCAGGAGAGAACAGCGTCCGGCAGCGCCATCCATTACGGGGATCTGCGGCGCGCCTTGGCCGGCACTCTGTGCAAGACCGACCGCACTCACCAGCACGCTCGCCGAAAAAAAGTACTCGAGAATCCGCGAAAGAGCTGTTCCTGAAAGTAAGTTTGGCAACGGGTGCTCCATCCGAAAGAATCGACTCCAACAATTGCTTCCTCGTCATTGTCCAGCAGCCACAGGCCATTGCTCAACATCCTCGCGCAACCTTCGCGTTCGAGAGTCTGGGTTCGACCAGGTTACAAAAATCAGGTTACAAAAATAAGGGTCGCGCCTCGAAAGAGGGGCGACCCGAAAATATTCACGAAACAGTCAGCTTAGTGAGTCGTGCTCTGAACGCTGCCCTTCAGCTGATCCCACATCGACTTTGCTTTCTGCTTCTGGGTATTGACGTTGTTGATCTGGTTCTGCGCGTTGTTCACTCCGTTCTGCGCCTTGTCCACAGGATTAGCTGCGGGCGCACCCGAAGCCGGAGCCGCGGGGGCTCCCTCTGCTGCTGCCGCCGGAGCTTGTCCTGCGCCGCGAGCGGGGATGGTACCCACCGGCTGGCTGGGATCTGCGTTCGTGATCGGAACATTTTGAACCCGCTGGTTCGCGAGCACTAACGTTGCATGAGTAATGTTCGCTGAGACGTCGTCGTATTCCATCAGCAGCCGAACCGGCGTCTGGCTGATATAACCTGTTTGGAACTGGCTCCCGTCATCGCCCATAAAGAAGGCCTCGTGGCGTCCGCTTACTCGACCGCCGTCATCTACCAGGTTCAGCCCGCCCCACAATTGGTTCGCGTTGGCCTGCTGCGGATTCTGTTTCAAAGTGTCAAAGTCACACAGCACGCGGGTGCCGCTGCGGAAGCAGCCGTAGGCGATCGCCGTCCAGTCGCCCCAGAGGAATGAGCCCGTGCCTTGCAAGCCGACGGCGCCCCGCTGGCCACTCGCGGCGGTTGGGACCGAGCTAACCGACCCGGCAGTCGAAGAAGCCGGAACGATGTTCTGGCTTGCGGCCGTGCTCGTTGCCGGAATCGCGGCTTGGGAGGAGGCAGGCTGTACCGCCATCTGACCCGTCGCTGTTGTTGGACCGGTCGCGGATTTTACCGGTGCCGCAGTTGCTGTGGCGGCGACCGGCTTGGCAGCAACGGGCGTAGCGGCGGTCGCGGATTTTGCGGCAACTGGTGTGGTAGCAGCAACAGGCTTTGCGGCGACCGGCGCCGTAGCAACGGCCGGCTTCGCCTGGACTGGTTTGGCCGGAGTCGCCACAGCCGGTTTCTTTGGAGGAGTGGTTGTTGTTTGAGCCGCGGCCAGAGCGGGAAGAACGAGAATCATCGCGCACGCCACAAAACCTGTCGCAACATTAGAAAGCTTGTGAATCTTCATCTACCGTCTCCTTACAACCTCAGCGCTTCTGGGAAGGTCAGTTACAAGTGGATGTTTACAACTGCGGGGGCCCGTGATGGTCGGTTATACGTTGCTGGGAGGGACTGTCAGTCGACACCGTCCATGCCGGCGCAACAGCCCGCAATTCATCACAACGTCCGTGAGTGGAGGCTTTGAGGGAACAGCCTTACCTCCGCAGAGGGGGGAGCTGTGAATGAACCGAGTCGTGTTCCTTGTTCACAGCACTGCGACGGAGATCCCCACGATCCTCGGGATTCTGCTACAGAAATGACCGTACGTCAATCGCAGAAACGTTAGGAATAACGTCTCTATCGGCCAGAATCGTAAGTCTCTAATCGCCCCGGAGTGCGCTCTGTCGCTGAAACGCCGGCTTACAGAATTTTTTTGCCGAATGCGGAGAGAGCGAGTTCGACAGCCAGATCGGCGGTCTGGTTGTGCTCGTCGATCACGGGATTCACCTCGACAATTTCCATACTCAACATGCGTCCGTGGTCGGCGATGATCTCCATCGCTAAGTGCGCTTCGCGGTACGTGGCTCCGCCCCACACCGGAGTGCCCACGCCCGGCGCATCTTCCGGATCGACCCAATCCATGTCGAGGGAGACGTGGTAGCCCGCGGTGCCGCGGCCCGCGATGCGCAGCGCTTCTTCCATCACCGTGCGCATGCCGCGCTCGTCGATGTCGCGCATGGTGAAGACTTCAATGCCCGCCTTGCGGATGTTTTCTTTCTCGTGAACATCGACGTCGCGAATGCCGACCAGCACACAATTCTCAGCACGAACTTTTGGCGAGAAGTCGTAGATGTTGCCAAGGTCGGCTGGACCCAGGCCCATGATCGCCGCCAACGGCATGCCATGCACGTTGCCACTTGGGGACGTGTCGGGCGTATTGATATCGCTATGTGCGTCGATCCAGATGAGGCCAATATTTTGCTTTTGCTTGCGGTAAAACTCGGCAACGCCGGCAACCGTTCCTGCTGCGACGGAGTGGTCGCCGCCGAGCACTAACGGAACTTTCCCCGCTTCGAGCGTCTTCACCACCAGGTCGGCGCTTTTGGTACAGGTCGCCGTGATTTCTTTCAAGTATTTCGCGTTGGCCGCGCCTTCTTTTTTCTGCTCGGCGATGGCGACTGAAACGTTGCCTCCGTCTTCGACGATGTGTCCGATGGCTTCGAGCCGTGCTTCAAGGCCCGCGACGCGAACGGCGGAAGGTCCCATATCGACGCCGCGACGCGACTGCCCAAGATCAAGCGGCACGCCAATGACGCGAATTTGTTTCGGAGTTACGCTGCTGAAGCTGGTGTTGGGCGTTGGAGTCATAGGGTCAAAACCTGTTCACCGCGAAGTCACAGAGACACAGAGACACAGAAACACAGCGACACAGAGAAAACAAAATCAAAACAAGACACTCAAGACATTGTCATTCCGAGCCTAGCGAGGAATCTGCTCTTCGCCTGTAGCGTTTGCGCACTCTGCAGTAGGGCGAAGCCCGAGCCAATGCGGTCGCGTGCAGCGACCATGCTGCAAACGCGCGACTCCTAGGGATACAACCTATGTAGCATCCTCGGGAACGGAATCGTTTCCCGCACATGTTCCAGTCCGCAGATCCAGGCCACCGCCCGCTCAATGCCCATGCCGAACCCCGCGTGCGGCACGCTGCCAAACTTGCGCAGGTCGAGATACCACTTGAACGCCTGTTCGGGCAGGCCGTGCTCATGAATGCGTTTCAGCAACAACTCGTACGACGCCATACGCTGCGACCCACCGATGATCTCGCCGTAGCCTTCGGGCGCGAGCACGTCCACGCACAGCGCGAGTTCCGGGCGCTGGGGATCGGGCTCCATGTAAAACGCCTTCACGCTCGCCGGATAGCGATGCACCATGAGCGGCTTGTCGTACTGCGCGGAAAGGTAAGTTTCGTCAGGCGATCCCAGGTCGCCACCCCACTCGAACTTATTTTCGAGGGCGCCTTTTGCATAACCTTCCTGCAACTTGGCAACAGCTTCGTCGTAAGTAATGCGCGGAAACGGCGCTTCGATCTTCTCAAGTTTCGCAATGTCGCGGCCGATGATTTGCAGATCGGTGCGCCGCGTCTCGAGACATCGCTTCACGATGAAGCTGATGAACTGCTCGGCCAAATCCATCAGATCATCGAGCTGCGCGTAGGCGACCTCTGGCTCGACCATCCAGAACTCGGTCAGGTGCCGGCGCGTCTTCGACTTCTCTGCACGAAACGTAGGTCCGAACGAATACACCTTACCGAGCGCCATCGTCGAGGCCTCGATGTACAGCTGCCCCGACTGCGTGAGGTATGCCTGTTCCTCGAAGTAGTCGACGGGAAACAGCGTGGTCGTACCTTCGCACGCGGCTGGCGTAATGATGGGCGGATCGGTCAGCGTGAATCCACGGTCGTCGAAGAAGTCGCGCGCGGCCTTGATGATGGCCGCCCGCACTCTCAGGATCGATGCCTGCCGCGGCGAGCGGAGCCACAGATGGCGATGCTCCATCAGAAAATCGACGCCGTGCTCTTTGGGCGTGATGGGATACGGATCGTTCTCGGCAACTTTCTGCACAACCTGCACGCTCGAGACGTCGAGTTCGTATCCGCCGGGCGCGCGCTTATCGGCGCGCACCTTGCCCTCGACGATCACGCTCGATTCCTGCGTGAGTCCTTTCAGCGCATCGAATACATCGGGCGCGACCGCGTTCTTCGGCACCACGCCCTGAATCTGCCCGCTGCCATCACGAAAGATGGGGAACAGCAGCTTCCCGCTTTCGCGCAGGTTATAAAGCCAGCCGCGAATGGTGACCGTCTGGCCGTCAAACTTCCCGATTTCTGCAATGGTCGCTATGGGAGACATAGATTGTCGTATTTAGCTCTTAGCTCTCAACTCTCTCTCGACTCTGAATCATCTTTATCCTTTGCAACCTTGTCATTCCGAGTGTAGCGAGGAATCTGCTTTTGGCAGCGTCCACTAGGGCCTCGCTTGCGCCACCAGAAAGCAGATTCCTCCCTTCGTTCGGAATGACAAACATGAGGTCGGAATGACATTCAACGAATAACGGGACACCGCTCCAAAAAACTCCGGCCTACAGAGAATGCGCCTCGCCGTTCCCTCGTGCCACGTTCCACCAAGCCCTCTTCAAGTCCCGCCTTTCATTCCCCTTCCAGTTTCTCAAACGTAGCCGACAGCTTCTCCAGCGGATTCACCTTGTCGTCGGCTTCAATCTCTAGCAGCAGCGGCGGCTGGTGCGGCGCCGTGCGCAGCAACTCCATCGCTTCCTTCCACGGGATCGATCCATCGCCGGGCCACAGGTGCGAGTCTTTGTCTTTGTGGTTGTCGTGCACGTGAGTCGACTGAATCAGCGGCTTCGCAATCTCGAACGCCTCAGCCACGCTGGTCATAATGTGCGCGTGTCCGAAATCAAAGCAGATACCCAGATCGTCGAAGCGCGTGGCGTGGATGAACTCCACCAGCTTCTGGGGCTCGGAAAGCTCGTTCGGAATGTTCTCGAGCAGGATGCGCACGCCCAGTGGCTTAGCAAACGCTCGCAAGTGCTCGACAGAAGTCATCGCAGCCTCAAACTTCTTCTCATCAAACGATTCGTTCGGCAAGCCGATATGCTGAATCAAAAACCGAAATGGAATCTGCTCGGCAATTTCAAGCGCCCGCTTGATCTCGTCCATCGCGTCCACGCGCCCGGCACGATCCATCGAAGCAATATTCACCGGCGGCGCGCCCGCCCGCCCCCACTCGTAGTCGCCATAGAGCGGCGCGTGCACCGAATGCAGCGAGACGGTGCTTCCTTTGAACCAATCGGCGATCTCGCGGACATGCGGTTTGCGATTCGCATAGTCGAGATGCTGCCGCGCCGCGAAAATCTCGATCGCCTGCGCTCCGCTGCGTGCCAGCCCGTCGAGAATCCCGGGATGCAGGCGCTCTTTCACAAACAGAAATGTGGACACTACTTTTTGCATCGTCGACTCTCTCTATCCTTCGCAGCCAGACTTGTCAGTATCCGATCGCCTTGCCATTGTTGCGCCCGTCGCTTGCACCCAGCCGTTCTCCGGTCTTTGGATCGACCTCGATGCACTCGCCGTCTCCCCACAGATGCTCTACCTCAATCTTATGGCCTTTCGTGCGCAGAATCGCCAGTGTATCGGGCGAGATGCGGTCCTCTACTTTCAAATGATCCGGAATCCACTGGTGATGAAAGCGTGGCGCGTTCACTGCCTCCTGAATGTCGAGCCCGTAATCCACCACGCCCATCAAGATATTCGCCACGGTCGTAATAATCGTCGGGCCACCCGGCGATCCCATCACCAGAAACAACTTTCCGTCTTTCAGAACAATCGCCGGCGTCATTGCTGACAACGGCCGCTTCCCTGGCCCAATCGCGTTTGCCGGACCCTGGATCAATCCGTACGTATTGGGGACGCCCGCCTTCGAGGCAAAGTCATCCATCTCGTCGTTGAGCAGGAAGCCCAACCCTTCCGCTGTCACGCGCGATCCGAGCGAATCGTTCAAGGTAGTCGTGACCGCGACCGCATTGCCTTCGGCATCAACTACCGAATAGTGCGTGGTGTTCTGCGGCTCGCCGATTGCGCTCATGGGCGGCGGATGCGCCTGCGCATAGCGCTCCAATTCGTTGAACACCGCGGGGCGGCGCAAGTCCGCGCTCGCACTGGCGTGGCTAGGATCGATCGTCTCGCGCCATCCCGCGGCGTAGCGCTTATCAATCAACTGCGCAACCGGAATCTTCGCGAAATCCGGATC
>Ga0306921_10006750_pt1 | contig 11986 bp, 11 predicted proteins | sample sta12Cox44000080_FD_203760 | JGI IMG/M metagenome (GOLD analysis project Ga0306921, IMG submission 203760) | Lab enrichment of tropical soil microbial communities from Luquillo Experimental Forest, Puerto Rico - statoxic.12C.oxic.44.000.080 (v2)... | ecosystem: Environmental > Terrestrial >... | reverse complement strand
CACCTTCTCGTTCACCACGCGGTTCATCGCCTTGGCCCAAGCGTTCTCGTTGTTGAGGATGGTGAACTTGTAGTTCTTGGTGAACTCGAACGGCGTGGTGCCGGCCTTGAACTGGTCGTACACTGCCTTGCGATGCTTGTCGGCCTGCCAGAACGGGCTCTCCTGACTCGCCTTGGTCACCGGGAACCAGCGGCCGAGCGCGCCCTCGACGTACGGGCGCAGGTTGTCCTCCTCGAGCATGAACTTCAGGAACTCCTTGGCCTTCGCCTTGTTCTTCGAGGCCTCGAAGATCACGCCTACCTTCACCGCGGTGCGATAGACCATCGGCGAGCCGTCCGGCTTCTTGGGGAAGCCCGACGTCGCGATCAGCTCGTCATAGGCCTTGCGGCCGGCGGCGCGCTGCTCGGCGGTCAGCGTCTCGTTGTTGGCGTCGTCGAGCCACTTGGCGGCGATCGAGATCGTGTAGTTGTGCGTCATGACGATCGTCTTGTTGTGGAAGGCGACGTTGTTGTCGGGATCCTTCCACGTGGTCGACGACGGCGGCGTGCAGCCCTTGATGTAGGGCTGGGTGTAGTCGGTGAGCGCCGCCACCAGGCCTTGCTTCACCTTCGGGTCGTCGACCAGGAGCTTGCCCGAATCGTCGACCAGCTTGACGTTGTAGGCGTCGACCCAGCTCAGGAACGACTGGAAGGAGTCGGTCGACTCCACGCCCATCGGGAAGCCCGTGCCGTAAAGGCGCTGGCCAGTGGCCTTGCGGATGCCGGGCTGCACCTTGTCGCACCAGAACGACCAGTATTCCTTCCAGGTGCCGGGAATGTCGCTTTCCTTGAAGCCGGCCTGACCCAGCATGTCCTTCCAGTACTGGATGTGGAGCGTCTGCTGCTTGATCGGGAAGACGTAGTAGGCCTTCTTCTTGGCCTTGTCGCTGTAGAGGTTGGCGGTCGAGAGCGCGACCGGCTCGAAGCGGTCCTTCATCGGCACGAGAACGTCGCTGAGATCCTCGAGCTTGCCGTCGAACGCCCACTTGCCGGCGGTCTGCACGTCATAGGTGTCGGAATAGGCGATGTCCGGCACGGTGCCGGCGTCCAGCGCGGCCACCGACTTGGCGTTCATGTCCTGAACGGCGTACTGGGACAGCTCGACCTTTACGCCGCTCTTCTGCTCGTACTTCTTGATCGCGGCATAGAGCGCATCGTCCTCGGACTTGTAGAAGCCCTTCACCCACCACACGGTGAGCTTCTCCTGGGCAAAGCCCGGCGCGGCGGACAAGGCAATCGCCAAAGCGGCCGCGGAGGCCAATACGCGTCTCATCGTTTCCTCATAGCGTTGTTTGGTGGCCGGACGGATATCAGCCCGCTGCGCGGGAGTCGAGCTATACTGCCTCATGCTGACCATCTCCCGCCGCGGCGCGCTTTGCGGAATGGCTGCCGCGCCCTTCACCGCCGCACCCTTCATCTCCCATGCGCAAACCGACTTCCCCGACAAGCCCTTGCGTTTCGTCGTCGGCTTCCCGCCCGGCGGCCCGAACGATCTGCTGACCCGCCTGATCGCGCCGGGCATCGCCGAGCGGCTGGGCCGCGCCGTCGTGGTCGAGAACCGCGCCGGCGCCAACGGCGAGATCGCCGCGGCCTCGGTCGCCAAGTCGCCGCCGGACGGCAGCGTGTTCATGCTGGGCTCCAACGGTTCGACCACCGTGGCGGCCGCCCTCAACAAGAACCTGTCCTACGACGTGCGCACCGACTTCATCGCCGTGGCGCCGGTCGGCATCAACCCCATGCTGCTGGTGGTGAGGCCCGACCTGCCGGCCAAGGATGTGCCCGAGTTGCTGGCGCTCGCCCGTGCGAAGCCCGGCAAACTGAACGGCGCCTCGGCCGGCGCTGGCGGCGCCACGCATCTTGGCCTCGAGCTCTTCAAGGCGATGGGTAAGCTCGACATCGTGCACGTGCCCTACAAGGGCGGCGGTCCGGCGATGGCCGACCTGATGGCGAGCATGGTCGATCTCTATTTCGGCGGCCTGTCGACCGCCCTACCCCACGTCAAATCGGGCAAGCTGCGCGCGCTCGGCCAGACCGGCAGCGCGCGCTCGGCCGCCGCGCCCGGCATCCCGACCATCGCCGAGTCCGGACTGCCGGGTTACGAGTGCGCGATCTCCTACGGCATCTTCCTGCCGGCCGGCGCGCCGCCCGCGCTCGTCGGCAAGCTGCACGATGCGGCCGACAGCACCATCCGCTCGCCCGAGGTCGCAAAGAAGTTTACCGAGCTCGGCGCCGACCCGCAGTTCGGCACGCCGGCCGAGTTCGCGGCCTATGTCGCCGCCGACCTCGCCAAATGGACCAGGCTTGCCCAAGACGCCGGGCTGAAAGCCGAATGAGATGACCGGCTGGGTCTTCGCCATGGTTCTGGGTGCGGCGCTGATCCACGCCACCTGGAACGCGTTGATGAAGTCCGACGGCGACCGGCTGGCCCTCGTCGAGATCATGGCGGCGACTCAATTTCTCCTCTCGCTGGCGCTGCTGCCGCTGGTGCCTGTGCCGGCACCCGCGAGCTGGCCCTACATCATCGCCAATCCGGCGCTGACGACGGCCTACACGCTGCTGCTAGAACGCGCCTACCGGTCGGGCGACCTCAGCCTCGTCTACCCACTGGCCCGCGGCACCGCGCCGCTCGTCGTCGCCGGCATTTCCATCGGCCTGCTGGGCGAGCAGCTCAGCGCTGTCAGCCAGCTATCGGTGCTCCTGATCGCGCTTGGCGTCACGAGTCTCGCCCTGACGCGCGGCGCGAATGGCCTGCGCGACCGGCGGTCGATCGCGCTTTCGCTCGCTGCCGCGGCGTTCATCGCCACCTACACCGTCGTCGACGGCCTCGGCGCCCGCGCGGCAGGGACGGCCAACGGCTACATGGTCTGGATAACGCTGCTATCGTCGCCGCTGATCGTGATCAGTGCGCGCCTGCTGCGCCGGGGGCGGCGCGCGCCGATCGGTCGTCGTTCCAGGAATGCCGGCATGGCCGCGGCGGTGCTGAGCTATGGCGCGTCCTGGCTCTTCATCTGGGCGCTCACGCTCGCGCCCATCGCCCCGGTCTCGGCGCTGCGCGAGACCGGCATGGTCTTCGCCGTCTTGATCGGCGTGCTGTTCCTGAACGAGCGGCTCAACCTGGCGCGGCTCGCCTCGATCGCGGCGACGCTGGTCGGCACCGCGCTTCTCAAGCTCAGTCGGTGAGCGGAACTTAAGCCCCGTCGCCTACTTGACCGACGAGAACGCCGTCGGGGTCAGCAGCTGGACGGCGACGTTGGCCACGATCGGGCCATCCTTTTCGGTCTCGGCGCGCGCGGAAATCCATGCCGGATCGGCCTGGAAGGCGGCCCACTTCTTGTCGCGGTCGGCCAGCGACTCCCAGACCAGGTAATAGGTCAGCTCCTGGTTGGACTCGCCGACCAGGGTGGTGAAGAAGCCGTGCTGCTTGATGCCGTGCTTGTCCCAGATCTTGAGCGTGATGGTGGCAAAGCGGTTGAGCAGCGCCGGCAGGCGGCCCGGTACGGCCTTGTAGATTCGCTGTTCGTAGATCATCCGTTCTCTCCCTTCAGAAGTTTCCGTTGAAGCGTGGCGAGAAGCCCGCGCCCTTGTGATCGATGTGGCAGGTGAAAGGCGCGCCGAAATGGCAGGGCATCAGCAGCGCGCCCGAGCCCGCGCAGTGCTCGATCGCCGCGCGCCGCGACTTGCGCGCATTGTCCTGGTCGAGGCAGGCGAAGCTGTTCCACTCGGGATGATAGACCTGCAGGGCGTGGTGCAGGATGTCGCCGCAGAACAGCGCCTTCTCGCCCTTGGATTCGAACTCGATGCGGATCGTGCCCGGCGTGTGGCCGGGCGCCGGCGTGATCTTGAGGTTCTCGTCGAGCTGGCTGCCGCCCTTGACCATCTGCGCCATGCCCGCCTCGACGACCGGCAGCACCGAGTCGCGGAACGAGCCGCCGTTGGCCGGTCCTTTCTCAGGGTCCTTGTCAAGCTTGGCATAGAAGTCGAAGTCCTCCTGGCTCCAGATGTATTTGGCGTTCTTGAAGGTCGGCACCCAGCGGCCGTTCTCGAGCTGAGTGTTCCAGCCGACGTGATCGACGTGCAAATGAGTGCACATCACCATGTCGATCTGGTCGGGCGTCACGCCGGCCGCCTTCAGGCGCGCGAGGTACGGCGTGTTCATCATGTCCCATTTCGGCCGGTGCTTGCGCGATTTGTGGTTGCCGACGCAGGTGTCGATCAGGATCGTCTTGCCGCCGATCCTGAGCAGCCAGCTATGGATGCTGAGCTTGAGGAAATTCGAGCCGGCATCGTAGTGGTTGGAGACCAGCCAGTCGCGATGCTCGTTCACGACGGCGGGTTTCCAGTCAGGAAAGAACTTCGGGGCCTCGAAATTTGGCTCGTAGCTTTCCTCGATGCGCGTGGCCGTGGCCGCGCCGAGCTTGACCTCGACCATGCGTTTCCCCTCGTTGGCGGGGAGCTTAGCGCGGCGGCAGCGCCCGTCGATAGCCCAGGAAGCCCGCTATCGCACCGCAAACCGGCGTTGCGAGGACCAGAATCGCGAAGTCGAGGCCGACCGTCCGCGCATTGACGCCGGCATTCGGAAGCAGCGTCGCCAGCGTCAGCGCCACTCCCCAGAACACCGCGGCACAAAACTCGCCGGCGATGACGCCGAACACCACCGCCCAGATTGCGTCGGGCGCCCAGAGCCTGCCGACGGCGAAGCCGGCCGCACAGGCCGCGACGTAGGTTGCGATGGTGGTGAAGGTCTCCACGATGGACGAGACACTGGATCAACCGCACTATCGGGGAAATGAGCAAACACGCATGACTGAGCGGCTGACCTGGGCGACAGCGTCCGATCTTTCCCGTCTTTATTCCCGCAAGGAGGCCTCACCGGTCGAAGTCGTCGACGCCGCCGCACTGTCGCGCGCCGAGCGGCTGCAGCCCCATCTCAATTTCCTGGTCCTGCTCGACGCCGACGGCGCCCGCGCCGCCGCTCGCGCCGCCGCTCGCGCCGCGGAGGCGCGCTGGCACAAAGGCGAACCACTGTCGCCGCTCGACGGCGTGCCGATCTCGATCAAGGACACCACCAACGTCAGAGGCTGGCCGACGCGCTACGGCAGCCATGCCACCGACGAGACGCCGGCGAACGAAGACGCGGCGATCACCGAACGCTTCCGCCGCGCCGGTCTGGTCCTGATCGGCAAGAGCGCGACTCCCGAATACGGCTGGAAGGCGCTGACCGATTCACCGCTCCAGGGAACGACCCGCAATCCGTGGAATCTCAGGCACACGCCGGGCGGCTCGTCGGGCGGTGCTTCATCGCTGACGGCCGCCGGCGTCAATCCGTTCAACCACGGCAACGACGGCGGCGGCTCGATCCGCATTCCAGCGGCCCATACCGGTCTGGTTGGCCTAAAACCGTCGTTCGGCCGCATCGCGCAATATCCAGCCGATTCGCCGTTCGCCGACGTCATCAGCCAAGGCGTGCTGGCGCGCTCGGTGACCGACACGGCGCTCGCCCTCAACATCTCCGCCGGACCCGACCCGCGCGACTGGCGCTCGCTGCCGGCCGATCCGCGCGACCACACGGTGGGACTCGACGACGGCGTGCGCGGCTGGCGCATCGGTCTCAGCCTCGACTTCGGCCATGTGAAGGCCGATCCGGAAGTGCGCGAGCTGGTCGCCGCCGCGGCGCGGCGCTTCGAGGCGCTGGGCGCTGAGGTCGACGACGTCGGGCCGCTGATCGATCCGCTGCAAAAGTCATTCGAGGCATTGTGGATCGGCAGCTTCGCCACCCGGCTGAAGCAGATCCCGACCCAGCTCCACAGCAAGCTCGACCCGGGCTTCCGCGCCGCCGCCGAGAAGGGCATGGCGATCACGCTCGCCGACTACGCGAAAGCCTACGAGGCCAAGTCGAAACTCGCCCGCGATCTCGCCTTGTGGCACCAGACCTACGATCTCCTGCTCGCGCCGGTCACACCGACCGCCGCGCCGCCGGTCGAGACGCTCTACAACTCCGACGCCTTTCCGCGCTGGACCAAGGGTGCGCCCTACACGTTGCCGTGCAATCTCACCGGCCAGCCGGCGGCCTCGATGCCTGCCGGCCTCGCCAAATCGGGGCTGCCGGTCAGCCTGCAGCTGATCGGCCCGCCGCGCGCCGACCCTCACGTCCTCCGCGCCATGCGCGCCTACGAAAGCGCCTCGGCCTGGCGTTGGCCGCAGCCGGTTGTGTTGGAGACCCTCGCTCGCCTCTAGCGGCGGGGACTTGAAACCTGGCGCGGCACTACCTCTATTTAGGGTAAGGCAATCCCATCGGGATGCCCATCGTGCGCGGCCTTGGCGCCGTCCCTCCTCCTGTCCGATGACGCCGGACCGCGACTGGAGGTTGGTGTGACCACATTCAACGACAAGATGACATTCCAATGGAGAGACGCGGCCAATCTGATCCTGGGGATCTGGCTGGCGCTCTCGCCCACGGTGCTCGCCTACATGACCGACGCCACGCCGGCCCTGAACGCTACCGTGGTCGGCATCGTCATCGCCATTGCGGCGACGGCGGCGCTTATCTCTTTCCGCATGTGGGAAGAGTGGGTCAATGTGGCCCTCGCGGTCTGGCTGATCGCCTCGCCGTTCGTGCTGAACTACACCATCGGCTCGGGCGCGACGTGGAACCAGATCGTGGTCGGCATGATCGTTGGTTGCCTGGCCCTGTGGACGACCATGGCCTCGCCGAAGGGCGGCGTCACGGCCTGACGCCGTCGCATCGCGGAGTGCGTCCGGTCGGCGTGGCAATGCTATGCTGGGCCATGCCGACCGTACGCTCATGGTTCACTATCCTGCTGGCGGCGCCGCTCGTCTTTTCATCGGCTGTGGCGGAGACCGTCACCTTCCGCAGCGCCACCTGGCCGCCGACGCCACTGCAACAGCGCCTGGCCAAGACGGCGGGCCAAACCATCGCCGAACAGGCGAGCACGACCATCCGGGGCGAGCTCTACCTGCCGCCGGGCAACGGGCCATTTCCCGCTGTCGTTCTGATGCCGCCCTGTAGCGGCCGCCTGCCGATCAAGGTCGAACGAGCGGATGGCGAACGCTACAACGCGCTCGGCTACGCCCTGCTCGCCGTCGACAGTTTTGGCCCGCGCGGCTTCGAGGATGGATGCTCGGGCGTCGGCTCGTCAGTCGATCTGGTGATGGATGCCTATGGCGCCCTGCTCTATCTCGCCGAGTTGCCGTTCATCGATCCCGAGCACATCGCCATCGTCGGCTATTCGCGCGGCGGCGACGTCGCTCTCTCCGCCGTCGGCTTCGACGGCGTCGAACGGCTGTTCGACCGCCGGTTCCGCGCCGCCGTCGCTTACTACCCGTTCTGTCAGACCCAGGAGCATGTCGCTGTCTCGGTGCCGACGCTGATCGCGATCGGCGAGCTCGATGACTGGAACCTAGCGCGCGACTGCCGCAAGCTGATGACCCAGCGCAACGGCCTCGGCGCACCGATCAGACTCGTGGTGCTGCCCGACGCACACCACTCCTTCAACCTTCAGCTCCCGCCGCGCAGCCACTACGGCCATCACCTCGAATACAACGAGGCTGCCGACCGCGCCGCCTGGGCCGAGACCGTCGCGGCGCTGCGCGCGGTTTTTGGGCGCTAACCCCGCTTTTTCACTTGTTCCGCTTCTTTTCCACGGCTTGGAAAACGCCTCGATGCCGATGCCACGAGGCTTTTGCCGCGGTGTTTTCCAGTTTCCGGGACTCATCGCGTCTGATTTTCTCTGCCTGAACGAATTCCTTGACTTAGTGGGACGATAGTCGTATATAGATTAGTAGCCCCGCTGCGTCGTCGCGGCTTCGTAGAGTTGAGTAGCGTACCCATGGCCAAGTTCTCCTGGCCCGACTGGGCCCGCCGATTGGCGGCACAAGAGCAAATCGCGACGGATCGCATGATCAACCAATGGGTGAGCCAGGCCCGACCAGGCGACGAAATTCCTCCCGCGCTGGCAGAGCGGCTCGGCCTCGATCAGAAGAGAGCAGTCGAAAGCCTTGTGTCCCAAGCTGACGATGCAAAGACAGACCCGACTGTCTTCCAAGAGATTTTGACAGGCCTCAGAAGCCGAAATCCCGAAGAGACCTCGGAAGTGGGCGCAGGCGCCGCTCTACAAAGAGCGTGCTCGCCTTTCGGCGAAGGATTTCGCCAAGCTCGTGGAACTGCAGCACGATCTCGATCCTGAATATAGCCATTCACGAGCTGAACTCACCGCTATCAGGAAGCAGCTCAAGTCCGCCGATACGCGCGACCTTGATTCGCTGTACAGAGCCTTGGAGCCCGCTCCTGGCGCCGAGTACGGAACGCTTTTGCCGTTCGCAAAAGATGCCAACGGCGTGCGACCTGCAATGCCCGAACTGCTGCGCTTTTTTCTCAGGGGCGCCCTCGACCTCCTGGCGGGCACGAAGACCGGAGAGCTAACGCCGGACTCCATCGACACCTTCACAGCAATCGCGAGCGGCGCCGGGCGAGCCTTCGGCCCGCGCGGTGGCGCCGAAACGCTGGCGGCCAGCGGAAAACGCAGCGTTGAGCAGGCCATCAAGCTGCCTCGCGGAGGGCATCACTGGGTGCCTCGAGCGATATGGAACCTGCCGGTTCTATCGCCTGAGGCACGAAAGGTGTTCAACAACGCCGTCTCAGGACCGTATCCCACTTCCCCGATGTCCTCGTTCCACAGCGCCGGCTTGGCGGCGATGAACTGGCGCATCAGCTCGCGGCACGTCGCGTCCTGCAGCACCACGACCTCGACGCCGCGCGAGCGCAGCAGTGCCTCCTCGCCCATGAAGGTCTGGTTCTCGCCGATCACGACCTTGCGGATGCCGTAGAGCAGGATGGTGCCGCTGCACATCGCGCAGGGCGACAGCGTCGTATAGACGGTCGAGGCGCGGTACACCGCGGCCGGCTGGCGGCCGGCATTCTCGATGGCATCCATCTCGCCGTGCAGGATGGTGCTGCCCTTCTGGACACGCCGGTTGTGGCCGCGGCCGATGATGCGGCCGTCATGCACCAGCACCGAGCCGATCGGGATGCCGCCCTCCTCTAGCCCACGTCTGGCCTCTTCGATCGCGGCCTGCATGAAGGCGTCCATCTCCTAGTGCTCCCACGGCAAGACCACGGTGCGAATGCCGTCGCCGCGCCGCATCGCATCGAAGCCGTCGTTGATGCGCCGCAGCGGCAGGCGCGCGGTGATCAGCTCGTCGAGCTTGAGGCGCCCTTCGAGGTAGCAACGCGCCAGCCACGGGAAATCGCGCCGCGGCCGCGCGCCGCCGTAGCTCGAGCGTGTGATCTTCTTCTCGCCCATCAGCGATCCCCAGCGAAAGGCCACGTCGTCGGCGACATTGACCTTGCCGAGGAAGACCAGGTGACCGCCGGGCCGCACGATCTCCGCCCCCAAGCGGAAGCCCTGGGCATTGCCCGCGGCCTCGAAGACATAGTCTGCACCCCGGCCCTCGCTCGCCGCCTTGACCGCTTCGACGGCGCCCTCTCCCACCATGAGCGTCGCGCCGAAGCTCTTGGCGAGGTTGGCGCGCCCCGGGGCGCGGTCGATAGCGATGATCGCACCGGCGCCGGCCAGGCGCGCACCCTGGATGGCATTGAGGCCGACCGCACCGCAGCCGATCACGGCGACGATGGCACCGGGCTGCACCGGCGCGATGCGAGTCGCCGCTCCCACGCCCGTCATCACGCCGCAGCCGATCAGGCAGGCGCGATCGAAGGGGATTTCGCGTGGCACCGCGATCGCGCCGGACTGCGGCACCACAGCGTACTGGGCGTGCGAGGACACCACCGAGAAGTGATGCACCGTGGCGGCGGCGCAGCTCAATCGCGAGCGCCCGTCGAGCAGACGGCCCTGCGGCTGGTGGCGGGTGAAGGGCTCGCACAGGATCGGCTGGTCGCGTTCGCAGTAGAAGCAGTGACCGCAGTGGGGGTTCCACGAGCACACGACATGGTCGCCCACCTTGACTGAGCCGACGTCGGCGCCAACCGCCTCGACGATCCCCGCGCCTTCGTGGCCGAGCACGATCGGCATCGGATAGGCGAGCGAGCCTTCGATGACCTCGAGGTCGGTATGGCAGAGCCCCGACGCCATGATACGCACCAGCACATCGTCCGGCGCGAGCTCGGCGATCGTCAGGCGGCCGATCTCGAGCGGACGGCCGACGCCGGGCAGGATTGCGGCGTCGAACTCGACGACGCTCAATCGAGGTCCAGCCCGTTCATGCCGGCGTTCTTGCGCGCCTTCTTGGCGAGCTCGGTCAGGATCTTGCCGGCCTGGCGGGGATCGAGGATCGGCTTCGATTCCGGTCCCTTGTGCCAGCCCTCGGCGACGGCGAACTGGCCGTTGCCGGCCTGGAAGACACGGCCGGTGATATCGCGGCTCTCCTCGCTGACCAGCCAGGTCGAAACCGGCGCGATCCATTTCGGGCTGCGCGTCTCCTTGTCCTCGTCGGTGTAGGTGCGCAGGTCCTCGGTCATGCGGGTGAAGGCCGACGGCGAGATCGAGTTCACCGTGATGCCGTAGCGGCCGAGCTCGCGCGCGGCGATGACGGTGAACGAGGCGATGCCGGCCTTGGCGGCACCGTAGTTGGTCTGGCCGATGTTGCCGTAGATGCCCGACACCGAGGTGGTGGTGATGATGCGCGCATCGACCGGGCCGCCCTTGGCCTTGGCCTGGTCGCGCCAGTAGGCGGCGGCATGCCGGGCCGGTGCGAAGGTGCCTTTCAGGTGCACCTTGATGACGGCGTCCCACTCGTCCTCGGTCATGTTGACCAGCATGCGGTCGCGCAGGATGCCGGCATTCAACACAACGGCGTCGAGTTTTCCGAACGCCGACACCGCCTGGTCGATCATGCGCTTGGCGCCGTTCCAGTCGCTGACGTCGTCGCCGTTGGCGACCGCCTCGCCCCCCTTGGCCTTGATCTCGTTGACCACCTGCTGGGCCGGCCCGACATCGTGGCCCTTGCCCGCCCGATCGCCGCCCAGGTCGTTCACCACCACCTTGGCGCCATGCTCGGCCAGCATCAGGCAATGTTCGCGGCCCACGCCACGCGCCCCGCCCGTGACAATCGCCACCCGGCCTTCGCACAATCTCGCCATTGCTCCCTCCCGTCTTTTGCGTGTCTGGATGCGGCTTTCCTGGGCTAGTCTAGCGGCCCACCGAGGAGGTTTGCCATGGACACCCTGCCGCTCGTCTCGCCCGAACAGGTCGGCCTTTCCGCAGCGCGGCTCGCTCGCATCGGCAAGTGGATGAAGGGCTGGGTGGACGGCGGCAAGCTGCCCGGCATGACCGTGGCGGTCATGCGCAAGGGGGAGCTCGCCTTCGCCGAGACCTGCGGCAAGGCCGACGTCGAGCGCGACAAGCCGCAGCGCCCCGACACGATCTTCCGCATCTACTCGATGACCAAGCCGCTCACTTCGACCGCGATCATGATGCTCTACGAGGAGGGCCGCTTTCAGCTCGACGACCCGATCTCCAAGTTCATCCCGGCCTTCAAGAACCCGCGCGTCTATGCCGGCGGCAGCCGCGGCAAGCTGGAGACCGTGCCGGCCGAACGCGAGATCGTCTTCCGCGACCTGCTTAGCCACACCTCGGGCCTGACCTATGGCTTCATGGAGAGCAACCCGGTCGACGCGCTCTATCGCGCCAAGGACGGCGTCGATTTCGGTACCGCCACCACCAGCCTCAAGCAGGTGGTCGAAAAGCTCTCGACCTTCCCGCTGATCGCCCAGCCGGGCAAGGCGTGGAACTACTCGGTCTCGACCGACGTGCTCGGCTACCTGGTCGAAGTGATCTCGGGTCAACCCTTCCAGGACTACCTGGTCGAGAAGGTGATCAAGCCGCTCGGCATGATCGACACCAACTTCTTCGTGCCCGAGGAGAAGCACGACCGCTTCGCCGCCAACTATCAGGCCGGCGCCGGCGGCAAGC
>Ga0306921_10006748_pt1 | contig 11986 bp, 11 predicted proteins | sample sta12Cox44000080_FD_203760 | JGI IMG/M metagenome (GOLD analysis project Ga0306921, IMG submission 203760) | Lab enrichment of tropical soil microbial communities from Luquillo Experimental Forest, Puerto Rico - statoxic.12C.oxic.44.000.080 (v2)... | ecosystem: Environmental > Terrestrial >... | reverse complement strand
TGGACGGATTGACCGTCAGTGCTCGTCTAGCCGGCAGGGAAGCGGACACGATGCCGACCAGCGTCATGGTCGCGAGGACGGCGAGCAAAGCCAACGGGTCTAGGCGTTCGCCCGATACACGACCATTGAGAGGAGGCGAGTGGCTGCTATCCCAAGCAGCAATCCAGCGGCCGATCCGACGATCAGCAGCACGGCGGTCCTGCCTAGGGCAGCGCGCATTACATCCTGCGTATGCGCGCCCAGGGCCACGCGAATTCCCAACTCGCGCAGCCGCTTACTTACCGTATACGACGCCATGCCAAAGACACCGGTGATGGCCAGCATCAGTGCCAGAAGGCCGAAAATTCCCAGTGCGATGGTTGCCGCACGCGCCGGGAACAAGGCAATGGCAAGGGCTTCAGACCAACTGCGAACCCCGAAGACGGGAATGCTCGGGTCGAACTCATGGATGGCCTCACCAACTTGAGGCACCATTTCCGACTCCGGCCGAGGCGACCGCACCAGCAGCACGGTTGAGCTGTTTTTCTGCTGCAGAATGGGAAAGAACAGCGCCGGAGCAGCTTCTTCTGCCAGAAAAGCATATTTGCCATCTTCAACCACACCAACCACTTGCAGGCGATGCCTCACGCCGGTGTTGAAGTATTTCCCAATCGGCGAATCGTTCCCGAACAATCGCTCGGCGAAGGTCTCATTGATGATGGCGACTTCCGGTGCATCTTTATTATCAGTCCAGGTAAATTCTCGCCCTGCCAGCAGCCGCGTCCCGGCGGTGTGGAAGTAGCCGGGCGAAACGCTGTAGTAGTTGGCATTGAACTTTACGTCGGTTGGGCGGAATTCGTGAACCCCTTCGGGATAAACGTCGGTCTCCGATTGATCGAGCGAGAGCGGCGTGCTGCTCGAATACGCCGCGGCCGTCGCGCCCGGCAAACGGGAGACCCGATCCAGCAGTTGTTGCTGCGCAAGCGGCAGTTGGTCGTCGGCATAACGTGCCAAGTGAAGATCGAACATGGCGAGCGTAACGTTTTGCTGATCGAATCCCAGCCTCATGCGAAACGCGCGCACCAGTCCTCGCAGTGAAACCAACGACGCAGTGACCAGCAGGCAACACAGCGCAATCTGTACCCCAAGCAAAATATCGCGCAAGGCCCAGCGGCGCGAAACCAGGGGTGACGAACCGGCACTTCGCAACGCATGATTGGGATCGGTATTCCAAACCTGGCGTGCGGGCAGCACTCCCAGCAAAATGCCTGTCACCACCGCGACGAAGAGCGCAAAAGCATAGACACTGAGGTCGGGATCAACGGCAATTTGAATAGGAAATTCCGTCGGCGGATGCCACTGAGTCAGGAAGCGCAATGCCGCGCGACCGACAAACATGGCGGCAATTCCGCCAAGCACCGACACCAACACCGACTCCGTGACCAACTGGCGGAAGATACGCAATCGACTCGATCCCACCGCCATGCGGATGGCGAGCTCACGCCCACGGTCCGCGGTGCGGGCGGCAAAGAGTCCGCCCAGATTGGCCGATGCCGCCAGCAATACCAGCAACGCCAGCAGCATAATTGCGAACGTAAATCCGCGAGCAGGGACGCCCACCGCGTCGCCGAGAAAGCCCGGCTTCGTCAGCCGCAGTTTCAGTCCTTCGTCGTTATTTGGATACTCGCGCGCAAGCTGGCCAGCGATCGTGTTTAAGTTTGCCTGGGCCTGTCCTTTCGTGACGCCCCGCTGTAGCCGCGCAATCACCCACGCATTACTGTCGTTGCGATTGCGTATCCAGTTATAGCCTTCAATCAGGACGACGTTGGAAATCGGCACCCAGACTTCCGGCGCAATCAGTTGCTCCGTGCCCCGAAATTGTTCAGGCGCAATCCCCAGGAGCGTGAACGGATACTTATTCAGGTAAATGGTCGTTCCCACTACATGGGGGCTCCCGCCGAAGCGCTCTTGCCAGCAGTGGTAGCTCAGCACCGCATATTGCTTGCCGCCGGGATCGATGTCATCCTCGGCGTGAAAGAAACGGCCCAACGCAGGTTTCACCCCCAGCAAGTCGAAGTAGTTTCCGCTGACTTCGTAGCCCCACACCGGCTGTGCGTTTTCAGTTTGTCCCAGACCGATCCGTGCCGGACGGTACATCGCCAGGCCGGAGAACACTGTATTGCGCTCGCCGATGTCTTTGTAGTCGGGATAGGAGAGAGAGTTCCAGATGTCTTCGTCGTGCTGCACCGTGTAGGGCTGCTGCGGCTCGCTGATCCCTGGCATGGGCCGCAGGAACAGCGCGTCGATGACGCCGAAAACAATCACGTTCGCCGCCACTCCCAGCGTCAGCGTGATGAGCGCAAGGACCGCGAATGAGGGTGAGCGGCGCAACTGCCGCAGCGCGTACCGGATGTCCTCTCTAAGACGATGCACGCAAGCCCCCTGGGACCGGATTCCCCGATGTGAAACCGCAACTACCATGCCACGGTTGTCGCTTGGGTTAATAAGTGTGCCAATGGCTTACGGCGATTCCCGATTTAACGGTATTGGCGCTGTTCGATTTCGCCAGAACCGTCCGGAAATGGACGACGAAACCCCTTCTTTTCGACGTCGAGTTCGTTCTCAGGAATGCCTTCGCCGCGTTCGATTGCTTGATTATGGGCGAATTTCCGGTGCACAGCACGGTCGTCGACAAGCAATCGCTTTGACTTCATCAATCACCTGCGTTCGAATGGATAAACTCACTGTTGGGTTCCACAGGAAGCGGCTCGGATGCGACCAGGACAGAATTCGCTCGTCAGCGCTGTCGTCTTAGCGGCTGGAAAGTCCACACGAATGGGAGAACCCAAGCAGCTGCTCCCATGGAACGGAAGGCCGCTGCTGGAACACACCCTGGCCAACCTGCGCAACATCAAGTTGAACGAGATCGTGGTGGTGCTTGGCTCGGGCGCAGATGCGATCAGGAAACGAGTTGACCTCGACGATATCAAAGTGGTGGAAAACAAGAACTACGAGCAAGGCATGGGCAACTCGTTGGGTGTAGGGGTGTCTGCCCTGGCCGAAGCGACGGACGGGGTCCTCCTCGTTCTCGCCGACCAGCCGTTTGTCCGCTCTGAGACCTACGAACAACTCATCGACCGGTATCGGCAGTCTGATGCGCAAATCGTTATCCCGACGTACCGTGGATTTCGTGGTAACCCTGTATTGCTCGACCGCTCAGTGTTTCCAGAGGTTATGGCGTTGAACGGCGATGTTGGTTGCCGCGCAATTTTTGGGGACCACTCCGATGGAATCACGAAAGTGGCAGTGGATGACATTGGAATTCTGCTGGATATCGACACCAAAGACGACTTCGCGAAACTGCGGCGGTATCGTGGAGGCGTAGGAGAGATCGATCATCAATTTGACGCTGTCGACTTAAGCAACAGAACCCTGCCTGAAAACGATCGATCATCGCACGCAAAGAAGAACCTCGTCCTGGTTGGGTCAGAACCGGTAGTTGTCGCACTCGCGAGGCTGGCAAGAATCCTGCGGTTTCGTGTAACTCTGGTCGATCCACTGCTGCGAGCCTCTGATCTTCCCGAAGCCCACGAAGTCCTCAACTCTCTTGATCTATCTCACATTCCCGAAGGACCAAACTGCTACGTGGTCATCGCCAGCCGTGGGAGATTCGATGAAGAGGCGATCGAGCAGGCATTCGAAGCAGATGTTGGCTACGTTGCCCTGGTTGCTAATCGCAAGCGGGCTGACGAGGTGCGAAGACACCTCGAGGAAAAGGGACATGCGCCGAAAAAACTGGCAAGACTGCGCTCTCCTGCGGGACTTGAAATAGGCGCAAACACTGCGGAAGAGATAGCGCTCAGTATTCTGGCAGAGATTGTTTATGTGAGTCGGAAAGTTGGTGAAGATCGTTTGCGGTAAAAGGCTTACGCCGGCGCACGTCAGTCCTCGACTTCGCACTGGCGGATCACTCGATCCGCGATAGGGGTTGCCTTCTCCAGATCAGATTCTTTCAGGCTTAGAGAAGAGGTGTTTCCGCCCCGCCGGACAGCCACCATTTCGCTGACGATGCTCAGTGCGATTTCTTCCGGCGTTGCTGCACCAAGATCCAGACCCGCAGGCGCACGCACGAATGCAATCTTCCGTGCTGGAACTCCGGCCGCCGCAAGGTAGTCGAGCACCAATTTTGCACGATGCCGGCTGGCCACCAGTGCGACGTAAGCAGCATTGCCTTCCAGGGCCTTCTCGAGCCAAAGGTGATCGCGTTTATGTTGAGTTGCTATGACGACGAACGTCTTCGGGCCAATCGGCGTCTCCGTAAGATCGAAGTCCTCGGTGACTACCCTGGAAGCGTTCGGAAAAGACGCCGAGTCAGCACCGGGATCATTCACGATGATTTCGAAGCCCATGACATGAGCGATTGCTGACAGCGTTTCCGCAATTCGGCCGTGACCGACAAGGAGCAGCTCCGGCTTGGGAAGCACGGGCTCGACGAAGACGTCCATCTTGCCTCCGCAGGGCATTCCCACTCCCAGTTCCTCGTCGCGCATGTCTAAGGTGATGAGCTGCGGTCGGCCGATTTCGATGCACTTCAAGGCTTCACTCTTGACCGCGCTTTCGGCACATCCCCCGCCCACCCATCCGGCGAGAAGTCTTCCCTGCGAGTCAATAATGGCTTTTGAACCGCGCCGGGCGGAAGAGGACCCCTCGACGCGCACCACAGTCGCTACTGCGAACGCCTTACCAGCGGACGTGAGTTCAGCGGCCTGACGATAAAAGTCCCCTGACATTCTTGCTGACGTATCATAGTCTCCCGTTGCTGGGCGTTTCAACCGCGGAGGTTCTCGTTGTACAGCGAGAAAGTACAAGATCATTACGCCAACCCGCGTAACGTTGGCAGTGTGGATGAGCCTTCCGGCAGAGCGGTGGTTCGCAGCCCGGTGGACAGCGACACCGTGCTTATCACACTGCGCATCGAAGATGGCGTGATCCGGGACGCAAAGTTCAAATGCATGGGATGCGCGGTGGCCATTGCCTGCTCGTCAATGGCGACGGAGATGGTGCTTGGCCGGCCGGTCGAGCAGGCGTCTGAGCTCAAGGAACAGGACGTGGCAGACGCCTTGGGCGGCATTCCCGAGTACAAGATGCGCTGCAGCAACCTCGCACCTGAGGCTATTCGCAGGGCAATCGAAGACTGGCGTAAGAAGGACCAGACAACTCCTCGGCCGTAGTCACAGGCAACCAAACTCTTGCGAAAACGCCATTGCGAAAACGCAGGGTTTTCACATCCCCGGCCGTTGTGATAACGTATCGTCCGCTGTCGGCGACTGGACCGACAGCATTTTCGCTGGATTCCTTTCAGGGAACTCTGGACGATGGAGTAAAGAATGATTCCGCCAGCCTTTGAATACCTTCGCCCCAGCAGCATTCCAGAAGCAATTTCACTCCTTCAGCAGTACGGCGACGACGCCAAGATTCTGAGCGGCGGCCAAAGCCTGATTCCGATGATGAAGCTGCGTCTTGCGCGGCCGGCATATCTGATCGATATCAATCGAATTGCCGGACTGTCGTATATCGAGGAAGAGGACGGACATCTCAAGATCGGCGCGCTGATCCGCGAAGCCGAACTGGAAGAGTCGCCGATCGTTCACGCAAAGTTCCCCATCCTGATCGATACCGAACACGTCATCGCCGATCCGCAAGTGCGGAACCTCGCAACCGTGGCTGGAAACCTGGCGCACGGCGATCCAGCGAATGATCATCCGGCAACAATGTTGTCGTTAGGCGCGAAGGTCGTGGCCACAGGACCGAAGGGACAACGCGTAATTCCAATTGAAGAGTTCTTCGTGTCAGTTTTCACTACGGCGTTAGAGCCGGATGAAATCGTGACCGAGATCCGTATTCCCTTGCCACCTGCGCGGAGTGGAGGCGCCTACTTCAAGCTTGAGCGCAAGGTTGGCGACTTTGCTACGGCCGCCGTAGCGGCTCAAGTGACTCTGGATGGCAACGGGACGTGTCAGCAGGTCGGCATTGGACTAACCAATGTAGGTCCGACACCTGTAAAGGCGCGCAAGGCGGAAGTATTCCTGCACGGCAAGAAGCTCGATGAAGCAACCATCCGGCAGGCTGCCCAACTGGCAGCTGATGAAGCGCAGCCTTCCTCGGACTTGCGTGGCCCTGCGGAATACAAAAAGGGCCTGGTGAAGGAGCTGGCGGCTCGCGCTCTTACCCGCGCTGCGGAACGGGCCGGCAAGTAGAGTTCAAATACAGTGGAGAACGTATGGCTAAGAAGCAGCTGGTCCGCGTCAAAGTGAATGGCCGCGAGCGACAGGCGGAAGTGGAACCCCGGCTGTTGCTGGTCCACTTCATTCGTGAAGTGCTGGGACTGACGGGTACGCACGTCGGCTGCGACACCAGCCACTGCGGCGCCTGCACCGTTGTACTTAATGGCAAGACCGTGAAGTCGTGCACCATGTTCGCTCCGCAAGCAGACGGCTGTGAGCTGATGACCGTCGAGGGGCTGATCCAGAACGGCAATCTTCATCCCTTGCAAGAAGGTTTCAAGCAGGAGCACGGGCTTCAATGCGGCTTTTGTACGCCCGGCATGCTGATGTCGTCCTACGTTCTGCTGCAGAAGAACAAGAAGCCGACAGAAGAAGATATTCGCTGGGGCATCTCGGGCAATCTGTGCCGTTGTACCGGGTATCAGAACATCGTCAAGGCCGTGCAGTATGCCGCCGCCAAGACGGAAGGAGGAGCAAAGTGATCCAGCAGACGTCTCCTGAAGTTGGTGGTATGGGCCATTCCATCAAGCGTAAAGAAGATCTGCGGTTTATTCAGGGCAAGGGCAACTATGTCGACGACGTTCATTTGCCCGACATGGTTTACGGGCATATGGTCCGCAGTCCCTACGCGCACGCCAGGCTGAAGAGCATCAACACCGAAAAGGCGAAGGCGCTTCCCGGTGTGCTGGCCGTGATTACTGGAGAAGATCTCGCCAAGGCGAACCTCGCCTGGATGCCGACACTGTACTTCGATAAGCAGATGGTTCTGGCTACCGGGAAGGTCTTGTTCCAGTCGCAGGAAGTTGCATTCGTCGTCGCGGAAGACCGCTACACTGCGGCTGACGCCGCCGAGTTGGTCGACGTTGAATATGAAGAGTTGCCGGTGCTGGTGGATCCGCACAAGGCGACTGATCCAAGCTCGCCGATTCTCCGCGAAGATCGCGAAGAGAAGAGCAATCACATCTTTCATTGGGAAGTAGGAGACAAGACAGCGACCGATAAGGCGTTTCAGGACGCCGCTGTGAGAGCCAATGTACACGCGGTTTTCCAGCGCTGCCATCCCGCTCCGCTGGAGACCTGCGGCTGCGTCGCCGACTTTAATCGCGCGACGGGAAGACTCACCGTCTATCTCACATCGCAGGCACCTCACGCGCATCGCACTCTGTTCGCGCTGGTGGGAGGGATTCCGGAGAACAACATTCGCGTGGTGTCGCCCGATATCGGGGGTGGCTTCGGTAACAAGGTTCCTATTTACCCCGGATACGTATGCGCTGTGGTTGCATCCTTAACATTAGGCCGGCCGGTAAAGTGGATTGAGACGCGCTCAGAGAACCTGCAGTCAACTGGTTTTGCGCGTGACTACCACATGACCGCTGAGCTTGCGGCGGACAAGGATGGCAAGATTCAGGCGCTGCGCGTGAAAACGCTTGCCGATCATGGTGCCTTCAATGCCGCGGCTCAGCCGTCTAAGTTCCCCGCAGGACTGTTCAGCATCTGCACCGGTGCTTACGACTATCCCAACGCCTTTTGCGAGGTGGATGGCGTATACACCAACAAGGCTCCTGGGGGCATCGCCTATCGCTGCTCGTTCCGTGTGACCGAGGCCGCTTACCTGATTGAACGGGCTGTGGATGTTCTGGCCCAGGAACTGAAGGTCGATCCGGTTGAGCTGAGGCAGAAAAACTTCATCCGGCCCAACAAGTTTCCCTACAAGTCTCCGCTGGGTTGGAGCTTTGACAGCGGCAACTACCAGGCCGCGATGGACCTCGCGCTGAAGAAGATCGGCTATGCCGAACTGCGGAAGCAGCAGGAAGAAAAACGTAAGAAGGGCGAGTTGATGGGCATTGGCGTCTCAAGCTTCGTGGAAATCGTCGGAGCTGGTCCCGCCCATACCTTCGACATCGTCGGTATCAAGATGTTCGACAGCGCGGAGATTCGTGTACATCCCACGGGCAAGGCGATTTGCCGCATGGGAACGAAGAGCCAGGGTCAGGGCCATGAAACGACGTATGCGCAAATCGTCGCGCAAGAACTGGGCATTCCCGCTGCCGACGTCACGGTAGAAGAAGGAGACACCGATACCGCGCCATACGGTTTGGGGACTTACGCCAGCCGCAGTACACCGGTGTCAGGCGCAGCCACCGCGGTGGCCGCCAGAAAGATCCGCGAAAAGGCAAAGAAGATCGCGGCGCATCTGCTGGAATGTAGCGAGGAGGACCTTGAGTGGGAGCCTGGCAAGTTCTACGTCAAGGGTGCGCCTAGCAAGTCGAAAACCATTCAGGACGTTGCCTTCGCCGCATACACCAACCTTCCGAACGGTATGGAAGCCGGTCTCGAAGCCGTGGACTACTACGATCCACCGAATCTGACATTCCCATTCGGTACCTATATCTGCGTGGTGGACATCGACAAGGGAACGGGCGAAGTGAAAGTGCGACGCTTCGTCGCGGTCGATGACTGCGGCAACGTCATCAATCCCATGATTGTCGACGGCCAGATTCACGGTGGCCTGACCGAAGGATTGGCTATCGCCTTCATGCAGCAGATCGATTACGACGAGAACGGCAACGTGCAGGGTGGCAGCTTCATGGACTACCTCCTACCTACTGCCGTCGAAACTCCTCACTGGGAGACCGATAAGACGTGCACACCTTCTCCGCATCATCCTTTCGGCGCTAAGGGCGTAGGCGAATCTCCGAACGTCGGATCACCCGCCGCGTTTGTTAACGCTGTCGTCGACGCGCTGGCGCATCTCGGCGTCCGCCACATTGATATGCCGATCACGCCATGGAAGGTGTGGACAATCCTGAAGGAGAAAGGGGTCGTGAGCTAGCTTGGCTCTGCGGATCGAAAAGACCTTCCAGGTTACCCAGCCGATCGAGAAGGTATGGAGCCTGCTAAGCGATCCTGCGAAAGTGGCCAGTTGTGTGCCGGGCGCGCAGATTACGGAGAAGGTTGACGACAAGACTTACAAAGGCTCGATCAGGGTGAAGGTCGGACCCAGCCTTACCGACTACAAGGGTGAAGTGCAGATCCTCCGGCTTGATCCGCAAAATCACGAGATCGAAATTCAAGGCAAAGGACAGGACGTTCGTGGACGCGGCAGCGCGTCCATGACCATGACGGGCAAGCTCGCTGCGCTCGATGGCGGAGTGACCCAGGTCACCAGCGTTTCGGAAGTCAACGTCGTCGGCATCCTGGCACAGATGGGATCGCGCGTCATCACCGAAGTTTCTAACATCATGTTCGACAAGTTCTGTCAGAACTTTCAGGCGCTACTCGAGCAATCAGCTGATCAGCCGACGATTGCGAATGTTCGGACGGATACTGCTGTTCCCGTAAAGCCTGTTCAGCCGCAAGCGCCTGTTGAGGGCGGAACCATCGCCTGGCAGGCCATCCAGCAAATGTTTGGGCGCTGGCTGCTAGCGTTGAAGAAGCTGTTTTCAGGCCGGCCTAGATGAGCGGATCTTCCCAAGGCGCACCCAAACCACGAGAACTCACGGAGGTTGACGCACTTGTCCGTGAATTCGGACGGCTGCGATATGTTGCCGACACCCCGCTCGCCACAGCTATCTACCTCAGCACGCGATTGCACAAGCCGTTGTTGATCGAAGGCCATGCCGGACTTGGCAAAACAGAAGTTGCAAAAGTGCTTGCGTCAGCGCTGGAGACGCGGCTTGTTCGGCTTCAGTGCTACGAAGGGCTTGACATCAGTGCTGCGGTTTACGAGTGGAACTACCAGAAACAACTCCTCGCCATCAAGCTACAGGAGAAGTCTGAGCAAACGGTGGAAGAGAAGGAGAAGCACATCTTTAGCCGTGAATTCTTGCTAGAGAGGCCATTGCTGTTGTCGATCACGGAGGAGAACGCGCCGCCGGTGTTGCTGATTGATGAGATCGACAGGGCAGATGAGGCATTTGAGGCCTTTCTGCTGGAATTGCTCTCCGATTTCCAGATCACCGTGCCGGAACTGGGCGCAATTCGGGCAAAACACCTCCCGTATGTGATTCTTACCTCGAATCGTAGTCGCGAGTTGAGTGACGCGCTGAAGCGGCGATGTCTGTATCACTGGATCGACTATCCCAGCTTTGAGACTGAAATGAAAATCGTCCATGCCAGGCTGCCGGACGTGGAGAAGGAGTTGACCCGGCAAGTTGTCCACTTGGTGCAAGCCGTGCGGCGATTGGAGCTCAGCAAACCTCCGGGCGTTGCGGAAACGCTGGATTGCGCGCAGGCCGCGTCCACGCTGGGAAAACATGCTCTCGACGTGGAGACAGTCGAGCAAACGATGGGATGCCTGGTCAAATCGATGGAAGATGGCGTCACATTGAGAGCGGCCGGAATTGACAACCTACTCGCGAAATAAGGCGGTTATCGAATACGCCCATCCATTTACGATCGGCGAAGTGAGCACGTCGCACAAAAACCCGGATTCTCTTCGATCGTCAATCGTGTCGTTCTGCCGATTTGGCCGTTCCCGGGGTCTCGAGGTCGGAATGCAGCAGACCATCGCTGCGCTGGAAGCCGCCAATCTTGTCGGAGTCGCTGATCGGCAGAGATTCTCGTTTGCCCTGCGGGCCGCACTGTGCGCGTCGCATGAAGAATGGCTGAAGTTCGACCGATTGTTTGACGAGTTCTGGAAGCAGGGGCGCGATCGTCCTGATTCTCCAGATACTCGACCGCGCCAAGAGCTGGCCCGCACCCATCGAGTACAACAATCGAATCTGCTGGTCGGGCTCGAAGGCCAGCGCGTTTCGTCCGTGGACACCGAAGCCAAGCTTGTGGGAGGTGCGAGTACGGAACAGCGGCTCAAGAAGACAGATTTTGGAGAAGTCTCAAATACGGAAATGGCAGCCCTCGAGAGCCTGGCGATTCGCCTTCTGCGAGAGATGAGCGTCCGGCTTTCGCGCCGGCTACGCATCCAGGCACACGGAGACCGCGTGGACCTGCGCCGATCAATTCGGCGAAATGTCACGCGGGGTGGCGATCCTATGGTTCTGGCGTACAAGGGCCGGAAGCCGCAAAAGAGACGCCTGGTGATTTTTCTCGACATTAGCGGTTCGATGAATCTGTACAGCTTGTTCCTGCTGCGCTTCGCCTACGCTTTACAGAAGTACTTCAAGCAGGTAAATACCTTCCTTTTTAGTACCGATGTGGTGGAAATCAGCGACTTACTGGGGGCTCGCAAGCTGTCGGATGCCCTCACCGCAGTCTCACAGCGGGCGCGGGAGTGGTCCGGCGGCACCAGGATCGGCGGATCGCTCGGAGAGTTCAATCGACGTTTTGGTCGGCGGGTGCTTTCGAGCAACGCCTTCTTTATTATTCTGAGCGACGGTTGGGACACCGGCGCGCCGGAAGTTCTGGCTGCGGAGCTTCGCAAGACACGCAGCCGTGTACAAAAGCTGCTGTGGCTGAATCCGCTTTTGGGATTGGAAGACTATCGGCCGATAACGCGTGGCATTAGTGCGGCGCTTCCCCATATTGATGTTTTCGCGCCGGCGCATAATCTGGAGAGCCTGCTGGCTCTCGAAAAGTATCTGTAACCTAGCACTGGGGAGTTGACGTGTTCGATCAATTCCTGAGCAAAGCGAACGAATTGCTGGCGAAGGGTGAAGCATTTGCCGTCGCAGTTGTTGTCCGCTTTGAAGCTCCAATCTCAGGCAAGCCAGGCGATAAGGCGATCATTGAGGCTGACGGGAAGCTTTGGGGATGGATCGGGGGAG
>Ga0306921_10006746_pt1 | contig 11987 bp, 12 predicted proteins | sample sta12Cox44000080_FD_203760 | JGI IMG/M metagenome (GOLD analysis project Ga0306921, IMG submission 203760) | Lab enrichment of tropical soil microbial communities from Luquillo Experimental Forest, Puerto Rico - statoxic.12C.oxic.44.000.080 (v2)... | ecosystem: Environmental > Terrestrial >... | reverse complement strand
TGACGACGGCGCAGAATGCGAGGGCGCCGACCCCGGGCTCGATCGTGATCACCGAGCCGAAGGCGACAAGCGCACCGAGCAGGGACTCCATAAAGATGTCGATCATCGACCAGCGCCCGATAAAGCGGACGATGTGATAGAGCCGGGTGCGGTCGCGCAGCCACCCCGAGCGCCCGGTCTGGATCGTGATCAGCATGATCGAAAGCCCGACGAGCTTAAGCATCGGCACCGCGATGCTGGCGAAGAACACGAGTAGGGCGAGCGGGTACTGGCGGGCGGTCACCAGCTCCTCTACGCCGCCGAGGATCGTGCTCGGCTGCCCGGCGCCGAGCTGCACCACCGACAACACCGGGTAGTAGTTTGCCGGGATGTAGAGGATCGCGGCGGCGAACACCAAGGCCCAGGTGCGCGCGACGCTATCGGGCTTGCGCTCGTGCAGCGCGCTTGCGCAGCGCGGGCAGCGTGCGTCGTGCGGCCGGAGCACGCTGACCAGGCCGCAAGTCTCGCAGCCGACCACGTCCTGCGAGCCACCCGATCCGCCGGACAGGGTACCGCGGTACAGCCTCTCCCACACCGCCTCGCGGTCGAGTGCCGAATCCATCCAGACCAGGACGAAGGTAAGGGCGAAGAGCGCGTAGACGCCGGCCAAGAGCCCGATCGTCACCAGATCGCCGAGCTTCACATAGGCGACGAACACACCAAAGACGAAGACGTCGATCATCGACCACGGGCGCAGCCGCTCGGCCAAGGCGAAGACGCGGCGCAGATGGCGGGGTGGCGTCCTCTCATGCAATCGGATCAGCACGTAGAGCGTGCCGACCAGCCGAATGAGCGGCGCCAGCACGGTGACAAACACGACCACCGCTCCGAGTGCCGCCATGTTCTGCCGAACCAGCTCTTGCGGTCCCGAGAAGAGGTTGGCCGTGCGCGATATGCCGGCCGTCTCGACGCTCATCAAGGTCGTCGTGCACATGACGACGAGTAGCACGAACGCAGCCACGGTCAGGGCGATAATGTGGTCGATGCGATGCGAGCTGGTGCGGCGCAAGGTCGTCGGACAGCGCACGCATTGCGCGGTCATACCCGGCATCAGGGCCGGAACCGTCTGGAACAGCCCGCAGCCCGGACATTCGCGGAGCTGGGGCTGGGTTTGTGGCCGGTCCCCGGACCGCATCAGCGGCTCGCGAGCAGCATTGAGGCGAGCCCGTCGGCGAGCTGCCCCACGGCCGTGCTGATCGCTGTGACCTCGCCCGGAACACCCGGCGCCGGCGGCGGCACCGAGAAGCGGAAGGAGCGCAACGTCGGAGCGCCACGGCCCTTGAAGCTGATGCTCGCCTGGGCTTGCAGGATCAGGTTGCCGGCGGCGTCCTCATCGAGCCGCTGCAGGTTGAGCTCGACCGTCGCGTCCGGCGAGGCCGTGAGCGCACCACTCTCGCCGATGACGGTGCTCTGCGGCAGCCGCTGACCCAGCTCCTCGACCAGGACCCGGCTCAGCATCGCGGCGAGCGGCTCGCCCCACCAGTCGTTCGACATCACGTCGAGCCGATAATTCTCGGACGAGCGGACGATCTGCGAGCGCTCCAGATAGCGCGCGGTGGAGATCTGCTGCAACGCGACGACCTTTGGTCCGCCGGTCTGCGGGGTGCCGGGTATGGGCGCGATCGTGTAGAGCACCGGACTGGGCGACGAGCAGGCGGTCGTCGCCGCCACAACTCCGGCTGCGACCAGCGGCGCGAGCCTCATTCCAGCGGGCCCTCGGGCCGGCCCTTGATCAGCGCCTCGGGATGGCGGGCCAACAGGTCGGTCAGCGCACGGATCGAGCGCACCGCGTCGGTCGCCTGCGCCATCAGCCGATCGAGATCGCGGTTGAACTTGGTGTTGTCGCCGTAGCCGCTGTCGAGCGACAGAACCAATTTGTTGGCGCTGGTCAAGGTCTTCTCCAGCCCTGCTGTAAGTTCCGGCAATTGCTTGGTATCGAGGCGCTGCACCATGGCTTGGGCCGATGCGATCATCGCCGAGAGATCGGTCAGCGCCTTCTTGAGCTGCGGACCCTGGGTCATGTCGTTGACCGACTTCAGAATCCCGTTGAGGCTCTGGCCGATCTGGTCGAATGGAATCGTGTTCACCTTCCCGAGCAGATCGTTCGCGGAGGATGCGAGGCCGGCGAACCCGCCGCCCTCCGTCGACGGCAGCACAAAATCCCCACCGTCCATTGTGACCGTCGCGGGCGGTGCGTCCGTCACGAAGTCGAGCGCCACCACCTGCTGTCCGGTGATCAGGCTGGCACTCTGCAAGCTCGCCCGCAGTCCTCCTTTGAGGAGCGCTTCGACCGATTCCGCGTCGGTTTTGTACACTCGGACCCCCACGCCGACGACGCGTTCCGGCTCGAGTTCGAAACGAACCGGCGCCAGGACAGTGTCCTTGGCGCGGTCGTACGTCAGCCGCACCTCGGTCACTTGTCCGACCTTAAGTCCATGCACCGTGACGTCTGATCCCGGCGCCAGCCCCTTCACCGAGCCGGGGAAGTAGGAAATCATCGGGATCTTCCGGGTATAAGAGGCGTTATTCGCCGCGTCCCGGTCGGCAAACAATGGGAAAACGTGGTTCTCGGATGTCTCCGCAGCGTGGATTTCCGCCGCCGGCGTCTCGAACGCAATGCCGCCGAGCAATAGCGCCTTCAGCGACTCCATCTGGACCTCGATCCCCGCGCCGCCGAGCTTGATCGAGAAGCCCGAGGCATTCCAGAACCGCGTCTCGTCGTGCACATAGCCGTCGTAGGGCGCCCGGACAAAGGCGCGGATCGTCGCATACTCGGCCATGTCGGCGATGTCCCAGCCGAGCACCTCGCCGACATTGAGATCCCGAAAGAACACCGGGGAGCCGAGCGAGATCGAGCCGAGCCGCTCGGCCTTCAGCACGAAGGTATGGCCGGGCACGTTGGCTTGCAGGATCGGCGGGTCCTCCTTTCCGACGAATTTGTGCTCCGCCTTGCCTCCGGCCTCACCCGGCAGCATGCCGATATAGCTCCCGGAAAGCAGTGTCTCGAGACCGGAGACGTTGCCGGCGAAGAGCCGGGGCTTCACCACCCAGAAGATCGTCTGATCAGTTAGCAGGGGCGTGGCTTGGTGGGTGGTGGCGACCGTCACGACGACATGCGTGTGGTCGGGGGCAAGTTCGAGGCTCTTGACCGTGCCGAAGACGATGTCCTTGAATTTGAGCTGCGACTGGCCGGCCTGCAACCCTTCCCCGCTGTCAAAGGAGATCCTGATCGTCGGCCCTTCCTTCGACCATGTGTCCCAGGCGAGCCAGCCGCCGATCGCAACCGCGACCAGCGGGATCACCCAGATGACCGATATCCGCCGCGAGCGCCGCGTCGTGGCGCGCGGGACGGCCGCCCGCTGCTCGAGGACATCACTCATTGCTTGACTCCCCTTGGACCCCGGGCGATCCCGACCCGCTTCGGATCCGCAGTGTCGCGCCGGCCGCTGTCCGGGTCAACCCAAGCCCAGCGTTCCTGTCGGGGCAGATAGCTCGCTCGGGGCGCGTCCGACTATGCGTTTTTGGCAGAAACGGCGGAAGATCCCTGTTCTGGCGAGGTTGTGGTTGAGCAACTAGGATAGGCGCTTGCGCAATCGGATCGCTCGCATCGCTGAGATCCCCAATGTACGTGCCGACATGACGCCGTGGATCGCCGATTGGGCTTGGAGCCTGCCGTTGATCTTGCTGACCGTGATCATCCACGTTTTCGGGCTGGGCCTGATCAACGAGCGGGTTGTCCGCGCCCTGAGCCGTTCGATCGACCGCCGCAGGCTGGTCCCGCTGTTCGCCCTGGTGATGGGTGTTGCTGTCCTGCTTGTGACTGCGCTGCACGCGATCGAAGGCATGGCATGGGCCGGCGCCTACCGCTTTCTCGGCGCCGTGCCCGATGCCAAATCGGCGATGCTCTATTCATTGAACGCGATGACCACATACGGCCATGAAAGTGTTTCGCTCGCGCCACAATGGCAGATGATGGGCGCTCTGGAGGCGCTCAACGGTATGCTGCTGTTCGGGCTGACCACCGCGTTTCTGTTCGCGATGATCCAGGAGGTCTGGCCGCTCGCCGTTAGGGGCGGTCGTCGGGGCGGTTGAGGTTTGGCTACCGGCCGAGCTGGGCGAGCGCCGCGCGCAACGGTGCGCCGGAGACCTGGAGCAGACCTTCGAACGACCGGTCGAGCTCCAGAATCAGAAAGATCGCGCCGGCAACCGATAGCGCGCAGACGCAGAGTACAGTGATGACAGTGGCGTTGCGCGGGGCGAAGAGCCCGAAGCTGCCGAAGATGATGCAGAGCCAGAACACCAGCACCACCAGAAACGGGATCGGGATCGAGGTGCCCAGATGCTCGAACAGCAATAGGCGCGTTCGCGCCACAGTGCCGGCCAATGTCAGGGCCTGGCTCTGCATCGAGCGCTGCAGGTCGCTCTGCGGCGACAGCGCCTCGATCTTGTCGTAAAGCGCTTCGACCGGGGACGCTGCCGGATCAATCGCGATTGGCTTGGCGCCATCGGCCGGCCAAAACCGCTCGATCGTGGCGGCCACCGAGCGCCGCAGCAAAGACCGCGCCTCTTTCGTCTCCGGCCCGTAACGATCCAAGGCGCGGTCGAGCAGGATCATGTCGGCCGAGGCTTCCACTAGCTGATTGCTTCGGGTGTCGAACGCGCTCTTGGCCGAGGCGATCAACAGGCTCAAGACCAGCGCCGACATCGTCGCGATCAACGCGATCCCGAGCTTGACGACATCCTTCGAATCGCTGCTCAGATGCTCCTCTGGCAGCACGCTGTGCAGAAACATGGCCAGCAATGCGCTGCCGAAGACCAGCGCGAACACAATCCAGCCGATCGCCATCGGGCTCACGATCCGTCCTCCGGCAGCGCCGCCTAGCGTGCAGGCTCTTCGCCCTAGAATTTGAAAGTGGCGGCGAGGATCGGCCCCTTCATGTGGACGTTGAAACCCAGATTCAAGCCGTCGCTCGCGGTATAATTAAAGTTGACGGTGCGGTAGCCGAGTTGAAGGTCGAGCCACGGCTTCGGGGCGTAGTCGATCGTGCCCAGCAGCTGCCAATCGCTGTGCGCGCCGACGCCAAAGCCGCCGACATCGCCATAGGCGTTCAGGCCGAACCCGCTGGGCAGAAACCCGCTGGGGAGGTCGATATGATATCGCCCGGCAATCAGCGGATCGACCCAGCTGGCGTCGCGAGTGACACTCGCTCTCGAAAGGAGCCCCGGGTTCAAGTTCAGGTTCGCGACAAATGACCAGGCCCGGAAGCCGATACCCAAATCGGCGTACTGGGTTGGCTGCTCAAGGGCGCGGTAAAGCAACGTCGCGGTTCCCGCGTTGGTAATCAGCCCCGCCGAGCCGCCGTTAAAAAAGACGTTGCGGGTCGTGATGCCGGTGCTGACCGGCACATGAAAGGCGCCGCCGAGCAGGCCCAGCGGCCCGTCGCGGATCTCGATCGAGCTCATCCACGGCACCGCACTGAGATGCGACAAGAGATCGATTGCGCTGACGTCTGCATTGACTGTCGGCGCCCGCTCCAGCGGCGTCTGGATGGTGGCGTTGATACCGGCAAGCCAGAGGTAGGGCGTGAACAAAATTTGCGCGCCGCCGGGCAGGGTTGTCTCCTGAGCGCCGGCCTGCGGGGTTGTCTCCTGAGCGCCGGCCGGCTGCGGTCCGGCCGCAATCAGCCCCAAGCCGACGACGAGGCTCGCCAATGCCGAGCAGGCAATCGTCATTTCCGTGGAAGAGGCTGTCAGAAAATCTTGCAGACGCACAAATTCGTCGTCCCCGCGCAAGCGGAGACCCAGAGCCTGCCCCTGGCTTGAACAGGGGGGCAAGTGACTGAAATCCCTAGGTTCCCGCTTTCGCGGGAACGACGGGTATAATGATGACAGCACCCATCGCCAACCTATGGTGAACACGGGTACCATTTCGGTATCAGCCTCACTGCTTCAGCCAGGCCTGGAAGAGCCCTTCCTTGCAAGGCTCGGAGAGCTCCTGAAGATGCTCCTTCATGCAAGCCTTGATCCGGCCCTGACCGGGCGGGACCTGACTGCAGAACTGAGCGATATCGGGCTTGCATGCTTGAAGGACGGCCCGCATGCCGGGCCGCATCTGCGCCATCGCGCCCGATGTGGAGAGCAGCAAGACAGCGCCGGCCATCAGGATTTTCTTCGTCAACATATTTGACGCTCCATTGCCTATACCCCACCCAGGGCTATTGCGCTTCACTATTATTATGCGGGGGCATTTTCGCGCAAGAGTTTCTTATTGAATGCTCAAGCCTCGCGGTGCGCCACGCCGACGACCGACAACGCCTGCAGGGCGAACCGATTTGTCAACAAAGACCGAGGCCGGACTGTCGGCGCCCGCTCTGCTGCTCCGTGGAGCCGGCCTCGCCTGAGGAGCCGCCGGACGACGAAGGTCTCTCTATGCTTCGGCGATTTCTGGTTCCAAGCTGAGGGCGAAGGCAACGACTTCGCCGCGCTCGGGTTCGGGCACTTCGAACGCATCCAGAGTGACCGATAAGCAGCGCATGAACGCTGCATAGTCGGCCTTGTCGATTCCCATGCCCGTGTGCGCCAGCTTCATGTCGCGTCCGAGATAGATCGTCGGCCCTCCGGCGGCCGCGGCGATAAAATCGATCGCCAATTGGCGCTCGCGGTTGTTCGTGTCGACGCTGCGCGGGCTCGTCCAAAATCGGCTGAGCAGCGAATCCTCACGAAGCCTTGGCAGCAAATCGTCGACAACGGCGGCGATCGCGTCGTACCCGCCCAGTCGCGAGTAAAGAGATTTCGGTGTCTCTGGCATAAGGAGTGTTCCTGTTCGTATTGTTCGTGACCTGCTGCAAAGCATATAGAGCGGCCCGTCCGAAGGGCTCAGCCGACAGGCACTGCGATAGGGCCGCATGGTGAGCCTAAGCCCTCTCTGCTCTACTGCCAAGGCGTTACACTCTTTGTGATATGCTGAAGCGATGAGCGATCCTTCTATTCCCGGGCTGGGGCCGGGCTATCGGCTGACCGTCGAAGATGCGCCTGTAGAGGCCGATGTCGAGGTGCTCCCGCATGCGTTGGAGGCCTACAATGAAGTCCGGTGGCCACAGCACCCGCCCTGGCGCCCGCTCGCCCTCTTCCTGCGCGAGGAGGCCCGGATCGCGGCCGGGCTCGCCGGGGAGACCTATTGCGGCTGGCTCTTCGTAAAATATCTCTGGGTGTCCGACGGCCTGCGCGGCCGGGGCATCGGGCGCGGGCTGATGGCGCGCGCGGAAGCCCGCGCCTTGGAGCGCGGCTGTCACTCGGCATGGCTGGACACATTCAGCTTTCAGGGGCCCGGCTTCTACGAAAAGCTCGGATATCAGGAGTTCGGACGGCTCGACTACCCGCCCGACCGCCACCGGCATTTCATGCGAAAGCGGCTGACCCCATCGGAGTAGCGGCCGGGGCTGCACCGCCGTCTGGTCGGAGCCGGAGGGGCGTAAGCACGCTTTTTTTGTTGATCGCCGCTCTACCCATTGCGAAGGTCAGAATTATCCGTTATCTAATCGCTACGTGTGATAATGTCAATTGATAAACTCTGCTGAGAGAGCTCTTGAGGGGTGTAAACGCGGGATAGCCGACAAGCTGGGAAGGGGCGATCCTGATTTTTGTGGGAGTATCGATGCGAATTTTCGCGATCAGAAATCATGGCGCCGAATTCCTCTGCCATTCGGCTGCCAAACCCAGTTTTGGGCACTAAAATTCGGCTGCCAACCAGCTCGTCGAGATATATCCAACCTATTGATATGACGCCGTTTTGTGATGTTAGACCGGTGATTTTTGAGGGCAAAAATAGATTTTTCCGCTGTATGCAGGTCTGCTGGGCCCGACCGTACCCGGTGCCGGGGTCCTCGACTGTTGGCAAAAGTTCGCGTTCGTCCTTGCGACAAGATTGTTAACGGTGCATAGCCAGCAGTGCTACGGGGTCGGATCTCTAGGGAGGATAGCTTCGTGAAGCTTCGACACATCGCGCTTGTCGCCGAATTGCTCGGCGGCGGCATCATCGGGTTTGTCCCGGTCACCTTGCCCGCGGCCGAGGCCGCCAAGCAGGCGCAGCCGGCGATCAGCGAGGAGGCGAGCGCTGCACTCCAGCGCATGGGTCAGACCTTGCGCGCCGAGCAAATGTCGTTTCAGGCGCAGACGATCCGAGTCTATGCGGAGCCCAACGGCGAGCCGCTGCACATCTTCCACACCCTGAAGGTCACGATGCACCGGCCGAACCGGCTCTTGGCCGAGGTGAGCGGCGACGACGGGTCGAGCAAGCTGACCTTCGACGGCAAGACCGCAGTCATCTACTCGGCCGCGCAAAACAAATATGCCAGCATCGCCATGCCGGAGGGCACCATCGCCGGCCTGCTGAGAGAGGCGGTCGGCCGTCTCGGCGTCGATTTCCCGCTCGCCGATTTCCTGTCCGACGAGCCGAGCAAGGCATTTTTGACCGGCGTAACCTCGGGCCGCCTCGTCAACACCGTGACGATCGACGGCTCCCCTTATGATCATCTGTTCTTTTTTCAGCCACCCGGCATCGAGCTCGAGCTGTGGGTGGCGAAGAACGAGCAATCCTTACCGCGGCGGCTGATCGTGACCTACCGCACGCTGCCCGGCCAACCGAACTTCATCGCCCAGTTCTCTGATTGGAACTTCAATGTCCAGACGCCCGATGCCGATTTCGGCTTTCAGCCGCCGGCCGGAGCAACGCAAGTGGAGTTGAAGCCGGTCGCGGCAGCTGCGCCGCCGGCGGGCAAAAAGAAAGGAACCAGATAATGAAACGATTGATGATCCTCGCTCTCGGGGTGGTGTTGGCCGTATCGGCCGCGCCGAACGCCTTCGCTTGGGGGGCCTATCACGGTGGCTTTGGCGGCGCTTCCTACAACAGATCGTTTAGCGCGACCGGCCCTCGCGGCGGCTCGGTCTCCGGGAGCTCCAGCGGGTACCGTGGCGGGGCCTATGGGGGCGGCGCCGCGGGCGGATATCACGGCGGCTACTATGGCGGCGGCGCCTATGGGTATCACGGGGGCTACTATGGCGGCGGGTACCATTACGGCGGGACGACCGTCGCGGCCCCGGCTTATGGCTACGGCGCCGCTGCAGCCGGTGCGGCGGTGGCCGGTGCCGCGGTCGGCGCCGCGGCCACGTCTGCGGCCGCGGCATCGGCCTACTATTACCCGCCTTATTACCATCCCTACGCCTGGTAGCGGCCGCCGTCCATCAATAACCGCGCGCCGGATCGACCTGGTTGAGGAGCGGGTGGCCCGCCTCGAAGCGGCGGATGTTGTCGAGGATAATCGGGGCGGCGGTCGCCGGGTTGGTGAATGCGGCGACATGCGGCGTCACGACGACGCGCGGGTGGCGCCAGAATGGGTGATCGGTCGGTAGCGGCTCCTCGCGGAAGACGTCGAGCACGGCGGCGGAGATCTGTCCCGAGGCGAGTGCGGCGAGCAGGTCCTCTTCGACGAGGTGAGCGCCGCGGGCGGCATTGATGAGCGCCGCACCCGGCGGCAACAGCGCCAAGGTACTTGCGTTCAATATGCTCTCAGTCTCGGCGGTCAACGGCAGCAGACAGACGAGGGTCTCGCTGCGGCCGAGCAGCAGCGGCAGGCCGGCCGCTCCGGCAAAGCTTCCGATCCCTGGCAGGGTCTTTTCGCTGCGGCTCCATCCGGCAACGTCGAACCCCAGCGCCTTCAGCTTTTTCGCGGCATCCTGCCCGAGTTCGCCGAGGCCGAGGATCCCGACCCGCCGCTCGACGGCGTTCTTTTGATCGAGCTCGCGCCAGGCGCCAGCCTCCTGCTGCGCGCGGTAGTCGAGGTCCCGCCGGTGCAAGCGCAGCACCTGCAGGACGACGTATTCGCTCATCGCGTCCGTCATATGCGGGTCGACGAGCCGGACGATCGGCAAGTGGCGCGGCAATCGCGGGTCGCTGAGCAGGTGGTCGACCCCGGCGCCGAGCGACAGGATCAGCTTGAGGTTCGGCAATGACGCCAGGAAACCGGGCTCCGGCCGCCACACCAGCGCATAATCGATTTCCCTCGGATTGCCGATTTCCGGCCACACCCGGACCTCGAGCTCCTGCGTCAGCCTTGTCAGCCGTGCCCGCCAGCGCGCGGCGGAATCGACCGTGGAGCGGAACAACAGAGCCATCGGCTACCAGGTCAGCGGCGGTGTGCGGTGAGCCCAGGGCCGTGCCGTCTCGAACAGTGCGGCGGCGCGCAACAGCCGCGCGTCGCCGAGGTGCGGACCGACGAGCTGCAGCCCGACCGGCAGTCCGTCGCTGGTCCAGCCGCACGGCACGGTTACCGCCGGGTTGCCGGAGAGGTTGAACGGGTGGGTATAGGGGTACCAGGCCTTGCGCACCGTGTCGGTCAGCTCGCCGTCGATCTCGATCAGAGCGAAGAAATCGTGATCGATGGCAAGCGCCGTGCAAGCCAGGGTCGGCGTGGCGATCATGTCGTAGTGCTGAAACCAGCCTTGAATCTCGCGATAGATCCGTGTGCGCGCGAACATCGCCTCCTGCAACTCCGTTGCGCTGTAGTGCGCGCCGTCATCCATCTGGCGCAGCAAGGTCGTGCTCATCCGCGCGCCGAATTCGGGCACATAGCGACGAAATCGGGCATTCCAGGACGACTGGGTCAGCACCAGCCACACCGGCTCGGTGTTCTCGAAGTCGTCCGCCATCGGCTCGATTACGGCACCCAGTTCGCCGAGCACGGCGACGGCCGCCTCGCACAGGGTCATGACCTCGCGCGCCGCCTTGCGGTTGCCGAGATAGGGCCGCCAGGCGATGCGCAGGCCCCTGAGGTCGCCTTCGGGCCGAGCTGCGGTGACAAGATCCGCGACCGGCAGCCCCAACGAATGCGGATCGCACGGGTCGGGGCCGGCCATCGCCTGCAGCATCAGGGCGCTGTCCATGACCGTGCGGGTGATCGGCATGATATGGGACTGATTGCCGAACCCGTCGGGGGTCAGATCGTGCGGGACGAGACCTAATGTCTGTTTGAACGCGACGACACCGTTGCAGGCGGCGGGGATGCGGCCCGACCCGCCGCCGTCGGTGCCGACCGCCAGCGGCCCCAGACCGGCGACCGCCGCACCGCCGCTCGATCCGCCGGAAGTGCGGCTCTGCTCCCAGGCATTCGCGGTGCGGCCGAAGAGCGGCGCCTCGGTGAACGGTTTGTGGCCAAATTCCGGCGTCGTCGTCTTGCCGATCAGAATGGCACCCGACCGCTTCAGCCGCGCCACCGCGACCGAGTCGGCCGAAGGGACGTTGTCAGCGAGCGCCAAAGAACCGAAGGTCGTCCGCACCCCGGCGGTATTGACGAGGTCCTTGACCGAGAACGGCACGCCGAAGAGCGGCCCGGGAGTCTCGCCGCGCATCACTGCCGCTTCGGCCGCCCGCGCCGCCGTTCGCGCCTCTTCTGCGGTCACGGTGATGAAGGCGTTCAGCACCGGCTGCGCGCGCTCGATACGGTCGAGGACCATATCGACGAGCTCGACCGGAGATAATCTTCGACGGGCGATCAACCGGGCGAGATCGGCGGCCGAGGTGAAGGCGAGATCGTTCATTGCCGCCGGTCATAGCACACTCGGCCGGCACCGCCACACCAAGCCGGGCTGACCTCGAAGCCATCGTCCCGAAATCGAGCTAATTTCACCCACGGGTGGTCAGGATGGCACTGCAGCTGGCGGCGGCGCTGCTCCTCCTGCTCGGCGCCATCGAGAGGTGGCTGGGAAGGCGATGTAAAGCGGCTAGCATCCGGTTGGCGGGTTTGAGCCGTCTGGGTGCCGGAGCGTCAAAGGATGGGAGCGGTCACCAAAATCGCGTGGTGCGACCACACCTTTAACCCGTGGTGGGGCTGCACCCAGGTGAGCCCGCTCTGCGATCATTGCTATGCCATGATGCTGGACGTCCGGTGGTTCGG
>Ga0306921_10006744_pt1 | contig 11988 bp, 14 predicted proteins | sample sta12Cox44000080_FD_203760 | JGI IMG/M metagenome (GOLD analysis project Ga0306921, IMG submission 203760) | Lab enrichment of tropical soil microbial communities from Luquillo Experimental Forest, Puerto Rico - statoxic.12C.oxic.44.000.080 (v2)... | ecosystem: Environmental > Terrestrial >... | reverse complement strand
TGGGCCGCCAATGGAGGGCTTTATCTTAAAAATCGATCCGAAAAATGGTGGATCCAAGCATTTGGTTTTCGTTACCGAGGACCTTGAGCCAGGCGGCAAAATCGATATGCACAGACATCCAGAATCAGATGAAATCCTTTTTTTGCAGAACGGGACAGCGATGGTTAGCCTTGCCGGTTCTTCGAGAGAAATACATGGGGGCGCCACGGTGTTCATCCCGGCCAACACTTGGATCGCCATGACCAATATCGGAAATGAGTCAATCCACTTGGTGGGTGTCTTTTCCGCACCTGGATTCGAGGAATATATGCGCGCAGAGTCTGTCCGTGAAGGCGAGACAAATACGCCCCTGTCGAAAGCCGAAGATGAAGAGATCATGAAGAAGCACGCACATGCAGTGATTTACAAATGAGGGCAATGGCTGTCATGGCGAGTGATGGATGCGACACAGCCGATCTAACCAAACGATGAAGCGAACTCCGAAAGGATTCGCGAGCAGTCAGCCCCATTTCGAAATGATTCCGGCGTGTTTGCACCACAACCTGCCGTGGCTAATCTCTTTCTAGTTAGGCGTATGAGCGCGTCACGTGTGACTGTCGTCCTGGCGCTTTGTATTTCGCTGCTGCTGCTTGTGCAGGGCCTCATCGGTCTTGCAGTTCCAGCTGTTTTTGCCGGCATTGTCCGTTTTATGCAGACTTCTCCTGCTATCTATGCTGCGGCAGCAGTGCGTGTCGCCGTCGGAAGTGTGCTGCTACAGGCGGCCGCCACCTCTCGGTTGCCGATTTTTCTCCGCATCCTCGGCGGTTTCATTCTCCTCGGCGGTCTCCTTACACCGTTTGTCGGCAGGCAGTTTGCCGAAGTCATCCTTGGCTGGTGGTCCTCGCAGGGTTCGGCGTTGGTCCGCGTGTTCGCGGCAATTTCGTTGGCCCTCGGCCTTGTCACTGGATTTGCGGTTGCTCCTGGACCACGAAATGCGTAACCAATCATGAAGCCAGCAGCCCCATTTGAAAATACTTTCGCCGTGCGTTGGCACACCCATCCCACTTACGGAAAAAGCGCAAATGGGCGACCGACCTGATAACAATCGCCAACTCAAATTTCGATAACCCAGTCGAGTAGTCATTTCCGCAAAAATGTGGAGTGGTAATCCGTTTCACAACTTCAGGCGTGTCGCATTCCTGGCTCTGTTTGTTTGTCTTTGCTCTTGCGATGATCCGTTTGATCGCGATTCGAAGGAGGTTGCGCATGGCTATCGCTTGAAGCGAATCGGTAATCCCAGCCAATTTGTTTTCGTCGCGCCGTATGACACGGGCGGTCCTATCATAGATGAGATCGGTTGGCGTAAGCCATTCATCCTTGTCCGCGCTTCTGGGTCTCAATACTGGGACAGAATTGATACTGATCATGCTGAGCGCACTCGCATCAGTGACGTGCAGCGCACCTCGGAACCAAATTACCGATCCATCCCCATACAAAGCGCCGCTAGTGCATGGAATCACCTCAAGCGACACAAACAAGTATGGTAATGGCGCTGGCAACTCAGTATCGGCTTCACAGTTTCTATCATGAGTCGCCAATGGATTGCTCACCGACTGAGAGTGGGAAGCTCCAGCTATGTCTCAAATTTACTCGCCAGTGTCGATAGTAAGCTCTGACCCCTTCTGAGTCCCTTCTGAGTCAGAAGAAACCGTCGGAATTGGTGTTAAATTCCGAGGACAGACCCAGGGCTTTCGGAGAGGCGCTGGGGCCTGGCTATATGACCTCCTATCGGACACCGATGCGGTCGGATTCCATAGATTTCAGTTACTCGTATGGAACGTGATCCTCGGCGGCGTTTTTCTCGTGTGGACGTGGAACGATTTTGCGATGCCGGAGTTCAATTCAACCCTATTAGGCCTTCTCGGACTCAGTGCCGCAACGTTCGTCGGAATGAAAATGACAGCGAAGTAGTCGCAACATCGACGAGATGAAGATTACGCTCACGGGCTTCGTAAAGGTGGATCGTCGATTGCATCAACGTTGGACATTCAATCACTTTGTCGTTGCCGCGTGTAGCGCAAAAAGGCAGAATCCGCCGCATGAACTCCTAAGCAAAGTCGGAGGGAGCTGGGGCTGCGTGTCAGCTTTGGATTGTGAAGGACGAACAATCTGGATCGCTGACGCACATCGCGGCGACGGAAAGCGTTTCGTTGTTCACGCCGATAAAATACTGAGGCGAGATTCGGCCCTGCGGTGAATTGTCTTGACCAGCACGCGTAATTTTCACCAGACTCGCCGTCACTAAACGGATCTGAATCAGGCGGAGGACTTTCCCCGCTAGGTTCATCGTCTCTTCCGGACCCGCAACCACCAGAATCAATTGAGCGGGAAAAAAGAAAGGCAAACCATGAATCCATGGATTCAGCCCCCAAAAGCAACTCCGCTATTTTTCATCACACTTCTGATTGTCTGCTTTGGGCCGTCGCAAAAGTCAGAAGCGGTCAGTCCACCACCGGACGGCGGCTATCCGGGGCAAAACACGGCAGAAGGGCAGAGCGCCCTTCTCGACCTGACAACCGGCACTTACAATACGGCAGTAGGCTGGAGTTCGCTCGGGTTTCTTACGACCGGCAGCTTCAACACCGCTGTTGGCGCTGGAGCGCTTCTCGCAAATATCGGAGGCCAAAGTGGTGCCGGGAGCCAAAATACGGCCACTGGCGTCGGCGCTCTTTTAAGCAACACGACCGGCTTCCAAAACACGGCCATTGGAGCGTTCGCCCTTTTAAGCAACACGGACGGCGCTCTCAACACGGCTGTCGGCTCAGAGGCACTCCAGAACAACACCATCGGCGTTGAAAACACGGCCATTGGTTATCATGCGCTCCAAAGCAACACTACGGGCGTTGATAACACGGCCATTGGTAATGCTGCGCTGTTTTACAACACCACCGGCTTCGGCAATATTGCCTTGGGCTTTAGTGCCTGCACCCAAGTCAGTACAGCCAGTAACGTTATTTGCATCGGGGCCAACGGTAACAACGTGGACAACAGCTGCTATATCGGCAATATCTTTGGCGCAACTTCCTCAAACGGAGTTGGTGTCTTCGTCAATTCAAACGGCAGACTTGGCACGACGACCTCCTCCCGCCGGTTCAAAGAGCGTATTGAACCGATGGGGATGCTAGCGAGGCACTTTTTTCCCTCGAGCCAGTTAGCTTCCGCTACAAAAAGCAAGTCGACCCGGAAAGCCCCGAAGGTAAATCGCAGTTCGGACTCGTGGCTGAAGACGTGGAAAAAGTTAATCCCGATTTGATCGTGCGGGATAAAGAAGGAAAACCATACAGCGTGCGATACGACCAGGTGAACGCCATGTTGCTTAACGAGTTTCTCAAAGAGCACAAAACAGTGCAGCAGCAGGACGCAAGGATAACAAAACAGGAAGCCCTTATTGCACAGCAGCAGAAGCAAATTAACGCGCTTACTGCTGCCGTGCAGAGAGTGAGCGCACAGCTCGCCGCAGCGAGTCCGTCCGAAGGCGAACTTGAAGTGAGCAAAGCTGCACCGCAAACCGTGCTGAACAATCAGTAAGGGCTACCGAGCTATCCCTGTAGCCGGAGTCAGCAAGCTCGGCTGCGTTGTGCACGATTTGCCGTTTGATGGCAACGGCGGTTAACCGACCACGAAGCGCGAACAATCTGGGCTTCTGAAACTAATCCATCGGAGCGTCGAAAAGGGCTTGACCCCGTCTTGTCCTGAACGGCACGATGCCGCTTGCGTCAAGTCTGCCAGCAGCGATAAACCGCCCCTGACATTCTTCCCGCTCGGGAGAAGCTGCGATGGGTTCACTAGCAAATAACCATCAATCAAAAACAAGGATTAAATCATGAAAACCTTCAGATTGTTCATTGGATTCACACTTATCTGCTTCGCGCTGTCACCGAGTGTACAAGCAGTTGTTCCCGCGCCGGATGGAGGATATCCGGGGCAAAACACGGCAGAGGGGCAGAGCGCCCTTCTCGACCTGACAACCGGCACGTACAATACGGCAGTAGGCTGGAGTTCGCTCGGGTTTCTGACGACCGGCAGGTTGAACACCGGCATAGGTGCTGCTGCGCTCCTTGAGAATACGGGAGACCAGAATACCGCCACCGGCGCGGGTGCGCTTTTGGGCAATAGCACAGGCGCGTTTAACACGGCTGATGGAGCGTTCGCCCTCTTTAGCAACACAACCGGCGTCGACAATACAGCCATCGGTGCTAGTGCGCTTGGGAACAATACAACCGGCGGCTTCAACAATGCCGTGGGCTCCTTTGCGCTTCATCACAACATCGATGGATTCGTCAACAACGCTTTTGGCGAGTCCGCGCTTTTTTGGAATATTCACGCCAATCATAACACTGCTATTGGTGGATTCGCGCTCGGGAATAATGACTCGAGCGGAAACGGCAGTGCGAACGAAAACACGGCAGTTGGCTCCGAGGCGCTTGGGGTTAACATAAATGGCAGCGAGAACACCGCCGTGGGTACCTTCGCGCTGGGGAACAACCAGGCGTCCGGCATCACCGCCATTGGTGCGGAAGCGCTATCTGGCAACACCGATGGCATCAGGAACACTGCCGCTGGTACGGCGGCCCTTCTTCAGAACGAACACGCCGAGGATAACACCGCCGTCGGGTGGGACGCGCTCCTGAATAATGACTCGAGCAGGAACGGCACTGCGAACCGCAACACGGCAGTTGGCTCTGCGGCGCTCGAAGCGAACATTAATGGCGCCGACAACACTGCCGTCGGCTGGGACGTGCTTTTGAATAATGATTCGAGCCAGAACGGCACTGCGAAGCGCAACACGGCAGTTGGCTCTGCGGCCCTCGAGGATAACATCAACGGCTCCGATAACACCGCCGCCGGTTATCACGCGCTCCTGAGTAGCACCGGCTCAAGCAACATCGCTCTGGGCTCTAGTGCAGGCAGTCATCTCACCACCGGCAGTGGCAATGTCTGCATCGGCGCGAGCGTTTTTGGTGTTGCTGGCGAGAGCAACACCACCCGCATCAGGAACGTTTACGCTTCCGTGGCCACTGCGCGGGTAGTTTACGTGAATTCGGACAATAAGATAGGCACACTCGCTTCTACTCGACGCGTCAAAGAAAACATCAAACCGATGGACAAAGCCAGTGAATCTGTTCTCGCACTCAAGCCAGTCAGCTTCCGTTACAAGAAAGAAATCGATGCTTCTGGCACTCCACAGTTCGGCTTGGTTGCGGAGGAAGTTGCCGAAATCAATGCCGATTTGGTGACGCGAGATTCCGAAGGTAAGCCAGAAACAGTGCGCTACGATGCCGTGAACGCGATGTTGCTCAACGAGTTTCTCAAAGAGCACCGGACAGTGCAAGAGCAGCAGAAGGAAATTGATGCTCTCAAAGTCGAACTGCGAGAGCAAAGGACGCAGATTCAGAAAGTGAGCGCACAGCTCGCCGCAGCGAATGGAGCCGCAGGGATGCGAAGCGACATAGATGGGCCAAGCCGAGAGGCCGACGCGAGCGGGAGCAAGCAAGTCAATCCGTCCGAAGGCGGACTTGAAGTGAGCAAATCCGCACCGCAAACAGTCCTGAATAATCACTAAAGCTGGTCAACCGACCGAAGCAATGAGCCGTCGTGCTTCAGCGCATGGCGGCTTTTTGTTTAACGCAGCAACAGCAACCGTTCGTTAAAATCGCCCTTGTGCCGGTGCGTCTCGGTCACGTTGCCAGCGGCAGCGTAAACACGAATCACGGCATCGTGTGAGCGACTGTAATCCTACGCGTATGTGAGCCCGCTTTATCGAATATGATGCGTTAAATCGCGCCAAGTTACCGAACCATCAGCGCGCAACACGAGCTGCACCGAATGATAACGACCACTAGTATCAATCAGATTGCCCATGTTGTAGTTAATTGTGATTTCGTGGGTCGGCGACGAGCCCTTTATTTCCACGGCCACAAGCATCGCCCCTAGGATTACCAAAAGCGACAACAGCCAAATAAGTTTTTTCATGGTTTTAATAGAGGGAAGCGTGCCGTAAAAAGCGGCAGGATGGCAAGCCCGTTCACCACTCTTTGAAATCGCCCTTGTGCTTGTGCCTTGCGATCACGTTGTCAGCCGCATCGTAAACGCGGATCACAGCATTATGTGAACGGCTGCTGTGCCATCCGAATCGAAGGTGACTGAAACGTCACTAATTTGCTCAGGAGAATCTCGCGAAGAACTCAAGCGGGTTTGTCTACATACATTGCGCTAACCAAGCCGCGGACGATCTGACACAGATCCAACCCATGGCCTGGGGCAAACGCTTGGGGCGGTCATTCCTGGGGGGGTGGCTGCCCCTCTCACATCAGCAGACTAAAAACTTGCGGGGAATCGCCATTGTTCTTGTGCGTCTCGATCATATTGCCAGCGTCATCGTAAACGCGGATCACAGCATCATGTGATCGGCGGTTGTAGTGTAGCCGCGGGCGGCGACCGCGGTTTTTTCCTCGCGCAAAGCGCGGTCGGTTGCTTATTCTGATTCTGGATCTTCCCGTATTCGGTTCACGGCAGATTTAGCTAACCATTCCCGGGCTTTTTGTCGCAACTCAGCGGCGGTATGCAGCGCGAGCTTCTCCTTCATCCGCATCTGATGTGTCTCAATCGTTTTAACGCTTACATGCAATTCAGTCGCTAATTCCGAAACGCTCACGCCTCTTCCGATAAAAGAGAAAATCTCCAGCTCACGATCACTCAGGCTGTTGATATCGGAGTTACGCGAATTTTTCGCGCCCCCTGCAAAGTTGCTTAGGATTAACGGCAACACGCTTGCACCCACGTACGGGTGGCCGGTTAAGATTTTGTCGAATGCCTTAAGCAGTTCGGGAGCGTCCTCGATACTCAAGTATGCTCGCGCACCAGCTCGGAACACCCGTTGCGCCGAGAACGCATCGGCGTGCTCGGAGAGGGCCAGTATTGCTGCGACTGGATTGAGGCTCCGGAGTTCTTTGATCAACTGTATCCCGTCAGCACCGCAGAGTCTTAAGCCAACCACAACCAAATGCGGTTTGTCACGCAGAAACAATTCGCGAGCCAAAGGCGCTTCGTCTGTTTCGCCGCACACTGCAAAATGCATGCTTTTCCCAATCAGCGAGAGCACGCCGGAGCGAACAAAACCGATTCGATGAACAACGAGAACTTTTGCTTTTGTCCGGCCTTTCCCTGACACGTCTTCGGGCTCTTGCGTCGGGGACTTTTTTGATCCGTAAACAGATCTCTTGCCTGGCCACTGTTTTTCTCGCGTGTTCAACGCGCGTGCAGGGTGCCGACTGGTTTTGCCTTGCCGCATATCGGGGGTGCCTAAGGGTTTTATTCTAAGTTGTACCGGTTTTGTAGGACGAAGTCCGACAGACGCCAAGCCAAAAGTTCAGGGATTCGAGCAGCGCAAGAGTGGATGCGAATGGCGGAGGCCAAAAGCAAGCGATACGGTTACAATGCAGATTCCAGGAATTCCCGGAAACTTCATCCCGGCCTTTTGGATGAAATTCTTGGAATTCCGAGGAACTTCGTTTGGCCGTCTCCGTATAAATGTACGGCGCATCCAGCGTCACGGTTCTCGCGAAGCTGGAAACCCCAAGGTGGCCGTTCTTTGGGATGGCCACCTTGCGTGTACGGGTTGGCGAATCGCGTTCGGCTCCGCATACCGCAAAGTGATATGAACAGACCGGAATGAAGTATCCGATACCATTCATTATTGCTGCGATGTTTTGCAGCACGGCAGTGGCAGGCCCGGAACAAGTGACCTGTGATTCGCCGTGTGACTGTCATGATGCTCACGGCGAGGCCCGGTGGTCAGTCAAAACCGATGCCTCGCTTCCACCGACAGACGCGAGCGCAATTCAAGCCGTCACGCCATCCGATATGTTCAGTTGGCCCGGCCCGGATGCGGATATAACGATGCAATCAGAGCGCACCGGGATTGAGAGTAAATGGTTTGCGCTTACAGGCCGCGTTGTTGAACTGAAAGTCGAAGAAGACGGCGACTTACATATTGCGCTGCACGATATAACTGGTGACAAGCCCGGTGTCGTTGTCTGTGAAATACCAGCACAACCCCAGTGGTGTGAGATTCGCACAACCGTTTTTAGTTGGACCCCCACACGGTTTCCTTTTCACAGTGGCTCTGCGAAGAAGCTCATGTTCGGTCAATCTCCTATCATTACAGTTATTGGGAAAGCGTTGTGGGACGTAGGCCATGCACCGAAGGAGCAAAACAACCGTCGCAAATACATGCCGGACTACGCTGTGTGGGAAATTCATCCGGTAATGAAGCTAACTGTTTTGCCCCGCTAGACAGGATTGCGGTTGGTGCTGGCTCTTTGTCGAACGTCGAAGCAACCCCACTCCTTCTTCAGAAGAAGGACCACCCCAGCCCAAGCAACCCTTGCGTCGAGGGGGCACTGCATTGCCCGGTGTCCAGCCCCACATTCGCGACTTCCTGCAAGTTGATAAACAGCGAGAAGGTGTCCATTTCAATCCCGTTGATCGTTTTCTTGGCCAGGCTCAGGTTGATTTGGTTACCCACAGCAAGCCCGGCGCTTGGCGATTGCCCTTGATTCTGTTGCAACATGACTTGCACGAATGGATTGAGAAAATCCAGCGGTCCCAGCTGTAAGTTCAAATTTCCAAGGCCCATCTGCCCGAACACCTGCGCGGTCCATGAGCCATTCACACTCCCAAGATTTGCAGAAAACTGGCCACCTGCCGTAAGCAGGAAATCCGGCTTCCCTTCGTTTCGCGCCAGCCAGGTCATCTGTCCTGACAGTACGAACGGTGAAATTGCCCAAGGGTTCACACTCGCTTGGCTTCCCGCCTGCAGCGTAACAAAGCGAAGCACCTTTGGAGGCGACGGCGGACTAGGCGCAGGTCCATCGCCCACCGATGCGACATTCGGGGTGAATTGAGATTTTGGATCTTGGGAAATAACGCGCACATCCAACAGTACGCGTCCCGTATTCGGCCCGACAATTCCGTCAATGGCCAACGGCTGGCGCACGACTCCATCGGCTTCTTGAATTGGCATCGTCGTTGGATACAGCCGATTGAACTCCTGAAAATCGATGACGCGCTCACACGTGAGCGGACCAAATATTCCATCTACCACGAGCGGCGGAGAGCACACCATCGCCAGATGGTAGTTGAGCAACCGCTGCAGCGCTTCAACGTCGATCCCCGTCATCCCATACGAAAGGGTTCTTGGCATGGCTATCTCTCGCTCGGTAATGCTACGCCACCCGTAACGACTTTGTCTACGCAAAAGACATGTTCCATAGCTGAAAAGCGCGTAGGATTCCGCCTTACACGGCCAATGGGCCACTAATTGGTGGAATGTCGATACTTAGCTCTGATCCTATGTCACGGTGTTTTCTGGCAAAATGCCTTTGTGAAGAAGAAATAGATTGCAGGTTGCAATCTACTTCTTCTCGTTAGGCGTCGTAGCACAGGACAACGGGAAAGGAAGAGGTTATAGGTCTGTCACAAAAATGGGTTGTAGCGGTCCTGCCGAAAAAGTGGGCCCTGAGCGCAGATCGGCTAGAGTTTTTGCGGACGTTAGGCGAAGCGTGCCAGAAGACCGGATGGCAAGTGCACGCGTATTGCTTGATGAGCAATCATTTTCACCTTGTCGTAGAGACGCCGCAGCCGAATCTGGCGGTTGGGATGAAGTGGTTGCTGGGAACCTACACGCAGCGATTTAACCGTCGGCATCAGCACTGGGGACATCTCTTCGGCGGCCCTTACAAGGCGCAGTTGGTCGACGGTCGAAGGCCAGGATATCTGCGCTGTGCATGTGATTACGTGCATTTAAATCCGGTGCGTGCCGGGATTGTAGCGGGGAACAAAAAACTGGACTCCTATCGCTGGAGCAGTTATCCGGCCTATCGGCGACCGAAATTGCGTGAGCCGTGGCTGCGAGTAGATCGCTTGCTGGGTGAACACGGTTTGAAGCGAGACACCGCCGCGAGTCGCCGAGAATTCGAACGGCGGATGAGCCAAGCGCCATTGGAACGGGGAGACCAGGAGTTGATGCGAAGCGGCTGGAAAGTTGGAGCAGAAGATTTCCGCGATTGGTTGGCCGACAAGCTGGGTCGTCCTGGGCGCAGAGGCGAGCGCGCCAGCGAACGACGGGAGACGGACGCCTGTTTAGCCGAGCGGATGGTGTGCGAGCTGTTGGCAAAGGCGCGCTGGCGCGAGATCGACCTGGCAACAAAGCCCAAGGGACATCATATGAAAGTAAGGATTGCTCAGCAATTGCGCAGGCAAACACCGATGAGTCGGCAATGGATTGCTGATCGGCTGAGAATGGGGAGCGCCAGCTATGTTTCTAACTTGCTCGCCAGTGTCGATAGTAAGCTCTGACCCCTTCTACCTTCTGACGCGATGACATGAATCATGCCGTGAATTGGGAAGCGATTAGTGCAATCGGCCAACTCGTCGGCGCGCTTGCCGTCGTCATTTCTCTGATTTATTTGGCGAGGGAAGTCCGCAGCAACGCTCGCGAGACGCGCCGAGCTGCGATGCGTTCGACGTTGGACTCCCTCACTCGGTTAGCCCACCACGTCACAGACAATGCGGATCTAGCTGAGTTGCGTAATCGCGGTTTTAATGACTTCGAGTCTCTCAACGCCGTCGATCGTGCTCGCTTTAATTCGTATATGCATTCGCTGTTTTGAATTGTAGAGGATGTGTATTATCAGCACTTGGACGGGCATGTAGATCCACACCGGTGGCGTGGGTACGAAGCGGTCTTGCGTGACGTGAACACAAGCCGTGGAGTTCAGGCCTGGTGGCGTTCACACTTGCATTGGTTCGATGGGGAGGAGTTTGCGAAGTTCATTAATCAGCAACAGCAAACGGCCATTCGACATGATGACTAGCTCACAACACGTTTACGAAGTCCGTCCACGTCGGGATCATCGCGGCGTCGATCTGATTTCCGACGTGCTGCCATTCGGTCGGCTGTGGTATGATACGCCGGACAACGCAATCGGCTGCGCAACGCACAGCAGCCGTTCACATGATGCTGTTATCCGGGTTTGTGATGCCGCTGGCAACGTGATCGAAACGCACCAGCACAAGGGCGATTTTAAAGGGTGGTAAGCTTTCTCACACGAAAAGGCTCGACATCTTTGAAGCGCTTCGAGTAAAAGAGGTTTGTTCATAGGAGCGCAGCGAAATGAAAAGTCCACCACATCTGCTTCGTGGCGTGTTTTACCTGCTTTCGCTTGCGGCCGTCTGCGTGATCCCATTCGCGCTTGCACAGCGACCCACGGCTAAGGGAAACCGGCCTGCAACCACGATCACGGTCACCAACGGAAACGACGGCGGGTCTGGCTCGTTGCGCCAGGCGCTCGCCGATGCGAATGACGGCGATACAATTAATTTTGATGCGTCGGTCGGAACCGTAATACTGACCACTGCTGAACTCGCGATCGACAAAAGCCTTACGCTTAGCGGCGCACCACAGATGGTCACGGTGGAGCGAGTTTCACAGACAGAGTTCCGTATTTTCCATGTGATGTCCGGTCATAGCGTGGAAATCGACGGACTAACCATCACCGGCGGCAGCCTCGTCGGTAACGGCGGCGGTATCTCAAATGGCGCTATTCTGACGATTAGTAACTGCGCCATCTCAGGAAATTCTATTACCCGCGTGGACAGCGTCGAGTACAGCGGGGCCGGTATTTATAACATCGGAACGATGACGATCGTCAATTCCACTGTGAACAACAACCAGGGATTGGTGGTGGGGTTGTTCCCGCCCTTTGGCGGCGGCATCTCCAACGACGGCGGGACATTGACGATCCAGAACACCACCATTAGCGAAAACACTGTGGCTTTTAACGGTTGGGGCGGTGGCGTATATAACGCTGGAAACGCTGAATCGCTGACGGCAATCAATAGTACGATTCGAGGCAACACGGGAAGCGCAGGCGGGGGGATCTTTGG
>Ga0306921_10006743_pt1 | contig 11988 bp, 8 predicted proteins | sample sta12Cox44000080_FD_203760 | JGI IMG/M metagenome (GOLD analysis project Ga0306921, IMG submission 203760) | Lab enrichment of tropical soil microbial communities from Luquillo Experimental Forest, Puerto Rico - statoxic.12C.oxic.44.000.080 (v2)... | ecosystem: Environmental > Terrestrial > Soil... | reverse complement strand
TAAATTTCCTAAACGGGACTTAACTGCCTTGTCATAATCCTCCGGCCGGTCCAAGTCAAGCAACAGACCGGCATCCGCCACCGGACATTGGACGCATCGCCCGGCGAATGGTCTCAAAAAATCTTTCAACGTCTCCGCGCGCGAACGCGGCAATTCGGCAAACACGTTGCGCGGTAAAATGACCGGATGTCCGGGGTGACCATCGAACACCGGCTGGCAGATGGCCTCCACATTTTGCGCGGCCTGTTCCAGTAATACACGCAAGGTTTCCCTCCGCAAATGGGGTTGGTCCCCCAGAACAATGGCCCAGTTGGAAATGTCCTTGTGCCAGCCGCGCCATTTCGCCGCGCACAGAATGGAACTGAACATGCCTTTCCCGGATTGTGGATTTTCAATCCGGTTTTGCGCCGGGAAATTCAAGCGCTCCAGTTCGGCTGCCAAAGCCGCATCGTCCGGCCGCTGGACGACGGCAATCCGGGCCGCGCCGAGTTCGCGCCATTGCCGGAGGATTTGCCCGATCACGGTGGTATCGCCCCACGGTAAGAGCAGTTTGGGCCGCCCCATCCGGGACGAAGCGCCGGCGCCCAGGATAACGGCGCCAATTTTTAATTTTGAGTTTTGAATTTTGAATTGGCTCATGCCGGAACTAAAAATTAAGAATTCAAAACTTAAATTTTGCTCAACTCCGCTCTTTTCTGGATGTACTGCGCCAGAACGCTTACGGCAATTTCGGCAGTGGTCTGGGCGCGTATCTCCACGCCCACCGGACAGGCAATCCGGTCGAATTGCTCCGCCGTGGCTATGTTTTGTTTCAGGAATTGTTCGCGGATAACCCGCGCCTTGCGGCGGCTGCCGATCATGCCCAAAAAGACAAATGGACGCTGAATCCACTCGGTCAACACCAGCGCGTCGTGCTGATGTCCGCGGGTGACGATAAGACCGAAGGTCGGTGGTTTGGGCAGCGGTTCCTTCAAAAGTTCGTGCCAGCCTCCCACACGTAATTGTGTCTCCGGCGGGAAAAAATTGTGGTTCGCCAGTCCGGGCCGGTCGTCAAAGACGGTTACGGCGAAATTCAACTGCAACGCCAGTGGCACCACGGCCTGGGCAACGTGACCGGAGCCAGCAATCCACAATTCCGTCGGCGGCGCTACGGTTTCGCGATAAAGCCAATCATCCCCCTCACCCGGCGAGACACCACCCTCGCCCCCGGCGGGGGAGAGGGACGTGGCAAGGGAGGGCTTCGAGTTGTTGGGACTAACCATCGCAATGGAAAAATCCTGTTTGACGCCCCAGGTTACCGGTTCGGTGACGGTGGCGAGCTTGTGCCAGAGTTCCGCCGCTTCCGATGCCCGGGGTAAAATCAGTCCTGACACGCTGCCGCCGCAAATCAGGCCGTCGTCCCAGCCGAAATCATGGTCCAGCAGCATTTCAAACGTTGCAGCCTGGCCGGTTGTCAGGGCGCGTTTAGCGCGGGCATGGACTTCCGCCTCCAGGCAACCGCCACCCAGGGTACCAATGATCCGTCCGTCCTCGAAGAAGAGCGCCTTGGCGCCGATGCGTTGCGGGCTGGATCCTTTGACGCCGGAAATCAAGGCCAGGGTGAAGGGCTGGTTCTCCGCCAGAGCGGCGGCGAGTTGTTCATAAAAACGGGGCATCGGTGCTAAAGATTATGCCAGTCAGATACAATGAACCCGAACCGGAAACGGTCAACTAGAAATTCCCGCCGCCCTGCATCATTGCCTGAACCCTCCGCTTCGCGGAGGCTTATGGATGCCCGCCATTCACGGGGCTGCACCACAGTTGATTCGGAAGACCGCCTTTAACAAAACGCCACCTGGTCCCTCCAGCCAGGTTCCACACACCGTTCGCGCAGCCGGCCCAGGATGAAAATTGAGCAATGTCGATCCGCCGGCTGCTGCCATCAAAGAACCCGACAATGGCCGCCTTCCCGTACCGGCCGGAAAGGCCCTGGTCGGGATAATTGGCAAAGTCGTTGAAAAAGAAAGGCACGGTCTCATCTGTTTCCCACATCAGGACTGCGCTCGGCTTGAACTGGCCCAGTTTAAAGGTGTGGGGTATTTGGCCGGGACCGGTGGGAAAGCTTCCGCGGTCATAGCCAATGACCGCACCATTCCAGATATAACTGGTAATATAGATCTGACGCTGGAAATACAGACTGCTTTTTACGTCAGCCGGAGAGACCATCACTTTGGGATCCGCGAGATACGCGTAGAGCTGGCCATTTTTGAAATCCTGTATTTGGTTGGTGTAGTTCTGTTGATACATGGCAGGCGTACCGCCGAGATGATTCATTATGTTCGACGAGGCGGCCCAGCAGTCGTCGTAGATGCCCCAACCGGGTTGAGCCATGTAATCATCAGTTTCCCCGGCAAACATGGTCATCGCGACGAGAATCTGCCGGTTGTTGTTGATATCCACGGCCATCTGGCCGCGTTTTTTCGCCGACGCCAGGGCCGGCAACAACATCGCTGCCAGGATGGCAATGATGGCTATCACCACCAACAGTTCAATGAGGGTGAACCCTCGCTGCCTCGTGAGGCGTTTGAATTTGGTTGCGGTCATCATTTTACTTCCTGCGCTTCCGGTTTGCGCCGGGATCAATTCGATTGCAGCCGGTAATAACGGCTGAGCACGGGATCAATCGGCAGGATCACATTATACGTCGTCCCCGTGGTTTGAACGGGATTGGTCACCGACAGCCAGCCCGGCGGTGATCCCAAATTGGTGGTCGTCATCAGATTCATCCCGGCTCCGCTCAAGGGCCACTGCAACGTCAAATTGGGGGGGAGCAAACTGACGCTTATGTTCACCGGTGCAGCCAGCTCGCCGACAGCATCGGCGACCGGCAACAGATTGGCATCGCTGCCAAATAATGACCGGGTCCCGACTCCGGCCTGATTGGCATTGGGATATTGATACTCTGCTCCCCACCAAAAAATGCCGGCGCCCAGATTGTTGGGCGCGCCTTTGACGATTTGGGCCAGAGTGATGACAAATTGAACCTGCCCATTGGTGGTCGCCGGGATGCCCCAGAGATTGGTCGAGAAAATATAAGGAAAATCAGTTTCGGCGATGAAGATGGGCTTGCCGTAACGCTTGGCGGCATTGGTGACGCAGTTGGCCAAATTGGTGTAAGGCCCGTGATAGAATGGGTAATAGCTTTCACCAATGATATCGTAGGGAACTCCCTGTGCATTCAGGTTGTCAAAATACGACCTGGTCGTGTTCCAATCCCCACCCCGATCAATATGGACGACAATTTTGGGCATTGGAACACCCGCGGCGGTCACCGCGTCCCGGATGCCCTGGACCGCATTGGTCATCAATTGTCCCAGTCGGATCCACGACGGGTTGCTGCTGCCCCACATGCCCGTGAGCTGCCCGTTGGTCCACAACATGCCACTGGTGATTTCATTCCCAATTTGGACGTAATCCGGCATCGCTCCGGCGGCAGCAAAGGTGGCGATGGCGTTGCTGTTGTAGGACCGCATCTGCGGCAGAAGTTGGGCAAAAGTGAGGCCTCTCCAGGCGACAGGAGTGGTTTGATGCCCGGGATCGGCCCACGTGTCGGAGTAATGAAAATCCAGCATGAACTGGAGCCCGGCATTTTTCACCCGCACCGCCAGCGGGACCGTGTAAGTCAGGTTGTTGATATAATTATAGAGATTCGTCTGCGCCTGCGCGTCGCTACTGGTAAACAATCGAAGGCGAATGCAATTAATGCCGTGATTTTTCAGGATTTGAATTGCGTCGCCGGCCTGGCCGTTGTCTTTATACGCGATTCCATTGGTCTCAAAGTACGCCAGCAAGGAGAGGTCTGCGCCGGCGATGAAATTACTTTGCGCCCGCAACCCTCCCGGGACGACAAGCGCCAAAGCCAAAAACATCAACCATTTAAATCTTAATCTCACGGTACTGCTTTTCATCTGGTTCCGGCACATTAATCAAAAGCTGGAGTCGTTCCGGTGTTGCCGCAAACAACTCCAGCCAAACCCAATTTACACCCAAATCGCTTACGGCCCGTTCAACCGGAACGATTGTTGTCCAGTTATGCTGATTGACGCGGAATTGGATCCCTGGGTGTTGGGCACAGTCTGCCAGCTGCTGCTGTTGGCGATGTTGGTGGAGCTCTGGAGACGTATATTGGTACCCCCGGTCCACTTGATGGACGCCGTGCCCGCAAGGTTGCTGATAGACAACCGGCCGAGATTGGCCACGTTGTTCCAATAAACCACCGGTAAATTGGTGCCCGACGCCGGCACCGTCGTCGCGCGATTTCCGATGGTTTCCCAACCGCCGTTGCCGATGCCGGTGTTACTGTCAACATACTTAAATGACGTTGTGGCGCCGACGTTGGTAACACTGAACGTTCCCACATAAAGGTCCGGATTGGCAGGCGAGTTAGTCAGCACAAAAACCCCGGTGGTCCAATTATTCAACGGGTTGCCCGCCACCGATATCGAATCCGGCCCCGGCGTGAAAGTTCCCCGCGCATGCTGCACCACCATGTTTACACTGAAGGTGACACTCGCGTAACTCGGCGGATTTGTTTGGTTGTCAAAGTAAGCCACGGGAATATTGGTGGCCTGGGCCGGGAGGGTAAACTGCCGGTTCATGGCACCGGCCGGGCCGAGACCATCCACCTCCCAGACACTGGCGGGAGTGCCGCTAAAGGGCAGAAAGAGAAATTTATAATTTTCCGTGGCGCCCACCGTATTGGTTACCAGGCACGTATTGGTCCAGACATTGTTCCCGTTATCAAACAGAACGGTTCCCGAGTTGGCGGTGAATCCATTGAAATCTCCCGCCACCTCAACGATATCATTTACTCGGTCGAAAGTTCCCATGGTGGTTTGAACCGACATGTTCACCGACAGAGTCACCGGGATGACGACCAGTTGAGTCGCATTGGAGACGTCGTTGAAGAAAACCGTCGGGAGATTTGTGTTCACGGCGGGCACGGGGAAATACCGATTGGGACCGCCGACGACGTTGGGTTCCCACATCAAGGTACCGGCGAAATTACCGCCGGGGTTTATGACAAACTGGTAATTCTCAAAAGTTCCCGTGTCATTGGTGGTGGTGAACGTGCCCGAGTAAACATTGCTGAGCACACCGGCGCCGGCCGTCAGGATGTAATTAGTCGATCCGTCCGTGGCCGTTTGCAGCCAGGCACCGTTCGTCGTGGCAAAATCGCCGCTCACAAAAACCGTGTCTCCGTTTGCCGGATTGAAATTGTTCAACTGCCTTTGAACCGACATGTCCACGTGATAGGTCACCTGAATGGCGGCCGACGACGCCAGGGCGGAAAGCACAAAAATAATCGCCGGGCCATACTTTTGAGCCGAAGTCATCAAGGTTTTCATAGGTAGAATTGGTTCACGCAAACGCATGTTTGCTGTCGCTGTTGGTAACGGTGTCGTTCCACACTATGGACGATTCCCCGAATTAATCCAGCCTCACAAATGTATGGTTATCCCCGGTTTCCCGCGCCCGGACCCGCCGGCCCGTCGCTCAATAAAAGGCTGTTTCCTGTCCGCTGGCGTATTGCCATTGAATGAGAAGACGCTGATGGGCTTCAACCCGGCCATCAGCGAATCCCAGGTTGACGTTGGCCACCCGGTTGCCTGAGGAATGGCCGTTGAGCATTGAGGCCGTGTTGGTGTTGACAATCGGCGGGGGGGCCGCGTTGCAGAAATCACTGATGATGGGCTGCCGCCCCGCAGTCCGGTCGGTGACCCGGCTGGGCCAGCCATTGGTATCGCGACATTGCGTATAGGTATTGGCGGGCGAGGGAAATTGGGAAGCGGGACCGCTGCCAATCGATCGTGGCACCCACCAGGCATGAAATATGGTGACAAAATTGCCGGATAAACCGGCACGGATTTGCAATTCCCGATTCAAATCCGTGAGATTGGCGATGTGCCGGTGATAGAAATGATAGAACTGCGTGTCGGCGGTGTTATATTCGTTGGCCCGCACCGGACAAAACCACATGGGGATGGTCAAGCCATAGGGCGCCAGACCGGGAACCATATCGCGGGACACGTCCCAGGGATTAAGGGCGCTTCCGGTCATGGGAAAAGTCGGCAACGTTCCATTGTGATCGCCGGCATACATGTTGGCCACGATGCCCCATTGGCGATAAACCGATGTGCAACTGACACACTTGGCGCGGAATTTGGCGCTCGACAGCGCGGGCAGAAGCATCGCCGCCAGAATGGCAATGATGGCAATCACCACCAGTAACTCGATCAAGGTAAACCCCCGCCGCCGACTCGCTCTCCGGCTCATTCCCGGGAGTTTCGAACTCAGCCTCGGGAGTGTTAATGAAGATGGCATGATGTGGATTTGGTATTGCGGGGTTATCAACCAAAGACATTTTTCTTTGCCTGGTTCATGAGTATCTGCACTAATCTAAGTGGCTTTTCAAACCATGCCCAGCCTCACAAATGTAGAGTATTATTCAAGGCCAGGCGCCCAAATCTTATAAGTTTTTGCAGCTCCACTGCGGGTTCCGAACCGATTGAATGCAATCGAGCAGCGCAATCTGACGCAACCGCTTGCAGTTTGGGCAAATGCGCCGGATACAACACGATTCGGACCGGGTTACCCGGTCCCCATTTTCTTCTCTGATGGAAACGCAAAGTGCCGCCGGTGAAAACAGGCGGCACTTCAGAAGAGCAAACCCGGATTAGCGGGAGACGAGTCTCCGGCTAATGAGGATGACCAGCGTGCCCATGCCCAACAGCGCGCTCGCGACCGGTTCGGGAACCGCGGTGATGGTATACAGGCTCGCCGCCGTGCCGAACGTGGTGCCTGACGCATCCGTGGCGGAGTCGTAAGCATTGTTACCCGCCCAAGGCGTCCAACTGCTGTCTGTCTCCGCCGGATAACCCGATACGCTGTCCAACGCGCTATACGCGGACTGCGGTCCACCGTTACTCCAACTGGTGTAGGTTGACACGGCATCAAAATAGAAGCTTTGACCGAGGCTCAACCCAAGAGTGCTCAACGGCACCGTCAGGGTCGCAAAGGTACTGCCGGCTCCGCCCGCAGAATAGGCTACCGCCGAACCCGCCACCCAGCTGCCGCCACTATACGCAAAACCGATCCCCCCCGTGTTTGAGGAGCCGTCGTTGTTGAGATCAAGCACCGCATTTTCACCGCTGCTGATGCCGAGGGTGGGACTGCCGGACCATATCGGATTGGACAATCCCGTAAAGCCGCTGCCACCCTGACCGACGATCTGAATATCGATCGCGTAGAATATCCACGCAGCCATCGTCTGGCTCGAATTGATGGTGAAAGTAATGCTGGTCGCGTTATTGTTGACCACAACGCTGTTAACAGCCTTGCCATCCGCACCGCTGCCGTCAAAGTTGCCAGTAGCCGTATAAGTGGCGGCTTTCGCAGGCAACAGTGCCAGAGCCAACGCAGCAACGACCGATGTCGTGAAAGAAACAGTTTTCATAGGTTATGGATTTACGGGTTTGCTAATTGCCTTAATTATGCCCAAATTCCTGAATTTGCCTAGCCTCACAAATGTAGAGTATTCCCCGCTCCCCTCACCGGGCAAATTATGTAAGTCCTTCTGAATTAACGACCATCCGGTTTGTCCTGCTTGGTGGAACGGAACTTGAGTGCTGCTTCGGTACGGGAACGAACGTGCAGCTTGTTATAGACGTGCCGGAGATGCCAACGCACTGTGCCGTCGGTCAACCCCAGGCGGTCGGCAATTTGTTTGTTCGGAAAGCCGCTCGCCAGCAATTCCAGAATCTCCCGCTCGCGGGCCGTAAGGTCCTCCACTTCCACGGCGGTGGCCAGCGGCTCCTGAAAGGAAGCGATGACTTTGCGCGCAATTTCCCGCGACATCGGGACGCCGCCCTGTTGGACCTCGCGGATGGCGGCCATGAGTTCCTCCGGCGTGCAACGTTTCAAGAGATAACCACAGGCTCCCATGCGCAGGGCTTTGAATATCCGCTCCGTGTCTTCATACACCGTGACCATGATGATCTGAACGGAAGGCAGCAGTTGTTTCAATTGCGCCAGGCAATCAATGCCCGACATGTTGGGCAGTTGAATGTCCATGAGCACGATTTCCGGTTCGTGTTTGGGAATCACTTTCAGCGCCTCTTCCGCCGTCGAGCAGGTACAGACACACCGGCACTCGGGGTCGGCGTGAATGAACTCCATGAGGCTCTCACGAATGACTTTATTGTCTTCGACAATGGCGATCTTGGTCATGAACTTAATGGCATGTAAAATTGCACCGTGGTTCCGCGGCCTGCTTCGCTGGTGATTTCGAATCTTCCACCCAATTTTTCAATGCGCGCCCGCATGTTGGCCACGCCGTCCATCTCCTCGGTATGAATGTCCGGGGAGAATCCGCGCCCGTTGTCGGCGACGGTCAGTCGCACCTGGCCCTGTTCCGCCCGGATGCTCAGGCGGACTTCGGACGCACCGGCATGACGCACCACGTTGGTCAGGGCTTCCTTGAACGCCAGGAACAATTGATGCCGGTGCCGCGAGCCCACCATGGGATCCGGCGTCCCGGGCATGCTTTCCAGACGCCAGGCAATGTTGGCCAGACCCAGAAAACGGTCTGCGTACAGGCAAAAATAACTGATCAGCGACGCGAGGGAATCGTGTTTGGGATTCATCGCCCAGACGATTTCATCCAGCGCGGTGACCATGTCCCGGGCCTTCTCGCGGGCCTGTTCCAGATAATGATTGCGCCGTTCGTCGGGCGCGGTGGCGGACCGGGCCCGGGCGGCCAACATGCTGATTTCGGTGATGCCGGAGCCGAGTTCATCGTGCAAATCCTGGGCAATCCGGGCACGCTCCTGCTCCAGGGCCCGCTGGTGCTCGACGTTCTGGCGCTGCCGGATTTGGGCTCCGAGTTCCCGGGTGCGTTGCTCGACCTGTCGATGCAGCTGCGTAATCCACAGCGCAGCAGCCGCCAATACACACACCAGCAAACCCACAATAATCAGCAATCGTTCCAGCGTCCACCACGGCGGCCGCGCCAATACCCGAATGTCCGCCGGGGAATTAAGCAACAGTTCGAAGGAGGTAATGTCCTGGCCCACCGCCCGATTCCCGCCTTCGCCCAGGTAAACGCCGGCCAGTGTCAGACGCGAACCCGGAGCCAGCGAATGCACGGAATCATCCCGGGTGTTCAGCCGGGCCATAAACGTGCGCACGCCGCTCCGCATCTCCAGGGCCTGGCCGGCCGGCGTCTCCCGCACACTCACCAACAGTCCTTCCACTTCCACAAAGGTCGAATCATATTCCGCATGAATCAAATTGTCCGGCTGTAACTTCCGGGGTTTCAAGGGAACCGCATGGCCGACCTTGCGCGCCACCGCCTCGTGCAAAAGCGGCGAAGCCCCGCTCAAGCCCGGGAACCCGACCACTTCCACCTGGTCACCCGCCTCAAGCCCCGGCACCGGCTTTTTCAATACAAATTGCAGGCCGTTTTGGCCGTCCATCAGATGATATTCCGGCGGTTGGGCATAAATGATCTGTCCGGAAACCTTCACCCGCTGGAAGACCCCGGCTTGCGGGCTGAACTGCAACAACTCCGCAACGGTCTTCAAGGGAAGCGAGAATAAATCCGCCGGCGCCGGCTGGTCCACTGAGATTTCCGCGCCATAAACCCGGATCTCCCCCACCTTGACCTGGTGCGTCACATAATCCCAGGAAGCCAGCAGGATGCCGCGCACGCGGACAACGGCGTCTTCATAGCGTTCCAACTCCCCGGTTTTAATCCCGATGACGCGCAACTCCAGTTTAATCTGGCCGTCGCCGGTGAACAGGGTCACGCCATTGGTACTGACCGAGGTGACAATGCCTTGCAGCTCGACATACTGGGCATCCAGGCTTCCATTCATCAACTGTTCCCAGGCCGGGTGCACCGGCTGCGGCAAACGTCCCGCCCCCAAATTTTTGACCCGGTCCGCGTCCACAATCGGCGCGAACAGGCTCGGATCGGTCTTGCCTTCAACCTCGACATACTCGCCGATTATGGGTGGCACAGACCGGCTCTCGGAGGAATCCACCACGTACAACCCACGAGTTGCATCCTGAATAATAAGGGCCTGGCGTTCCGGCAGAACGCAGGTAACCACGCCCTGGATCTTCACCGGATAGCCGCGTTGCGCTTCGTCCCGATTCAATTCATGGACTTCGCTCGCGGTGGTCAATACCGGCAACATGCCCGGACCGGTATCGCGGTTCCGGCCGATCGAATCGGAGGTTTCAATGATTTGGACATCGCGTTTATCCGAAACCAACAGGATACCGCCGACTTTCTCTCCTTCGGCGTCATAAACACTTTGACAAACTCCCGTGACCCGAACCCGGCTGTTCAAAAGCCGGTCCGCGGATAAACCGGAACCGTCCGCCAGCTTGAGCTTCAGCCGGCCGGTCTCCGAGCTCAATTCCAGGTCCCATCCGTCTTTTCGTTCACTGACAAAGGTAACCTTGCCTTCGACTTCAACCCACTGGTAATCTCCGCTCTCACTCAACATCTGCCCGACGATCATCCTGGCTGGTTTGGGTAATTCGGTCCTTCCGATCGTTGTCAGTTTGAGCGATTGTCCGTCGATGAACAATTGACTGCCGTCATCCGAGGTCAGGTAGAAAATGTAGAGGCCGTCCTGCGAGATTTGCAGATAGCCGGTAAATTGCAGTCCTATATGCTCGCTGTGGCCCAGGACACTTAGATCGAAATTGGATGTTGTTCCGGTTTTAAGAGCCGTCAGTCGCGTAAAATCGGGCAACACTTCGCCATCCACGGCATAGCAGGCGTAATCCAATCCGTTCACAAAATGGGCCACACCCGCGTCATCCGTCCGGTTGCGAAACAGAGCCGAATCGGGGATCTTTTGACGCGGGAGACCCGGCCCCTGATACTCCACCGTCAGGCCATACTTCTCAACGCCATTAAACCAATCCACCCGAATCGGTTGGCGGCCCGCGGGCAGATAAACCGCCCCTGATTTTTCAATCATCGTATGGACACCGTCATCGTCCACCACCGGGCCCATGACACCGAGTTGAACTCCGGCGCCGCGCCGGGTAATCGTGCTCTCTCCGTCCAATCGCACCCGCTGGCCGGGTTCCAGGGACAGGCCGCGCAAATCCATTCCCAACTCCCCGGCTCCCGACGCATCCCGCAAAACAAATTCTCCCTGCGCCGTATCCGCCCATAAGATGTCTCCTTCCAGACGGACACGATAACTCGTCTTTGGGTTCTGTGAACTCAGCTGGGAAAGTTGCGCCAGGTTCGTCACCACGGCCACGTCCGGCGATGCCTGAATCGGATCGGCCCAAACCGTGGCGGACAGAAGCGGTCCGGCACAGAATATCAAAGCTCGGCCGATGGCGGCGTTCCCCAGGAACGTCCGGAACACACTGCGCATGCCTGTGGAAAAGGGTTTCAAGAACTCAATCATGGTAGAACCGGGACCATGTTTGTCGAGATTCTAACATTCCAAGTAATGGATCCATCGGTAGGGACGCGTCGCCGACGCGTCCGGACGGCTCAGCGATCCGTCACTACCTTTAAAAAAGCCCAAGGCGCAACCGCAACAGGCCATTAGTGGTTTTTAACTGACCACCTGCTTCAGTGCCGTTCAATCGCCTCTGCATGGGCTGTTTGCATGGCCGGTTGCAGGCCCAATACGTACATCGCGGGCAGCGGGTTGCCTTTCGCGTCGAAAAGTGAGTTGGCGTCCGGCCCGCTCCAGCGATTGGTCGAGCCCGGAACAAAAGTGGCTTCGGGATGCCAGTAGTTTACCCCGATCCCCCGCCCGGCAGGCGCTTGTTTGACCACGCTGATGAGATCGGCCAGAAACTCTTTTTGGCCCGTGGGGGTCATGGGCCAGACCATGTTCCTGGCCGCAGCCGTCGAGGGATGAACGTTGCGGGACGGATAGGCCGTTTCAACAATCATCACGT
>Ga0306921_10006741_pt1 | contig 11991 bp, 10 predicted proteins | sample sta12Cox44000080_FD_203760 | JGI IMG/M metagenome (GOLD analysis project Ga0306921, IMG submission 203760) | Lab enrichment of tropical soil microbial communities from Luquillo Experimental Forest, Puerto Rico - statoxic.12C.oxic.44.000.080 (v2)... | ecosystem: Environmental > Terrestrial >... | reverse complement strand
CGATCACGATGGGATTGGCGTTGCCGATCGCACCCGCAGGAATCGTCCGAGTGGTTCGGGTTCCCTCGGCCAGCACGCCGTTGATCGTCTGCGTGCCCAAAGGTGTCTTCGTCACATTGCTCTCGACTCGCGCCCGCTGGGCGGCTCCCGAGTCATTGGCGTCTCCGTGTTTGTGTTTGCCTTCCCCTGATTGCACCCGGCGCGCAATCTTCCTGTCTACCTCGAGGATATATTGAGAACCCGCAACCGGATCATTGATCATGACTACATGCGGCGGCGCCTGATTGCCACCAGCCAGGATGCCGATCCCGGGAAACGTCATGTCGCGCCGGGTCCGCCCTTGGCTGTCTCTGGCAAAACTGCCGGTATTGTTGCGGACAATCTGATTGCCGTCGGCGAGAACTTGTTTCGTCTGAGTAGAAAAGGTCGCGGCGAAGGGTGCCCCCGTGACAGTTTTGCCGCCCAATTCGGCCTCGAAGCGGATAAAGATAACCGGGTCGTCTGGTCCCCCAGGGCCGCCAGCGCGATACAGGAAATCCGGGCCAGAGGGAGGCGGTGGAGGCATCGGAGCCACCTCTTGCGCCTGGGTTGTGCCGAAGACGACCACCACCGCCGCGGCCAGGACAAATCGACTGGTTTGCGTGAGTCTGCCACTGCGTTTCATGTTCTACATTCCTCCCGGTGCGATCGACTCCCCGATCTCGCGAACACCTCAATCCATATCCGACTGCGCCACCAAACGGATCGCCTGCGGAGCGCCGTCTTCGCTCATCACGATGTCCGCCGGAATCCGGTCGCCCGTTCCGATATCCGATACCGGCAGCCCTAGCGAGGCGAGCGCCGGTCGCGAAAGAATCACGCGGACAATCGTAGCGCCTTCACTATTGAGAGCGTCATCGGCATAAGGCAACGCGATAAAGGGCGCAGCCGATTCTGGGTCCGGCCCCTGATTGTCCGCCACCTCTTGTTGCCGGTTGGCCACTGAGGGAGCAGGCACAGCTGTGTCCGTATCTTCCCGAGCGGCTTTCGACGCAGCGGTAGGCTTCGCGCTCTCTGTCGTATTCGCCGTTTCGCTGGGGCCGTAGTGGAACCGCGCAGCAAGCCCTAACAGCAGAACCGCTGCTATCCCCACAGCAGCGATTTGCCAGCTCCTCACCCGGCTGGCAGCTGCCTTCCGCCGCCGGAATTCATTGAGCAGTGCTGCTTCGGTGCCCGGAGGCGCCTGCTCGCGGCCAGTACGTTCTGAAATCGTGCGAAAAGCGAAATCCAGTGCTTCGCTTTGAGTGAGCAGCTGCATGCATTGATCGCAGGATTCCGCATGCGCAAAGGCGGCGTCGCGACCGGCGAAACCGTTGGTGCCAGGGCGGTCGAGCTCATGGAGGATCTCTTCAAATTGAGAGCAGTTCATAGGACTGACCTCCCGATTCGCTTTCCGGTCGCTGGCAGGGGGCGCGAATGTGTATCGCTTAGCTTTTCCAGAAGAATGGCGCGACCGCGGTGAAGACGTGACCTGACGGTTCCTACTGGACAATCGAGCGCCGCCGCCGCTTCTTCATAGCTCATCTCTTCCAGTTCGCACAGAATTACGACTTCACGATAGCCCTCGGGCAGCGTCGAAATCGCTCGTCGTACGAGCCCGACCGTGTCGCGAGACTCAAAGTCACGGACAAAGGACACAGTTGTCCCGTGACCGTTTCCGTTCGCATGGGCGGCAGAGCGAGTCAGCTCATCCAGCTCGTCCACCTCGGCGGCGATCGGTATCAGCCGACGTTCTTGTTCCCAGCGCTTGCGCAAGTGATTGCGGGCAATTCCGAATAGAAACGCACTCAAGCTGCCGCGCGTCGCATCGAAGCGTTGGGGTTCGCGAATCAGCGCCATGAAAACCTCTTGGGTAACGTCCTCTGCCATCGCCGGGTTCCCACTCATGTGCAAAGCGAAGCGGTAAATAGCCGGGTGCCTACGCCGGTAGAGATCGGTAAAGGCGTTCTCGTCCCCGGCCAGCATCCGCCGAAGCAGAGCGTCGTCTGAAGTCTCAGTTTTCGGGGTCATCTCCATATCTATTATGGACGGCCCGTTCTGCTTCTCGGTAACTATTCCTGCCGACAAAGGAAAAGGTTCCCGAGAGATGACCTCGCTGACGACGGACTTCGCGGTCCTTGACCAGCGGCGCCCGCTTCAATAACGTAGGGGCCGCCCAAAAGGTGGCCAGAACCGCAAAAAATCCCGAGGGCCCGAAAGCGATCGCGTTCCACAGGAGGACTCATGCGAGAGTTTGACCCGCACGTGCTCGAAGAAAAGCCGGTTCCGCCACCGAAAGAGTTCAGCAGTCGAGCCCGGGTCAGGTCACTCGATGAATACCGCAAGATGTGCGAGTGGGCCGAAAAGGATCCCGAGGAGTTTTGGGGCGAGCAGGCAAAGCTGCTCGATTGGTTCGAGCCACCACAGAACGTGCTCGAATGGAACCTCCCCCATGCGAAATGGTTTTCGGGCGGGAAGCTCAACGTTTCCTATAACTGCCTTGATCGCCACATCGAGAAAAACGGCAACAAACCCGCGCTGCTTTGGGAAGCCGAAGACGGTTCAACGCTGCAATTCACCTACGCAGAGTTGCGCGATCGAGTGTGCCGGTTTGCCAACGCGCTCGAGTCGCTTGGCGTCAAAGCCGGAGACTGCGTCGCCATCTACCTCCCGATGGTTCCCGAGTTGCCCATCGCCATGCTCGCATGCGCCCGGATCGGCGCGGTTCACTCGGTCGTGTTTGGCGGATTTAGCGCAACGGCGCTTGCCGATCGCATCACCGACGCAAAATCCAAGGTTTTGATTACCGCAGATGGCGGGTACCGTCGTGGCAAGATCGTTCCTTTGAAGGAAACCGCAGACGCCGCCCTCCAGAACTGCCCGACCATTGAGAAATGCGTTGTCGTTAAGCGGACGGCCCAGGATGTGGCCTGGCAAGAGAGGCGCGATCTGTGGTGGCACGAAATGGAGAAGGCGGCACTCAAAGATTGCCCCGCGCAGCCCTTCGACTCAGAGCATCCCCTCTACATCCTCTACACCAGTGGCACGACGGGCAAGCCCAAAGGTGTGCTACACACCTCGGGCGGCTATCTGCTTCAGGTCACGTGGTCGACGCGGCTGGTGTTCGATCTTCGCGATGATGACGTCTACTGGTGTACCGCTGACATCGGCTGGGTCACCGGGCACAGCTACATCGTTTATGGTCCGCTGTCGAACGGCGCAACGATCGTGATGTACGAAGGTGCGCCAGATCAGCCTCGACGCGATCGCTTCTGGGAGATTGTTGAGCGTTATCGCGTGACCATCTTCTATAGCTCGGCCACGGCCGTGCGGGCGTTCATGTCCTGGGGCACGGAATGGCTGGATAAGCACGACTTAAGCAGCCTGCGGCTTTTGGGGACCGTCGGCGAACCGATTAACCCCGCAGCATGGAAATGGTATTTCGAGGCTATCGGGAAGAACCGCTGCCCGATTGTCGACACGTGGTGGCAGACCGAGACCGGCGCCGTGATGATCTCCCCCTTGCCGGGGGCCACCCCTGCCAAACCAGGGTCCGCCACCCTGCCTCTGCCCGGCGTGTTCGCAAAAGTTGTGAATATGAAGAATGAACCTGTCGGCCCTGGCGAAACCGGCTACCTCACCATCCAAAGGCCGTGGCCTTCCATGCTGCGAACCATCTATGGCGATGACACGCGATACTCGCGCGAGTACTGGCAGAGAATTCCCGGCGTCTACTTCGCGGGGGACGCTGCGCAGTGCGATAAGGACGGCTACCTCTGGGTCTTGGGCCGCGTGGACGATGTGATCAAGGTCGCGGGCCACCGCCTCAGTTCGATGGAGATCGAAAGCGCGCTGGTCAGCCATCCTTCCGTGGCAGAAGCCGCTGTGGTCGCCAGACCGGATGAGATCAAGGGTGAAGCAATCATTTGCTTCGTGACGCTTCGTTCAGGACAGGCGCCCTCAAAACAGTTGCGCTCGGCGCTGATGGAGCACGTGTCGGGCACAATCGGCACAATAGCCCGCCCCGCGGACGTGCGCTTTTGCGATATCCTGCCAAAAACGCGCAGCGGCAAAATCATGCGGCGACTGCTGCGCGAGCTGGCGCACAAAGGCGGCATCTCGGGCGATACAACTACGCTCGAGGACATGGCTGTCATCGAGCGCCTGGCCAAGGCGCAGGGTGAGGATGAAGAATAAGCGCGCTCAGAGCGTAACGTGGCGGAGAATGACCGTCTGACTTATCTCTGTCCGCCCCTGCCGTATTGCCGGCAAGGCTAGTCAAATCGCCCCTAGTTGAGAGCAAGGACTCGGGAGAACAAACGGATGCGACGCGTGTGGATAAAGACTGTCTTTTGCTGTGCCCTTCTGGCGGCGCTACAGGCCGAGAGAGCGCCGGCTCAAAACAGCGGCGACTGGCCGATGTACGGCCACGATCTTGCGTCCACTCGCTTTTCACTCCTTACGCAAATCAACGCGCAGAACGTAGCCAAACTGAAGCTCGCCTGGTCCTATCCAATGCGGCCGGCCGGTACGGGGCCCTCGGCAGCCTCCTTCAACGAGGTGACGCCGATCGTCGTGAACGGCGTCATGTATTTGCCTGCTGGGAACCGGGTCCTGGCCCTCGATCCCGATACGGGCAAGGAGATCTGGGTGTATCAGCGCCCGAATGGCCTCGTCTCAGCCCGCGGTGTGGCCTATTGGCCGGGCGACGGCACGAGGGGTCCCCGGTTGTTTTTCACCAGCGGACATAAACTGGTAGGCATCAGTGCAGAAAGCGGCAAACTGGATCCCGCCTTTGGCGACGGTGGCGAGATAACCATGGACGTACCGTTCGCGGAAGTGCCCACGATCTATAAGAACATCATTCTAGTGGGAGCGAATGTTTACGGACCCGGTGAAACGAACCTTCACCCGCAGGACGAAGTGTCCGCAGGAATCCCCGGAGACTCGCGAGCCTATGATGCCGTCACGGGCAAGAAGCTTTGGGTATTCCACACGATTGCTCAACCGGGCGAAGTTGGGCACGACAGTTGGGCGGATGATAGCTGGAAAGGACGCGGCGGCAGCAACGTATGGTCGATGGCCATGACGGTCGATGCCCAGCGCGGCATCGTCTATATGCCGGTCGGCGGCCCGGCTGCGAATTACTATGGTGGCGACCGCCCTGGCAACAACCTGTTCTCAAACACGCTTGTAGCAGTCGATGCCAATACTGGCAAGCTGAAGTGGTATTTTCAAACCGTGCACCACGAGTTGTGGGATTTCGACTTGCCGCCTGAGCCGATCCTGCTCGACCTAAAGGTGAACGGGAAGAAAATTCCCGGCGTGATTCAGACCGGCAAAATCGGATATGTGTTTGAGTTCAATCGTGCAGATGGCAAACCGGTCTTCCCAATCGAAGAGCGCCAGGTGCCCAAAGGCGATACGCCCGGTGAGTGGTATTCGCCCACTCAGCCAATTCCCGTAAAGCCGCCTCCGGTAGCGCGGGTGAAAATCAGTTACGACGACATTGTGACTGCAGACGACACGACGCTAGAGCACGCCAAGGCGTGCCGCGCGCTTTGGGGCAAGAGCAATTTCTACACGGAGGGCCCTTATACGCCTTGGGCCGTCCACAACTCACCGGCGGATACCAAGCTGACGCTGATCTTCCCGGGAGCGACGGGAGGATCAAACTGGGGTGGAGCGGCAGCCGATCCGCAGATGGGCTACATCTTCGTGAACATGCAGAACCAAGGCTCCAGCGGTTATCTCGAAAAGAATCCGAAGTACAACGCCTCGACCGTCGGTACGGAAGTCGAATATCATCGCCCTCCCAGTGGTTCGGGAAGCCAGTTTGGTTCGTTCACCGCCCAGGCCAAAGATGAGAATGGCAAAGTGCTTGGCAACTGGCCTTGCCAGAAACCACCCTGGGAGACCCTTTCCGCCGTTAACGTGAACACTGGCGAGATCGCCTGGCAAGTAGCGCTCGGCATCACCGAAGAACTGCCCGAAGCGAAGCAGCACACCGGTCGCCCAGGAGCTTTCGCCGGACCCATTGCGACAGCGGGAGGACTCGTCTTCATCGGAGCAACGAGCGACAACCGCTTCCGCGCCTTTGACTCCAAAACCGGCAAGGAACTCTGGACGACACAGCTAGACTATGCCGCCACAGCGGTCCCCATTACTTACCAGGGCAAGAACGGAAAACAGTACGTTGCGCTCATGGACGCAGGCGGTGGGCAAGGGACAAACCAGGCACTCGTGGTTTACGCGCTGCCCTGAGAGAACCCGTCCAAGCCTTTGGCCACTCGAAGGAGGTGGCCTTTCTTCGTTTTCAGTGGCTTATAGCGATGAGCGCGAGGACGCCCAATTGCGCTTAGCCGTTCGCGGCTCTCGACAGACTGTGTTGACCTGCCACACCGAGCACGCTACGTACGTAACTGGGCCGTGGAGTTCCCTCAAGCTCGATGATCTCCGCTGATCGGTACGGCTTTTCCCGACCACAGGCTCTGCAGCGCAGGCTAAACACTCGCTCCACTTGCTCGACCCGGCTTGCGGCGTCGCCAGCGGCTAGCGACTCGAGGCTATTGAGAATGGCTGGCAGTGGAATCGGCTGCCGGCAGGACATGCACAAGACAGCACGGTAGGATTGCTTTGGCACATCTGCAGTCATCTAGAAACGCTCCTTAGAATGAGAACACTCTTGCAGGAAAAGCGAGCGCGGATCATACACGGCTGTCAAGCGCCTGTCCAGTCACCCCCTGTGGAAGAAATGGCAGGCTCCTCCGCGGGGGTCGTAAATGAAACAGCGGCCAAGAGCTATCCCGCTTTGCGCGCATTTTCTGGCCGCATCACTTTGGCAGCCATTTTTGCCACAAACCTGCGAGGAGCCAGCCGCTCGCCGGCCACCATCCAGCGGTTCCGCGCTCCTGAAATGGCGCAAGTTTCACCTCGCGCCAGCGCTTCCAGTCCCACCCGTGCGACCTTCTCAGCTGTCTCCGCAAAGCGGAACGCCCGATCAGGCTGCCTGGCGACCTTCTGAAACTCGGTGCTAGTCGAACCGGGACAAAGCGCGCAGACGCGCACACCGAATGGGCGAAGCTCCTCGGCGATCCCCTCGGCGAAGAGAAGATCGAAGGCCTTTGTGGCGGCGTAGGCGGAAATAAACGGCACTGCCTGAAAAGCCGCAGTCGATGCCACGATCAGTATATCGCCGCGCGCGCGTTCGACCATTGCCGGCGTGTACAGCCTGGTCAATTCGACGACGGCCGTGCAGTTCACTTGGATCATCTCCAGTAGGCGATCGCTGGCAATCTCGTGCAGGTAGCCAAACGCGCCGAAACCGGCGTTATTAACCAGTAGGTCGACCTCAATTCCCTTACCAGTCGTAAAGGCATGAATTCCTCTCGGCCCTGCTGGCTGAGCCAGGTCGGTCTCGAGGACCTCCACTGTTGTCCCATGTTTTGTGCCCAGCTCTGAGGCGAGCGCGGCAAGCCGATCCGTGCGGCGGGCCGTTACGACCAGGTGAGCACCCGCGGCTGCGAGTTGTCTCGCGATGGCTTCGCCGATTCCGGCGCTCGCACCCGTGACCAACGCCCACTTGCGAGCCCACCTCGCTGCCGCCGCCGGCTTTAAAACTCTCCTGTTCGGAACCGCGGTACCATTTGCTGACACGCTGTCACCCTCCGGTTACGCAGGCATGAAACCACACCTTGGGGCAGTTCGACAGTCGGAAAATTACGAGGAGGCGCGAGTCAACGGTTAAGTGGCGCCATTAGCGGGAGGAAAAACCGTTTCGCGGAGTCGTACGCCCTGCTGCTTGAGGCGATCGAGCAGCCTGCGAGCCCAGACAAACTCCGCCGCTAGAATGCCGAGAGCAAGCAGAATCGTAAGCCAGCCTGGTCCCGGCGTGACAATCATCACCACGCCGATACCGAGCAGCGTGAAACCGAAGACAATTCGAAGGTACCGCTTGGCCTGTTGCATGGTCTTTATCAACATGTAACCGTTCTCTACCGCTTTGATGCGTCGACCCGAAAAAGGCTTCCTGAATTCTGAGAGCACGCCGACTGCCAATGACGAGTGCGCTTGCACTGGATAGGGACGGCGCTAATAATGGGGTTTTTTCCCAGGCCGCACGGAAACTGGACTTATCGCCATTCCAAATGTGGGAAATTTTTGCCGTGAGAGGGATGAAAAAATGGAGCTACTCAGCGTGGCAATGGAAATTCCTGATGGCGCGAACTTGATTTTAGGCCATTCACACTTCATCAAAACCGCTGAAGATCTCTACGAAGTCGTCGTGAATACTGTGCCGGGAGCGAAATTTGCCGTGGCCTTCAACGAAGCATCCGGCCCGTGTCTCATCCGCATCGAATCAAATGACGATGAACTGCGCCGCGCAGCTGTTAGCAACGCCGAAAAAATCGGCGCCGGCCACACGTTCGTCCTGCTCGTACGTCAGGCCTACCCTATCAACCTGCTGAGTCGTGTCCGCGACTGCTTCGAGGTTTGCTCGATCCATTGCGCCACCGCAAATCCGGTCGAAGTGCTGGTCGCGCAGACCGAACAAGGACGCGCGGTGATCGGTGTGGTCGATGGCCTGTCGCCTAAGGGCGTCGAAGGAGCCGAGGACGCCAAGCGCAGACACGAATTTGTGCGCAAGATCGGCTACAAGCTGTAAGCAGCTTGGCCGAAAGCAGTATGGAAGAGGGCTCAGAACTTGTAGACAACGCCGACGGAGATTTTCGGCCCGTATTGGTGGGTGCCAAAGAAGTAGGTACCGAGCACATCGCCTTGCGCTCGGAACGCAATAGGGCCACCACGCGGTGACCAGTCTGCGCCGCCTCCTGCCTCGAAGGCAAACGCTGTCTCGCTGCCGTAGGGCGTCTTGGGGACGAAATGCGCGCCGCCAGCCAGCGCATGCGCCCACACCTCGAAGCCCCGAGCAGCAGCGAGGCGGAATCGGCCCCCTCCCATCCCCATCCCCAGCGTTGTGGTCGAGCCGTTTTGCGAAGCAAAGCCAACCGCGAACTCGCCGTCTGCCCCCCAGTGCCCTGCGCGGGGGTAGTAGACTAATGAGGTATTCAGACCGGCGAGGTTGCCGGTAATGCCCGGCAGCTCGTAGAAGCGGAGGTAGGTGAAACCGCCGTAGATCTGAAAATTGAGGTCCTGCAGAACACCGTAGACTGGCTGGTGCACGCCCGGAAACGCATTGCCTGGCAATGCCGCAGCCCCGCCTGCCGGCAGGCCGGGCCCAGGAGCAGGAATCATCTCTGGCTCCGCTACGGCGAAGGTGGTTGGCGCCGCTTGGTTGGCAGGCGCAAACCGAACTTCGCTCGAACTGACGACCGTCCCTTCCGATTCCGAACTACCGGTGTTTGGCCCTGCCGATTGTGCAGCAGCGCCATAAGTGAAGAGCAGGCTCGCCCACAATACCAGCGCTGCACTTTTCATCGCCTAGTTCCCCCCCAGCACGGTTCGCGTGGAGTACCTGAAACCGGAAGAGCTAATGCTGCCGTTCTTTTCCAATTAAAACGGCACCCCCAGGCTATGTCCACTGCTTTGATCAGCGTCGATGCGAGGAGATTACTGTTTTGCGGTGGGACACCAAAGGCGCCTCCCGGCCACGAGGACTCTCTCACGAGCCGAATGGCCCAAGACGGCTCTCGCGATCGCGATTGACGGAATGTTGCTCGGCCCGAAGGAGCCCTGTATTTCTCAATCCGTTACCAGCCGGCACAGTTGAACAATGTCCCGTTTAGGCCGATTTGCTACGGTGGTCGGCGCGGTAGTCTGACCAGACGGTGACTGCTGCGAAAGCGGTTTAGTCCTGGACGATGCTCCAGCTCGAATCAGGATCGAACAGGTTCATCGCCGCTGCCTTTTCGGCCGTGCTCGCGCCCAGATCCTTTTGAATTAGCACGCCGTCTTGGTCAATCATGAAGGTCATCACCCCAGAGTTGCCGTATTCTGCGGGATAGGCAACGAAGGCAAAACCACGAACCATTTTTCCGTCGGCCACATAGTTCTTAGCACCACCCCGCGCGTTGTTGCCCTGCCCCTGCAGCATGTGGAAGTAATAGCCGTGAAAGGGCACATGCGCGTCCGGCTTGGCGCGATACCCCTCGGCGGTTGCGAAGGCGACCAGTGGCCCCAGCGGGCTCTCCGGTTGACCTTCCTCCGATTTCCAGTACAACCCGTCTTGCGTGCCGGGAGAGCTGATAAACTTCATGGCGTATTGTTTGGTCGTCTGACCCTTGTGAGGATGCGAGAAGTATTCAAATTGTGCAGCCGCCGCCGCCCGACAGACGTCGATGATGGCCAGTTCGTTTCGCCCGATGCGTCGATTCAGAACTTCTTCCTTACCGGCGGCGGTATCGAAGAACCACTGTCCGCTCCGATCTTTCTTCAGTGGAATCGGGAAGGGGAAATTATCGGCGCCCACGAGAAGGACTTGCGCTCCATCCTGCATTCCGCGCCAGCGATGCATCACCGCATACCGATCAACAAAGGCCTGGACGCTATCTTTGTCTTGCACGGCATCTCCGGAGGAGATTAGCTCTTTCGCGTCTGGACCGAACATACGCAGCACGGCAGCTTCATCGCCGGACTGTGCCGCCGATTGCAAAGCGTTGCCCGCCTCTTCGGGAGTGGCAAACGTCCTAACCAGCGGTTTGTCGGACTTACTGCAAGCCGTAAGCGGAAGGACAAGCATCAAGAGCAGCAGGCGCTTGGCGGGAACAATTTTGTCAAGGTTTGGCCGCATCAGGGTACCTATCAATTTTTTGCAGACTTTCTTGGCGAACATGGTTGACCTCATCTGTGCAGCGTTCTCTACCTGCGACTGTGCCAACCGCCGCCGCCCCGGCTGGCTCCACCACGGGCACTCTCCGCCCTCGATTGCCATTCGCTTCCGCTAAAGGCCGATGACCCGCTGTTGTTTTCCTGCTGTCCCCATCCTTTTGCAGCGCGGCAACACCTCTCCCTCCTGAGGACGTCGCTACTGTTTCTTCGGGTTCCGTGAGCAGTCGTCTCGTGTTGCGTGCGGTTTGGCCATGCCTGGCAACAATCGAGCTCTGCAAGCGACCGTCCGGTAATGATCGAGTGTCGACCTCTCACACCAGGCTTGTAAGCTGTCAAAAGTTATAGCTGGCAAGAGTCTCTGTACTGCAATCTAGACGGCCAGGTTCGCTAGCAGTTCCTTGAGGGGCACCAGCAGTGGGGCCTAAGGGTATCCCGCCTAACCTCTGTTCGGCGGGTGATGAAGGATGTTCACACGCTCCTAATCCTTCTCGAAATTCACCCGTACTGGACAAAATGACTGGTGGATCAGGGGATCTGAACGTCGTTTCTTTTTCGGAATCGCGTCGAAATCATGCTCCGAGATAAGATATCAGGGGGGTGGCTGGGAGGGTGCCCTGCAAGGCGGCGGTCAGCGGGCAGAAAAATAGGACTAGGCCAGGCGGCCTTCGGGTCGCCTGCGCCGTGCTGCTCGTCGTTTTTGCCTTTCTATGGGGTTCCTTGTTGCCAGCGGCCACCGGTGGCAGCATCTCCGGCACAGTGATTGACCAGAGCGGCGCGCTTGTGCCCGGTGCACGCCTCACGCTGGTGAACCTCGATCTGACCACGAGCTATAAGGCCACGACGGATGCGCAGGGGTTCTATTCTTTTCCGACGCTTCCCGTCGGCCGCTACGAGCTCACCATCGAGGCGGAAGGGTTCAAAATCCAGAAGAAGACTGGCCTCGCAGTTGACGCAGATGCCGCTGTGCGCGTGGACTTTTCGCTCGCAGTCGGCGAACCGAGTGAGTCGATCACCGTCTCAGCCGTCGCGACCCAGGCGCAGGTCGAAACCGTTGCGACGCATCTTGGCGAAGTCGTCCAGCAAGAGCAGATTACGGCACTGCCGCTCAACGGTCGCAGCTACACGGATCTGTTGGCGATTCAGCCCGGCGTGAGTCCGGTGACGACGCTGACCTCGACTTCGGTA
>Ga0306921_10006739_pt1 | contig 11993 bp, 13 predicted proteins | sample sta12Cox44000080_FD_203760 | JGI IMG/M metagenome (GOLD analysis project Ga0306921, IMG submission 203760) | Lab enrichment of tropical soil microbial communities from Luquillo Experimental Forest, Puerto Rico - statoxic.12C.oxic.44.000.080 (v2)... | ecosystem: Environmental > Terrestrial >... | reverse complement strand
TACCAGGGCGTTGTTCACATTTGAGAGGTGGCGCAACCGTACGTGCGAGGACGCGACGTTCGGAGACAACCGATGACCGGGGCCCGGCAGCAATTGGATTCGGATTTTTCTATTGTACAGGATTGGCGGAACTACACCGACGAAGAGCATGCGATTTGGAGGCTGCTTTTCGAACGCCAGCAGCGATTGCTCGTCGATCGCGCCTGCCACGAGTTCCTCGATGGGCTCGGCGCGCTCGGGGTAGCCGCCGACGGCATCCCGGACTTTCGCCGATTGAGCGACGTGCTCGATGCGGCAACCGGCTGGCGCCTCGTCGCGGTGCCCGGCCTCGTTCCCGACGATGTCTTCTTCGCCTATCTCGCCCGCCGCCGCTTTCCGTCGACATGCTTTATCCGACGCCGCGACCAGCTCGACTACCTTCAGGAGCCCGATGTTTTCCACGATATCTGCGGCCACGTGCCATTGCTGATCAACCCGGTGTTCGCCGACTACATGCAGGCCTATGGGGAAGGCGGGCTGAAGGCGTTGGGGCTTGGCCATCTGCAGCGCCTGGCGCGGCTTTACTGGTACACCGTCGAGTTTGGGTTAATCGCCACAGAACAGGGTCTCCGCATCTACGGCTCGGGCATCCTTTCTTCCGCCGGCGAGTCGGTCTATTGTCTCGACGACCCACGGCCGAACCGTGTTCGTTTCGACTTGAAACGGGTGATGCGGACCCGCTATCGGATCGACGATTTCCAGCAGACATACTTTGTTATTGACAATTTTCAGCAGCTTTTCGATGCAACCCGCCCGGATTTTGCGCCAATCTATCGGGAGATCACCGCGCTGCCCGATGTAGAACCGGATGAGCTGATCGGCTCCGATCACAGATTCGACCGAGCGCCATTTTCCAATCCGCTGGAGGCGGGCAAAAAAATGGGCCGCAGCTCAACCGCGGCCCAAGTTTAGGGAGGAAACGCCTAGAAGACGTACGGCAACACCACAACCGGTGATCGTTACCGCACTGCACAATTTAGGGCGCCTGACCGCGAAGTCAAGCCTCTTTTTCGAAACGCCTTGGCATGTCTGGAGAATCGCGGGCAGATCAAACATTTAGCGTGCACTCCGCGGCAGGGATATGTGCAACGCACAAAGACGCTCCTCTGACGGTCGGCGAATCGTCGGCGCCGCCACCGCTCGATCCCCAATCGGCTCTGTTTCTTGATGTCGACGGCACTCTTTTGGAGATCGCCCCGCGTCCAGAACTTGTCCGAGTCCCCCGCGACCTACCCACACTGCTTTCCCGCCTTTCGCTCCAGCGCGAGGCAGCCCTGGCGCTGATCAGTGGGCGCCCACTTGCTCAACTCGACCGGCTGTTCCAACCGTGGCGGGGCGCCGCAGCCGGTCTGCACGGGCTCGAACGCCGCCGCGCCAACGGCGTGGTCGATCGGGCGGTCAACGGCAGCAGCGCGGAGGCGCTCGACCGCCTGCGGCCAAAGCTCGCCGCGCTGGCCGCGGACCAAAGCGGCCTCACGTTAGAGGATAAAGGCGGAACGCTGGCGCTGCATTATCGCGCGGTGCCGCAGCGTGAGACGGAAATCCGCGAGCTCGCCGAAGCGCTCCAACGCGAGGCAGCAACCGCCTTGCGACTGATCGCGGGTAAGATGGTCGTCGAATTCCAGCCGCGCAGCGCGAACAAGGGCCTGGCCGTCGCTGCCTTCCTGGGCGAGCCGCCGTTTATCGGGCGTCCTCCCGTCTTTGTCGGGGACGATACAACGGACGAGGATGGCTTTGTCGAGATCCGCCGCTGCGGCGGTATTGGCATCCGCGTCGGACCTGCCTGCGAGACGACGGCGGGCTACCGCCTGCCCAGCGTCGCATCGGTCCGCGCCTGGCTCGCGAGAAGCGCCTTGCCTTGAGCATCGTCAAAGTTAAAAATCGGCGAGCTGGATGATCGTGGCCGGAACGTATCCGAGGGTCCAACGTTAGCCAATGTACTTTGCGACGAGGCGAAAATGACCGAGAGCGGTTTTGTTCTGGCCCGTCGGACTGAAGAAGCCAAAAAACCGCGCTTTGCAGACATGTTGACCGCCAACGGTGGCGGAGCCAATCGGCGACTGGTGGTAGTCTCCAATCGCGTAACGCCGACCGTCGGAGCAAGGCCGGATTCGGGAGGTCTAGCCGTCGCCATCCGGACCGCTCTTCAGCAGAGCGGCGGGATATGGTTCGGCTGGAGCGGCGAAGTCGGGGATACGGTGCAAACGGAGCCCGGTATCGTTGCCGATGGCGATTTAACCTTTGCGACCCTCGATCTCTCGCGCAAGGACTTTGACGAATATTATGTCGGTTACGCTAATCGCGTGCTCTGGCCCTTGTTTCACTTTCGCAGCTCGCTGGTGCAGTTTTCGCGTCTCGCGCTCTCCGGATATCTGCGGGTCAACCGGATATTCGCGCGCGCCCTGGCGCCAATGCTGCGGCCGCAGGATCTCGTATGGGTTCACGACTACCATCTCATCCCCCTTGCCGAAGAGTTGCGCAAGCTGGACCGGATTGAGCCCATAGGGTTCTTCCTGCACACGCCCTTTCCCGCCGCCGAACTTCTTCGTGTACTGCCAAATCACCAGCACCTGATGCGCTCATTATGTGCCTACGATTTAGTCGGCTTTCAGACCCAATCTGACCTCGACGGTTTTAGGGATTATCTGTTGCGCTGGGCTGGCGGAGAGGATCTGGGGGATGGCGTTTTGCGCGCCTTCGGGCGCATTGTTCGCGCGCAGGTCTTCCCGATCGGCATCGATGTTGCGGCAGTTTCGGCGCAGGCCGAGATGACCGATGGCAGTCGCCACATGCGGCGCTTGCGCCAGAGCCTTGGGGATCGGGCTCTGATGATCGGCGTCGACCGCCTCGACTACTCGAAAGGCCTTGACGCACGTTTTCAGGCCTACTCGCATCTCCTCGAGGCCTATCGCGAAACGCGCGGCCGAACGGTGCTCATACAAATCGCGCCACCGTCGCGCTCCGAGGTTCCGGAATATCAGGAAATCCGCAAAGACCTCGCAGCCATCGCCGGCCACATCAACAGCCGCTATGGCGAATTCGACTGGACGCCGCTGCGCTACATCAACAAGAGCTTCAGCCATCACATCTTGACCGGGTTCTTCCGAGCGAGCCGGATCGGGCTGGTCACGCCATTGCGCGACGGGATGAATTTGGTCGCAAAGGAGTATGTCGCCTCGCAATCTGCCGACGATCCCGGTGTCCTGGTGTTATCTTGCTTTGCCGGTGCGGCGCGTGAACTCGGAGAAGCAGTGATCGTCAATCCGTTTGATATCGAAGGAATGGCCGAAGCAATTTTGCAAGGCCTCGATATGCCACTCGGGGAGCGCAAAGAGCGCTGGACCGCGATGATGAAGATCCTCGAGCGCAACGACATAACGGCGTGGCGGGAGAGGTTTGTGCGCGCCCTGTCGGCGACCAGCGGGGGATGGTAACTTCCGCGCAGGGCCAGCCTACGACTTGGCTGGTCGGCGATATAGGCGCCACCCACGCCCGCTTCGGCCTGGTGTCGCCAGACGCGACGCTGCTGCATTCCCGGACCCTGGCCGACGAAGATTATCCCACGATAGATGGTGCGCTCGCCGCCTTTTTTGCTGAGCGCGGCCAGTTGCCGATGCCGCGGCAAGGGGCGATTGCGATCGCCTCCCCGATTACTGGCGACCGCATTGCAATGACCAATCATCCCTGGAGTTTTTCGGCCCAGGAATTGAAGTCCCGCCTTGCCTTCGATCGGCTCGAGGTCATCAACGACTTCACCGCGCTGGCGTTGGCGCTTCCGCGGCTTGCGGCGGGGGATCGGCAGACGGTGGGCGGCGGGGCGGCGGTCGCCGGTGCGCCCATTGGCGTGCTCGGCCCGGGATCCGGTCTCGGCGTCTCCGGACTGATACCCTCCGGAACCGGATGGATCCCGCTAACCGGCGAAGGTGGACATGCGACGATGGCACCCGTCACCGATCGCGAGGGTGCCGTCTTAGATCTTATGCGCCGGCATTTCGACCACGTCTCGGCCGAACGAGCCTTATCCGGCCCGGGGCTTCTCAATCTCTACAACACTCTTGCGGTGATCGATGGCGTGCCGGCGAAGGGTTACTCGGCGGCCCAGATTACGGATTTGGCGGTTCGCAATGAGGATCCGCTCTGTTTTGAGACGACGACCATGTTCTGCGCGATGCTCGGCACGATTGCCGGCAATCTGGCCCTGACGCTCGGCGCCCGGGGCGGCGTCTATGTCGGCGGCGGGATCGTTCCTAAGCTCGGCCAGATGTTTCTCGATTCGCCCTTTCGCGAGCGCTTCGAGGCGAAGGGCCGCTTTCACAGTTACCTCGAGAACATCCCGACCTATGTGGTGACGCACCCGCTACCGGCATTTCTCGGCTGCGCCGCCTTGCTCGCCCAGTAAACACCTACGAAGTCCTCTCGGAGAGGTGGAGACCCGCCACACCGAGCACGATCAGCCCCAGACAAAGTAGTTTCCAGCCCCCGGCGCTCTCGCCGAACCAGACGATGCCGATCGCCGCGACGACCGCCGTGCCGACTCCGGACCATACGGCGTAAGCAATCGATAGTTCGATCCCGCGCAGCGCGAGCCCGAGCAGCGCAAAGCTTGCGACATAACAGAGGACGACTGCTCCGGACGGTGCTATCCGGCTGAAGCCATCCGACAGCTTCAGCGAGGTCGTCCCACAGATCTCCAGGAAGATTGCGGCGGCGAGATAGACGCCGCTCATGCCGCAAACTCGGCGCGCACCGCCGCCGTGTGCTCGCCGAGCGCCGGCACCCGGCCCGGGAGCCTTTCCTGCTCGAATATTGCCGGGGCGGGCGGCAGCCGAACCGAGCCTTGCGGAGTGTCGACTACTATCCGCCGCAGATGGGGGTGATGCGAAAAATCCTCGACCGTGTTGAAATTGCCAAAGGCGATCTCGGCGGATTTCAACCGCGCGGCGAGCGCGCTGCGGGGATGGCGGGCGAATTCCTTCGCGACCTTAGCGTCCACCTCGGCGCGGTGCGCGACCCGCCGGTTGTTGTCGCTGAAGCGGGGATCGTCGGCGAGGGCGGCGTCACCGAGGATCTCGGCGCAAAATCGCCGCCACTCCCGCTCGTTCTGGATGGCAATCAAGATCTCCTTGCCGTCGCCGGTCGCAAACAGCCCGTAGGGCACGACCGAAGGATGTGCGAGACCCATCCGCGCCGGGGCGCGCCCGCCATGATCGAAATGGATGAGCGGGACAGCCATCCATTCCGCCGTCGCGTCGAACAGCGATACCCGAATCAGCGCGCCCGCTCCGGTCTGTTGGCGCGCGATCAGCGCTTCGAGAATTGCCGCGTACGCGTTGAGCCCGGCCGCGATGTCCGTCACCGACGCACCAACCCGGCCCGGCGCCTCGGCCGGTCCGGTCAGCGAGGCGAGGCCTGTCTCTGCCTGGATCAGCATGTCGTAAGACTTCATGTCGCGGTAGGGGCCGGTCTCGCCGTAGCCGGAAATCGAGCAGATGACGAGCCGCGGATGACGTTGCCGGAGTTCCTCGAGGTCGAAGCCGGCGCGCGCCATCGCGCCCGGCATCAGATTCTGCAAGAGAACATCGGCACGTGAGATCAGGCGCGTGAGCAGCTCATGGTCGACCGGGTTTTTGATGTCGAGAACAACCGATTCCTTGCCGCGATTGAGCCATACGAAATAACTGCTGTCGCCGCGGGCCGCACGGTCGTATCCGCGCGCAAAGTCGCCTTCGGACCGCTCGATCTTGATCACCCGGGCGCCGGCGTCGGCAAGCCGGCAAGCACAGAGCGGCGCGGCGACCGCCTGCTCTATCGAGACCACCAGCATTCCTTCGAGCGGCCGCGTCATCTTCTCCTCCGGCTTTGACGGTTGAGGGTACGACATTTCCTCCCATATTCGGACCATGGAGAAAAAGCCGCGCGACGAGACCAAGCCTAGCCCGCAGGGGCCCGCGGACGCCGAGCGCCCGAGCAAATCGCAACCCAGGGAGATCGGTGGCCCAAAGGGGCCGGAGCCGACCCGCTATGGCGACTGGGAACACAACGGGCGGTGTACCGACTTTTGAGAAGCTGATTCGTCCTCCGAACGCAGCGCCGGGCCCGCTACCGAATACCCCCGAGCGGCCGCCCGTCATCGAGCCCCCGGACCCCGTGCCGGTGCCGCTGGTAGAACCCCGGCCGCCACCCAAACGCGACTGCCGGCTGAAGGCCCGGTCGATAGCACGTCATCGGCATAACTTGGCGCTTGAGTTCGATCGGCTGTAGAATTCCGGCTGTGGGATAGGGATCAGGCGATGAATTTAGGGACTGATCGAAGCGTCGAAGCGGGAAGGCGCGAACGCCTGCGGATCCGCTCGCAGAACTCCTCAGAGCCAACGGCCGGACTGGCGCCGGGCAACGTCCAGGCCAATCTCGTTATTCTGCCGCAAGCGTTGGCTCACGATTTCCTTCGCTTCGCTCAAGCGAACCCGAAACCGTGTCCGGTGCTTGCCGTTTCCGAGCCGGGCGACCCGCGCCTGCCGAGCCTGGGCGAGGATCTCGACATCCGCACCGATTTGCCGTGCTATCGCGTTTGGCGTCGCGGTGAACTGGTCGAAGAGCCGGCGGAAATCTCGCATGTCTGGCGCGATGATCTGGTCAGCTTTGCGCTCGGTTGCTCGTTTTCGTTCGAGCATGCGCTGGTGGAGGACGGAATCGAGCTGCGCCATATGACCTGTGGGTCGAACGTACCGATGTACCGCACCAACATCCAATGCCAGCCGGCGGGGCCATTTGCCGGTCCGCTCGTCGTATCGATGCGGCCGCTGAGGCCCAGCGACGCAATTCGCGCGATCCAGATTACGTCGCGCTTTCCATCGGTGCACGGCGCGCCGGTGCATATCGGCTTGCCGGCCGCGATCGGCATCACGGATCTTGCCAAACCCGATTACGGCGATGCCGTGCCGGTCGAAAACGGCGAGCTGCCGGTGTTCTGGGCCTGCGGTGTCACTCCGCAAGCGGTCATCGCCCAGGTCAGGCCGGAGTTCTGTATCACTCACGCGCCGGGCTCGATGCTGATTACCGACTTAGCGAACTCGAAATTGGCTAGTCTCTAGGCTTTGACGTCGCCTCTGAGGCAGTCCCTTGGCGATGATGTCCGGCGAGAGGTATCCAGATAGCGTGGTGGACGACATCGAGCGGCTGATCCAGGTCGATGTCGGGCGCAATGTTACAGCTCTGTTCGAAGCTGCAAGGGGCGGCTTGGCTGGCGGCGCCAGGGCCTTGGCGGCGGCCGAGGCCAGGGTCGGCTTTATCACCGGCTTTTACGTCCCGCTCGGCTCTCCACCAGCGGCAGAGACTGACGGGCCTGTCGGCACCGCGTTGCTTGCCAAAGGACTCGTCGAAGTTGGCATTGCCTGTCGGCTCGCCACGGACGAACCGTGCCGCGACGCCTGCGTCGCAGCGTTGGCGGGAGCGGGAGCCACCGACGTGCCCGTCGACACCGGCGATATCGCCACGATGATCGCCACGTGGCGCCGTGCCGGCATCACTCACGCGATCTCGATCGAGCGTTGCGGGCGAAGCGCCGACGGCGCGCCGCGCAATATGAGGGGTCTCGATATTAGTTCTTTTACGGCGCCGCTCGATGACCTGTTCATCGCAGGTCCTTGGGAGACGATCGCTGTCGGGGATGGTGGCAATGAGATCGGAATGGGTTCGCTCCCCCGCGGGCTGATCGGGCAGCATGTCGATCATGGCGAAACGATTGCCTGCACAACGCCGTCGCGGCACCTCATCGTGGCCGGGGTATCGAACTGGGGTGCCTATGGTCTTCTCGGAGCGCTCGCCGCTCTGCGGCCCGATTGGCGCGAGCGGCTGCTCGCCTGTTTGGATGAAGAGCACGACAAAGCGGTGCTCGAAGCGACGGTCAATAATGGGCCGGCGGTCGACGGCGTCTCTCGCTTGCGTGCGATGACCGTCGATAATCTGGAATTGGCGGTGCACCACAACAAGCTGCGGGAGATCCGCGCGCTGGTCGAGGCCTGGCATGCGGTATGAGGAGTTCGTCTTCGAAGACTACCGATACGACCCGGGGCAATCGACCCTGTCGCTCCGCTACGGCTACCGCGACGGCCCACGCTTCGAAGAGCAGCTGGTATTTGATTTCGTCCCGAATCGACTCTCGCCGGCGGCGGAAGAGGTGCTCGACCGAATTTTCCGCCTGATCTTGCTGCTCTCAGGGGTAAGCTATTACAAGGCTTTCATACCGCGGCTGCTGACGTGCCGAGCCTTCGACTTGGACGAGACGACGGCAGTGTTCCTGCAGAAATTCTATGAAAGAGGACTGGCGGAATTTGCGTTCACCAATGGCATCTCGCTGCATAATCATCTTCACTTTCGGTCCAGCTCCAAACCGGCGGCGTCGCCCCTAACGGTGGAGCTGCCGCGACTGACATGTGTGCCGGTCGGCGGTGGCAAGGATTCGATCGTCACCATCGAGTGCCTGAGGCAGAGCGCCGAGCCATTGCTTCTTTTCTCGCTAGGCGATGCCGAACCCATCGCCGCTTGCATAGCCACCGCGAAGTTGCCTTTCATCAGGGTTAACCGCCGGCTGGACCCAAGCCTGTTGAAGCTGAACCGCGCCGGCGCGCTGAATGGCCATGTACCGATTACCGGCATCCTGAGCGCACTTGGTCTGGCCTGCGCAGTGATGGTCGGCTGCGATGCGCTTGTGATGTCGAACGAGCATTCTGCCAGTGCCGCAAACCTCACCATCGATGGTCTCGATATCAATCACCAATACAGCAAGTCTTTAGAGTTCGAACAAGATTTCGCTCGATATGTCGAAAGCGGCATCTCGCCGAGCATCAAATATTTTTCGCTGTTGCGACCGTTGTCCGAAATCGAGATTGCGCGGAGATTTTCGAAATATCCGGCATATTTTCGCGTCTTCCGGAGCTGTAATACGGCATTCCGGCAAGCGCGCGAGGCGCGCGGGCAGCGCTGGTGCTGCAACTGCCCGAAATGCCGATTTGTCTTTCTGGCGCTTTCGCCGTTTATCGAAAAGCAGGATCTGGTCGAAATTTTTGGCGCCAACCTGCTGGACGACGAGACACAGCATAAAGGCTTTGCCGAGTTATGCGGCTTACGGGCCAACAAGCCCTTTGAATGCGTGGGGGAAACAGGCGAAAGCGCCAGCGTGATCTCGTATCTCCGAAATCACCCCGATTGGCGTGACGACATTGTCGTGCGTCGGCTGAATCACGAATTTCCTGCCTTGCGGGAACGAGACTGCGCGGGGTTTCGGGCGCTTCTCGAGGTCAGGCACCCCCACCGGGTGCCGGAACCGTATTTGGCCATGCTCGATGCGTGCGGCTGATATTGGAACGCGACGCGTCGCAGTCTGGGGGCTCGGCCGTGAGGGTCGAGCGGCGATTACTTTCCTAAGACAACGCCATCCTGGCCTGCCTCTGCTCGTGTTGGATGACGCTGCCGATGGATTAATGCCGGAAGATCTCGGCGACGGGGTCGAGTGTGCATTCGGACCAGAGCGGATCGCGCGGGCCCTCGAAAATGTCGATATCATTGTCAAGTCGCCAGGGATCAGCCTCTACCGAGGTGAGATCCAATCTGCCAGGGCAAATGGGAAGCAGGTTACATCCCTCTTGAATCTTTGGTTTGGCGAGCACGCGGGTGTAACGACGGTCTGTGTGACCGGGAGCAAGGGGAAAAGCACAACGGCGTCGCTGATTGCCCACATTTTGGCGAAGCTCGGCCGGAGGGTCGCATTGGCCGGCAATATCGGCATCCCGATCACTGGAATCGATCCCGAGACTGTCGACATCGCCGTGATCGAGGTTTCCAGCTACCAGGCGGCCGATTTTGACGGGTGCTGTGACATCGCAGTGCTGACCTCGCTCTATCCGGAACACATCGACTGGCACCTGTCGGTCGACAGTTATTTTCGTGACAAGATCAACTTGCTGAAGCGGAGCCACTGCTGCGTCGTCCAACGTGCAACGGCCAAGATTGTGGAGCGGTTCACAGCCGGTTCGGCGTCGCAATCCAGATTGTTTGACGACGAAGCCGGCATTCACTGCTGCGGCATCGAGTTATTGGACGGCCCAACGGTAATCGGGCAAGTGCTCGATCCTTATCTCGCGCGGCCCCATAACCGGTCCAATCTGTGCGCGGCCTTGACGGTAGCGAAGTTGCTCGAGCTGGATCCGCGGGGAGCCCTCGCCGCCGTCGGCGGATTCCGCGGATTGCCGCACCGCCAGCAGGAGTTGGGAGAGATCGGGGGTGTGCTGTTTGTTGACGACAGCATCTCGACAATTCCGGAGTCGACGGTTGCCGCCCTGTCGGTCTATGCGGGGCGCGATGTGACGGTCATTCTCGGTGGGTACGACCGCGGCATCGATTACGGTAAGCTGGTCGACACGGTGCTGACGGGCGCGGCCAATGCCGTGGTTTGCCTCGGCAACAGCGGGGAGCGGATTTTTTCGCTGGCTCGGCAGGTCGCGCGCTCGCGAGACGTCAGCTGCAAGATCCACCGTGCGCATTCGATGGCGAATGCCGTCGCCTATGCGCGGGAAGTGACGCCGCCCGGGGGTGTCGTCCTGTTGTCGCCGGCTGCTCCCAGCTATGATGATTATCGGGACTACCGAGAACGCGGGCGCGATTTTGCGGTGCAGGCCGGGGTGCCTATGCCGGAGGCATCGGGCAGCTATTCGCTTGCCGAATAGCTGTCATCGGGTGCGAACGGGAACGCCCGCTAGGTTACCGGCATATCGTTAAAGGAGACAGCTTGCGACGGCTGGCACAGAGGGACTGTTATGAGCCCGAGACCACAGCTTCGCGACCCGTTCGCCTACGGCAGTCGGCGCGGAATATTTTCCGCGTGGACGATGGCAATTGTCTTTGCGACCGTGGCGATGGTCAGTTTCGCCATCGATCAAACGCTCAGTCTCGCGCCGAGTGCAGGGGAACAAAACACGCCTTCGCTGCTCCACCCAGTTCAGCTTATCGAATCGTTGATAGACGCCGCCTCGGACTAAGCACCGTTTACGGCGCGGCGCGGCTGCTCTTTTTGTTTCTTGTCGCGGCGCTGGCGCTCGCCTGCGCGGGGCCGATGCCTTTCTTGCTGCAGGGCGATGCGAGTTCGGCGCAGGTCGGGTACTCCGGCGACGTCGATAGCGCAGCCCTGGTCGCGAGACAGCATTGCGCGCGCTACGAACGGGTACCGCGCTTTCTGGAGGCGCAGGAGAACGTCGCTTTCTTCGAGTGCGTCCGCCATTGAATCACCAGCCGCCTTACGCTGATAACGCGACGATTGGCGCTTGAAGCCGAGCCAAATCGCGGCGATCCTGAGTGCGGGCATTCGCCGCCAAACAGGCAGGGTCCAGCTTTAAGAAAGGCCGGTCGCGATGAGCATCGAACTGCACACCTGGAACACCCCGAACGGCCGCAAGATCAGTGTGGCCCTCGAAGAAATGGGCCTGCCATACACGGTGAAGACCGTGAACATCTCCAAGGGCGAGCAATTCGCCCCGGCCTTCGTCAAGATTAGTCCCAACAGCAAGATTCCCGCGATCGTCGATCCCGATGGTCCAGGCGGCCGGCCGATCAGTATCTTCGAGTCGGGCGCGATCCTGATTTACCTCGGCGAGAAGACCGGCAAGTTCTGGCCCGCGGATTTGCGCGGACAGGTACCGGTACTCGAATGGCTGATGTGGCAGATGGGTGGCTTTGGTCCGATGCCTGGTCAAGTGCACCACTTCCTGCAAGTCGCCAACGAGCAGGACCGGCGCTATGGCCTCGAGCGGTACTCCAAGGAAACACGGCGGCTCTACGGTGTGCTCGACCGGCGCCTCGGCGAAGTCGAGTTCGCCGGCGGCGACATTTCGATCGCGGATTTCGCGATCCTCGGCTGGGCCTGGCGGCACGAGCGCCATCAGGTCGATCTCAGCGATTTCCCG
>Ga0306921_10006734_pt1 | contig 11997 bp, 10 predicted proteins | sample sta12Cox44000080_FD_203760 | JGI IMG/M metagenome (GOLD analysis project Ga0306921, IMG submission 203760) | Lab enrichment of tropical soil microbial communities from Luquillo Experimental Forest, Puerto Rico - statoxic.12C.oxic.44.000.080 (v2)... | ecosystem: Environmental > Terrestrial >... | reverse complement strand
GCAGGAACTTCAAATAGGCGGCACTAGCACGCACAGAGGGGACCCGCCATGACCGACCATTATGACGCCCGCGAGACGCGCGATCCCCGAGAACGCGAGGCCGAGCTGTTCGCCCGGCTACCGGAGCTACTGCGCCGCGCGATGGCCGCGCCCGCCTATGCCGAGCGGCTTGGGGGCATCGATCCCGCTTCGGTCAAGAACCGCGCCGCGCTCGCGCTATTGCCGGTGTTGCGGAAATCCGAACTCCCTGCCCTGCACAAGGCCACGCCGCCCTTCGGCGGCTTCGTCGCGGGCAGTCCCGGTTCGTTTTCCCGGCTCTTCACCTCGCCTGGCCCGATCTTCGAGGCGGAGACGACCCATCCCGATGCCTGGCGCGGCGCGCGGGGGCTCTTTGCGGCAGGATTCCGGCAAGGCGACGTGGTGCTCAACACCTTCAGCTATCATTTGACGCCCGGCGGTTTCATCCTCGACGCCGCGGCGCGCACGCTTGGCTGCGCAGTCATCCCCGCAGGGCCCGGCAATACCGAAGCGCAATTCGACCTGATCGAGGCCTACCGTCCGATCGCTTACTGCGGCACGCCCGATTTCCTGAAGATTTTGCTTGATGCCGCAGCTGCGGCCGGGCGCGACATCTCCTCGATCAAGCGCGCCCAGGTCGGCGGAGCGGCGTTTCCGCCCTCGCTGCAGGCCGAGATCAAGTCGCGTGGGATTGACGCCTACCAGACCTTCGGTACTGCCGATCTCGGCATGGTGGCGTACGAGACATCCGCGCGCGAGGGCATGGTCGTTAACGAGGACCTGATCCTGGAAATCGTCCGCCCCGGTACCGGCGATCCGGTGCAGGCCGGCGATGTCGGCGAGATCGTCGTCACCTCGCTCGATCCCGATCATCCCTGGATCAGGCTCGCCCTCGGCGATCTCACGGCAAGCCTGCCCGGAACAAGCCCCTGCGGACGCACCAACATGCGCATCAAGGGCTGGATGGGGCGTGCCGACCAGACCACCAAGGTCAAGGGCATGTTCGTGCGGCCCGAGCAGATCGCCGAAATCGGCAAGCGTCATCCGGCGCTCGGCCGGCTGCGCCTCGTGGTGTCGCGATCAGGCGAGACTGACGTGATGACGTTGCGCGCCGAATGCGTCTCGCCTGACCCAACGCTTCGTGATGAAGTCGCAGCCAGCTTGCGCACTCTGACCAAGCTCGGCGGCAATGTCGAACTTTTGGGGCCAGGCTCGCTGCCGAACGACGGCAAGATCATCGCCGACGAGCGCTGAGGCCGCCCACCAGCGTTCAAAACGCGGATTGTCGATTGTCGGGGCGTGTCCTATACCAGCTACCATTGACACTTTTTCGAGCGTTCAGAAATGCCTATCCCGAAAGCCTCGCAAGCCCTTTCCCGCTTTACCGTGATTGATCTCACGCGCGTCCGCGCCGGCCCCACCTGCGTGCGGCAGCTCGCCGACTGGGGCGCCAATGTGATCAAGGTCGACGCGCTGCTCGAGGACGCCGGCGGGGAACAGCTCGGCGGGCCGCGCCACGGCGCCGATTTTCAGAACCTGCACCGCAACAAGCGGGCGATGTCGCTCAATCTGAAAGACCCGAAGGGCCTCGAAGTGTTCAATCGGCTCGTGGCCAAGGCCGACGTCGTGGTGGAGAATTTCCGGCCCGATGTCAAAGCAAAGCTCGGCGTCGACTATGAGAGCGTGCGCAAGATCAATCCGCGCATCGTCTATGGCAGCATTTCCGGATTCGGCCAGGACGGCCCCTATCACAAGCGTCCCGGTTTCGATCAGATCGCCCAGGGCATGGGTGGGTTGATGTCGATCACGGGCGCCCCGGGCGGCGGCCCGATGCGGGTCGGCATTCCCGTGGCAGACCTCTCGGCCGGATTGCTGTGCGCGATGGGAATTCTCGTCGCACTCCTGGAGCGCGAGGTTTCAGGCGAAGGCCAATGGGTCAAGACCTCGTTGTTGCAGGCACAGATTTTCATGCTGGATTTCCAGGCCGCGCGCTGGCTGATGGAGAAGGACATCCCCCCGCAGGCCGGCAACGACCATCCGACCAGCATCCCTACCGGCGTTTTCAAAACCTCCGACGGCTACATCAACATCGCCACGACGGGCGGCAGGATATGGCACCGCTTTGCCGAGACGTTAGGGGCACCCGATTTGCCAAGCCGCGCGGAATACGCCACTGCGCCCGACCGCTCGAAAAACCGCAAGGCGCTTAATGCCGAGATCAACAAGCTCACCGAGACAAAATCGAGCGAGACCTGGGTCAGGGAGTTCAACGCCGCCGGCGTGCCGTGCGGTCCGATCTATTCCATCGACGAGGTGTTCGAGGACGCCCAGGTCAAGCATCTCGGCATCGCGCAGGATGTGCCCAACGAGGACAATCGGCACATCCGCCTGGTTGGACAGGGCGTAACACTGTCGCGGACGCCGAGCCGGATGGCGGCGCGGCCGCCGGAGTTCGGTGAGCAGACCGAGGAAGTGCTGGCCGAGTTCGGCTTCTCGGCCGATGAGATCGCCGAGTTGAGAAAGCGCAAGGTGGTGTGAGTCAATGCGCGCTGGGGGCCTAAGCCCACCGTGATGGAGCGGTCGCATATCGCCCTGCACATGAAAAAGCCCAAGCCCAAGAAGCTATCAACCTGGTTTGAGAGGAATGGCCTTCATGGCCTCCAGCTTCACCGTTTTACCGAGTCTCATTTCGAAAAACACGTAAAACTAATTGGCAGCCTGTTACTCGCGTGGAATGACCTCCATGAGCATCTAGCCAGCGTGTTCGCCGCAGTGATGGGAAAGCCGCATTGGGCTCGTTCATTTGCGATCTGGCATGCGACGCGGAACGACGGTGGCAAAAGGCGTCTGCTCCGAACGGCATTGGCCAATCTTCAAGGTGAACTTGAACTTGATGTCGCGGCGCGGGCTCACGCGATCAGGGAGATCAGCTGGATACTGGACGCCGTGGACAAACTAGAAGGATTCCGGGACGACTCTGCGCACACCCCACTCACCTATCGCTTTGTTGGCAACAGCATTCTAGATTTTGGCGACATCCTTACGGTACGCAACTTGTTAGAGCTACAACAGCAAATTGTGGTGCCGCAGGCTGGATTTAGCAATCCGATGGCGCTTCGCCTTTCAAAAAGCCAGCGCGATTTGCTTGTCGAATATCGATACGCAAGAGATCGAATTCTCATTCTCCGCGACTATGTGGTCGCGGTTGAGTGTGTCTGGTGGAACCCGCCTCTTCCATGGGCACGTAGACCGTCTCTGCCAGAGAGGCGGCCCGACCGGCCGTCGAAAGCAAAGGCTCAACACCGAAAGAAAAAATAGCGCTCTCGCCCGCATCGATCATAGCGGGCGAGACCTTTTTGCTAGTTGGACGCTCTTGAGGTTTAAACATGGCTCGCGCCTCGAAATATTGCATCTACTGCGGCGATTCCCCGACAACGAGGGAACATATTTGGGCTGACTGGCTGGCCAAATTTATTCCCAAGACGCTGGTGAATTACACAGCCTCTCAATCGTTGCTCAATCCTGACAGAACCATCGAGAAAAAAGAAAAGTTATGGGGCGGTGATCCGCGTAGCCGCCAACTACAAATCGTCTGTCGTCCCTGCAATAACCATTGGATGAGCGATTTGCAGACGGCGGCCAAACCAGTTCTCATTCCCCTGATTACAGGAAAAGCCATCAACCTTACGCCGCCTCGCCAAGAAAGTTTGGCTGCGTGGTGTGCGATGACAACGATGTGTGCCGAATATTTTTATCCAAAGACCGCCTCCGTTTCGGTGACCGATAGGCGATGGTTTTTCAAGACGCACGCGGCTCCAAACACCTTTCGAATCTGGATTGGTGACTTCGACAGGAAAGAGTGGAAGCCCCATTGGGGCCATCTGTCTCTGCGAATTTCACTCACCGAACATGAGGGCATGCAAGGTTGGGCCATCCACCCAGACGGCACTCCCCGACCTAATACCCAAACCACGATGTTCGTCGTCGGTCGGCTTTACATCATTGTCTATTCGTGCCCGTTTCCTGAAATTCTGAATTCGCAGGCAATCGCCCAACGGGTCGATTCCCGCCTGAGCCAAATCTGGCCTCCGCGCCACTCGCTCCTGATCTGGCCGCCTACCGACACCCTTACCGACAGGGACGCCGACCAGCTTGCCGGAGCGATTTTTGGTCGCTTGGACGAAGTCGGTACGACGTTTGGAACGTGATTTTTGGGGCGCGCCAGCCCTAGGATCCATCTGGCCTCCTCGCAATGACAGTCGTTTGCGAATTTGACTCCAACCGTTCAAGCAGGCCGCGAGCCGCAGCGCCTAATACTTTCGCAAGAGGACACAGATACTTAGCGACGCTATTTGCCTTTGAAGTTCGGCGTTCGCTTGTTCAGAAAGGCATCCATACCCTCGCGAAAATCCTCGCTCATGTAGGCTTTGAGGATCAGGTCCGCGCCTTCGTCGCGCGATAGCGTCCGGCGGATCCGCCGCACCGCCTCCTTGGTGACTTCAAGCGTGATCGGCGCGTGCGAGGCAACCAGCCTTGCGGTCTCCTCAGCGCGGCGCTGCAGAGTGGCAACATCCGCCACCACCTCGTTCAGCAAGCCGAGTGCCAGCGCTTCCGGCGCCTCCACCAGACGGGCTTTGAAGATCAGGTCCTTGGTCCGCGCCGGCCCTACCAGCGAAACGAGGCGGGAGATATTGGACATCGACAGGCAGTTGCCCAGCGTACGCGCGATCGGAAAACCGATCCGTGTCGCCTCCGTGCCGATGCGAATATCGCAACAGGCGGCAATCCCCGCCCCGCCTCCGGTGCAGGCGCCGGCAATCGCCGCGATTGTCGGCACCCGGCATTGTTCCAGCGTGCCGAGCACACGATCGATCCGCGCCTCGTAATCGAGCGCATCCTGTGCCGTCTTGAAGGCGCGGAATTGCGAAATGTCGGTGCCAGAGGCGAACGCCTTGTCGCCTGCGCCGGTCAGGATCAGCACCTTGATCGAGCGATCGGTGTTGATGCCCTTGCAGATCGCGGCCATACGTTCGTACATCGCAAAGGTCAGCGCGTTGCGCGCCTGCGGGCGGTTGAAGGTCAGCCGGGCGATGCCGTCCTCGACGGAATAAAGCAGGTCTTCGTTGGAGGCTGTCGGGGCGTTCATCGCGCGCTGTTCCTTCACGTTTGTCTGGCTCAGGCTACGGCCGCCTTCGGCATCTGCACGACATCGCGGCCCTTGAGGACCTCCATGGCGGCAAGCACGCCGCCCGAGCGATGCGGCACCTTGGCAAGGTCGAGCCCCATCTCGACGCCGGCAAGCGTCCCCATCAACATCAGTTCGTTGAAATGCCCGAGATGCGCGATGCGGAACATCCTGCCCTTGACCTTGTTGAGGCCGGTACCCAGCGACATGTCGAATTTCTCCAGAACCACCTTGCGCAGATGATCGGCGTCGTGGCCCTCGGGCATCACGACGCCGGTCAGCGCCGGCGAATGCGCCAGCGGGTCCTGGCATTGGGTTTCCAGGCCCCAGACCTTCATGGCCGCGCGCGTCGCGGCACTCTGACGCCTGTGTCGGGCGAACACGTTTTCCATCCCCTCCTCCTCGAGCATCTTGATCGCTTCGCGCAACCCCATCAGCAGGTTGATCGCGGGCGTATAGGGGAAGGTGCCAATCTTGTTGAAGGTGAGCATGTCGCTCCAATCCCAGTAGGAGCGCATCGCGGGATTGGCCTTGGCCACCGCAAGCGCCTTCTCGGAGATGGCATTGAAGCCGAGCCCCGGCGGCAACATCAGCCCCTTTTGCGAGCCACCGACCGAGAGATCGATGCCCCAGGCGTCGTGCTCATATTCCAGCGCGCCGAGACCGGAGATGGTATCGACCATCAACAAAGCGGGGTGGCTGAGGCGGTCCATGATCTTGCGGACCTCGACGGGAGGGGTGACGCAGCCGGTCGAGGTCTCGTTGTGCACGACCATGACCGCCCTGATTTTGTGCGCGGTGTCGGCCGAAAGGCGCGCCTCGATCTCGACGAGGTCGGCGCCGTGGCGCCAGTCCCCCGGAATGAAGTCCACATCGAGCTTGAACTTGTCGGCGATGCCGTGCCACAGAATCGCGAAGTGGCCGGTTTCGCACATCAAGACCTTGTCGCCGGGCTGCAGCGTGTTGACGATCGCCGCCTCCCAGGCGCCGGTTCCGGACGAGGGAAAGATGATCACCGGCTGTTTGGTGCGAAACATGCGTTGCATGCCGGCCATCACGGCAAAGCCAAGCTCGGCGAATTCCGGACCGCGATGATCGAGACCCGGCCTGTCCATCGCCCGCAGCACCCGGTCGGGGATATTGGTCGGTCCCGGAATCTGCAGAAAATGCCGTCCAGTGTGCAGGGTCATGAGGCGTCCTTCCCGGTCTTGCATGGGTCGAATATCACTATTCGCCGGCCTTGTCCCTCCGGTAACAGATGAGGTCAATGCCAAAGAAGCAGGGCCGCGCCTTGCCAAGCCTGAGCGCGGCGGGCAAGACAGCAAGGGGGCTCAACCACGAGACGGAAGCGATGGCCGCGGTGCAGGCCCGAAGATCAACAGATTCGGCTGACTCCACCGCGCTGGCGGCGCGCCTGTCGCGCGAGATCACAGGCGATGTCCTGTTCGATCCCTTCAGCCGCGGCCGTTACGCCACCGATGCCTCGCACTATCAGATCATGCCGGCCGGCGTGGTTGTGCCCCGCAGCATGGACGAGGCGCTGCGGGCGCTTGCGATAGCCCGCAACGACGGATGGGTGGTGACGCCGCGCGGCGGCGGCACCTCGCAATGCGGCCAGACCATCAATGACGGACTGGTTATCGACGTTTCCAGGCACCTGAACCGCATCCTTTCTCTCGATACCGAGAACGGCACCTGCGTGGTCGAGCCTGGGATCGTGCTCGACGACCTCAACCGCCAGCTCAGAAAGCATGGCCTGTGGTTCCCTGTCGACGTCTCCACTGCCTCGCGCGCCACCATCGGCGGCATGGCCGGCAACAATTCCTGCGGCGGACGCTCGCTGCGCTACGGCACCATGCGCGACAACACGCGCTCGATGGATGCGGCATTGGCTGATGGCACGATGCTGCATTTCGGCGAGGTGCCGCGCGATCTTGCGCAAGCCGATGTACCCGATGCCGGGCGGTCGCTGTTTCGCGACATGCTCGACCTTGGCGCGCGCGAGGCGGACGAAATTGCGGAAAGATTTCCGAAGGTCCAGCGCAGGGTCGGCGGTTACAATCTCGATTGCCTCGTGCCGCGCAACGCGCCCAATAACATAGCCCATCTGCTCGTCGGTTCCGAGGGCACGCTCGCCTTCACCACCAAGGTCGAGCTGAAGCTGTGGCCAGTCATCCGCAACAAGGTGCTGGGCGTCTGCCATTTCGGCAATTTCCATGAGGCGATGGATGCGGCTCAGCATCTGGTCAGGCTGCGCCCTATTGCGGTTGAACTGATCGATCGCACCATGATCGGGCTCGGCCGCGAGATCGAGATGTTCAAGCCGATCATTGCGGCCGCCGTTCGCGGTGATCCGGACGCGGTTCTGGTCGTCGAGTTTGCCGAAGAGGACCAGGACGAGAACCTGCGCCGGTTGAAACAGCTCGCTGAATTAATGGCCGAGCTCGGCTTTGGCTGGAGAAATCCGCAACGCAAATGGGGCGGCGTGGTCGAGGTGACGGAGCCTGCCTTGCAGGGTGCGATCGCCGATTTCCGCGTCGCCGGTCTCAATGTCATGATGTCGATGAAGGAAGCGGGCAAGCCCGTCTCCTTCGTCGAGGATTGCGCCGTGCCGCTGCCGCACCTTGCCGACTATACCGAACGCCTCAACGCGATCTTCGCGCGTCACGGCACGAGCGGCACCTTTTACGCGCACGCCTCCGAGGGCTGCCTGCATGTGCGGCCCATCCTGAACCTGCGGCTGGAGAAAGATGTCAAAGCCATGCGCGCGATTGCCGAGGAAACCTTCGCGATGGTGCGAGAGTACAAGGGCTCGCATTCCGGCGAACATGGCGACGGCATCGTGCGCTCGGAATTCCACGAGGCGATGTTCGGTCCGCGTCTTGCCGCCGACTTCAAAGAGGTCAAGCACCGCTTCGATCCCGCTAGCGTTCTCAACCCCGGCAAGATCGTCGATGCTCCCAAGATGGACGACCGCACCCTGTTCCGATACCCGCCGGATTATCGCGTTGGCGAGTTGAAGACGGTGCTCGACTGGTCGGCCTATCCCGGCGCCGGCGGCGGCTTTCAGGGCGCGGTCGAGATGTGCAACAACAACGGCGCCTGCCGAAAGCTCGAGGGCGGCGTGATGTGCCCGTCCTTTCGCGCCACCCGTAACGAGAAGGACGTCACGCGGGGACGTGCGAACACCTTGCGGCTGGCGATTTCCGGCCAGCTCGGGCCCGACGCACTCACCTCCGAGGCGATGATGGAGACGCTCAAGCTTTGCGTATCCTGCAAGGCTTGCCGTCATGAGTGTCCCGTCGGCGTCGACATGGCAAAGATGAAGATCGAGGTGCTGGCCGCGAGCGTCACAAAGCATGGGATTTCGCTGCGTGACCGACTGATCGGCTACCTGCCCCGCTACGCCGATCTCGCCTCGCGCTTGGCGCCGTTGGCAAATCTGCGCAATCATAGCTCGCTGCTGCGCGCGTTGTTGGAAAGGTTCGCCGGCCTCAGCGCCAGGCGCGCGCTGCCGGCGTTCCGGCGCGACACCTTCCGCGCCGCGGCTGAGGCGATCGGCCCGGCCGAGGGAAGAGAGGTCGTGCTGTTTGCGGATACTTTCAACCGCATCTACGAGCGCGAAAATCTCGATGCGTGCCTGCGCGTGCTGGTCGAGGGCGGCTACCGCGTGCATATCCCAAAGCCCGCGGGCGGCGGACGGCCACTGTGTTGCGGGCGGACGTTTCTGTCGGCCGGCCTGGTCGAGGAGGCGCGCAAGGAGCTCGACCGGATCGTGGAGGCCTGTGCGCCGTTTGCGGCGCGCGGTGTGGCGATCATCGGGCTGGAGCCGAGCTGCCTGTTGACGCTCCGCGACGAATTGCTGTCGCTGCGATCGGATCAGGCGGCGAAATCAGTGAGCGCGCACGCGCTCTTGTTCGAGGAATTTCTGGTGCGCGAGGCTCAAGCCGGCCGCCTCATTTTGCCGCTTGGCGCGATTGCGGGCAAGGTTCTGGTGCATGGCCATTGCCACCAGAAATCCTTCGGCGCGTTCAAGCCGGTCGAACAGGTGTTGCGGCTGATTCCCGACCTCGATGTCGAGATCGTGGAATCAAGCTGCTGCGGCATGGCCGGCGCCTTCGGCTATTGCGCCGACACCTATGACGCCTCGATCGAAATGGCGGAACTGTCGCTGCTTCCCGCCGTTCGCCGCGCCGATCCCTCGACTTTTGTCGTGGCCGACGGCACCTCGTGCCGGCATCAGATCAAGGACAGCACGCAACGCTCTGCGCTTCATGCCGCGCGCCTCCTGGCGATGAGCCTTGATCGCGCGAAATCCGCATCCATCCCAGCTTCCCCCACATAAGGACAAGCTCCATGGCCGAACTGACCCTCGATGTCGCCCGCAAGATTCTCGATGCCGCGCTCGCCAAGGCCGTCGAACAAAAATTCAAGCCGCTCGTCATCACCATTCTCGACGCGCGCGGCGCGGTCAAAGTCACGGCCGCGCAGGACGGCACCAGCCTGATGCGGGCCGAGATCGCGCACGGCAAGGCTTATGGTGTGCTCGCCATGGGTATGGGATCGCGGGCACTGTTCCTGCGCGCGAAGGAGCAGGCTTATTTCATCGATGCGGTCAACGCGCTGGCGCAGGGGCGGCTGGTGCCGGTGCCGGGCGGTGTGCTGATCCAGGACGGCGCCACACTGCTGGGTGCCATCGGCGTCAGCGGCGACACCTCGGACAACGACGAGATTTGCGCGATCGCCGGGATCGAGGCTGCAGGCCTCAAGGCGAATGCGGGTTGATCGCCGCCCCGCTGCGCCCCTTAGCCCCGATCCGGGAAGGATTCGTCGGCGCGCTCAGTAGCCATAATATGGGCGCTGCCACCCGTAATGATAGCGGGGGTATGCCCCGTAGGGCCGCACATAGCCGTAATTCGGGTAGCCGTAGGGCCGCGCGTAGCCGTAAGACGGATAGCCATAGGGGCGTGCATAACCGCCGTAATAGGCGCCCGGATAGTAGCCGCTATACCCGTAAGGATATCCATACGGACCGTAAGGACCATACGCGCTGCTTGCGATCGCTCCACCGATAATCAAACCGGCGAGCGCGCCTGCGCCCAAGCCCCAGCCCCACCCCCAGCCTCCGCGCCAGTACACGGGAATCGGGCTGTCGGCGGCCATGGATTTCATGGTTGCAATATTGGTCGGTAAGGGAGCCGCGGCGGCAGCACCAATCTGGCCCGCTATCAGGCTTGCCGCCAGCGCATGCACGACTGTCGATTTGAGAATGTTCATGGCTTTACTCCTTCGTACTCCGAGGCTTCGGCAAACATCGAAAGAATGCCAGCGTTCGCGAACGATCCCACGCCGCGGCTCGTTGCCGCTTGATCTGCCTCAAACCGGACGGCTCCAAGAGACGCAATTCCGCCCTGCCATCTCGCAGAAAAATGATGCTACCCGGCTTCAACGATAGCGTGTGGCCTCTGCAACAAGTGTTACGCTCAAATTCCCACAATACGCGGTTCGGGAGGCCACATGAGACGTCGGGAATTCATTGCTCTGGTTGGCGCCATGGCGGCCTCTTCGTCGCTCGCCGCGCGCGACCGCCTCCCGACGATCGGATTCCTCGGCGCCGGAACGCTTTCAACCAGCAAGGATCGAACCGAGGCCTTCCTGCATCGACTGCGGGAGCTTAGTTGGGTCGAGGGCCGCAATGTCTTGATTGAGTATCGGTGGGCCGAAGGCCGCAACGAGCGCTATTCCGGAATCGTGGCCGAGTTTATCCGGCTGAACGTCGACGTCATCGTCACCGGAGGTGCCGGAGCAGTGATGGCGGCAAAGCGGCTGACATCAACCATCCCGATCGTGTTTGGCGTAGCTTCAGATCCTGTCGGTTCAGGCCTGGTGGCGAGCCTGGCGCGACCGGGAGGCAACGTCACCGGACTGTCGTTCGAGGGACCCGACCTCGCCGCCAAGCGGCTCGAATTGCTGCGGCAGGTGGCCCCTCGTCTTTCTCGGGTAGCTGTCATGAGCAATCCCGACTCCTCGGGCGCCACCCTTGAACTGCGGGAGGTTCAGGCATCCGCTACTGTTCTCGGGATCGAGGTTTTGCCATTCTCTATCCGAAAAGCAGAGGATATCGCGCCTGGCTTCGCGGCGCTCGGAGAGCGCTGCCAGGCCCTCTATGTCTGCTCGGACCCGCTGGTCAACACCAACCGATCCCTGATCACCAGCCTCGCTTTGGCCGCGCGGCTGCCGACCATGTTCGGCGAGCGGGAGAACATCAGTGCGGGAGGCCTGATTTCTTATGGTCCGAGTATCGCCGACCTGTTTCGACGTGCTGCCGATCAGGTCGACAAGATATTGCGTCATGCCAATCCGGCGGATATCCCGGTCGAGCAGCCGACCAAATTCGAACTGGCCATCAACCTCAAGACGGCCAGGGAACTTGGCCTCGCCATGCCCCCCGAGCTGCTTGGCGGCGCGGACGAGGTGATCGAATAGAGCTACACTTTCCGGGCATCAACTCACTCAGCTTTTGAGCTCGCTTGCTCGGTTGTCTGCTTCCAGGAGCAGCTTGATCGGGATGCGGCTCTTGTCGGAAGGGACATCTGCAACCCTAAAATTCGATTGCACCGGGAATAGCAATGTTGATGGAAAACCATCGATGCTAAGCTCGTGCTTTAAGGCTGGATCACGTCTGCAAACAGGACACTGCGGCCGGCCGCTTTTCGTTGGCCGAGTGTCTCGTGAGGGAAAGTCGCGCAGTGACCGTCGCGAGATATTCGGTCGGGATCTTCAGGTGGCAGATG
>Ga0306921_10006732_pt1 | contig 11998 bp, 8 predicted proteins | sample sta12Cox44000080_FD_203760 | JGI IMG/M metagenome (GOLD analysis project Ga0306921, IMG submission 203760) | Lab enrichment of tropical soil microbial communities from Luquillo Experimental Forest, Puerto Rico - statoxic.12C.oxic.44.000.080 (v2)... | ecosystem: Environmental > Terrestrial > Soil... | reverse complement strand
CGTAGTAATCGGCACTAGAAGTTCGCTGGTTGCGATCACGCTGACTGCGGCTGGCGATCGATGGCCCCAACAAGTCGAATGACGGACAGTGGATCACGCGAGGATCAGAGTTGAAGTCAGACTTTAAAGTCGGAGTTTTGGAGTCGCCGCTCTTTCGTCGGAGTTTTGGGACGGATTTTGAGGTCGGAGCTTGGTGTCGAACTCGAAAGTCTGACTTTAAAGTCAGACTTTAAAGTCGGAGTTTAAAGTCAGACTTTCGAGTCAGAGTTTGGCGGCGGTGAAACGTGTCAAAAAATGAAACGCCGCCGGCGGCCGGGACACTACTTTTGGAGGCGCTCCAATAGGAATGCGGCGTCCGCGGACACCGAAACTGCCCCCAAACTGCTGATCCTGTTATAGTCAGATTCTTTCTAAACCGATAGGAGACACTGCGGGCGAATCTGGCTCCAAACGTCTGGAATCGCTGGCATTAGCAGACTTGTGAAGATCCCACGGACCCTCGGGCGCTACGAGGTCGTCGACCTGATCGGTCGCGGTGGCATGGGCGCTCTTTATCGCGCCCGCGACCCTCGCATCGGCCGGTACGTCGCCATCAAGCAGCTCCGGCCCGAATTCGACACGCCGGAGCTCCGTGACCGCTTTTCGCGCGAGGCGGCTGCCGCCGGCGGCCTCAGCCACCCGAACATCGTCACCATCTTCGACGTCGGCGAGGACGAAGGGCTGCCGTTCATCGCCATGGAGTACGTCCGCGGCGAGACGTTCACCGACATCCTCGGCCTGCGGCCGCCCCTCTCTGTTCTGAGAAAACTGCAACTCGTCGAAGAAGTCTGCGCCGGCCTGGCCCACGCGCACGAAGCCGGCATCGTGCATCGTGACATCAAGCCCGCCAATCTCATCGTCGGCTCCGAAGGGATCGTCAAGATTCTGGACTTCGGCATCGCCAAGCTCAGTTCGTCTGGCATCACCCTGCCCGGCATGATCCTGGGCACGCTGAACTACATGGCTCCCGAGCAGGTCCGTGGCGAGGCGGTCGACGCTCGCGTCGACATCTTCGCGGTCGGCGCCGTGCTGTACGAGCTGCTGACCCACCGGCAGGCCTTTCCGGGCCGGGCGTCGAGCGAGGTGCTCGACAAGATTCTCAGAGGCACTCCGACGCCGATCACCGAGGTGTACCCCGACGTGGACCCACGGCTGGTCGAGCTGGTCGCTCTCGCGCTCGAAAAAGATCGCGATCGGCGGATTCAGGAGATCGCCCTCCTGCAACGAGAGCTGGCCAACATTCGCTTGAAACCAGCAGTCGGCGAGCCGAGGCGGTCGAGCACCCGCATGACCGGTTCGAATCAACGACAGACCGGTTTGATTACGCCTCCCCCGACGCCGGCGTCCGGCAGCGGACTCTCCGGCTCCGATCGAAACCGCGCGGCGATGAAGGCGCAAGTCGAGGAACACTTGCTCGCGGCCGAGCGCGAGTTCGACGCCGGCAACTATGACGCCGCCATCGAATCGTGCAAGCGCGTTCTCATGCTCGACGACTCGGACCAACGAGCCATCGCGCAGCTCGATCGCATCCACGCAGCCTTCGACGAACAGCAGGCCCTCGCCGATCTGGCGGCCCAGGAACAGGAAGCCCAGGAACGGCTCAATGCCGAGATCGATGACGCGCGCAGCCGCTTCGCGAAGGGGGACCATCAGACCGCGTTGAAGATGCTGGAGGCGCTGGACCCGTCTGCGCACGAACAAGTCGGCGAGGCGCTCCTCGAAATGCGCTCGGAGCTGCACCAGATCGAGGAAGACCGGCGGATCGCCAGAGAGCGCGCCGAACGGCGCCAACAACTCCTCAGCGTTCTGGCAAACGCGAGAACGGCGATCCAGCACGATCAGCTCGACGAAGCCGCCCGCCTGCTCGACGTCCTTCGTGACATCGACGCCGGTGCCCCCGAGGTGTCGGACTTCACCGAACGGCTGCGCCGCGCGCAAACCGCCGCGCGGCTGAAAGCCGAGCTCGACCTCGTGCTCCGCGACTTCGACGCAGCCCTCGGCGTCCAGGACCTTCCCCGGGCGCGCGATCTCTTGAACGAAGGCGCCAGGCTCATTCCCAACGACGTCCGCGTCGACGCTGCGCGGAGGCGGCTCGATCAGGTCCTTGCGGAGATGGCGGCAAAGGAAGCCGCCGAGGCCCGCGCTCGAGAAGCGGAAGCGAAGCTCGCCGAGGCCGCCTCGCAGCTCGAAAGCGGCAACCTGTCGGGGGCTGCCGATCTCCTGAAGCAAGCCAGCGGGTTGACGCCTGACGATCCGCGTGTGGAAGCGTTTTCGGCGCGCCTTCAAGAGGCGACCAGACAGCAGGAGATCGCCGACCTGATCACGCGCGCCTCCGCCTCGTTTCAGGCGGCTGGCGACAGGATGAACGAGCTGACCGTCGCCCTTCGCGATGTCGATCGGGCGCTGACGCTCGAGCCCGGAAACGCTGAAGCGGTCAGCCTCAAGACGTCGATCGAGCAGGCCATCGCCGGGGTTCGCGAGGCTGCTCGCGTAAAGGCGGTCGTCAGCAACGCTCGAACGCGATTCGCGAATGGCAAGCCGCACGCCGCCATCCGCCTGCTCGAAGATTTTCGGCCTTCGTCGCATCCTGACGTGGTGGCAGCGCTTGGCGAACTGCGTTCTGCACTGGAGAAGATCGAAGAAGAACAGCGTGCCGAGCAGGAGCGCCTCAAGAAACAGGCACGTCTCGCCGAGATCTTCGCCCAGGCCCGGACGGCGATCGACGAACAGCGGTTCGACCCGGCGCTGGAGCTTCTTGCGACGGCGGCCGAGCTCGATCCGGATTCGCCCGAACTGGTTCAATTCCGAGACCGCGTGCAACAAGGGCAGGAGGCGCTCCAGCTCGTCGCGGAACTCGAGGCCACGCTGACGAAGTTCGAAGAGCGGCTGGCCGCAGGCGATCTGGTTGTGTCGAAGGAGATTCTGGCAGCGGCATCGGAACTCGTGCCGACGGATCCTCGCGTTCAGACCGCTCGCGAGCGGCTCGACCGTGTTGTTGCCGAGCGCGAGGCGGCCCAAGCGCGCGCACGCGACCTCGAGGAGAAGCAGACCGCCGCCGAAGCGGCGTTCGAGCAAGGCAACCTGCAGGAGTCGCTGCGCCTGATCTCGCTCGCGCGGCACCTCGACGCCGAGAGCGCGCGGATGGCGAGCCTCTTCGACCGCGTCCAGCAGGCGATTGCCGAACAAGAGGCCGCCGCCGCGGCTGAACGGCGCCGCCAGGAAATCGAGACGCTGGTTGCGACCGCCGCCGGACGCCTCGACGCTTCCACGCCCCAGGCGGCCGAGCTCGCGTTGGCCGTCAAGGAGATCGATCGCGTACTCAGCCTCGAGCCCGAACACGCCGGCGCGCTGGCGTTGAAAGTGAAAGCGCAGGCTGCCGTCGCGGCCGAACAACAGGCTTCCGTCATTCGGGCGTCCATCCGCAACGCACGCACCCGGTTTGCCAACGGCAAACACCAGGCGGCATTTCAGCTCCTCGAATCACTCGACCCTGCCACGCATCCGATCGTCGAGGAAACGCTGAAGGAATTGCGCGCCGCCTTCCACGAAATCGAAGAACGCCGCCGCATCGAGCAGGAGCGGCTCGATCGCGAACGACAGCTCGCGACCCTGATCGGTACGGCGCGCGCCGCTATCAACGCCGGTCGTTTCAAGGATGCACTCGACTCATTGGCTGCGGCCCGATTGATTGACGAGTCCGCCGACGGCCTGGCGGAACTGACCGAGCAGGCGCAGCGAGGACAGTCAGGAAAGCCGACGGCCAGCCGTCGAGTGGACGACAACCGGCTGGCATCCGATGCAGACGCCACGAGGGTCATCCTTCTTCCGCCCAAAGGCTCACTCCGCCCGCCGGACGAAAAAGCGCGGCCGGTTCCGCCGACACCGCCTCGCGATCGCGACGAAGGAGATCGAGAAGCGACGGGAACATGGAATCGCGAGGCCGCCCAAAGTACTGGAAGCGGCAGCCAGACGTGGATGTGGATTGCCGCGGCCGTGGCGGCGGTCGTCCTGCTGTTATTGCTCGGAGTCGTCTATCGATATTCGCGACCGAATCGGGTTGGCGCCACATCCGTGGAGCCCCGGTCGCTGGCCTTCCGCCGCTCCGATTCACAGGGCCTGGTGCGGCGCCACCCAGCCCCGGCGGCCACGAATCACGATCGCGCCGGGCGCGCTTCGGGACATGACGCTGTCTAAGGTAGTGAACGGCGGTCCGGCGTTGTCGACGACCGCGCTTCGCTCGCTGCTTGACCAGTTGTCGCTCGCGATTCTCGTGTTTCGCGGCGAGCGTCTGGTGTACTCGAACCCGCCGGCCACTCGTCTGGTCAACCGGCTGCGCAGCAAGTATGCGATCGAGCTGCAGGTCATGCTCCTGGACCATCTGGCCCAATCGCAGGATCGTTCCCAACGCGCTGAAGCGGCCATCACGCTCACGACGCACGACAACGAGCCGTTCGTCGTGAACCTCATGAACCTGCGTGGCCGCCATGGCGACATCGCATTCAGCATCCGCGAAATCGGCACGGACATGTCCACCTTCGGGGAGCGCTATCGCCTGTCGCGACGCGAGAGCCAGGTTGCCGAACTGGTGCTTCGCGGGCGCCGCAACAGTCAGATCGCGGCGGCTTTGGGTATTACGCCCGCCACGACAAAGAAACATTTGTCGAGAATTTTCGAAAAGGTCGGCGTCGACTCGCGCGCGCTGCTTGTCGGCAAACTGGCCTGAGGAAAAGCTTTCCGCGTGAGAACTGCGTGGGGAACCTGGACGCTACCCCGTAAGATCAATACCACTTTAGTGGTATCACTACCACTAAAGTAGTAGGTCCTGCCATGCGCGTGGTAGACTCCGCCATCACCGAGGGATTGTGATCGCATACGGCCTGAGCGAGACGGGCCCCGTCCGCCGGATCAACGAGGACTGCTTTGTCAGCGCCGAGGATCTCCGGCTCTTCATCGTCGCCGACGGCATGGGCGGACACGCGGCCGGAGAGGTGGCGGCCCGAATCGCTGTCGAATCGATCGAGAAATTCATCCGCCGGTCGCACGGCACGGACGATTTTTCGTGGCCCTATGGCGTCGACGCCACGCTGTCATACGACGCGAACCGGCTGAAGACCGCCGTGTGCCTCGCCAACCGACGCATCAATCGTCTGGCCGAAAGCCACGACGACTATCTCGGTATGGGGACGACGGTGGTGTGTGCGCTCGTGACGGGCACCCACCTGATCGTCGCGCATGTGGGCGACAGCCGGTTGTATCTGAGGGCCGGCAATGAGTTCGAGCAGCTCACCACGGACGACTCGTGGGCCGCGACCGTCTTCGGCGCCAATGGCGGCAGCAACGGATCGCGAGCGACTCGACACGTGCTGACGAACGTCCTCGGTGTCAGGCCCGATACGCAGGTGCACCTGCTCGAACGTGAGATCGCCGGCGACGAAACGTTGCTGCTGTGCAGCGACGGATTGCACGGGTTTGTCTCGCACGACAAGCTGCGCGAGATCGTCGTGTCCAATCAGGAGCTGCCGGCACTCGCCCAGACGTTAATCAGCACCGCTCTCGAACAGGGCAGCCGCGACAACATCACGGCGCTGGTGGCCCGCTGCTCCGCGCACTGACCATGACGATGCCCGCTGACGATCATCGTCCGCGACGAACGCACCCTGAACGCATCGGCCGGTACCAGGTGATCGACCGAATCGGTCGAGGCGCGATGGGAGTTGTGTATCGCGCGCACGACAGCGCGATGAACCGGGACGTGGCGCTGAAGGTGCTCACGGCGGACCTCGAAGACGATCCCGATATCCGGACGCGATTCCACCGTGAAGCGGAGGCCGCGGCGCGCCTGTCACATCCGAACATCATCACGATTTTCGACGTCGGCGAAGATGCCGAGCGATTTTTCATCGTGATGGAGCTGCTGCGCGGTTCGACGCTCAGGGAGTTCCTGAAGCAGACCGACGCTACGCTTCCCCGCAAGCTCGATCTGATGGTTCAACTCTGCAACGGGCTGGCCTCGGCCCACAACGCATCCATCTACCATCGGGATATCAAGCCGGGAAATATCTTCGTGCGCTCGGACGGGATCCTCAAGATTCTCGATTTCGGCGTGGCACGCCTCGCGAGTTCGAGCATGACCGCGGCCGGTTTCATCGTCGGCACGCCGGACTACATGTCTCCCGAGCAGGCGCGCGGTGAGAACATCGACGGGCGATCGGACATTTTTTCGCTCGGCGGCGTCTTCTACTTCATGCTGACCGGGCGGAAGCCGTTTCCGGCCACCGACCTGCCCGGCCTGTTCGGACAGATTCAGAACGACAATCCCGCGCCGCTGCTCGACAGCGAAGCTCCGCCTGAGCTGGCGACCGTGATCATGAAGGCGCTGGCGAAGAAAGTCGATGCGCGGTACCAGTCGTGCCAGGATCTGCTCGACGATCTCGAGAGCGTCAAGCATCGTTATCCGCTGTCGACACACAGGGCGGCGGCCAAATTGGCGATCGCCGCGAGCGCAGGGGCCGCAACCGTCGCCGTCGCGCACGCCGAACCCCGCGCGACTGTGCACTCCCCCGTCGGTTCGGCTGGACCATCGACCGACGACACCGTCGACTCGCTCCCGGTCGGTGTCTTCAACAGCGATGACACCGTGACCATGAAGGCTCCGACCTGGATGGAGCGGGTCACGGGTCGACTCGATTCGGCCATGTCGGGCGCATTCGCACGCGTGAAGCGGTCCGTTGCGCAGAACCCAACCCCCCCCACCGGGGTACGCAAGAGGTAAATGTGCCCAGACTCGTAGTGTTTCGTGGCGACGCCGTCGAGAACGAGATCCGTCTCTCCGGCGGCGCGGTGCGCATCGGCCGCCACGCCGGCAACGACGTTGTGCTGGACGATTCCTTGAACGGCGTCTCGAGGTTTCACGCCGAGATCCGGCCCGAAGGGAACTCGTACGTGATCGTGGATCTCAACAGCCGGAACGGCGTCTGGATCGGCGGCAAACGAATCAAGGACAAAGCGGCGCTGCTCCTTGGTGTGCCCGTGACCGTCGGCGCCTTCGAGCTCGCTCTCGAGGACGACCCGTCCGGTACATTCGACGGACCCGTGGCGAGTCCGCGAACCGTTGCGACCGTGCCACTCGGCGACACCGGCAGGTCCGCGAGTTCCGCCAGCAGCTCAGCGAGCCGTTCTGGCGCACCAGTATCAGCGAGCCGTTCGACGCCCCGACCTCGTCCCGCCTCGTCGATGTCGCCACAGAACAAGCAGATACTGATCTGGGCTGGAGCCATCATCGGCGTGCTCGCCATCTGCGTCGTCACTTACACGATGCTGAGACGCACCACGCCGCCGCCGCAAACGCAGGTGGCCCAGGCAGAACTGCCACCGACGACGACCGTTCCCCCACCGGTGGATCCGACGCCGGCGCCGCCGCCGGAAGACCCGAACAAGGCGCTCAACGAACAGGATCTGCAGGCGGCGCGCGACATGATCGCGGCCGGCAATCTGCAGGGAGCAATACGCGAACACCTGCAGCCCCTCCTCGAGCGCGACCCCGAGAATACCGTCGCGCTCGATCTGAAGCGCAGCACGGAGGAAACGATCGCCGCCCGCGCGAAACCGAAGCCGGCCCCGCCCAAAGTCGAGGCGCCCGCAGTGCAGGAAACGCCCGGCATTGCCCGCAAGACTGGCGAGTCCGACGCGGAATACACCGCGCGCGTCAAGGGAATTCAGGTCAATATGGCGGAAGGCCGAGCCGCACTCGACAAAGGTGACTACGCTGTGGGGCTCGCCCACCTGCGGCTGGTCGATCGGGATGCGCCCAACTACCAGGGCGCCGCCGCGCTGATTGCCGACGGAACAGCCAAGCAGCAAGCCGCCGTTGACAAGGCGATTGACAGTGGTCAGCAGAACGAAACGGCAAACAATCTGATGTCCGCTCGACGCTGGTACGACCAGGCGCTCCAACTCAACCCCAGTTCAGTCGTTGCCCGCGAGAAGCGCCAAGCCGTCATCTTGAAGATGAACCAGGCGGCTGCCGAAATCTACAACCAGGCGACTGCAGCCCAGAAAATTCAGAACCTCCCCCTGGCCAAGCGATTGTTTCAGCAAGTGTTCGATCAGACGATGCCTGGCGATGAATACCGGGAGAAAGCTCAAAAACAACTGGAGTTGTTCAAGTGAGCCGACGACTATCGCTGTGCAAACGACGGCCGCCGGTGATCCTGGCGGTGGTACTGCTGTGCGCGTTCTCGAGTGGCTTGTCGGCGGCACAGCTGAAATGGTTGGTTGGAGACAAGAGCGTCAAGTACCAATCGTACAGAGACGCGGCCGGCCGATTCGAACTCGAATATCCTGAGAAGGACTGGAAACGCCTGCCGAGCGTTGGACAGAGTCTGGTCGGTTTTGCCCGCAACGACGGACCGACGCTGTTTGTCGATCACGTCACTCTCCTCGCAGACTTCACACAAGCGGAGCTCGCCGGCCTGCCGGCTCTGGAACTGAACACGTTGAAGGATCAGCAGCCAAAGGCGACGGGGTTCAAGTCCGAGGATCTCGAGAGCAGGGCCGGACACGGCGTGCTCATCAGGTACTCGCGGGAAGGCACGGGACCCGAAACCGCCATCCAGTTTTCAGTTTCTGTCGGGAAGGAACTGTTTCGCATCACTGGTGTCATTCCGGACAAACAGGTGCAGAAGTACGAGCCGATCGTCATGCACATGATTCAATCGTTCAAGGCTCCCGCCGGCGCCACCGCCTCGAAGAACTGACGTGCCGATCGTCCCTGACGATCGGTTGAGTTCCGCGTTCCCCCGACCCCGGTATCGTTGGACCACATGAGCGCAACCGGGAACCCGCCGCGTTCGCTCGCCATTCCGCCGCTGAACGTTCGCACGGAAGACGGGCGCACGTTCCGATTCACGCGCCCGTTCACCATAGGCCGCGAACGCGACTGCGATGTTCGAATCGATGACGGTCTCGTCAGCCGGAAGCACGTGATGGTGTCCTTCGGCAACGGCCGCTGGCGGCTTCGCGATCAGCGAAGCGGCAACGGCGTGTTCGTGGACGGCACCCGCATCGACTCCGCCGCCGTCGATTCCTCGCTCACAATCCAGCTCGGGCCTGACGGCCCGCTCGTGACGATGGAGCTGGCGCCCCAGGGTCTGCCGACTCCGCCGCCCGTGGCCCCCGCCGCTGTCGGAGAAACGCGAATCGTTGCCAGCTACGCTGAGAAGTATTTCGGCGGGGCGATCGACGAACAGGCCGTCGGCGGCCGGACGATGATGATCCGGAAGGCGTTTCAGCAGGTCCAGAAGAAGCAGCGGCGTACGTACGGAGGCATCGTCGCCGTCGTGGCGCTGATCGCGGTAGCCGCGGCGGGCTACGCGTACTACAGCCATCGCCAGATCGCCCGTCAGCAGGCGGTGGCGCAGGACTTGTTCTACACGATGAAGTCGCTCGACATGGACATCGCCGACGTCGAGCGCCGGCTCGCGACGTCAGGTGGCGCCAAGGATCAGGACCTCGTCAAGACCTACCAGGCTCGACGCCGGCAGATGGAAATCAACTACGACCGGTTCATCTCCGGGCTGAAGCTGTACGACCACGCGTTGACGCCGCAGGAACAGCTGATTCTCCGCGTGACGCGGCTGTTTGGCGAATGCGAAACAGCTGCCCCGCCGGAATATCTGGCCGAAGTCGGCAACTACATCCGGCAGTGGCAGCAGTCGAGCGCGTTCGCCACATCGGTGAAGCGCGCGCAGGACAACGGATACACGCGGGTCATCGCAACCGAGTTCGAAAAGCAGGATCTGCCCGCCCAGTTTTTTTATCTGGCGCTGGTGGAAAGCGGCTTCAACGAAGTTGCCAGTGGACCGCCGACGAAAATGGGCTTCGCGAAGGGCATGTGGCAGTTCGTGCCCGACACGGCAAAGCGCTACGGCCTCACCGTCGGACCGCTCGCCGCCTACCCGCGTCCGGATCCCGGCGACGATCGCCACCGCTGGGACAAGGCGACTCACGCCGCCGCGGCGTACATCAAGGACATCTATTCCACCGACGCGCAGGCGTCGGGACTACTGGTGATGGCGTCGTACAACTGGGGCGAGCAGCGGGTGATCAGGATGCTGCGAACAATGCCGCCAAACCCGCGGGAGCGGAACTTCTGGAAGGTTCTCGCACAGCACCGCGAACAGGTGCCGCCCGAAACCTACAACTATGTGATGCGGATCGTGTCCGCCGCCGTGATCGGCGAGAACCCGCGGCTCTTCGGCTTTGGCTTCGACAGCCCGTTGGCGGCCATCGGTCCCTAGCTGCGACGGGACAGGCAGGCCTTAAGGCCTGCACTACGCGAAATGTCGAGGCTCTATCCGAGCGTTCGGATGAAACGGATCACCGACCCGTGGGGACCGATGAGGGGATGATGCTGAAGACGCCGGTGGACGTGCGCGTCGCGGAGAAACCGCACGGACATGCGGTGAAGCCGGTGACCGTTCCTGTCCAGTTCAGCAACGTCGAATCCAGGGTGCCCACGTAGGTGATGGCGTACGGCGCAGGCTGTCCCGCGGCGAACGTAACGCTGACCGACAACGCTCGAGGATTGGAGACGCTGCCGGTTCCGGACGCGAAGCCGTCCGCCGTCTCGTTGATCGTCGCGGTGACGGCCGTCTGATCCTGAACGATGTCGATCGCCTCAGGCTTGAGAGAAATGCCGGAGAACGTGACGTTCCAGCGGCCGGTCACCGAGCGAATCGAGACCGGGAATGTCGTCTGGACCGTCGTCGCCTTGCTGTCGGTGATCGTGGCGGTCGCGGTGAAGTCGCCCGGCGCCGTGTAGGCGTGCGCGGCCAGTGTTCCCGCGCCGGCGCCGCCGTCGCCGAAATTCCACGACACCGTGTAAGGCGGCACACCGCCGGACGGCGGCGTGGCGAACTGGAACGAGAACACGGTCGCTGAGGCAATGCCGGCGCCCGCAGGCGAGGTGGCGATTACACCTGGAAGGAGTGTAGGAACGGCGGTTGTCGTGGTCGTGCTCGTCGTCTGAGTGACGGTGACCGTTCCTTCGGTCTGAAGCGGAGATCCAGTACACGCGACGAACCCGGTCGCGAGGAGCAGCACAATCGGCAGCAGGTTACGCACAGACATGTGACTTGCGGCGGTTACCTAAAACGTCACGTCAAGGCCCGCCATGGGCGTGACGCGAGCATGGAGACCGTCGTTCTTCAGTGTGACGAGCGCGTTCGCCGAGAACAGAATCTTTCCCTTGAGATTCACCTTGAGACCGGGCGCTATCCCGATTCGCGCGATCCCTTCCGGGAGCGCGACGAGCGTCGACGAGGACGTCGATCCGGCCGGCGGCGTCGCGTCGGCCTGAAACGCCAGCTTGCCGCCCCCGAAAATCTGACCGCCCAGGACATCGAGCAAGAGGGTCGCCTTCGGCGCCGCTTCGTACTCGAATCCAGCCGCGTACTGGAGTTGGTTACGAGCGGTCACGTTGGTGCCGGGGGTCGCGTCCGACGCCACGCTCACGCCGCTGCTCCAGTACTCGAAGCCCGCGTTCGCGTGCGGACGGAACTTGCCTTGTCCACCAGAGGCGATCAACGAAACCATCGTGCGAGTCACACCCAGCCCACGGAGGCTTTCGGTCGAACCGGTCGGAAAGCGCAGCGTGGCCATCACCGCCAACCCACCGGGATCCGGTTGACCGGTCCCGAACGAATAGAAACGGTACTTGACGACGCCGGCGATGTCGCCGAGTCCCGAGCCCTGGTCGCTGCCGGTCGCATACGTGAGAATGTCGCCGCGCCCGTTGGCGAGCGAGGTCGATCCGTTGACCTTGATGGTCACAATCGGCAGCATTACGCCGATGTCGAGGTTATCCGTGACACCCATTCGCCCGGCGACGAGCACTGTGGTCGCTGTCTCGTTGATATTGATCGTACCGTTGCGCGAGTCCGTTGCGGAGGGCGCAGAT
>Ga0306921_10006726_pt1 | contig 12006 bp, 9 predicted proteins | sample sta12Cox44000080_FD_203760 | JGI IMG/M metagenome (GOLD analysis project Ga0306921, IMG submission 203760) | Lab enrichment of tropical soil microbial communities from Luquillo Experimental Forest, Puerto Rico - statoxic.12C.oxic.44.000.080 (v2)... | ecosystem: Environmental > Terrestrial > Soil... | reverse complement strand
CCACCAACCGTGGCCGCGGCATCAAGGTCTGGCCGCTGTGGAACACTCCTTTCAATCACGCCAGTCATCTGCTTCCGACCCTGCAGATCATGGTTGTTGTGGCAATGTTTGTTCTGTTCATCGTCTGCGCCAACGTGGGCAACTTGCTTCTTGTCCGGTCCTTCGCGCGCCGGCACGAAATGACCGTTCGCCTCGCGATGGGCGCTAGCCGCGGCCGCTTGGTGAGGCAACTCGTTACCGAAGGCTTGCTGCTGTCAACGTGCGGCGCAGCGGGCGGCATGCTTGTGGCGTACTGGTGCCGGCACGCACTCGTTCTATTTTTCCCGGGAGACGTGCTGTACCTGCCCGGAGAAATCGACGGTCGTGTGCTCGGGCTGAGCGCGGCCGTTTGTCTCGTCGTTACGCTTGCGGTTGGGTTGGTTCCCGCCTTCCAGACGCGCCGTCTTGCCCTCGCCGAGACGCTCAAAACCGAGGCCTCCGCGGTTATGGGTGCGCGCGGCCGAGCCTGGTTCCGCTCGAGCCTGGTGGTCCTCCAAGTCACTCTCAGCTTCCTCTTGTTGGTGGGCGCGACCTTGCTGATGCAAAGCCTGAGTAAGATTCGAGCCACCAGCCCAGGCTTCTCGACGCAGGTGTTCGATACCTCGGTACCGCTGGTCACCGCTGGCTATGACGCACCGCGCGCTAAAATTTTTCAAGATGAACTAATTCAGCGTGTTCGGGCGCTGCCCGGGATCGAAGAGGCCGCATACGCCCGCGTCGTTCCGCTCAGCTATCAATCGTATTCTTCGACGCCGATTGCCGTGGATGGCTACGAACCGCAACCCGACGAACAGCCGACCGCCGAATACAACGAGGTCAGTCCAGACTACTTCGCCACGATGAGCATTCCTCTCATCTCGGGGCGGGAATTCACTCGCGCGGACGACGAAAACGCGCCACCTGTGGCCATCGTAAACCAAACCATGGTCGCGCGGTATTGGCGTGGGAAGAATCCCATCGGTCAGCGTCTCGAAGTAAAAGGCAATTGGGTGCTCGTCGTCGGTGTCGTCAAAGATTCGAAATACTACAGCATCGAGGAAACACCCCGGCCGTTTTTCTATGTTCCGCTCCGCCAGTATTTTGCTATCGAACCTGACATCCACATTCGCACGACGCAACCTCTCGAAACCATCCAAACGGCTCTCATGCGCGAGGTGCGCGCACTCGATCCTAAACTCGCTTTATACGAAATGATCACGCTCCAGGAACAAGTGAATCGTTCTACGTCCGAGCAGCTCGTGGCCGTAACTTTGGTGGCCTTGTTCGGGGGCTTGGCGCTGCTGCTTGCCAGCATCGGGCTTTATGGCGTGATGTCGTACACCGTTTCGCAGAGCACCCGCGAGCTGGGGCTGCGTATGGCTCTTGGCGCCGGCGCGTCGAACGTGCTCCGTCTCGTGCTGTCACGCGGTTTGCTGCTGACAACGACGGGCATAATGATCGGGATCGTTCTAGCCCTCCTTCTAACGCGCCTGCTCGGCAACCTCCTGTATCAGGTAAGCCCGAGAGACCCGCTGGCTTTCGCCGCGGCATTTGCGGTGATAGCCCTTGCGTCGACCGCCGCTTGTTTCTTGCCCGCTTGGCGAGCAACGCGAACCGATCCAATTCGAGCGCTAAGGGCGGAATGAATCCTCACCAAGAGTGAGAGTGGCTTATCTGTGGCTACTGACGCGGGAAGGTAAATTCACTCGAAGGATCGCGCTGCCGCAAGGCTTTCACCTGTCCGTTTTCGACGACGAATTCATAAATGGTGTCAGCGAATTGCGGGGTGCGAAATTGCAAACCCTTCACCTGAATCAGCTTTTGCGGCGGACCGCCCGGGAAGACCAGCGAAAGTCCGGCGCCGGGCTGATAAACCACCTCAAATTTCAGGTTGGCCGGAGTGAGGTAAGTGCCGGCAAGCTTTTCGAGGAGTTTGGGGTCAAGGGCTTCGGGCTTGCGCGTGAAGACGACCTCCGCCTCGTCGAGAGACATCACGGCATCGCTGATGTCGCCTTGCGGGTTGGTGCGGAAATTGACGGAGAATTTGCCGTACTGCTCATCGTCCGGAGTGTCAAAGCGGTCGTAGTGGAAATGGCTGAGCGGATAGTGGAATTCGTGGAAGGTAAGGTCGAGCTGGTCGGACTTCAATCCGATTTTGACGATGCCGTAAGCGGGGTTTTCGTACTCGGCGGCGTAGTCGGCCAGGGCATGGGACGGTTTGGTGTTGGGGACACGGTCGCCGCCGGCCTTGGCGCGAGCCTCGGTGGCGGCTTTTTTGTTGGCGAGGCGAATTTTGAGGCGGCGTTCGTTCCAAGGCGTCTGGTCCATGCCGAGGAGGCGCTCGTAGATGTTGTAGCTCACCACGTTATAGAGGGGAGCGGCGTGGTCTCCAATCACCAGGACAATTGCGCCGATCCGGTCGTTCGGGAGGAACGAGACCTGGGAATGGAAACCCGGCAAGTCGCCGCCGTGAAAAGTCATGAGGCGTCCGCGATAGGAAGCCGTCTGGCGGCCCATGCCGTAGTCGGGATTGAGGACTTCCCAGTAGCCGAGTGCTTCACCGAGAGCGTTCGGCAAGCCAATGGCTGGTTGCATGGTGGCTTTGAGCACCTCCGGCGGCAGTACCTGTTTACCGTCGTATTTGCCGTCGTTCATCAGAGCAATGAGCCAATGGGAGAGCTCGCTGACATTGGAAATGATGGCGCCTGCAGGAGCGACACCCTCGGTGTCTTCGTAGTAGGGAATCGGATAGAGCTCAAAGGAATCGCGCTTTTCGCGGTAGGGGACGCCGTGGTCGGGCTGCTTGAGCAGGTCAGAGATGGTGTAGGTCGTGGTATTCATATCGAGGGGCTCGAAAATGTTTTCGCGGACGTACTGTTCCCAGGTCTTGCCGGACTTTAGCTCGATGATGTAGCCGACGGCCGAAAACATAAGGTTGTTGTAGAGGAAGGTCTCGCGCATGGGCTGCTCGGGCTCGAGGTATTTCAGCTTGTCAAAGAGCTCTTTGCGGGTGAAGGGCGACTTGAACCAGATGAGGTCGTGGCGGGTGACGCCGGTGCGGTGAGAGAGCATATCGCGAAGAGTGACGTTGTTGTTCAGCGCATCGTTGTAAAACTGAATGTTGGGAACCGCAACGCGCACAGGCTTATCCCAGGACAGTTTTCCTTGCTGGACGAGCATACCGGCGGCGATCGCGGTAAAGAGCTTGGAGTTTGAGGCGATGGGGCAGAGGGTCGAGGGGGTGAAGGGCACCTTATTGCCATAGTCGCGGTAGCCGTAGCCCTTGGCGAAGACGAGCTTGTCGTTGACGACAATGCCGACGCCAATTCCGGGCGTGTTCCAGTCTTTCAGCAACTGCTCCATGTAGGCATCGAAGCCTTCGAGCTTTTTGGAGACATCGAGCTCCTGCGCGCGAACCGAGAGGGCACACAACAGGAGCGCCGACACCACAGCGAGCGGCCGAATCGAGGGGCCCGCGCAGAGAAAGCGAAACCGGCGGTTGAGACTCACGAGACAGACTCCTTTCCTTCACTTCCGAAATTCCGCCCCCGCATTTTATCGAGTCTCGTCGGAATGACAAGGCTTGGAGCCGGAGTGGCGCGGCCGAGAGAGAAGTTTCGCGCGTTTTTCGCTACCCCCGTGCGGTCGAAAGGCGGGTAGAATCCGAGACAAGGAGGGACCATGCTGCAACAAGTGAAACAGGCGGAGTCGAGGGACCTCGAAAGGACTTGCCAGGCGGTGTCTCCGATGGACGATCCGTGCAACGGCCTAGCCAGGTTGTATTGCGAGCGCTGCGGGCAGTGGTTCTGCGAGGTTCACGCGGACGACGAATCTTGGCACGCGTGTGTGCTGCCACCGGGCGATGAGGGCGGCGAAGCGTAGCGCCTGGTCTGATTTTAGGGATTCCACTAACAGAAGGGCGCAGGGAGCGATGCTCGTCAGGGCAAAAGGCGCGCCTGCACGGGACGACTGAGAGAATGGTCCGGGAAAACGAGGCTTATGAAAAACTTCGTGCTAGGGATGGTGTTCACGGTTGTGGTTCTGGTGGTCGGAGGGCTCGGATATCTGCTCCTTGGATTTGCCGAGGTGCGCGGCGACCTGCCGCCGTCCGGGCTTGAGAGTGCGGTGATGCGGCGAGCGGTACACGCATCGGTGCGACGCGAAGCGCCGGAGGTGCCGAACCCGTTTCCGCCGACGGACGAGAACCTGATTGCAGGCGGGAAGGTGTATTTGAATGAGTGCGCGGGATGCCACGGCACACCGGGAAAGCCGGAGGAATATCCGGGAGTATTGTTCCCGCCCGTGCCGCATCTGCCGACGAAGGGAACGGAATACACCGAGGCGCAGGTCTTCTGGATCGCGAAGCACGGTGTGCGGCGCTCGGGAATGTTTGCGAACGGAGCGTGGGATACGGACGAAAAACTGTGGAAGGCGGCTGCGTTCATCAAGAGGATCAAGGCACTGCCGCCAAAGGTCAGCGAGGCGCTCGCCGAGAAGAAGAAGGACTGAAGCACAACGGAACGAAGCGCCAGACCAGGCAGCACAGGGTGAAGGATCCGAAGCGCCGGAGCCTAAAAGGAAAAGATTTGAGGGCACCGGCCGGGAATCGGGATAAAATCACCGTGTTTCAGCCCAAGGTGAACTCCGAAAAACAGAATGGCGTGGAGGTGTCGCATGGCGACGTTGAATCCGGCGGAAGGCTTGCGAAGCCCAATGGGCGTGGCCAAGAAAGTCACGGGGTGGTATATCGCGGCGGCGGTGCTCTTCATCGTGTTGGGGATTTTCTCGATTATCGAACCTGGAGTTGCGGGGCTTGGGGTGACCTTGCTGGTGGGGTGGCTGCTGATTTTCGGATCGGTGGCGCATTTCATCGCGGCGTTCAAAGGCGGAGGAGCAAAGCACGTAATTTTCCAGCTGCTGGTGGCCATTGTCTACTTAATCGGCGGGTTGTACTTTGTGACGCACCCGATCCTGGGGGTAGGAACGCTAACGCTGCTGCTGGCAGCGATCATACTCGCGGAAGGCGTAGTGGAGCTGATTGCGTATTTCCGGATCAGGAGTCAAGGAGCTTCGGGGTGGTTGCTGCTGAACGGAATCATCACGTTGTTGCTGGGGGGATTGATCTGGTTCCACTGGCCGTCGAGCTCGGTCTGGGCGATCGGGACGCTCGTGGGAGTAAACCTGCTGATGACGGGGATATCGAGGCTGATGTTCGGGCTAGCGGCGCGGAAGCTGGTAGCGCGCGCGACGGCATAAGGAGCGCCGCCAAAGAGACTGGGGACGCGGGGAAAAGCTATTTCTTGCGGACCAGGTTGATGGTATTGCTCGAACGCTTGCCGTCGTGGAGATTCGTCCATACCTGCGTCAGATGGTCCTTATCGGAGATGGCGACAAGTAATTCGACCATGTGCAGTTCGCCACTGGTCTTCAGACCGTAGGCACGCTCGAGGGTGAAGTAGTATTTACCGGTCACGGCCGAGAGAGTATCGGTTTTGAGCACAGGTTGATTGCCCTGGGAGCAGAAGTGGAAGGCCACGATGTGATCGCCGTCGAGGCTGTACATGGTGACCATTCCCGGCTCGCCCTCTGGCAGCAGCCGCTCCATGACTACGCCGCTCGGCAGGACCTCGTAGCTGATATGGATGGTGCTGCCGTGGCTGTCTTTACCTTCCCACTCACCGGCCAGGGTCTTGAATTCCTCGAGGGCGGGGTTGACTTGCGAAGCCGGGCGCGATTGGGCCAGAAGCGCAGGGGAGTGTAGAAGGCAGGATGAGAGGCCAGCCAGGACCAAGGGACGGAACATGGAACCTCCTGGGCACGTCGCGGTTAGAGGATGAACCATGGCCCAGGACGGGAACGCCGGGGCACACAAAATTCTGACGTAAGCGCGGAAAGAAGTCGAGAAAGAAAGGTAAGAAATGAGGTACGTTTACGCCTCGAAAGCGTTGACCGGGTGGGAAGGGCTTCATACCATAGAAAAATGGCCGAAAGCGGAAAAAAGCGGGCGGTGAAGGTTTCAGGGTGCAGCCTTCTGTTGGCAGCGGTGAGCCTCGCGGGCTGTGACGATGCCGCGAGAAAGCCGGTGCAGGCAAAGATCCCGGCACCAGTGCCGTCGACGAAGCCGCAGCAACCGGACGTGACGCAAGTGGGAACGCTGCCGCTCAGGAAGCTTCCGGCTGACGCGATGATCTCGCTGAGGGCGCCGACCCCGGGTGGGATCGGCTATCTGGTCGAACGGGTGAAAGAGAAGTTCGCTTCGGGGGAAGCGAACTACAAGGCGGGCCACCTGGAGGCGGCGCGGCGGGACTTTGACGACGCGGTGGACTGGATCCTCGAAAGCGGATACGACCCAAACAGCGACCCGGCACTGCGGGAACTGTTCCAGCAGGTTACCGACATCGTGTACACCTACGAGTTGCAGGCGTTTCGCGCCGGCGACGGTTTTTCGGAAGCGCCGGCGGTGCCGGCGCCGATTGACGAAGTGGCGGAGATGACCTTCCCGGTGGATCCGAAGTTGCGGGAGCGGGCAGAAGAAGAGGCCAAGAACCTGTCGCACGACCTGCCGCTGACCGTGAACGACATTGTGGCGTCGTACCTGAACTTTTTCCAGACGCCGCGTGGCCGAGCGATCGTGGAGAACGGGCTGCGGCGCAAGGGAAAGTACGAAGAGATGATCTCGCGGGTTCTAAAGGAAGAGGGCGTGCCGCAGGACCTGATTTATGTGGCGCAAGCGGAGAGCGCGTTCCAGCCGCTCGCGCTTTCGCGCGCCGGAGCGCGAGGCATCTGGCAATTCGTGCAGTGGCGCGGAAACGAGTATGGGCTGAAGCGCTCCTGGTGGGTGGACGACCGGCTGGACCCGGAAAAGGCCACGCGCGCGGCGGCGCAGCACCTGCGCGACCTGTACGGCTTGTATGGAGACTGGTATCTGGCGATCGCGGCATACAACTGCGGGCCGGGCAACGTACAAAAAGGGATTGAACGGACCGGATACGCGGACTTCTGGGAACTGTACAAGAGGAACGTGCTGCCCCAGGAGACGCGGAATTATGTGCCGATCATCCTGGCGCTGACGTTGATCGCAAAAGACGCCGCGCACTATGGAATTGCCGTGGATGCGGACCAACCGGTGGCCACGGACATGGTGAAGCCGGGCCGCGCGATCGACCTGCGGCTGGTGGCGGAAACGATCGACGTGGACGTGGAAACGTTGCGGTCGCTGAATCCGTCCCTGCTACGGATGACCACACCGGACGACCCGGGATTTGAGCTGCACCTGCCGCCGGGGACCTCGGAGAGGTTTTCGGCGGAAATCGCAGACATCCCTCCGGACAAGTGGGTGAGCTGGAGGAGGCACCGGGTGGAGACCGGGGACACGTTGACGTTGATCGCGAAGAAATACCGGGTGACGGCGCAGGCGATTGCGGAGGCCAACGACCTCGAGCGCGGGGCCCAACTGGAGCCGGGCGAGAAGTTGATTATTCCCTCGACGCGTCCGGCCGAGGAGATGAAGAGCCGGCTGGTGCGATACCGCGTGCGGCGGGGAGATACGCTCGGAGGCATTGCCGATCAATTCAGTGTGACCAGCGAACAGGTACGGAAGTGGAACGGGTTGAAATCGAACAAGGTGAGCCGGGGGATGATCTTGAGGATTTACACGGTCGGCGGGGCACCCGAAGCGCGGCCGGTGCACCACACAACGAAAAGCAGAACGCAGACGAAGCCCCGAGCGAGCACCAATCAGGCGAAGAACTAACGGCACAAGACGAGCGGCGCGAGGGTAGCGAAACGCGAAGAAAAGGGCTTGACACGCAGAACTCTTGACAAGCATGTTGGAGTGGGATAACAAAGCGAGCGGACGGAGGGCGGTCCTCTCCGGCCTACCAAACAGGGTCAAACAGCTGGTTCCGAAAGAGCGCCCAGGGGAGGAGCGTATGGATTTCGAGAAAGATCAGTTTGAAGACGATGATGAGCTGTCAAGGCTGGAAGAAGACGAAGAGCCGGGCGGCGAGGCCGAAGGTGTGATCGAAGAAGAAGAGGAAGAGATCCTGACGATCGACGAGGAGCCCGCAGAAGAGGCCGAGGAAGAGCCGGCCGCGCGCCCGGCGGCGAAGGCCGCACCCAAGAAGGCAGCCGCACCGAAGGCCAGAGCGAAGAAGCCCGTGAAGAAGGCGGCAAAGAAGGCTCCAAAGGCCAAGAAGGCCAAGCCCAAGCCCAAAGCGAAGAAGGCCGCAAAGAAGACGAGCAAGAAGCGGCGCCGTTAGACCGAATCCGCGATTCAGGGAAGGCCTCCTGTTCGAGACGGGAGGCCTTTTTTTTTGCCTAGGCGTTTCGGGGGAGCCGTCGCACCGGATGAGGTGCAAGCAGTTACACGTCACTAAACAAGGGGTTCGGACCAGTTCTCGAGGGTCTCTTTGACTTTGTGGAGGAACTGGTGGGCGATGGCACCGTCGACGACGCGGTGATCGTAACTCAGCGTGACATAACACATGGAGCGGATGGCGATGGCGTCGTCGATCACCACGGGCCGCTTTTCGATGGCGCCGAGACCGAGGATGCCGACGTTTGGCTGGCTGATGACCGGCAAGCCAAACAGGCCGCCGAAAACGCCGGGATTGGTGATGGAAAAGGTGCCTTCCTGCACTTCCTCGGGCTTGAGTTTCTTGGTGCGGGCGCGCTCCGCGAGATCGTTCAAGGTACGCTGAATGCCGAGCAGGTTCTTCTCGTCGGCGCCCTTAATGACCGGGACAATCAGGCCCCAATCGAGAGCTACGGCCATGCCGATATTGATTTCCTTGTGAAGAACGATGTTGGTGCCGTCGAGGGAAGCGTTGAGCGTTGGATAAGCGCGCAGGCCGGCCACGGCAGCCTTGACGAAGAAAGGCATGAAGGTGAGCTTGGTTTCGTAGCGCTGTTCGAACTCGGCCTTGGCCTTGGCGCGGATCGCGGCGACCTTGCTCATGTCAATTTCATCGACGGAATAGACGTGCGGCGAGACGTGCTTCGAAGCAACCATGTGCTCGGCGATTTTCTGGCGCATGAGGCTGAGAGGCTGCACCTCGTAATTGCCGAAGTAGATGCGCTCGCGCGGAACGCCGACCTCGAGCGCGGGAACGAATTGGCTCCCATGAACAGCGGGGGTGCCGGCAGTTGCCGCGGGGGCCGGCGGCGTGGGGCGCGCGGCGGCAGTAGGAACGGGTCTGCCTGAAACCGGAGGAAGGCCAAGAGGAGCGGCGCCGGATTGCGCGGCGATAACCGCTTCGATGTCCTGCTTCGTGATGCGCCCGCCGGCACCGGTGCCTTCGAGGGAGCCGAGGTCGACGCCATGTTCTTTCGCAAGGCGGCGGACAAGCGGCGAAGAGTGAATCCGTTCCGCGCCGGGGGCGGGCGGGGCCGCGGGTGGGTGCACGGAAGGAGCCGGGGCGGCAGCAGCTGGCTTTGCGGCCGGAGCCGCCGGAGGCGGAGCGGGAGCCGGCTTTGCCGCGGCAGAAGAAGGAGCAGGAGCTGGCGTTGAAGCTGGGGCCGCCGCCGCGCCGTCGATGATCGCGACAATCGTTTGAATGGGTACAGTCTGGCCTTCGGGAATCTTGATTTCCTTGAGGACGCCGGCGGAGGGAGACGGAATTTCCGCGTCCACCTTATCGGTCGAGATTTCAAAGAGCGGCTCGTCGCGCTCGACTTTGTCGCCGGGCTTTTTGAGCCACTTGGTAATGGTGCCTTCAAAGATGCTTTCACCCATCTGGGGCATAACCACATCGACTGCCATGACGTTCTCTCCTTGCGCAGCGGGACGACCGCGGGATTTGGGGGAACTTGAAAATCCGGGGAGCTCTCTGCCTAACCCGCGCAACCTTACCAGTCTACAGCGAAAATGCAGTGACGGAAACTCGCTGATCGGCAGTCGCGTCCCTGGCTTTCAACCGCAGCGGAAGTTCAGCGGGCTCCGGCATGAGAAAGGCGCTCCATGGCCTTGCGGGCTCCGGACTGGTAAGGATGCAGCTCGAGTTCAGTGCGATAAGCCTCCAGCGCGGCGGAGGCCTGGCCGCTTTGTTCGAGAGCGGAACCCAAGGCATAGTGATAACCGTCGGCGTCCGGACGGATCACCAGAGCGTTCTGAAAGAACGCGACTGCCTCCGCCGGGCGGTGCTGCTGGAGGCGAATCTGGCCGAGGGCAAACCAGGCGTCGGGAAGGGAGGGGTTACTCTGTAGTGCCAGGAAAAACCAGCGCTCGGCTTCGGCGAGGTCGCCAGTGTTTTGATAGGCAAAACCGGCAAAATCCGCGGCCCGCCACCCGGCTTTCAGTTCGTAGGAACGCACGAACTCGGGAGCAGCTTCCGCATCCTTCCCTCTGGCGGTCAGAGCCGCACCGAGGTTAAGGTGGGCCCATTCGTTCTGGGGAGCCACCTCGACGGCGCGTGAAAACAGGTGCACATCGTTCACCCAATATTGCGACTGAATGGCGCTGGCAAATGCCAAGGCTGCGAGCAGACCCGCAGCAAGAATGGGCACAAGCTTCGTGCCTGGCCGGCGCTGTTTCAGTTCAGCAAAGGCGAAACCCACGATCAGCGAGATGCCCAGCATGCTCATGTAGGTGTAGCGATCGTGGACGAAGTCGTCTTCGTTCATCCAGCGGGTGTTCAGGCTGGGAAGCAAGGGAAACAAGAACCACGCATAGGCGACCCACAATTGGCGCACCCGCCGCGCTGCCAGATACGCAAACCAGGCCAGAGCGAGCAGCACCACGACAGCGAGGAGCGAGGGCGCCAGATGATGCGGAGCCGCGAGGTTGAAATCATAGTGCGGGCTGAGCCGCACGGGCAAAAGGATACGGTACAGGTTGAAGAGCACGATTTTCGGAGCGGTCAGAAGGGCGGCGCTTGAGCTGACGGAAGAATGTGCGGCCACGGCGTGGCCAAGAACGTGGCGACGCCACAACAACCAGGCGATGGTGACGATTCCGTAAGCCGCGACGAGGGTCGCGGACTGACTCTTGGCGGTTCCTGGTTGAGGAAATGCCCTGGACGCGGCCCAAATGTCGGCGAGGAGGATCGCCGGCAGCACAACGCTTACTTCCTTCACGAGCAGCGCCAAAAGGAAGAAAACCGCGGCGCAAGCCCACCAAAGAGCGGTGTGCTGCCTGGTGCTGCGCGCTTTCCTCGAGGCCAGAAAACTTGCGAAGCAGAACACGGCCGCCAGCGGGTCATTCACCGCCGAGATCCAGGAAACAGATTCCACCTGCAGCGGATGCAGACCGAACAGGGCCGCGGCCAAGAGGGCGCCGGCCGGATCCGTGAGCAAGCTGCGGGCGATGAAGAAAGCCAGCGCGGTGGCGAGTACGTGGGCAAGGATGGTGGTGAGATGGAACCAGTGCGGGTTGAGGCCAAACAGGGTCTTGTTGATGAGGAACCAGACCGCGAGCAACGGCCGGTAGAAGCGCGGTTCTGGGATTCCGTTCGCGGAGGCCCATAGATGGTGGGTAGAGAGGTAAGCAAGCCGGTCCCAGCGCAAGTCGGGGTTCCCGGGAATCTGAGGGGGATCGTCGTAAACCCATCCGAAGGTGATGGTGGATGCGAAGGCCAGGAAGGTGAGCAGGAGAACGCCGGCAAGCCGGAGTTTCTCGTTTTTGTGCAACGGAGAACCTTCCTGCTGGTCCTCGCTTTGGGCCACGGTCTACCTCGCTGGCTCGGGATGACACTTCTTCAGAATTTTTACGCAAGTTGTGAAGGTGCGCCCTGCTGAAAACGGGGAGTGTTCCCAATGCTCCACGGTTCCGGCGCGGACCCGCCAGGAGCTCCTAGTGGATGGCGCGAGAGGAAATCTCCTGCTGCAAGGCGGCGAGGAGATCGGCGAGCGGGCGCGGGCCGAGATCGCCTTTCACTCGATGGCGAACGCTAACGGTGCCGGCTTCCGCCTCTTTGGGGCCGACGACGAGCATGTACGGAATTTTCTGCAACTGCGCGTCGCGGATTTTCGCGGGCAGCTTTTCATTGC
>Ga0306921_10006723_pt1 | contig 12008 bp, 12 predicted proteins | sample sta12Cox44000080_FD_203760 | JGI IMG/M metagenome (GOLD analysis project Ga0306921, IMG submission 203760) | Lab enrichment of tropical soil microbial communities from Luquillo Experimental Forest, Puerto Rico - statoxic.12C.oxic.44.000.080 (v2)... | ecosystem: Environmental > Terrestrial >... | reverse complement strand
CCCCAATCCTTTCGGCTATCAAGCTAGGCCAATACCAGTTGCCGTCAGCGAAGTGCTCTTTGATTGATTTACCAATTGAAGGACGGCGAGCCCTTGGTAACTTGGCATGCTCACTCATCGTGTCCGTTCCGTGTACGGGGTTGGTCGAGCGCTTCGGGCCGAAGGCCAACGAACGAGTGTACTCGCCAGCCAATCATCAAAAAGGAATTTCGTCATCAGCCGCCATCTCGGGCGCCTTTACGCGCACAACGCGTGGATCACTCGTGTTGTACCATTTGGGCATGTGCGCTTCGATGTCCGCGCGGTCGATGATAAGACCGCTCGTACCCACCCGCAGAACGAGGCACGTTTCGTCCCATTTGGCCATTAAAACGTCAAAGCCAAAGCTAGGATCAATTTCGTGGCCAGTTCGTACGTACGTCTCGCCGGTGAGAGTCAATCCTTTGCCTCTCAACTCCGTGAGAAGCTTCGCCACCTCAATATCGAGGCGGATGCGATCGGATGGGTTCGCGGGTACCTGAAAATCCTCGCGTGGACGGCAGAATTCATAGAGCCGTCCGAGCAGGTCTCCGCTGGTCGTATCCTGAATGTCCATATAATCGAAATCAATCGCAGAACAGGTGGCCATCAGGTCGACAAGCCGCTTCCCAGATGTGATCTCTGTAAGCGGAAGATATGACCCTTCCGTAGGCTCAGCGCTCATCGGTTTGCTGGCGCTGGTGAGGGCCACGGCGGAGAGATTAAACGCCGATGCAATAGAGGCGATGGTCCCAGCGGATGGTCGCTCGCCCCGTTCGACGCGCTGGATGGTCGCGATGCCGAGTCCGGCCTTCGCGGCGAGGTCGTCTTGAGTAAGGCCACGTTCTTTACGAAGCTGTCTAATGCGGTCGGACAACGTCACCGGTGCTCTTTCGGTCATCGTGTTAACCGTGACAGGTCTCCATGTTCAGAGCCCATGAGATCGCGCGAAAGCAGCCCATCACGCCACATCATCGGAACCTCACCACCCATCACGCAACTATCATCCCCTGTGCCGGGGTTGCAACGGAAGCGCCGATCCAAGTACCTAGACTGCACCTAAGACCCGACCCACAGGCGACCTAAATCATTGTGCTATAATGACTAAATCAAACTGGGGCTTACTGGTCATCAACCTCAAGACGGCGAGGGCGCTCGGCCTCGAAATTCCGCCCGCGCTACTCGCCCGCGCCGACGAGGTGATTGAGTGAAACGCCGCGAGTTCATCACGCTGCTCGGCGGCGCGGCGGCGTGGCCGCTCACGGCACGCGCGCAGCAATCGCAACGAATCCGTCGTGTCGGCGTGCTGATGGCGGTTGCGGAAAGCGATGCCGATGTCCGCTCCGGCGTGGCCATATTTCAGCAAAGCCTTCAAGAGCTCGGCTGGACGGATGGACGCAACCTCCGAATCGATTATCGCTGGGGCGATGCCGACGCAGTCCGAATTCAGGCACTCGCAAAAGAGCTGGTCGGACTGCAACCCGACGTGTTGGTCGCCCATTCCACGCCTTCGGCCAAAGGCCTCCTGCAAGCGACCCGCTCCATACCGATCGTGTTCCTCACGGTTACCGATCCGCTCGGCCAAGGGTTGGTCGCAAGTCTGTCGCATCCGGGCGGAAACATCACCGGCTTCTCCGTCTTCGAGTTTTCACTCGGGACCAAATGGGTCGAAGTCCTCAAGCAGATCGCGCCCGGCACTCGACGGGTCACTGCCATTTTTAACCCCGAAACCGCGCCTTATTACGGGATGTATCTGCGGTCGATCGAAGCCGCCACGAGCGCCATTGCAGTTGAATTGATTGCAGTACAAGTCCACAGCGAAGACGACATCAGCAATATCATTCGCAAAGTCGGCAGTGAGCCCAACGGAGGCCTATTCGTTTTGCCTGACAGCCACAACGTGGTCCATCGCAAGCGGATCATCGAGCTCTCAGCGCAATATCGCCTGCCGGCGATCTACTATTTCCGCTATTTCGCATCGGACGGTGGCCTCATTTCTTACGGCCCCGACGAAATGGACTTGTTCGTGCGCACCGCGTCCTATGTCGACAGAATTCTTAAAGGCGCGAGCGCGTCCGATCTCCCCGTCCAACAACCGACCAAGTTTGAACTGGTGATCAACCTGAAGACCGCGAAGGTGCTTGGCCTCAATGTCCCGGATCGGCTGCTGGCGTTAGCCAACGACGTGATCGAATGAAGCGACGGGAGTTCATCACGTTGCTCGGCGGCGCGGCGGCGTGGCCGCTCGCGGCGCGGGCGCAACAAGCCGAGCGCGTTCGGCGCATCGGTGTGTTGATGACCACGGCCGCGGACGATCCGGAATCGCTTGCTCGGGTCGGAGCATTTTTGCAGGGATTGCAGGAACTGGGTTGGACCGACGGTCGCAATGTACGGCTGGAGTATCGCTGGGGCTCCGGTGATGCCGAACGGATTCGCAAATATGCGGCGGAATTGGTCGCGCTCGCCCCGGACGTCATTCTGGTCAGCGGCACCTCGGGCCTGGTGCCGCTGCACCGAGAAACCCGTACCCTCTCGATCGTGTTCGTGAATGCCAGCGATCCGGTCGGCGGCGGCTTCGTCGCGAGCCTGGCGCGGCCGGGCGGCAACGCGACCGGATTTGCCAGCATCGAATACGGCATGAGCGGCAAATGGCTCGAGTTGCTCAAGCAGATTTCGCCCGGCGTGAGCCGCGCGGCGGTCGTTCGCGACCCGAGCATCCCCTCCGGGAGCGGGCAGTTGGGCGCGATTCAGGCGGTGGGACCGTTCCTGGGCGTGGAGGTTAGTCCGATCGACGCGCGCGATGCCGGCGAGATCGAGCGCGGCGTCACGGATTTGGCGCGCTCCGCGAATGGCGGTCTGATCGTGCCGGCGAGCACGCCGGCGATCTTTCATCGCAAGCTGATCATCGCGCTCGCGGCGCGGCACCGGCTCCCGGCGATCTATCCCTACCGCTTCTTCGTCGCTGACGGGGGCCTGGTCTCCTACGGCGCCGATTCGGTCGACTCGTTCCGCCGCGCGGCCGGCTACGTCGATCGCATCCTCAAGGGCGAGAAGCCGGCCGATCTTCCGGTGCAGGCGCCGACCAAGTACGAGCTGGTGATCAACCTCAAGACCGCCAAGGCGCTCGGCCTGGAAATCCCTGCAACCGTGCTCGCCCGCGCCGACGAGGTGATCGAATGAGGCGAGCCCGACCTTCTCGTGCTTGATGTAGGTCCGCTACGCGCTCCACGGCCTCGTACGAACCAAATTTTAAAAATTGCTGCGGTTTGCGAATGTCTCGGTTGCGGCGGCCAATCGCAAATCAAAACGGTATAGTGTTCACTACACTCCAACCTTTCCTGGAACCAACCTATGACCTTACGCGATACGCAGGAATCTGCGCTTCCGACGACCCAGAAGCTCGAGTTTAGTGCCGCGGAGATTGGCGCACTCGCCCATCTCTACCGAGGCGAAGTCTACCGTAGCACTGCCTGGCGGACGCGCCTTGACAGCACCACGAACTGGGCGGTGGTTACGACGGGCATTGCGCTGTCCGCGACTTTCAGCAGTGCGGAAGCCTCGCCTTTACCGATGGTGCTCGTTGGTCTGATTGTCAGTGTGTTCCTTCTGTTCGAGGCGCGTCGCTACCGGTATTTCAACGTTTGGCGGGCACGCACGCGCTTACTTGAGACTGATTTTTACGCGCCCATGATTAGGGGTGAAGGCATTCGGTTGGGTGCGGGCTGGACCGAGTTGCTGGCGAAGGACTATTGCGAGCCGCGCTACCATGTCAGCTTCGCCCGCGCGATCGGTCGCCGGCTTCGCCGCACATACGCTTGGATCTTTGTGATCCAAGCCGTTGCGTACTACGGCAAGCTCGCCATCCACCCGGTACCGCTGACCACCCTCGCCGACCTTTGGGGACGTGCCGCCATTGGTCCGATCCCAGGTGGCCTGGTCGTTGTTGCGGGAGTGCTATTCCATGGGGCATGGGTGGTGCTCGCGCTCGTTACGTATCGCATCGAGATCGCGTCGCGACGCGAGCGGCGGAGCCTGATTGCGATGGGATAGCCGATTAACTCCATGAGATTGCTGCGATGCGTTAGGACGCTATTGGCACGAAGCGGACATATTGCAATGTCCGCTATTTGTCCGCTTTCGGGGGTAAAGCGGACGTCAACCGCGATTGCCTAACAATCGTGATCCACAGCGCCGTGCGCATCGAGCGCGGTCTCGGAATACCGCTGCAATGAATATCGTCCGCAGCGCGGACAATTTGCTCCCGCGGCTCACCGTGGTTGCACAGATGCCATGAGATGGCCGTGATCAGAAGTAGAATCTGGTCGTTGTCGGCTGGCCACTACCGACAACCGGGGGCAGATCGTGAAGAGATTGACGAGTGTGCAGCTCTTTGCTGCGCCAAAAAGGGCGGGCAAGACCAAGGCCAGGCTCGAGCGCGCCAAGTTGGTCATAGTGGCGGCGCGAGCGCGCGCAGCAGAAACGGCGCAGCAGTGTACAATCCAGCGTTCAACGATGCGCCCTCCTACCGTGCTGCAGAGGCGCCGATTGGTCGGGAGATTCAGCGGTAAGTTCTGACGGGCCGGCGGGGATCCATCCTCTCTTGCTGGCGCGACAGCGGGCCGAGCAAGAGATCGCCAGCCTTTACCGCGTGCGCGCGATCGCACGCCACCGCTTGCGCGCGATCGCACGCCGCCTTAACGTTGCCGAAGTTCCTTGATGCCATTACAATAAAACAAAAACGTTGAGGAAACTCAAAGGGGGCAGGTCATGGAACCGACCCAGGCCTTTCTACTCGGAATCATGGTTGCGTGGACTCCTAGCTTGATCGTACTGGCCCTACTACTGCGCGATGTGCGCTGACCCTACGGGTCCGTGTGATTAAGCAATCTCGTTCGGGGCTCAACAGAACCACGTACGAATGCTGCGACCGCAGCAGGCAGGGCTTTTGTGCGCTGCGCGTCAGTTCAAGAGAAAAACGCCTTGGCCAGCGTGTCCAGATCGATCGGTTTGCCGGTGCGCTCGCGGCGGCGATCGGCCTGCGCATGGTCGCCCATTGGCGGCTCACGCGGCTGCGCGAGTGAAACGATCGCAAGACCGGCGCCGTCCGCGTCGCGGTCGCTCGAGAGCGTCAAGACAAAAAGGGGCAACGAGGCCCAAGGGATGTTTCACGACATCGCGGGCGACGGAAACCGAAGCCGGCATTTGAGGCCGGGCCTGTTGTCCACCATCTCGATGCGCGCCCCATGGAGACGGGCAACGGCAGCCACAAGGCTGAGCCCGAGCCCGTTGCCCGGCGTGTGGCGGCTGCGTTCCAGCCGGTAAAACCGCTTGAACACGTGTTGGCATTCCTCATCGGGAATTCCGGGCCCATCATCGACGACCGCGATCACGGCGCCGTCGTCATGGTGAGCAACCTCCACGGTCACGCGACCGGCTTCGCCGCCATATTTGATGGCGTTGTCCACGAGATTGGCCACGGCGTCGAACAGGAGGTCCCGATCTCCGGTGACGAGGACGCGTCGGTCCACGACCGCGTCGAGATGCACACGCTTATCTTCCGCGGCTGCATCGAAAAGCTCCACCACCTCGCTTGCGATCTCCGCCAGGTTCACGGGGCGGAACGCGGAGGTTCGATCGCCGGTCTCGATTTGAGATATTCGCGTCAGCGAGGAGAACATGCGCAGGACGGCGTCGAGGTCCGCCATCGTGTCGCCGATCAGCGCGTGGTCGTAGTTGCCGTTCTGCGGGCGGTGATAGGCCTTCTCCAGCCGTCCGCGCATGCGGGTCAGCGGCGTGCGCAAATCGTGCGCGACGTTGTCGGAAACCTGCTTGACCTCCGCCATCAACGCTTCAACCCGGTCGAGCATCGAATTGAGGTTCTCGGCGAGTTGATCCCACTCGTCCCGCGTCCCGCGCAGAGGTATGCGCTTGCCGAGGCCGCTTTGCATGATGGATCGGCTGGTCGCGTTGATCGCTTCGATCCGTCCGACCGTGCGGCGTGTGACGGAAACGCTGGCCAGTCCCGCAAGGACGAACATCAAAGAGACGCCCAAAAGCAGGGCCACCTCGATCTTGCGCGTGAACGCATCGAGGTTGTCCGCATTTTTTCCGACGAGCAAATGATAGCCGTCGGGAAACGTGTCGAACGTCGCGCGCAGCACCGAACGGTCGGCCGCATCGGGTTTCCATTCGCCCGCACCGAGGTCGTACCACGCTCCGGACTCTTTCAAAGCCGCCGGCCACGCCTTGAGATTACCCGCCACGGGAACGAAGGACGGATCGGCGAGCAGGTAGACGCCGCTTTCGAAACGTCCGGGGGCGACGCGATCCTTGATCGCAGCGATCAGACCGTCGCGTCCCGCGCTGTCGTAGACGTTTCGCAAGATCGTCTCTTCCGCCGCGATGGCGCGATCCGCCTTCTCGCGCACGTAAGCCGCCGTGGACCAATAGACGTAGGCGAGCAGCGCAAGCACCAGGGCGCCGAAAATCCCTATCCAGATCAGCGCCAACTTGAACGTCGATGACCGTAGGGTCTTAGCTAGGAGCACGGACACAAAACCCGACGCCGCGGATGGTATGAATGAGCGGGTAGGCCTGCTGACTGTCCACCTTTCGGCGGACGCGCCCGACGTACACGTCGATGATGTTGGTCGTGGGGTCGAAGTGCAGATCCCATACATGTTGCAGCAGCATCGCTCGCGGAACGACCCGGCCGTCATTGCGAACGAGGTACTCGAGAACTTGAAATTCGCGCGGCAGCAGCTCGATTTTCCTGCCGCCGCGGGTCGCCGTTCGCGCTACGAGGTCGAGCTCGAGGTCCCCGACGCGGAGCACCGTTTCCTTGACGACGGTCGCACTGCGGCGCGCGAGCGCCTCGACCCGCGCCAGTAGCTCCGCGAAGGCAAACGGCTTGACGAGGTAATCGTCGCCGCCGGCGCGCAGGCCACGCACCCGGTCGTCGATCTCGCCGAGAGCACTGATGATCAAGGCAGGCGTGACGATCCCATCTTCCCTGAAGCGCCGGATGACGGCGAGACCGTCGATGTCCGGAAGCATGCGATCGATCGTCATCACGGCGTAGTCGGCGGAACGTCCGCGGCTCAATCCTTCGTTGCCATCGGCCGCCAAATCGACCTGGTAGCCGCTCGTCGAGAGGAAATCCACAAGCTGCTCGGCCGTTTCCGGGTCGTCTTCAATGACGAGAAGGCGCCGTCGCCCTTCTCCCATGATCTCGCGTCTCTCCCAATCGATGTGCAAAGGGCATTCAAAGGTGTGCGATCTTATCATACCAGAACCCGCAAACTACTAACTTACAAGTCAGAAACTGTCGCATTCGTCATTTGAATAGTGCGGCTTGATTGTTTATGGCGGATCCGCCGGTGTTACTCGTCATTGCGATTGTTGCTGGCGGCAGCGTCCGGCAGCGAACATGAGTTTCACCAGCAGAGATCCGACCCAGAGAGTCGATGCAAAACGGCTTTTAGGGTTGTCCCGTGCTCAGCGCCGTCGCGGCCAAGCCGCGCCGCAGACGCCACGACGATCGCTACGGGCGATACGCATCGACGACGAGCGATACGCGGATGGAGTCGGTGCTTGCGGCAAAAGGAGGAAACACCATGGTGCGTAAGGTCATAATCGCATTAGCCGCCGTCGCTTTCGTCGGCGCGGTGGCGGCGTCGACGACGGCGGATGCCCAAAGGGGCGTGGGCGGAGGCTTCCGCGGCGGCGGCGGTGCTGCGGTGGTAGGCGGTGGGTTTCGCGGCGGCGGCGGTGCTGCGGCGGTAGGCGGTGGGTTTCGCGGCGGAATGGCGGGCGGCGGCTTTCGCGCTGCGGCGATAGGTGGTGGCTTTCGCGGCGGAATGGTGGGCGGTGGCTTTCGCGGCGCCGCTTTCCGCCCCGCAGTGGTGGGTGGAGGTTTCCGCAGTCCCGCTTTCCGCGGCGGGTTCGTCGGGTCACGCAGCTTCGCGTTCCGGCCAGGATTTGCACCGCGCGTCCATCGGTTTGCGTTCGCCCGGTTCCAACGGTTCCACCACCGCCGCTTCTTCGCTTTTGCCCCGTCGTTCGTCGCCGGCGTTGGCCTCTATGGCGCCTCGTGCTGGAGCTGGCAGCCGACACCGTGGGGATGGCAGCGGGTTTGGGCCTGCGGCTACGATTACGGCTACTACTGAGGTGTCGTGAAACGCCTGGCCGAGCAAAGTCCGCTCGAGGCGCGGCCGTTGCAGTGCCGGGTTATGGGAAGACCGGCGGATGATCCGCGGCCGCGGGTCAGTCGGTGAGGCGCGCGGCAAGAGGAAGCCAAGGAACCGGCGACATGAAGGAACACGGGCTGCTCCGAGACATCGAATGGACGGCTCCTGCGGAGGATAAGCGGCAGGCCGAAGACCACGTGCAGAGGATCGCCAATGCGTTCTTCTTCAGCGTGACGATATTCGCCCTCGCGTTCGCGTACTTCGTCCTCGCCGCGAGGGCACAGGATCACCACCATCCCGCCATGCGCAACTCCATGAGCCTTTCTACAGCTGTCCTTTCCGAAGATTCATCCGGCCTCAATTCGCGCTGTAAGGTCCAATCATCACTGTCTCCCTTAGCAAGGGAGTGAGGGTGGTTCGCGTGCGACGCGCGCGCGCAGGGCGCACGCCACCGGTTGCGTGCGCGCCCCGATCGGGGGCATCATGCGCCCATCAAGGCGCACGGCCGGCCGGCACAAGGGGGCGCCGCCCGCCGCGCAAGGCCATGTGACCAATGAAAACGCGGCCCACGAAAGCGTGGCCGACGAAAACGCCACCAACGAAGTCGACAGAACTTCGGCCGCATTCCAGGGAGGTATCGATGTCATTCCGCACATGGTGCGGCGCCACGGCGTGCGCCGTCCTTATCACCTTGGCGCCAGCCGCGCGCGCGCAGGATTGGCCCAACCGCTCGATCCTCGCCATCAGCACGGTGAGCGCGGGCAACGCCGGCGACACCATCGCGCGCATCGTGCTCGATCAGGTGTCGAAGCAGATCGGCCAGTCGTTCGTGATCGAGAACCGCACCGGCGCCGGAGGCACGCTCGGATCCGCCTCGGCCGCCAAGGCCGATCCCGACGGCTACACCCTCCTGCTGCTGACGTCCTCGCAGGGCTCCGCCGCCGCGCTCTACAAGACGCTGCCCTACGATCCGCTGCGCGATTTCGTTCCGGTCGCCCTGATCGGCGTGCAGCCGAGCGTGCTGGTCGCCGCGCCTTCGAAAGGCTGGACCTCGGTCGCCGACCTGGTGGCCGCCGCCAAGGCCAACCCGGGCGTCTTGAACTTTGCCTCCGCCGGGCTCGGTTCCGCCTCGCACTGGGCCGCCGAGCGGCTCAAGCTCGCGGCCGGCATCAACGTGCAGCACATTCCGTTCCGCGGCCCGGTCGAGGCCTTCACCGAGGTGATGACCGGGCGCGTCGACTTCTACTATCTGCCGATCGCGCCCGCGCTGCCCAACATCCGCGACGGCAAGGTGGTGGCGCTGGCGGTGAGCACGCCGAAACGCGCGCCGGCGCTGCCGAACGTCCCGACGGTGGCGGAGGCGGGCTATCCCGACGCGCAGTATCTGTTCTGGGGCGGCCTCGCCGTCCCGGCGAAGACCCCGCGCGCCATCGTCGAGCGGCTGCACGCCGAAACGCAGAAGGCGCTCGCGGTGCCGGCGGTGCAGGAGCGGTTGGCGACGTTCGGCGTCGAGCCGATGCCGATGACCGCGGACGAGTTCGGCAAATTCTACCGCGACGACGTGGCGGCGATCGTCAAGCTCGCGAAAGACGTCAACCTGGTGCCGACCAACTGAGCCCTTAGTACACCTTCCAAAGATTCGGCCGGTAAATCGTTGCCTTCGCTGTCGCGACCGAGTCGCTCCGAGGTGTTGGGGAAGCCGCCCAGGTAGTGATTGCGAGGACCGTCCCAACCGCAAGGAAAATCCCGAAGACAAATCTGAGGGATTTCCGTCCCATGTTTCCCTCCTGATGCAAGAGGTCCGTGTTGACATGAATTAAGGGGAAAACGAAACAAAGTCTGTGACAGCCGTCACACCTTAGTCGAATAGGAAGAAGCTATAGCGCGCCAGAGATTGCTTAGTTAGATCCGGCACGAATAACGCTGGCGGATGAGCTCGAGGATGGCGGCGATTAAGGGTCAAATGCCTAGCTGTCGTGGGCTCCGTCCATGCCGGTTGGCCCTGGGCATCCGTCACTTGAGCCCACGCCGACTCGATCATTTGAGCGACGTCTTTGGGCATCGGCACGTACTGCAACTCATCGGCCAATTTGGCGCCGGCGCGATATGACCAGTCGAAGAATCTCAGCGCGACCTCTCCACCACCGGATGCCTAGCAAGATTCAGAATAATTAAGGTTTGCCCCAAGGACTTCGCTCCCACCTGGCGGCACAGTGCAGCCTAGACGGCTTAGACCCTCAACAATCATGCCGTTTCGAGCCGAAGGGAGACAGAACATGGTCGCCGATCATGCCTACTCGCCGGGTTCGCTCCCATTCATGGACCGACGCACGAGCCTATTTTACTTTGCCGCAGCAGTGCCTGCTGTTGGGTTCGTGCACGGCTCTGCCGATGTCAGCCCCCTCAATGAGGCGATGCTCGAAAGCTACCCAGAGGGCAGTGTCCCGTGGCAGGCTAAGCGTGCGGGTCGAGTGACCCCAGGAGTCGGCAGTTGCCGGTGATCACTCCGGGACGGGGGAGGAAGCCCCATGTCCGGCATGAGACGGCGCGAATTTATCACGCTGCTCGGCGGCGCGGCGGCCGCGTCGCGGCGATCGTCAAGCTCGCGAAAGACGTCAACCTCGTGCCGACCAACTGACGCGCGCCGTGTCCGCTTTTGGGGGTAAAGCGGACAGCATTTGCTCATTTTGAGCTTTTCCGCTTTTGACCCTGAGCGGATATAGGTCCAGTCGAAATTCCGCAGCGCAGCGGTCTCCTCCTGCACGTGTTATTGTGAAACACTGGCAACAGCGCCAAAACGCGAGCACGCAATACTGAAACCTATCCATCCACGCGAACGACATGTCGATTAGACTTGCCGAAGCAAATCGGGCCATCCAGGCTGCCCTGGCTAAGGCACATAACCTGGCCGTCAACATCAGCGTGACAGTCTGTGACGCCGATGGCCGTCTCATTGCCCTCCAGCGTATGGACGGCGCGCTTGCTGAAGCTAATCTCGCATCAATTGGAAAAGCGTTAGTCTCAGCCAGATCGGGACGCCCAAGCGGCGATAAATCAATCGAAGGCTCGGAGTATTTCCGAGCCGCAACAGTCATTGGTGAGGGAGCTCCGCTCATTAGACGGCCCGGCGGTCTGCCCATCATTCGCGCGGGCCAGGTCGAGGGCGCACTCGGTGTAGCTGGCGCTACTGATGAGCAGGACGTGGAATGCGCAGTTGCGGGAATAGACGCGTTCGCCTCCTCGGGTACGCCGTGAAAAATGTAATCTTTCGCCGCCACCGTCGCATAGCACGCGTACCCGCACTTGGCGTCGCACTGCGTTATGACGCTATCGGCACTGAACGGACATCGCGAGGCGACTCGCGCATGTCCGCTTCGAGGGGCAAGGCGAATATGGCGTAAGTGACGGCGTGAGGGGCGGCTTGTCACCACGCTCCAATGAAAATCCGAAGTCAAGTTCTTGAGATCGTCACGGCAGTGCATATGGGAGATGCAAAAATGTCCGATGTGAATCGCCTGCTTCTTCTTCGCATAGCGCTCATCATCATCGGCCTCACTTTCATATTCAGCATATATACCTTGGGCATTCTGTGGCCCTCGGGCTGGACTTGGGGCCAAGGACATTCGCACTATCTGATGATGATCATCGGAGTGTATGCGACGCTGGGCGTGTTTTTGCTCATCGCCGCAAGAAATCCCTACGCTCACAAGAGCATCATCTGGTTCACCGTGTGGTCGAGCGTGGTTCACGCGGCGATCATGGGCTATCAGGCCCTCACCGATACGGCCGAGCGCGGTCATC
>Ga0306921_10006722_pt1 | contig 12009 bp, 11 predicted proteins | sample sta12Cox44000080_FD_203760 | JGI IMG/M metagenome (GOLD analysis project Ga0306921, IMG submission 203760) | Lab enrichment of tropical soil microbial communities from Luquillo Experimental Forest, Puerto Rico - statoxic.12C.oxic.44.000.080 (v2)... | ecosystem: Environmental > Terrestrial >... | reverse complement strand
CGGCGCTGGTGAAATCGGGCGGACTTTTGATCGTTGCAACTCTCAACCGCACCATCAAAAGCTTCGCGCTCGCGATCGTCGGCGCTGAATATATTTTGCGTTGGTTGCCGCGCGGTACGCATCAATGGGACAAGTTTGTAACGCCCAATGAGCTTGATATCGCAATCGAGCAAAGCGGCATGCACATCACCGGCGAGACCGGCGTGATCTATAATCTTCTGGCCGATCGCTGGCAGCTCTCCAGCGACATGGATGTCAATTACATGGTCGTCGCGGAGAAGCCGGCGTGACCACCACGCCTTGGCTCTGGGCTGTTTTTACCGTCGCCGCCGCCTTCGCCCAAACCATCCGCAATGCCATGCAGCGTGAATTGACCGCCAGCCTCGGCACCGCCGGCGCGACGCAGGTGCGCTTTCTGTTCGGTTTTCCGTTCGCGCTCGTGTTTTTGGCCGTGCTCCTTGCAGTCACCGGCTCGCCGTTGCCGCGGCCGGGATTTTACTTCTGGCCGTGGGTTATCGCCGGCGCGCTGACCCAGATCGCCGCCACGGCGCTTATGCTTGCGGCGATGGGCGAACGGTCGTTCGTCGTCACCATCGCCTATACCAAGACCGAACCGATCCAGGTTGCGATATTCGGCTTCATCTTTCTCCACGATACGGTGACATGGTCGATGGCCGCCGCCATCCTGCTGGCCACCGCCGGCGTGATTGTGACGTCCACGAAACCCGGCGGCATGATCGGCGGAATGAAGCCGACATTGCTGGGCTTGGCCTCGGGTGGCGCCTTTGCGCTCGCTGCAATCGGATTTCGCGGCGCCATCCTCAGTCTAAACTTGCCGGATTATTTCATGGCAGCAACGTTTACGCTGGTCGTCGGCTTGGCCATGCAGGCTGTCGCGTTCTCGCTCTATCTGTCGCTGCGCCGGCCTTCGGTGATGCTCGCGCTGCTGCGCGCTTGGAAGCCGTCGCTATTTGCCGGCTTCATGGGCGCGCTCGCTTCGCAATTCTGGTTTCTTGCTTTCGCACTCGCCACCGCGGCCAGCGTTCGCACGCTGGCGCTTATCGAGGTTCTGTTCGCGCAACTGGTGGCGCGTTACGGCTTCGGTCAACGCACCAGCGCACGCGAAGCCATCGGCATGCTCCTCGTGATCGCCGGCGTCGCGCTTCTAATTCTGGCCTATTGAGAATTCCCCGGCGCGGCCGCGCTACGCCGTCAATTCTTGTCGTCGGGCAGGATTGGCAACGGGTGAAATTCGATACCTTCTTCGTGCAGCTGCTTGGCGTCTTCCGGCGAAGCTTCGCCAAAGATTGAGCGGTGCTCGGCCTCGCCATAATGGATCTTGCGCGCTTCTTCCGGAAAGCGGGGACCGACATAGTGCGCATTCTTGGTGATGTGATCGCGCAGCTCTTTGAGCTTGTGCCGCAGCTCCCGTTCCGCAGCGGACATCATGGCGACCGGTGTTTTTGGCGGAATTGGCGGCGGAAACGCCGGCTGCGGCGGCGCGGGAGCGGTCGGCACGATCGGCTGTGGAGCCGCGGCCTCCCCATGCCCGATATTCGCGGCCAGGCTGGGCGCCATGATCGCCTTTTCCACCTTTGCCGAGCCGCATACCGGGCACGCCACCAGGCCGCGCTTGGCCTGCTTGTCGTAAGCGGCGGAGTTGGCGAACCAGCTTTCGAAAGTGTGGCCTTGATCGCAGTTGAGCGCGTAACGAATCATGTCGGCTCTCGCACTGCGTGGAGGTAAGTTGGTTCGGCCAGCGGTTCAACGAGTTCGAAACGCCGGCCGTGATGGAGTGAAGGAATCCGGCTGCGTGCCGTCACAACTTCCGACGGCTCGATCTGTGCCATGACCACGCCCGGTTCGGTGCCGCCCTCGGCCAGGATGCGGCCCCAAGGATCGACGATCAGCGAATGGCCGTAAGTCTCGCGGCCGTTTTCATGTTTGCCGCCTTGAGCGGCGGCGAACACGAAGCAGCCGTTTTCGATCGCGCGCGCACGCTGCAGAACTTGCCAGTGCGCTTCGCCGGTTTGCCGCGTGAAAGCTGACGGTATCGCCAGGAACGATGCGCCGGCTTCCGCCAGCGCGCGGTAAAGCGCAGGAAAGCGCAAATCGTAACACACGGTCAGGCCGAGGCGGCCCCACGGCAGATCGGCAACCATCGCCAGCTCGCCGGGGCGGTAGGTGTTCGATTCGCGATAGCTTTCGCCGCCGGCGAGATCGACATCGAACATGTGAATCTTGTCGTAGCGGGCCGCTATCTCGCCCTTGCGGTTGATAAGGAACGAACGATTTGCGGCCTTTTCCGGCGATGCCTTGATCGCGAGCGAGCCGATATGGATGTAGATCGCAAGCTTGCGCGCCAATTCGCGCAGGGCCGCCAGCGTCGCATCCCGCTCCTCGGCGACAATCTTCGCGAACAATTGTTCGCGCTTGGCTGCCAGGATGTTCGTCATTTCCGGCGTGAGCACGTAATCGGCGCCGGCTTCTTTGGCCTCCGAGATCAATTTCAACGCGGCGGCGAGGTTGGCCGCCGGATCGAGCCCCGAGCGCGTCTGAATCATCGCGGCGTTGAAGCTCAAACGCTCTGTGGCGCTCATGATGCCTTTGCCTCGGCAAGCAGCGAATCGAGCCTGCCTGCTTCCTCCAGTGCATAAAGATCGTCGCAACCGCCAATATGGGTCGCGCCGATGAAAATCTGCGGGTAGGTGCTCCGGCCTTTGGCGCGCTGGATCATTTCCTTGCGAACGTCTCGTTTTCCAGTGACGTCGATCTCATGGTAGCTCACGCCCTTGCGCGAAAGGAGTTCCTTGGCGTCCTGGCAATACGGGCAGTACTGCACCGTATAAATATCGATTTTGGCCATGATCGGTCGCAACTTTTAGCAAAGTCTTATATGGACGTTCGTGCCGGCTCGGCAACCCTGGCAAAAACCAGGACATCGACATTGGCGGCTCCCGCCCGCAGCAGCGCTCGCGCACAGCCGTCGACAGTGGCCCCGGATGTCAGAACGTCATTGATGACAACGAGGCGTCGTCCGGTCACGGCGGCTTTGCCGTTGCCAGGGACACGAAAGGCACCTTGGATATTGGCGGCGCGTTCGGTTCGCGACAGCCCGACCTGCTGCGCGGTTGGCTTGACCCGCTTGAGCGCACCGGCCGCGACCGGCAGCCCGGTTTGGCGCGATACCGCCGCCGCGAGCATGCCGGATTGATTGAAACGCCGCGCCCACAAGCGCCGCCAATGCAGCGGCACCGGGATCAGCGCATCCGCTTCGGCAAGAAGTTCGCGCCCAGCCTGACTGATCCAGCGGCCCATCATTGGTGCGAGGTCAAGCCGATCGCCATATTTGAGTCCATGCACCAGCGCCCGCGAAATCTCGTCGAAGCGCAGCGCCGCGCGAGCGCGATTATAGGCCGGCAGATCGGCAATCGCCTCCATCGACAAAACGCCCGGTCCGGGGTCGTAGACGAAGGGTGTGCCGAGCCGCTCGCAATACGGTCGTGTGATGAAGGAGAGTTTGGACCAGCATGCCGGACAAAGGCCGCGGCCTTCGACCGGCTCACGGCAGGCGGCACAAAGCTGCGGCAGCGCGAGATCGAGCACACGGCGCAGGGCCGAATGGGCGGCGCCGGCAACGCGCTTGAATGGAGCGGGAAGAATTTTGCTGTCGGATAACATGGAGGTGCCACGCTACCGATCTCGGCAACAATTGTCATCGGGTCAGCTTGGCGACACATGCTGCGGAACATGAGACAATGACGTTGAGAGAGTGATGACCGAGAGCCCGATCATCTTCGATCGTTTGTTGCAGCGCCGGCGCCGCACCCGCGCCGCCACGCTGCTGGCGACGAATTTTTTGCTCGATCATGTCGCCGGCGAGCTTGCGGATCGTTTAAGCGTGGTGCTGCGTCGCTTTGAGGTCGGCGTCGATCTCGGCACGCCCGGCGACGCGGTACGCATGGCGCTGCGCCGAATCGACACTGTTGGCACGATCGTCGGCCTCGACGTGGTTGCCCGCGGCAAGCCATTCGTGATCGCCGACGAGGAGGCGCTGCCGTTTCGTGACGCCAGCCTCGACCTCGTGGTGTCCGCTCTGGCGCTGCATTTTGCCAATGACTTGCCTGGCGTGCTGGCGCAAATCGGCCGCGCGCTCAAGCCCGACGGTCTGTTTCTGTCGGCGCTTCTAGGCGGCGAAACGCTGACCGAACTGCGGCAAGCCTTTGCCGAAGCGGAAGCCGAAATCGAAGGCGGCGCTTCGCCGCGTGTGGCGCCGTTCGCCGATCTGCGCCAACTCGGCGCGTTGCTGCAGCGCGCCGGATTCGCGCTGCCGGTGACTGATGTCGATCGCGTGATGGTGCGTTACGGCTCGGCGTTCGATCTGATGCACGACCTGCGGCGAATGGGTGCCACCAATCCGCTGGTGGCGCGCCGCCGCGTGCCATTGCGGCGGAGCACGCTCATGCAGATGGCGGACAATTACGCCAGACGCTTCGCCGACGCCGACGGCCGCGTTCGGGCCACTTTCGATATTGTATGGCTGTCGGGCTGGGCGCCGCATCCAAATCAACAACAGCCGCTGCGGCCTGGATCGGCAAAGACGCGTCTCGCCGAGGCGCTCGGCACGCGCGAGATCTCGGCCGGCGAGAAGACCGGCCGCTGACCTAAATCAGCGCAGCAAGGTGCGCGATCAGCGGTTCGTCGGCCGGCGGCATCGGATACTGGCGCAGCTCGTGCGGCCGCACCCATTTCAGCTGCTGCGCCTCCTTCGCCGTAACGAACCCGTCCCAACGCCGGCAAACGTAGAGCGGCATGAGCAAATAGAAGTCGGGATAGAGGTGGCTCGCAAAAGTCAACGGCGCGAGACAATCTTCCTTCACCACTATTCCCAATTCCTCCTTGAGTTCGCGAATGAGACATTGCTCCGGCCGTTCGCCGGTTTCTACCTTGCCGCCGGGGAATTCCCACAAACCGGCCATCGCTTTACCGAACGGGCGTTGCGCGATCAGCACCCGGCCATCGGTATCGATCAGAGCGCAGGCGGCGACGAGGACAAGCTTGACGGTCACGGGCTCCTTCATCGGCTCAAGTTGCCTGTGCCCGCATCAATTCGAGAACGGCGTCGGCAAAGACGTTTGGGTCTTCCTGCGGCGGATTATGCCCGATCCGCGACAGCAGGCGCCGTTTATAGTGTCCGTTGAAAAAAGCGCCATGATGCGCCGAACTCTCGGGCGGATGAACGCCGTCGGCCTCGCCTTGCAAGGCAATCGTCGGCACGCCGATTTTGGGTTGCTGCGCGAGCCGTTGCTCGATCTGTTCCAACTTCGGATCGCCAGGCGCGTTGCCGTAGCGATGGCGGTAGGAATGGATCGTCACCGCGACGAAATCGGGGTTGTCGAACGACTCAGCACTGCGTTCAAACGTTGCGTCGTCGAATGACCAATGCGGCGACCACAATCGCCAAAGCAGCCGGCACAGCTCGCGCCGATTGGCCTCGACTCCAGCGCGTCCGCGCTGCATCTGGAAATACCATTGGTACCAGAGCCGGTGCTCCTGCGCCGGTGCGGTTGGCTTTCCGGCGGCCGGAATGTTTTGAATATTATAAGAGTTGACGGTAACGAGGCCGCCCACGCGCTCCGGCCACAGCGCCGCCACGATGCAGGCGGCGCGGCCGCCCCAATCGTAGCCGGCAAGCACAGCGCGCTCGACGGAAAGCGCATCCATCAATTCCCGCAAATCGTTGCCGAGCGCGGCCTGCTGGCCCGAGCGCGGCGTCGTCTCGGCAAGAAAACGCGTCGGCCCGAAGCCGCGCAGATAAGGCACGATCACCCGCGCGCCAGCCGCGGCGAGCGGCGCGACGACCGCGTCGTAGCAGCGCGGATCGTACGGCCAGCCATGCATCAGAAAGACCGGTGCGCCGTCGGCCGCGCCGCTTTCTTCGTAAGCGACGTCGAGCACCGAAGTTTGGATGTGCTTTTGGCGTGCGTTCAACTTCGATAATCCCCGTTGATCGCGACATATTCCTTTGTCAGGTCGCACGTGAGCACGCGGTCGCGGCCGTTGCCGAGCCCGAGCGCGACTTTGAGGCTGATTTCGGGACGCTGCATTGCCGCCGAAACCGCCGCTTCATCATAAGCCTGATCGCGTGCGCCTTTATGCGCGACGCGAATGCCGCCGAACCAGATCGACAGCCGGTCGCGATCGGCCGGCTCCCCGGCTTTGCCGACAGCCATCACCACGCGTCCCCAATTGGCGTCCTCGCCGGCAATCGCCGTTTTAACGAGCGGCGAATTGGCGATTGAGAGTGCGATGCGGCGCGCCGAAGCCTTGGAGACCGCACCTTCGACGACAATTTCAACCAGTTTGCGCGCCCCTTCGCCGTCGCGGGCGATCTGCTCGGCGAGGTTAGCCAGCACGCCGGCGAATGCCTTGCGAAATGGCGGCAGTCGCGGGTCGCTGCTGCGGTTGATGCGCGCCGCCGCGGCGGCACCGGTGGCAAATGCAAGCACGGTGTCCGAAGTCGAGGTGTCGCCGTCGATGGTGACGGCGTTGAAAGTATCGATCACGCTCTCCCGCAATACCGATTGCAGGACTGGAGCGGCAATGGGCGCGTCGGTAAAGATAAAGGCGAGCATCGTCGCCATGTCCGGCGCAATCATGCCGGCGCCCTTGGCGAACCCATTGATGGTCACATCCGTCGCGCCGAGCCGGGCGCGAGCCGTTGCCAGTTTTGGGAACGTGTCGGTGGTCATGATCGCTTTGGCCGCGTCGCCATAGCGCTCCGGGCGGGCATCGGCGGCCAGACGCGCCATGACGCGATCGAAAGCGTGTGCATCGAGCGGCTCGCCGATCACGCCGGTCGAAGCGAGAAAGACCTCGGAAGTCTTGCAGCCGAGCGCCGCCGCGGCGAACTTGGCAGTCAGTGCACAGGCCTGCCGCCCACTTTTACCCGTGAAGGCATTGGCGTTGCCGGAATTGACCACCAGCGCGCAGGCGCGGCCGCCCTTGATCTGTGCGCGGCACCATTCAACCGGTGCCGAGGGGCATTTCGAACGGGTGAATACGCCAGCAACGGCGGTTCGCGGCTCAAAGACCGCGAGCATCACATCGGTGCGGTCGCGATAGCGAATCCCCGCCTCAGCCGTGGCCAGCCGCACGCCGGGAATGGCCGGCAAATCGGGAAAGCTTTTTGGAGCGAGTGGAGAAATGGTGGAGGACATCTCAGTCATTCCGGGGCGCGAACAGCGCTCGCGAGCCCGGAATCCATAATCCCAGCCTCAGCGATTAGCCTCCGACGCTGGGATTATGGATTCCGGCACTCGCTTGGCTCGGCCGGAATGGCGGTTTTTTGCGCGTCCCGCAAGAGCAAATCACTTCTTCGACGGCGCGGCGGGATTGAGTGTGGCGGGACCGCCTTGCCCAGCGGGCTGGTCAAGGCGCTCGATCGTTGCCGATTTACGCAGGTTGTCGACCAGCTCGGCCTGCGCGCGGCGCGCGACGTAGTTCTCCAACTGGCCTTTGACCTGATCATAGGTCGGCGTCGGCTTGGTGCGCTTGTCTTCGACCTGGATAACGTGCCAGCCGAATTGCGTCTTGATCGGATCCGATATCTGACCCTTCTCGAGCTTGAACGCGGCTTCGGCGAATTCCGGTACCATCTGATCCTTGGTGAAATAGCCGAGGTCGCCGCCTTCAGCCGCGCCTGGGTCCTTGGATTTTTCCTTCGCCAGCTTGGCGAAATCCGCCCCGCCCTTCAGCTGCGCCGCGATGTCTTTGGCCTCGCCTTCGGTTGCGACCAGAATATGCCGGGCGTGGACTTCCTGCTCGTTCGGCGTCTGCTTGATCGCTTCGTCATAGACCTTGTGCATCGCATCGTCGGTCATGGCGGCTTTGCCGGCATCCTGCAGCAGCGTTTCCATCAATGCTTTGTGGCGTTCGAATTCGATGCGCTGCTTGACGTCGGGCCGATTGGCGAGCTGATGTTGATCGGCGGCCTGCGCCAGGATGATGACGTCGGCGAGATAGGTGATGAGATAGTCGCGTTTCTGCTCGGGACCCATTTGCGGCATCGCCGAGCCGATGTCCTCTTCGGCCAAGGCAAGATCGCTCTGCCGGATGTCGATGCCGTTGGCGCGGGCGACGACCGGGTCGGCATCCTGCGCACGCGCAATCGGAGCGGTCAGCAGCACGGCCAGCGCAACAGCACCGAGCCAGCGGGCAGCCAAGCGAGCGGCGAACTGATGAGGGAAAGACATTTTATGATCCTTTGGCACTATGGCCGGAGCATTAACCACAAACGGCTGGCGCGACGAGCCGGCTTTAATGGCGAGACAGCGAACGCCCGGCGCATGCATTTTGGCCCTGGCGTTCCTGGCGACTGGCCTGCGGCCCTTGAATGGCGCGGACACTCGCCCAATCGCCCGGGCCTTGGCAATGGGAGAAATCGGGCCGCGCCTAACGATCGCGTGAAAACAGCTGTCGCATTGACAAAAAAACGACCCCCTCCTATCTCTCGCCTTGTATCGGGATGTTTCAACCGCTTCGTCACCGCCCGAATAGCGCCGTATTTTCCGTCCGTTGGCTCGTCGCTGTCCGCGAGACAACGACGGCCCGGCCCGAGCAGCGGGCACGGATTTCCGGATAAATCCTGTTGTCGTCGAATCTGCCGGATAAGCCGAGATTCCAGGGGATAATGCGATGATCGGCGCCGTTGCCCGCAAGCTGTTCGGTTCCTCGAACGACCGCCGGATCCGCTCCTATCGGCCGCGCGTCGACGAGATCAATGCGCTGGAACCCGAGTTGGAAGCCTTGTCCGACGAGGCTTTGCTTGCGCGCACCGACGAGTTCAAGCGGCAGCTGGCTGAGGGACAGACCCTCGACGATATCCTGGTGCCGGCTTTTGCCACCGTCCGCGAAGCCGCCAAACGCACGCTCGGGCAACGCCACTTCGACGTCCAGCTCATCGGCGGCATGGTTCTGCACGAAGGCAAAATCTCCGAGATGAAGACCGGCGAAGGCAAGACGCTGGTTGCGACCCTGCCGGTCTACCTCAACGCACTCGCTGGCCGCGGCGTACACGTCGTCACCGTCAACGATTATCTGGCTAAACGCGACGCCGAATGGATGGGCCAGATCTACAAGTTCTTGGGCCTGACTGTCGGTGTCATCGTACACGGCCTCGACGACGAACAGCGCAAGAAGCAATACGACTGCGACGTCACTTACGGCACCAACAACGAGCTCGGTTTCGACTATCTGCGCGACAATATGAAATACCGGCTCGAGGACATGGTGCAGCGCGGCCGCATCTACGCCATCGTCGACGAGGTCGATTCGATCTTGATCGACGAGGCTCGCACGCCGCTGATTATTTCGGGTCCGCTCGACGACCGCTCCGAATTCTACAACACGATTGACGCCTATATTCCCCGCCTCGACAAGGCCGACTACGAGCTCGACGAGAAGCAGCGCACCGTCAATCTCACCGAAATCGGCATGGAGAAGATGGAGAACTGGCTGCGCGACGCCGGGCTCCTGAAATCGGACTCGCTTTACGACGTCGAAAACGTCTCGGTCGTCCACCACGTCAATCAAGGTTTGCGCGCGCACAAGCTGTTTGCCCGTGACAAGGACTACATCGTTCGCAACGGCGAAGTGGTGATCATTGACGAGTTCACCGGCCGCATGATGCCCGGCCGCCGTTACTCCGAAGGGCTGCATCAGGCGCTGGAAGCCAAGGAGCATCAGGTTATCCAGCCGGAGAACCAGACGCTCGCATCGATCACCTTCCAGAACTACTTTCGCATGTACGAAAAGCTCGCCGGCATGACCGGCACCGCGGTTACAGAAGCCGATGAATTCCAGGACATCTATAATCTGGAGGTCCTGGAAATTCCGACCAACATGCCGATGATCCGCATCGACGATGATGACGAAGTCTATCGAACCGCTCCGGAGAAATTCCGCGCCATCTTGGCCCTGATCGAGGACTGCAAATCCCGCGGTCAGCCGGTGCTGGTCGGCACTACCTCAATCGAGAAATCCGAACAGCTCGCCGAAATGCTGCGCAAGCAGGGCTGGGAGCAGCACGATTTCTCCGATCCCAACGCGTTTGCGGCGCTCTATTCCGGCGATGAGGGTGCATCCAAGGCCAGGGTGTTCGCGGTGCTGAACGCCCGCTATCACGAACAGGAAGCGCAGATCATTGCGCAAGCCGGGGTGCCGGGCGCGATTACGATCGCCACCAACATGGCCGGACGCGGCACCGACATTCAGCTCGGCGGCAATGCCGACATGCGGATTCGTCAGGAGCTGGCGGATATCGAGGATCTGCGCGAGCGCGAGAAGAATCCGCGTGCCGCCGACATCCGTGCCCAAGTCGCGCGTTTGAAAGAAAAGGCGCTCGGCGCCGGCGGTCTCTACGTGCTCGGCACCGAACGCCACGAGAGTCGCCGCATCGACAATCAATTGCGCGGCCGTTCCGGACGCCAAGGCGATCCCGGCCACTCGAAATTCTTCTTGTCGCTCGAAGACGACCTGATGCGCATTTTCGGCACCGACAAGCTCGACGGCATGCTGCAGCGGCTCGGTCTGAAGGAGAATGAAGCGATCATTCACCCCTGGATCAACAAGGCGCTGGAAAAGGCGCAGCAGAAGGTCGAGGCGCGCAATTTCGACATCCGCAAGAATATCCTGAAGTTCGACAACGTGATGAACGATCAGCGCAAGGTCATTTTCGATCAGCGTGTCGAATGGATGGAGGATCAGGCCGTCGGCGAGGTAGTCGCCGACATGCGCCATACCGTGATCGACGATTTCGTTGCCAAGCACGTGCCGGAAAACGCCTATCCCGAGCAATGGGACGCGGCCGGTCTTCGCGAGGAGCTCAAGCGCGTGCTCGGGCTCGATCTGCCAGCCGACGAATGGGCCAAGGAAGAAGGCATCGCGGACGAGGAGATTTTCACGCGCGTCGAGCGCCGGGCCGACGAACATATGGCGGCCAAAGTGGCGCAGTGGGGCCCCGACGTGATCCGCTATATCGAGAAGTCGATCCTGCTGCAGACGCTGGACCATCTCTGGCGCGAGCACCTGGTCATGCTGGATCACCTGCGCCAGGTGATCGGATTCCGCGGCTATGGCCAGCGCGATCCGCTCAACGAATACAAAGCCGAAGCATTCAGCCTGTTCGAAAACATGAGCCAGAACCTGCGCGAGGCTGTCACCGCGCAGCTCATGCGAGTCGAGATCCAGGCGGCGCCCCCGCAGCAGCCAGCGGCGCTGCCGGCGATGCAAGGGCACAAGCTCGATCCCGTCACCGGCGAAGATGAGATGGCTCTCGCGCTCGCCGGCGCCGAAACCTTGGCGCGCCACGGCATCGGACCGGCCAGCGCGCCCGCGGAGGGCGGAGCCATGGCAGGAGCCGCGCCAGGGCGTTCGCCGGCCTTGCGCGCGCAAGGACCGGCTCGCAATCCTCAAGATCCGCAGAGCTGGGGCAAAGTCGGCCGCAACGAAGCGTGTCCGTGCGGCTCAGGCAAGAAATACAAGCACTGCCACGGCCGATACATTTAAAAGAAATCAGAAATCAGAAGCGCGATAGCATCTGATTACTGCAGGCCGGCCCAGCGACTATCGAACGAGCCCGCCGGAACGAGCGGCTGCGCGCCTTTGATCAGGCCCGCTGACGGCACCGCACTGGCAACCTGCGGCGCTTGCGCCCGTGCAGCTGCGGCAGCCGGTGTCTCAGGTTTCTGCGATTCAGTTTTTTGCGGCTCGGATTTTGCCGTTTCTACTTTCGCCGTCTCGACTTTGCGCGGCTGTGGCGCCGTTGGCTTTAGGCTGGCAAGGGTCGTTGTTTGCGGGGCTGGCTGTGGAGCGGGTTCGGTCTTCGGCTTGAACAGTCGCGCAAAGAAGCCCTCGCTGTTGGAGCTACTATTAGCGGAAGCGACTTGGCTCGTGCCCTGGCTCGTGCCCTGGCTCGTCTGGTTTGTGCTTTGGGTCGTGGTCCGGTCG
>Ga0306921_10006718_pt1 | contig 12011 bp, 11 predicted proteins | sample sta12Cox44000080_FD_203760 | JGI IMG/M metagenome (GOLD analysis project Ga0306921, IMG submission 203760) | Lab enrichment of tropical soil microbial communities from Luquillo Experimental Forest, Puerto Rico - statoxic.12C.oxic.44.000.080 (v2)... | ecosystem: Environmental > Terrestrial >... | reverse complement strand
GTGGCGTCGGATAGACGTTGCCGTCCACGACGCCGAGGTAAGGAGTGCCGTCGCAAGTCGCGCTCTGTGCCTGCGCCGGGCGAACACCGCCCAAGAGGAGCAGCGCGAGGCCGAGCAGCAGGATGACCATCCAGCCGCGGAGCGCTCTAACGTTCGTTATTGTCCTACTCGTGCTCAATTGCATACCTCTTGCCGATCGCTCGCATCGACAAGAGGCCGAGGTAGCCCGAGTTTCGGACTGGAGTTTCGGTAGTTCCGCTGTCGTGGAGCCCGCGAGGCTCTTTAGACCGGTGACTTTGCGTCCCCACCTTTCGGTGGGTTTGCCCTTGTCGTGTCCAGGGAGTGTTGATCGGTCAGGTCAAATTGCGTCCTCAGGCAGCGGGAAGAAATCGATCGGATAGATGATGGTCACCGGCGGTACGACGTTGGCGCCGAAGTTCAGAGTCTTCACCCGCTCCACCACCTGCGCCGCAAGATGCGGGGCATTCATGTTGGAGCCGTGCAGCTAGAAGAGCGACACGCTGCTGTCGGGCTCGATCGTCAGGCGCAGGATAATCTTTCCCTGCTGCGTCGGATCACGAACAACACCACCTTCTTTGCGCCATCTAGTGGTGCATCGCCCAGCGAAGGACTCATCGTGTCGCCGGCGCCACCACCTCCGCATCCCGCGATTTCCGACAGTACGACCGTCGTGGCACTGCAAATGAGGATTGCGATCGAATTTATCACGCAGCTTGCCCCCTCTGGCGTGCCACCGAAGATCAGAACACCATTCCGGTACACGGCGGCTGAACAGAGACTGAATGATTTGCGAGAAACCAGGTTGCGTCAGATTATGTCGTCGCGCGTGGCGCTCGTCAGTTGGCGACATTGTGTCGTGCGGGAATGAATCCGGCGCTGACAGTCGAATTGTACGCGCCCGGCGACTGTCTGCTTTTCGGCGATGACTCAGCCGAGACGTACGTCAACTTTTTGGCCGATTCTCTTGAAAAACTCTGGTCCCCGGGAAAATCCCAAAATTCTGAAGCCCGTCCGGGCGGCCGCAACAATGAGACACGAGGGGATACCACGTTGCTGCACCCGCCTTCTTGCGAGCTCTTCTGGCAGCCTGGGTGCACGTCAGCCTCGGATCGACGTTCGTACGTTCACTCTGCGGGAGATCGCATCGTGGCTGATTTGGGGTGTTTCAACAGAATGGACCCCGAGCCGTCACTCATCTTTCGTCAGTGAGACGGCGGAGAGCGGACACTGCCAGCGATACGTTGCCTGAGAGGAGGGGCTCAAGGCATCCTCGCTCCGCTCGTGAAGAGATCAAGAGCGCCCGGTTGGAAGGGGGAGGCGAAGCTATGAAGCGCACACTCGCATCAGGCGAAGACGTCATCGAAGAACTCTGGGATGGTGCGGCGACCAGGAAGATTGCACGGCAGTTCGCTGAGATCGCTGTTGCCGCGCTGCTCGAGAAAGGCGGCGCTGTGCGTCAGCCTCGCTCAGACGCAATTGCCACGCGCATGGTTCGAGGGGCTGCACGAAGCAAGAGCGCGTCACGATTGGTGCGGCAGATTCGACGGTTGAGCTTGCGTCTAGCGCATCCGCGGTATTTAGCTCAACAGGTAGCAGCGCCTATTCCAATGGCGGCCCTGATCGAGCCTGTGGTCGCCGCAATGAATCAGAGCCTTGCGGTTTGGGAAATGTCGCCGATCGCAACCGCGATAGATCGGCAGCTGATGGCTCAATTCAAGAGACTATTCGGGTACCCGCGCGAGGCCGACGGGACATTGGTTCCCGGAGGAGCCTTCGGAAATCTGACCGCGTTGCTCGCAGCGCGGGAGGCGTTGAAGTCTCGAAGGGAACCGACCGTGGCTCCGCGAGTTGCCGTTATCGTTGGCGCTCAAGCCCATTATTCGGTCGCGCGGGCGGCCGCGATTCTGGGTATGGGGAGCGACGCGGTGTTTCGGGTCCCGATGGATCACGAGTACCGCACGGACATCGCGCGAGTAGCGGAAGCATTCGTAAGTGCTCGACGAGCCGGGTTTCGGAAGTTTGTGCTGGTCGGCTCCGCCGGGTCTACTCCGACGGGCAGCTTTGATGAGATCGATGCGCTGCGACGCGAAGCGACGCGGGAGGGCGCCTGGTTTCACGTAGATGCGGCACACGGCGCCGCACTTGCGTTCAGCCGACGGCTGCGGGGAAGGCTCATGGGCATTGGCTCCGCGGACTCGATAGCGTTCGACCCGCACAAGATGATGTTCATGCCGCTATGTGCATCTGGGGTTCTTGTGCGCGATGGCTCCCTGTTGGCGCAGCCGTTAGCGGCACGGGCGCCTTATCTGTTCGCCGCGGAGCGGCGGCGCTGGCCCGACATCGGGCAATTGACGATCGCGTGTTCACAGCGATTTGATGCGCTAAAAATATGGCTTGTGTGGCATATCTATGGAGCGCGAGTTTGGGATGCGTTGGTCACACGCACATGCGCGGTATGTGCAGCAGCGTTTCGATACTGCGCTGAATCCAGGATTCTAGAGCCGTTGCACGAACCTCATTCGAACATCTTATGCTTTCGACTTCGCAATCAACGGGGCAAGGACGCGAACCGGGTCCACTGGAAGGTCAAGAAACAACTGAATGAGAGCGGGTATGGCTATATCAGTTCCACCATACTCGACGGTCGCAGGGTTTTGCGGTTAGTCGTGATGAACCCGCGGACGCAGGCAGGGGACGTCGAGGACGTTCTCAGGAGAATTGAACGCATTACGAGGACGCGTCGAACGTGAAGCAAAAGGGGATAATGGGAAGTCCATAACATGCATGTCCGGTTTCGGTCCCACAGCGGTTTTAGACTTCTCCCGACAGCATCCACGCTCCTCTCGGTGAATGGACGGTTGGATCACAGTGACCTGCTCCGCTGTTGCACAAACCGGTGTGCCACTTCTTGTGCCCCCTCAACGAGCATCCGTGGAAAACATCGGGCCACAAACGGCCGAAAGCTGAACGGCGCACCACGCAACTCTTTGTAACTGCTCACCTTTTTTCGCGTCGTCGGACCTCATAATGCCGGGGTCGAGGGTTCGAGTCCCTCCCTTTCCATTCAAACCAACAAGTCACGCGTGCACCCGATTGGACCGTGTGACTGCAACATCTGTCCTGCCTGGCCGTCTCCTTCTACTTGGGGCCAGGGGCCGCCGCCACGATGTGGATAACCGTCATGTGCCGAAGGTAGGCATCGTCGGCACCGTCGAGCCGGTTGTTTCGGATGAGAGCCTTGAGATCGTTGACATACGCTTGCCCGCGCTCTGAATAGTTGAGCAACGTTTCGGCGAGGACGGTTCCCGAGATACGCAGGTTTTGCCGCCGCAAGTCGGCGCGCTTCAGTCGAAGGTCGCGATAAGCGCGGGCTGTGTTCAGGTTGAGTGTGTACGAGTAGGCGGCTTTCGCCGTGGAGTCGAAGGCTGCGACGCGATAGTCTCCAAGCTGTGAGGAGCGCTGTTCGGCCGGCTTCAACCCCTTGCCCCAGGTCCACTGCCCGAACAGGGAATTCCCCTGCGCTGCGAACCGTGATGTACCCCAACCGCTTTCGCTAGCCGCCTGCGCCAGCGATAAAGAGGGGGGAACGACGTCGACGCGCAGCAGCAGCTCAGGAAAGGCGTCGCTGTCGAGCCGCTCGCTGGTCGACTCGAGCACCTTGTACTTCATTGCGAGTTCGGTCAGCCAGGTTTGATCCTCCGCAGTCACGCGCTGACCCTGGGCGAGGCGCCGCGTCAGCTCCTTGGCGCGGGTCCGATCCTCGAGGATTAGCTCGTTGATGCGAAGCACGATCGGGGCGATGAGCCGGAAGAAGAGCTTTTTCTTGTCCGCGACCGATAGCTGCTTTGCACTCCGCTCCCGCCACGTTTCGGGCACATCAGCGAGGTAGACGCGCGGAATCTCGCGGATGCCAGCCTGCCACGCCTTCGCCGTGTAGCCCAAGCGGTCAAACAGGGCGAGCACGTCCTTGAAGTTGCGGCATGGGACCTTCTCGTCCGTCGGCGTTACCTGCGCGAACACCGGCATGGCTAACAGAGCCGCCATGAGGGTCGCGGTAAGCAGGGTCGTGGCTTTCATCGAGGACTCCTCGGGGCGCAAGAGATGCGACACCTCAATGTGTATGGGCCCTCAGGATCCCGGCTCAATCGCCCTCGATCAGGGGTCCTATGCGGTGGCGGTCGCGCAGTGCTCAAACGGCTTGAACGTTGGGCCGTTCGGATCGGTTACGAGACGCAACTTATGCTTGAAGAATCCGTCCCGAGCAGTTTCCTGACCGATATCGACGAGGCCGACCTCGGATAGCGGACCCGCGAAGAGCGCTTCGATCCGCGCGCGAGCGGCCGGGTCTAGAGCGTCGAACGCCCCGTTCACCACCAGCCATTGAGGTCGCTGCAGACACACCCGGGCGAAGGCCAGGCTTTGCTTTTCGTTCTCGTTCAAGCGCCGGTCCCAACGATCGGTTGTGTCAAGAAGCGGCCGGAGGTGATCCAAACCCACGTCCGTGAGCGCGCGGGCGATGGCCGCATCCTCATAGTCGGCCTCGGCGCGTGGATAGGCGAGCGCGGCACGCAGCGTGCCGGGCGGCACGTAGGCACGTTCGGGCAGGAACATCATTGCCTGGCGGGGCGGGCGCGTGATCCGGCCGCGGCCCCAGGGCCAGATCCCGATGATTGCGTTCATCAGGAAGGATCCTGCCGCACCACCTTCGCCCACGATAAGAGTGCGTTCACCCGGCCTTACCTCCAACTGCGTCTCACTCAGTTTGATCGAGCTGTCCGTGCCGGCGATAGAGAGGTTGTCGATACGGATCGACTGGTCTTGCGTTTCCTCGAGATTGATTTGGTCGACAGACCTACCGAGGCCTTCCATGGTCGCTACCGCTCTTTGGAAACTAGCTACCCGCCGCCGTGTGGCACGCCAGTCCGCGAGAATGGAGAAGTTATCCACAAACCATCGCAGACAGCTCTGCACCTGGTTGAAGGCGCCGACCGCCACCATCAACTGTCCGAAAGTCATCGTACCTGACAGATAACTCGGTGACGCCACCAGGATTGGCGCAACCATCGTGAACCAACCATAGCCGGACGTGACCCAGGTCAGGCGGGCTACGGCACCGACGATGCGTCGGGTAGCCTCGAGTACGCTATCGAACACGCGGTCGACTATCTTTTTCTCGCCGGCTTCGCCGCCGTAAACCGTGATGCCCTCGATATCTTCGTTGACCCGCATCAGCGCGGAGCGCAGTTCCGCCTCACGCGCATAACGCTCAGCATTGAGGGCGACCAGAGGTCGACCGACCCGCCAGCTGAGGAACGAGGCCACCGCCGAGTAAATCAGCGCACACCAGACCAAATAGCCGGGCACCTGGATGTGGCGGCCGCCCCACGGCAGAAACATCTCTCGCGAGAGAAACCAGAGCACGCCGATGAAGGACAGCAGGAGCAACGTCGACTGCAGCAGGCCTATGAGCAAGTCGGTGACCAGGTCCGCCAGGTGTTGCGCATCTGCCGACATCCGTTGGTCCGGGTTCGCTCCGATAGAACCCGCACTCGACAGACGAAAGGCGTGCAGCGGTTTCAGCCATTGGTCGACCATGTCGTGCACTAGCGACCTGCGCAAGGTCAGCTTGGTGGTTTGATTGAGCCACACCTGCGCCACATTCAGCGTCAACAATATCATTGCCAACACGGCGAAGACGCCCAACTGGGCGATGAATTTCGGCACATCCTTTCGGGTCAGCGCATCATAAAACGGCTGATTCCATGCGTTGAGTCGCACCTGCATGTGCGCCGTCGCCGCGATGACGATGAAGATGCCGGCAGCCAGCATCAGAAGGCGCTTGCGGTCGCGCGAAACCCAGTAAAGCGTGAGCATCCGCCGAAGCTCGGAAAAGACGCTCTTGGCCGGGACCTCTTCGGCTTCCGCGCGGGGTAAAGTCTTGATCGCTGGGTCCGTCATGGCAGTCACCGTTAGGTTGGGATACTTCTAGTCCTTGCCCCAGCTGTAGGCGTACTTGACGACGACGCCGGTATAGTTCGGGGCGTTGCTGTGCACGAGCGCTTTGGCGAACACGAGTCCGACAGAGTTGTGTGAGTCCGGCAACCAATGCGCCTCGGTTCCGACAATGAGATTTTCCTGGGAATTGTTCTGCGCCAGTCCGTCGACGCTGGTTTGTCCTCGGAACGCATAGCGGGTATCCAAGGACGCCCAAAAGCTGTGCGTGAAGGTATAGCTGATGTGCGCTTCAACGCCCGGTAGTGGCTGCTGTCAGAGAACTTCGAGCCCGCGATACGCCGTGTTGTCGGTAAAGAAGAGCGCGTTGATGTATCCGTCGACCTCCCACTTCTGTTCGGGTCCGAAGGGATATGCGACACCAATCTCTGGCTTAAACGACCAGCGGTGTGCGCCCAGATTGAGCACTTTGGCAGGGTTGTACTCACCCGTGGGGACGCTAACCGTCAGACTCATCCCTACGCTCGTCTTTCGTTCGCGCGTCGCAAGTTCCGCCGCACTGAGCGCCTCGCCGCCCTTCAATAGTCCCGCCAGCTCAAAGCTGGAATCACCGAAGCCGGTAGACGAGCCGGAGATGTTGCTCTCAGAGATGTAACCGCTGAGCGAGGCGTACGGAACCGTCGCGTTTGCCCATGCGAAGTGGCCGAGGAGGCCAAAATTGTGCGTGTAGGAGAGGTCCCCCTTATTCAACTCAAGATTCTCGCTGCCGACGACAAGTGACGTATCAATCGACGCGTTTTGGCGCGCGTGGGTGTAGTCGAACTCGAGGTCGTTAACATCCACGGGCCCAGGGGTATAAGTGCGCGGATCGGTAAATTGGCCGCACAGCGGCCGTGGAAAAGATGAGATTGCGATGGCCGCGATGGCAAGAAACAGTCGCATGGCCAACGTCAGAGCAATAGCAACAGACAACAGCCTGCACCACATGCCCGGACCCTGGGCGTCGACCATGCTGCGGAGCAGTCCTCTGCACTATGCCAGGTTCGAGAGGACATTGCGGCAACGAAAAGAAGGAGTAGCTCGCCTGCATCAAAAGTCAGGCGACGCTTCGCCGTACCTCGAATGGACAATTCCGATGTCTGAGAGCACATCGCGATCGTGAAGGAGTAACAGATGAAGTCCCAAAGGTCTGGCTCCGGCTGGCCGGTAGAGTCTTCACGCGCTGATCCGGTGCGAGTGTCCGCCTGACGAACTCATGGCATCTCCTGCTTGTAGATGTCGTTGACTGACAGCGACGTTTTTTGGGCGCGCCAAAACCATCAGCCCACGTCGGACGCAGGCAATTGAAGGCGCCGAGAGCGCCCGCAGCCGAGCTTGATGCAGCCGCGAGACTCCCTAGTTCGTGCTCGGTGCCTCGGCCAGCACGATCCAGTGGGATTGCGACGGAAGCGCGTGGACCTCCATACGTGACTGCGGCACCCAGAACGTGACCGAGTCCCCCTGACTGAGGTCGGTGATGTGGGTCTGCTTGCCGTTCACGAGGATGAACGCCTTCTGGTCCGCCGGCTTGATGGTTAACGGGGTGATCGGGGTGCCGGCCGTGTCAAGCAGTTGCAGCGTCACGCCGCTCGAACTTACCTTAGCCACCTGGGCGCTGAACTTCGCGTAGTTGACGCCGTTATAAATCCGCCCTTCGAGGCAGGCCGCCGGCGCCTTCGGGTACTTCGCGAGAAACTCCTGGCTGTATTTGAAGTCCTTGCAGGCCACCTTTGGCAGCGAATTCGGATCCGGAATGTCCGCCGCCCATGCACAGGCGAGCGGCGCACTGAGCGCGACAGCAACGAGCACGCTTTGTAATCTCATGGTCATACCTCCTAAGTTTGTGCCCAGGGTGTGCAGCCAGCCGCCTACTGACCACCCCCACGGTCACTGAACACCAGCCAGGGAGCACCTTAAGGTTCGCGTCCCTTATTCATTAGCCGAGCCGCCGCTCACGAGCGCGAAGTGTTTCGATTCGGCTGCACCGGGTTGCGCATAGAGTCCAAAGCGGCTCTCCGGCACCCAGAGCACTACTTTATCGCCCTCTTTTACATCGGAAGCGGGTTTGACTTTCTTGTTCTCCAACGTCAGGGTTGCGTCAGGGGTGTACGCAAACGTCATAGGCTTGCCCGTATGCTCCTCGGCCTTGTTGAGGAAATCCACAGTTAAGCGGCCGTCCTTGTTTTGCTTCACCTGTGCGTTGAAGCGCACCCACTTCTCTCCATTTACAACTTTAGCTTCTTGACAGGCGGAGCCTGCGTCCGGGAACTTTGTCAAGAACTCTTTACCGTAGCTGATGTCCTTGGTGCAGTTCAGCTCTTGTGCAACACCCGCCAGAGGAATTCCAATCAGGATAGCGGCAGCTAACTTGACGGTAGTTTTCATGACGTCCTTCCTTTCATTGCCAGGCGCTTACGCGACGTAAAACCCACACCTGCCCAGCCGTCAGGTACTCCCAACCGGCTTGAACGAGAACTTCTGACCACCCACCGTGGCCTGGACCATCGCCCCGCCTTTCACGACCGTGAATATCGCCATTCCCTTGTAATACTTAGCACCGGAGGCCGCATTTTTCGCGGTGTTGGCGGTCCCCGTTGCACCGGTCGTGCCGACGGACCCGGAGACCCCCGACCTGATCGCCACCGCATTCGCATCGGCACCGAACTCGAAGTTCCCAGTTGTGAACTGATCCAGGGCGGCCTTGTTCTCAAAGAAAATGATTTGTCTGAAGGCCTCTCCACCGGCCTGAAATCCGACGCTCACCTGTGTCACTGTGGTATCGCCGATGTGCTTACCCTGGGCATAGACTCTACCCTTGCCGTGCGCGCCGCCGACCACGAGGCCGCCTTTGCCGATCGACGGGAAGACCGCGTAACCGTAGCTGTTGTCGAAGAACGATGCGCTCTCGCCGGCGTTCTTGAACACATTGATTGTGTCCGCGTACTCATCCGCCGATGCCACCGAGCCACCCAGCGTGAGCGTCATCAGCACCAGAGATGTGAAGATCTTCTTCACGACATACCTCCCGATCCTTCCCGGACGACAGCTGCCACGGGCCTGCGTGCCGGCCTCAGACGTTTTTCCGATGATATTCGCCAGAACGTGCGGGGTGGCCGCCAGCCGAAACAGGCGGCCACCAATTTACAAGCACTTGCGCCAAACCGTGTTTCTATGACTCGAGCCTCTGTCCCAGAAATTCCTTGGCTTTCGCCACTTCACTGTCCCACTTGCTGAGCTGCTCGGGACTCAGAAAAGCAGCAACGCGCTGGTGAATCTCGGTACGATGCTCCTTCACATGCGCAACAATCTCAGCTTTGGTGGTGTTGGGGTGCGTCTTCAGGTATTCCCCGACCTTCTCTCGCTCCTCCGCAAGAGCGCTTTGCAGTTTCTCCTTCTGCTGCTCAGTTAGATTAAGGTCGCCGGCGAACCGCTTAAGTTCTGTTGCAACCTGTTCGCGCTGCTCAGATGTCATAGTCATATAGGTCTCCTGATCATCTTGATTCTGTCAGATCTGTCGTTCCTGACTTCCCAGAGCTGCCGCCGTAGCCGGGACTCATTTCGCTGCCGCGTCCCCGCTGTGCGCACGAGTTGAGCTCGAAAAGGAGCGGCGGCAACACGTTCTTACGCTCTTCTTGCTCACGAGAAAATCGGCCAATGTACCTACGCACCCCACGGCCCCTAGTTAGACTCGCTCCGGTATAGCGGGGCGGCCGCGGTTACGCCCAAGGCACCCCGCGCCTGATCCCAGTCTCAAAGCACTTCTCGAACTCCTGCTGATTCTCTAACTCGCTTTTTCGACGCGGTCCGCGGTAAGACGAAGACACCTTGAGCATCGACTGAGACGTGTCGAGCGCATCCGACGACCGACAAGCGCAAATTTACGTGTGAACAATTACTGCGACGGTTAGGCCTGAGGCATTCCATGTATTTTTTGGAGTCACTGCTATGAACAAGGACAGCCGATCTCTTGGTGCCAAGTTGATAGCCGGGGTAATGGTGGTAGTACCTGTTTACCTGGGCGTCTTGCTGGTGCTCAAGGTTACAAAGCACCTGGCCGACCTTCTGAAACCTGTCACGGCACTACTTCCCGGATGGTTACCGGGTGATCAGATCCTAGCGCTGCTGCCGTTCTTGGCGATTTGCTTCCTCGTTGGGGTGGCTATCGGCACTTCGGCGGTTCGCGATATTGAGAGGCGAATCGAGCACTCGTTGTTCGAGAAGATACCGGGCTACACGCTCTTTCGGAGTCTCACGCAACGACTCGTTGGGGAAAGTCAGGACGAGGCTTATAAACCCGCGCTGGCCGATATCGAGCATGCTCTGGTACCCGCATTCATCATTGAAGAGCATGCGGATGGCCGCTACACGGTCTTTGTGCCTGCGGTGCCAACGCCTCTGGCTGGTGCTGTCTTCGTTCTTACCGCCGATCGCGTCCATCCGTTGGACATCGCCTTTACGCAGGCTTTGAGGACCGTCTCGCGGTGGGGAGCGGGGTGCAAGGACCTCGTCGCTGCAATGTAAGTCACAAAGCGAAGTACAATGCCGGGGCAAGGCCTAACCCCACATATCCGCGACACCACCGTCAGTCACTGACTGCGCACCTCGCTCAGCTGTTGCCGAGCAGCGCTGGCGGCCAGGTGCGGAGATTTCGTCGGTATGGGCGGCACCGCACAAGCCTACGAAGAATCGGTCCAAGGTCCAATTCCGCGCAATCGCGCGGCGGCTAACAATGCAAACCAGGAGTCCTGCCATATTCCAGCGGGAGCTAGAGCCAGATGGGAACGCCACAACGATTGTGGATGAAACCTGTTGCTGAAACCCTCGTAAGTTGCCTCTGTTGCGCCTCGTGGACGATCAGCACATCGTTCTACAGCTTCATGGGTCAGGCCGGTGTTGAGCAGTAGTCGAGACTATGCGCAATGACGAGTGCGCTCTGTCGATGCGGACGTTTTAGACAAGCGCGATGTCCAGAAGTATGGAGGGCGCCGTGAACAAGCAAAAGCCCGATGCATCGCACAATTTCGCTCTGTCACTCGGTGTGCGCGTAAGAGGTTACCGACTCACTGACGCGCGCTGAGACCTACCGCGGTGTGCACCCTGCGGCCTGCAGTGCGCGATGAGCGCTCCCGCTTTCTGGCAAACCTGCTGCATAACCCGCAGCGTGCGGCGCAATGGCTCGGGTTTCTGCTAACCCTCGCGTTAGCGGGCATGGCTGAACCCGTTAGTGCCTGGGTTTACCCGGAGCACCGCGATATCGCGGTCCTCGCCGTGGAGACTCTCGACCCCGGACGACGGGCGCAGTTCGATGACTTCTGGCATGCAGCCCGTGCGACACATGAATCGCGCCTCTGCGAAATGGGGGCCGATAGCAAGCAGGCTTTGGCCCCCTCATGCATCGACTGGGCGGCACTCTCGGCGATCGCTGGAGACCATTCGTGCTCGGCGTCAGAGATGACAGCGACCGTTCTCGAGTCCCGATGGATCCTTTCGGTCGCGGACATTGCGGCTCGTCTCAAGGTGGACCTGGCGCGTATCCAAATCCGCCCACGCCCCGAGGAGCTCCCGGGAAGCCCGGAGACGATCGCAGACGTTCGCCGGCTCGTAGAGAGCGCGAGCGACCGCGCTGCCCGCAGGAATGCGGTGCGAACTGCAGACAATAGCTTGCAGCGCGCCGATTCGAAATACGCTACGCGTGCCTACTCCAGCAATGCGCATTTCCTCCTGGCCCGCCCGCACACCGGGATATCGGCGGAGGAATACGGACAGCTGACGCTGCGGATCGGCTCCAGGATCAACGCACTCGGAGTGTATGCCTGGTTTCACCTGGACGCTCTGCAGCAGGCAACACGGCTTGCTCACGGGCAGTTCAGTACAGATGAACGGCAGGCGCTCGTGCGCGCGATGCTGTTCGACGAGGCTTTCGCCCTTCACTTCCTTGAAGATTCATTCTCGGCCGGGCATATCGCCGGATCCTGGGGCAATGCCTCGCAGCGCCAGGG
>Ga0306921_10006715_pt1 | contig 12018 bp, 9 predicted proteins | sample sta12Cox44000080_FD_203760 | JGI IMG/M metagenome (GOLD analysis project Ga0306921, IMG submission 203760) | Lab enrichment of tropical soil microbial communities from Luquillo Experimental Forest, Puerto Rico - statoxic.12C.oxic.44.000.080 (v2)... | ecosystem: Environmental > Terrestrial > Soil... | reverse complement strand
CAACCGCGGCGAATTGCTCGGGGGTCGAGATTCCGAAGCCCACTGCAATCGGCAACTTCGTGAGGGCACGTAATCGCAGCACCAGCGATTGCGCGTCGCTCGCCAGGTTCTCACGCGCGCCCGTGACGCCAGTGCGCGAGATGGCATAGACGAATCCTTGCGAATGCTTGGCGACTGCGCGCAGACGCTCGTCGGTGCTGGTTGGTGCAGCGAGAAACACGGGCGCGAGTTTGTGCGCCTTCATGGCACGCAGATATTCCCCGGCTTCCTCGACGGGAAGGTCGGTAACGAGAGCGCCGTCAACTCCGTCGTCGGCAGCGGCGGCGCAGAACCTGTCCAACCCGAATTGCAGGATGGGATTGAGGTACGAGAAGATGATGAGCCCGGTGCGCGATTGCCGGCGAATCTGGCGCGCGATATCGAGAACCCCAGCCACATCGGTTCCGTGCCGCAGTGCACGTTCGCTGGCGCGCTGAATCACTGGTCCGTCGGCAATGGGATCGCTGAAGGGAACGCCTAGTTCAATAACATCGGCACCGGTGGCGGCGAGCGCGATATCACGGGAGGTCTCCAGGCTGGGATCGCCGCAAGTGATATAGACGACAAGTCCGGGCTTATGAGTGAACTTGACGGGCATGGAAGGAATTAGGTTAACAGGAGTCACGATTGAGTACGGTTTGTTGGCCTTGCGAAATACGAATTACCCCTGCGTTTCCCTTTTTCCGGGCGAGCGTGCTTCCATCCAGACTGAATGCAATCAAACTTGTGGTCCTCCTCGTAGGATTGCGTCATTTCCGCGATGCTGAAACAGAGGCGGAGATAGTCTGAATACCCGCAGGAATCATGCTCATAGGAGTCTGCCCCTTGCTCGTCTGGCTGACCGCGACCGCTGTTCCCCATCAAGGAAGGTATTCCAAAGGGTGGAAGCAGCAAGCAAAACCACTTCATCCGGTTCCAGACCCGCGAAGATGCATGAGATAGTACGCCACGTTTCTCTTCAGTTGGGAAATCTGAGGCTGGCACAATGTTCAGCTGGCATGTTCCGACTCTCCTGGGCACAGCTGAAGCTGCACTCGACGGCAGGAGGTGGTGGTTATGTTGAATTCGCGACCTCTATGGTATTCCACTGCGGCCCGGGCTGGCCAGCGACATCTGGGGAATTGGCATAACCCAGTGAAAGTGTCGGCCTGATGGGTCGCTATACGGTCGGAAGCGAACCTCCTGCATGTTGGTGTCATTCCAAACCCACCACTGCGATGTGGACAGGTTCGAGCTTTTTGGGGTCCACGATCTTGTCATCCTGCAGGTTGTCGATGCCGGTATTGGCGATGTAGTAGAACTTTCCTCCATCGATCGCACCCGTGGTGGGGTCTTTCACCAGGGGAGTCCGATACTCCAAAACCTGCGTTGCGGCGACCCGAAGACCATCAGGCGATAGCTGCCAGCGCATTACACGGAAAGTGCCGGTGCCGTACTGCACGCCCAGCAGGCTTCCCTTGTACCAGTAAAGGCCATCATTGCCGGCGAGCGTATTGTGCGGACCGGGATCAATGTCAGCAGCCGCATTCCTTCGCAAGTCAACCTGGATTACTCCCATCAGATCGGCAATGTAGAGCTGGTTTTCGTCAGCCGAGAGCGCGATCCCGTTGGGGTAAAACAGGGGGCGTGTCAGTGTCATCGGGGTAAACGAATGGGCAACGCGGTCAAATCGGTACACGCGTTGCGCAGCCGTGTCGGTTACATAGATATCCTGCGGGCCGTGAAGAACCAGGTCATTCAGGACATGGGGGCCAGCTTCAGGTGGAGAGTAGCGCTGCAGCAGCTTTCCATGCCCGTCGAAGTGGAGCAGTTCAGAAGCCTCGTGTTCGTCGCTGGCCGCCCACAAGCTGTGATCCGCGGGATCGACCTTGATGCCGCCGAGACCCAGAAGGTTATACAATCCGGGCTTCACAAAATCAGAGACTCCGCCCTTCTGATCGATCAGCACGATCTTCTTACGGTGCATGCTGCCCATGTAGAACACGTGCCTCTCAGGATCGACCGCAAAGCCCTCGGGAAACAGATCGGTCTCGGACACGGTAAGGGCCACGCGCGCACGATGCACCGCGGGGTGGCGACGATGAACATCGTCGACCAGTTGGGGGAATTCCGGGAAGGACCGGAGCGGTTTGAGCAGCTGCGAGTCCGAGGGATCGAATCCCTCGTCGAGCGAGATGCACTCTTTCAGCAGGGGAAATGCTTTGGAGGTTTCGCCAAGTTGGGTGTATTGCTTGGCCATGAGAAACAGTGCTGCTCCGCGATCGGTGGTGTGGGGAAGGAGCTGTTCGAGCTGGGCAATTTGGGCCTGGATCTGTGCGGTTTCCGACGGCGACACCGCGGACGATGTCTGCGCAGCCAAACCTGAAAGCTGACCGGACCAAAGAAGCAGGATGCCGGGAAGGATCCATTTCAACATATCGAAACCCCGAGAATGCCGTTCGTTTCCAGTAGACGGGTGGTGCGGACCAGCGGAAGCGAATACTGTACCAGCAGGGGACGGTTCAAGGCGTTATCAACGGGGTGAGTTCCACCATTTCGGGACCAGCTGCACCAGCCTCACCCTTCACCACTGTTGCGTCGAGCGCCTTTCCGCTAATCCTCGGTCGGCTAATCGGTCCGGACGCAGACCGGTTGCGCGGCTTCCCTGACCTACGACCGCACAAGCCGCGACCGCGGATCAAGTCGACATTAGGGCTTGCTGGTCAGCCCAGGCCCTAGTTCGAGAACCCGGTCCCATCCCAGCGCAGTCCGAGAGAGTCGCTCCTTACAGCACCAGGTTTTCCCGCAAGATCCCGATGTCTTTGTCGCCGCGGCCGGAGATGCTCACGATCGCCACATCCGTCTGACTCATCTTCGGGGCGCGTTTGATGCATTCGGCAACCGCGTGGGCTGATTCAAGTGCGGGGATGATTCCTTCGAGGTGGGCAAGCTGGCGCAGGGCATCGAGAGCTTCGCGGTCGTCAGCGGAGACGTATTCGGCGCGGCCCTGGTCGCGCAGCCAGGCATGCTCGGGTCCGATGGCTGGGTAGTCGAGCCCGGCGGAGACGGAGTGAGTGGCAGCGATCTGCCCGGCGCTGTCTTGCAGAACGTATGAGTAGGTGCCTTGGAGGACGCCGGGGGCTCCGCCGTGAAAGCGGGCGGCGTGCTGGCCGAGCGAGTGGCCGCGGCCACCGGCCTCGACCCCGATGAGGGCTACGCCGGGGTCGTTGAGGAAGGCATGGAAGGCGCCGATGGCGTTGGAGCCCCCACCGACGCAGGCGATGACGGCGCTGGGGAGACGACCTTCGGCCCGGAGGATTTGCTGGCGTGCCTCTTCGCCGATGACGCGATGGAAGTCGCGCACCATGGTGGGATAGGGATGCGCGCCCAGCACGCTGCCGAGCAGGTAATGCGTGGTACGGACGTTGGTTACCCAGTCGCGCATGGCTTCGTTGATGGCGTCTTTCAAGGTACGCGAGCCGGAGTCGACACTGCGGACTTCAGCGCCGAGCAGACGCATGCGGAAGACGTTGAGTTCCTGGCGACGCATGTCTTCCGCACCCATGTAGACGACGCACTCCAGGCCGGAGAGCGCACAGACAGTAGCGGTGGCGACGCCGTGCTGCCCGGCTCCGGTTTCGGCGATGATGCGGGGCTTGCCCATGCGCCGCGCCAGAAGGGCCTGTCCAATGCAGTTGTTGATTTTGTGGGCTCCGGTGTGGAGGAGATCCTCGCGCTTGAGGTAAATCTTCGCGCCCTTTAGTGCGCTGGTCAGCCGCTGGGCGAAAAACAGAGGTGTTGGGCGTCCGGCGTAGTCGTGGAGAAGCTTCACGAATTCCTGCTTGAACGCCTTGTCTTTGCGTGCGGCGGCGTAAGCGTCCTCCAGTTCCTTTAACGCTGCCATGAGGGTTTCGGGAACGTAACGCCCGCCGTAGGGACCAAAGCGGCCCTTTGTCTTCCGGGAAGCAAGCGGGAAGGTCGTGGTTGACATAAATCAGCGGGCCTCAGCCCTCGTCCTTATTATGCGGGATTCGGAGGTTAGGCTAAAGCCCAGCTCTTCCGGAGGATTGCAAGCGCGGGAAGTTCTCATACCGCATGGACGGCGGCAATAAAGTCGCGAAGCTTGGAGGGGTCTTTCCTGCCGGGAGATAGTTCGACGCCGGAGACGACATCGACTCCGCAGGGATCGAAGAGGCGAATCGCCTTGGCAACGTTGCCGGGAGTCAGACCTCCGGCGATGATGACGGGTAGGAATTGCTTGATGCGCTCGACCAGGGGACGAGCGGCGTTCCAGTCAAAGGTTTGACCGGTGCCTCCACGAGCGATGGGCGAGCCAGAGTCGAGGAGGATAGTGTCGATGGAATCACGCATGCGGAGGTAGTCGTCGAGGGTGTGAGGGGCGGCGAGCAGTTCGCGGGCTTTTAGCGTCTTGATGATTTTCCGCAGGGGAAGCAGGCGGCGGTATTCGGGCAGCTGAGCGGGAGATTCGTCGCCGTGGAGTTGGAGACCCGTGAGTCCCAGCTGATTCGCAAGTTCGGCGAGAGCCCGCGGAGTCTGGTTGACGACGACTCCCACCTTTTCGACCGCTGCTGGAAGCTCCGCAATGATCTCAGCGGCAGCACGGACCGTGACCTGACGAGGACTCTCGGTCAGGATGAAGCCGAGCGCGTGGGCGCCCAGGTCAACGGATGCGCAGGCGTCATCAAGGTTGGTGGTAGCGCAGATCTTGATCCAGGTCACAAGGCCAGTTTCAAGTTTTCGGCTGCAAGTTTCAAGTGAGGCGCCTGCAGGGTTTCACGGGTTTCCTCGCCCCCACTCCTGGGCAAGCCCTCACGCCGTGGCAGTCGACTTCGCCAGCAATTCCCGTAAGGCCTCACCGGGTTGGGCCGCGCGCATGAGCAATTCGCCAATGAGGAAGGCATCGAAGCCGGCGTCGCGCAAGCGGGAAATGTCATTGGCGGATTCGAGACCGCTCTCGGCTACCTTGATCACGCTAGCGGGAATTTTTTTAACCAGCTCATAGGAGGTTTTGAGATTGACTTCAAAGGTATGCAGGTTGCGATTGTTGACCCCGATTAAGTCGCATCCGGCAGCCAGGGCGCGCTCCAGTTCCGCCGCATCGTGCACTTCGCAGAGAACGTCGAGGTGCAATTCCCGGGCGCCGCGGCAGAGCGCAGTCAGATCGTCCTGGGCAAGGGCGGCGACAATAAGAAGAACGGCATCGGCACGGCAGGCGCGAGCCTCGAGCAGTTGAAATGGATCGATGATGAAGTCTTTGCGCAGGCATGGAATTTGTGTCGCCGCCGAAGCGAGTGCGAGGTTGTGCAGCGATCCCCGGAAGAATCGCTCGTCAGTCAGAATCGAAAGAGCAGCTGCACCCGCTTGTTCGATTGCTGAGGCAAGCCGTGGAACGTCGAAGTCGGCGCGGATCAACCCCTTCGAGGGCGATGCTTTCTTAAGTTCAGCGATGACCGTCGGGCCATTTTGAGACACGCGCTGCAAGCGCTGGCGGAAACCGCGGGGCCAATGGTGTCGAGCGAGGGCTGACAGATCGCCCACGTCCGCGGCTGCCTTGGCGGAGGCCACTCTTGCCCGTGTCGCGGCGATGATTTCTTCCAGCTTGGTGCCCATAAGTGTACGCAAAGTATAGCGCTTGCGTGCCTTGCCGGCCGAGCCGGCGGAGCTTTTGCGGGCTGCAGAGCAATCGGGTTCACTCCCCTGATTCCGGGTGCTTTCGGAGTTGCTGCCTTTGACCTGCAACCTATAATTAGGTTGCTCTGATGATTAATCCGCCGGACTGCTCCCGCTCGCACGCTGTTGCGCCCCGGCGGTGAGGTAGCCGAAAGCTTCTGTCTCGATGGCCACCCTCAGCCGCAAGTCAGGCGAATACCCTAGCACGCTGCACGCCGCGCACCTCCTTTCTTTATCTGGTGTTATCAGCTCCGTGCAGACCCTACGCATCGTCGGTATGCTACTACTCTGCCTTGCCGTTGGCGATACGCAGTTGGCTGCGGCGAGCAGCTCACAGGCGGTAAGGAAGGCGCGTACGCAGTTCGAGACGGCTGAGCGGATGCGAGAGGCGCTCAACGGGCGTCCCGCGAAAGAGCGTACCCGCAGGGAATATCAGAGAGTTGCAGACGCTTTCCGCAAGGTTTACTACGTCTCGCCGGCGTCATCGAAGGCCGACGCCAGTGTGGTAGCCGTCGCCGAGATTCTCGCGGAAATGGGCCGGCAATTTCCTCCCGGTGAGAGAGACCTGCACGCCTCAATTGGGCAGTATGAGTTCTTACGGCGCGAGTATCCCGGAAGCAAGTATCGTGTGGAAGCACTGTTCACGATGGGGCAGATCTATAAGGAAGACCTGGGCGATGAAGATTCGGCAAGGGCGACGTTTGAGGAGTTTCTCAAGCGATACCCACGAAGCCAATTGGTACCCAAGGCGCGCGAAGCCCTAGCGGAGCTCAACCAGCCGAAACCGACGAAGAAGGTAGTCGGAGCCTTGCCGGTACCCGCCATCCCGTCCGGTGGAGCAGGATCAGCGGCGAAGAACTCGCTGGTACCGCAAGTTACCGGCATCCGTTACTGGTCAACGGCTGGCTACACGCGGGTGGCTATCGACCTGGATTCTGAGGTGAAGTACGAGTCGGGGCGAGTACCCGATCCCGACCGCATCGTTTTCGATCTGCAGGACACCCGGCTGGTGTCAACTCTGGTAGGCAAGAGCTTCGATGTGCAGGATGGCTTCCTGAAGAAGATTCGAATTGGACAATACCAGCGGGCATCAACCCGGGTAGTACTGGAAGTGGATGATGTCACGGAATACTCTGCCTTCCTGCTGCCGAATCCATACCGGCTGATCATTGACATCCACGGGAGAGACACACGCAGCCCAACACACGTTGTCGATAATCTTCCCCCCGAGGTGACGCCGAATGAGCGCAGCGCAAGGAGCGGGGCCGATTCTGCGCTGTCCCATGGGGCACGCGAGAAACCCGCCAGCAAGCCCGCCGGAACGGCTGATGCCAACGCTTCGCAAAAAGCTTATGGACAGCCTGAAGTCGGGGCGACCCAGACACCAGCGAACCCGCAGTCTGCCGGTAAGCAAGACAAGGCAGTCGGAAAGACAGCCCAGGAATCGCAGGCGTCCACGATCACTCCGGCTTTTAAAGGCGCTAATGGCAGGTTGATCACGGAGAGCAACCCTCCGCCAAAATCAGCATCAACGGTAGGCAAGTCGGCAGCCGACGACGACGCCGTTGGGGACCTTATGAACGGGAGTGCGGCTGAGGTCAAGCCGATCACCAAGCCGACGACCGCGCCCACCGCAGTGACCATAGTGCATGACATGAAAAAGGGTGGCTCCAGGCAGACTGCCAAAACTACCATCCTGGAATCTCCAACCGGGCATGAGGCAGTTCCGACGTCGGCCGGGGACCGCAGCTTGACTCGGGCCCTGGGATTGAAGATCGGGCGAATCGTGATCGATGCCGGACATGGCGGACATGACACGGGCACGATTGGTCCGAATGGACTTGAAGAAAAAGACCTAGTGCTCGACGTGGTGCTGCGGCTGGGACGGTTGCTGGAGTCGAAGCTGGGCGCGGAAGTCATCTACACGCGCGATGACGATACCTTTATCCCACTGGAAACCCGCACGGCTATCGCTAACGAGCATCAGGCAGACCTGTTTATTTCGGTGCATGCCAACTCCAGCCAGGACGATTCCGCGCGGGGGGTGGAGACCTATTACCTGAATTTCACATCGAGTCCGGACGCGTTGGAAGTAGCGGCACGCGAGAACGCAGTGTCGGAGAAGTCAATCCATGAGCTGCAGGACCTGGTGAAGAAGATTACGCTTAAGGAGAAGATCGACGAGTCGCGTGAACTCGCCAGCGATGTGCAGCAGTCACTCTATGAGGGCCTGTCGCCGAAGAATCCGACGCTGCGCAACCGCGGGGTGAAAAAAGCGCCGTTTGTCGTGCTGATCGGGGCCAATATGCCAAGCATCCTGGCCGAGATATCGTTCGTCTCCAATCCGGTGGACGAGGCCAAACTGGAAACCCCCGAGTACCGGCAGAAGATTGCCGAATCCCTGTATAAAGGCATTGCGAAGTACATCAGCGGGCTCAGTGGTTTGAAGGTCGCCAGCAAGTTCAATAAAGAAGCCGGACAGTGAGAAGCAGCTGCTGGGTGATCAGCGGGCGAGCGGCGCTTCCCAGGGACGGCTATGCGGAGCCTCACTTGGCACTGGGCGTCGCTGCCAGGTTGCCCGCCGCCCGCTGCTGCTGGCCAGCGTAGTATCCGCTGCGCGTGCGTACCTGGAGCTTCTTGTAGCCCTTGGCATTGGCTTCAACTTTGACGGTTCGAAATCCGCCCTCATTCTGCGGCTTGCTCGGCTTGTACCCAATTGTGTACTGATTTCGGATATCGTGCGCGATCTGCTGGGTGATGGAGTCCACTTCGGCCAGCCCCTGAGGGAAGAACGCAAGGCCGCCGGTTTCTTCTGCCATGGAGCGCAGCGCACGCCGGGCGCGTTTGGTGTGTTCCTCGCCGAGCAAACCGATGGTGTACACGGTGGGCCCGTTTTCTTCCTGGAGCCGGCGAACCGCCTGTTCGAGAGATTCGCGGCTGGCATTGTCCTCGCCATCGGTCACGACCAGCAGAACTTTCTTCTCCAGTAATCCTGATTTTTTCAGATGGTCCGAGGAGGCGACCACAGCATCGTAGAGCGCGGTGCCGCCGCGCGCCTCGATTCGTTCGAGAGCATCTTTTAACTTCGGAATCGAAGCGGTGTAGTCCTGGTCCAGAAAATAGTCCTCGTTGAAATTGACGATGAACACCTTGTCCTGCGGATTGCTCGATTTCACGAAATTGATGGCGGCGGAGTTCACCGCCTGTCGCTTTTCGCGCATGGAGCCGGAGTTATCGATCACGATGCCCATGGCGACCGGAATATCCTCACGGCGGAATGAGGTGATTTTTTGCGCCTGGCTATCCTCGAAAACCGCGAAATCGGCGCGATTGAGATCGGTAACCAGGTGGTTTTTATCGTCCACCACCGTCGCATGCAACGTGACTTCATCCACTTCACTGTGGAAGACGTACAAGTCGCCCTTCTTCTCCGCTGGGTTCTGTCCTTGTTCGCCAGGAGAGGCCGATCCGGAGGAGTTTTGCGGGGTTCCCGCGGGCGGGTTTTGTGCGATTGCCAGCGTTGCAAGGAAGATTATGAGGCCAAGGGTTAAAAATTCGATTCTATTCCGTGGGTGCATAGTATCCCGTTTTGGCGTAAACATGCAGGGGAGGAAGCCCTTTCGGAGGATTCAGTTTCACTTTGATTTTCCGCCATTTGCCATCACGTACGGGATTGCTGGGGCGGTATCCAAGCACGTACTGATTGCGCAACTCGATCCCGATCTTGGTCGCCACGTCGGCAAGCTCATTGGGATTTCCGATGGCAAAGGTTCGTCCTCCCGTCACCTCCGTTATCTCACTCAGGAGCTGTGGCCCTTCTCTTTCTTCCGGCGTCTTGAAGTCGCGATCGTACAGACCAATGGCATAAATCTGCACATCGGCCTCCCTCACCAGCGACTTGATCTCGCCTTCCGTGTAGCGACTATGATTATCGCCGCCATCAGAGATAATGAGCAAAGCCTTTTTCTGGTAATTGGCCTTGCGCATGCGGTTCATTCCCAAATAAATAGCATCCAGCAAGGCGGTACGCCCCCGGGGCTCGGCATAGATCAGCCGGCTCTGGATGTCCTCAACCGAGCTGGTGAAGTCGGCCAGCACTTCCGGCTTCTCGGAAAAGGTGACGAGGAAGAACTCGTCTTGCGGATTGGCGGTCTTAAAGAACTCGACCACAGCGTCTCTTGACTTGTCGATCTTGTTCGACATCGATCCACTTACATCAAAGATCACGCCCAGCGATACGGGGGCATCTTCGCTGGAGAAATGGCGGATCTCCTGCGGCTGGCCATTGTCAGTCAGAAAAAAATTTTCTTTCTCCAATCCGGTTACCAGGCGGTTCATGGGATCGGTGATGGTCACCGGCACCAAAACGAGATCCACGTCCTTACGGATCGGCTTGGTGTGGGTCTTCAGCGAAGGATCGACGGCAATCCCGGCGGCTTTCGCGTCGGCAGCCACAGCCTCTGGCATCACCGTCGGGTCCGGCTTAACATCCTTTTTCTGCTCGCGGGGGACAACGTGGATGTCGGTTTGTTCGTTTTGCGCTAGCGCTCGGGGCCAGAAGTTGGCGCCGATAAACACAAGGGCGAGCAGTGTCAACCGGCTGATGCGGGAGCACAGACGTTTGCGAAAGGAATGGCCGGACACACCATCGACCGTTAGTTCACGAAGCTGATTCGTCGGGCTGGCCCACCCGACATGCCCCCAGCGACCGCGGGCCATAGGTCCCTCAAGTGGGCTAAATGTTAACACAGGTCCGTGCATCCCACATGTCAAAAGATCGATACATGGGGTGGGGAGCCGGTGAGTCTCTGCCCCCGATCGCAGCGTGGCCTGCTCCCACAGAGGGATTCTGCTGACTGTTACAATCGAGCGTTCCCCTATTCTCAGCGGGTGCAATTCATACTATTCAGAGAGCCGAACTCAAGTGGCAAGAATCTTTCCTTTTCGTGCCCTACGCTACAACCCGGCGAAGGTGTCAATTGCCGACGTGGTCACCCAGCCGTATGACAAGATCACTCCTGCTATGCAGGAACACTACTATAAATCCAGCCAGCACAATTTGGTGCGAATCATTCTCGGAAAGCCTGAACCACAAGACGACGATGAGGAGAATGTTTACAGCCGGGCAGCGGCTCACCTTGAGAAATGGCGCTCTGACCGCGTTTTATTGCCGGACCGAGAGCCCAGCATTTATCGCTACACCCAGACCTTTCGAATGCCGGGCGATTCGACGGAATATGAACGCCTTGCCTTTGTCGCACTCGGGCAACTTGAGGATTACGAACGCAGGATCGTGTTCCGGCACGAGCAAACCCTGGCCAAGCCTAAGGCCGACCGGCTGAATCTGTTGCGTGCGACACAATCGCATTTCGGGCAAGTCTTCATGCTGTATAGCGACCCTGCCGACGAGATGGGAGCAGCATTGTCGTCGAACCGCCCGCCCGACATCGAAGTGCGCGACGAGTACCAGGTCGTGCACCGCCTCTGGAAGATCTCCGACCCGGCGGTCATCGCCAGAGTCCAGGCGAGCATGGAGGACAAAAGGCTGATCATTGCCGACGGCCATCATCGCTACGAAACCGCTCTGAATTACCGCAATGAAATGCGTGAACGGTGGAGAAACCACGTCGACGCCGCCCATGAACGGGTCATGATGACGTTTGTCAACATGGATTCCCCGGGGCTGGTTGTTCTACCGACTCACCGGGTGGTGTTTGGGCTTGATGGATTCCATGCAGCCTCGGTAACTGAAAAGCTGAAGCGGTACTTCGAGGTCGAGGAACTGGGGCCGGTCACGGACTTAAAGGCGGCGATGGGTCGACTCCGTGAGGCAGGCAGGCAGCGAACGGCGCTCCTTGCCGTCACTTCCAACAGCAGTTTCCTATTGCACGCCCTGGCGAGCCAGAAGTCAGACTTTTTTGCCCGTCAGTCGCAACGCCAGCGAGGCTTGGACGTTGTCCAGCTTCACAAGCTGGTTTTGGAAGAAACCCTGGGCATGTCCGAAGAAGATATCCACAACCAGAAGCATCTCAAGTACGTGCGCGAAGCCGCCGACGCCGCGGATGAACTTCGGCATGGCGCCGATGTCACGTTCCTGATGAATCCGGTACGTATGGAACAAGTCCGCGACATCGCCTTCGGCGGCGAGGTGCTGCCGCAAAAATCTACCGACTTCTTTCCCAAGTTGCTTAGCGGGCTCACCATCTACTGTCTGGAGGACGCCGCCCAGCCGGCGCCTTAAGTGAGAATCGCTAGGTTGCCGGTGTCATCTCGTCGGGCCATCGTCTGCGCCGCATTCCTGGCGGCTTT